>Ga0105046_10002013_pt1 | contig 31828 bp, 25 predicted proteins | sample MAT03_FD_78385 | JGI IMG/M metagenome (GOLD analysis project Ga0105046, IMG submission 78385) | Freshwater microbial communities from Lake Fryxell liftoff mats and glacier meltwater in Antarctica - MAT-03 (megahit assembly) | ecosystem: Environmental > Aquatic > Freshwater > Ice > Liftoff...
AAAGCCCAAAAACCTGTTGGCGCTGATGACTTAAATATTCTTGGGAGGCTTACCATAAACAGAATGATCGAATCGGATTACAATGTAATTCCGTCACAAATGACAGTCAGGGAATTTATTCCCATTTTACAAATGTCGCCTCATAATACCTTTCCGGTTGTGTCGGTAGAGGACGAACTGCTTGGTATAGTTGTATTTAGTAAGGTTAAGGAACTGGTTTTAAAGGAATCCATTGGCGAACCACTCAAAATGTTCCAGATCATGTCAAAGCCTGCTGCTATTATTCAGGTGGAAGACAGTATCCCAACCATTCTGGATAAATTTGAACAAACCAAAGCATTCCGATTACCTGTTATTGAAGCCGGAAAGTATGTCGGATTTATTTCCAAAAGCACCTTATTAAGTGAATACCGAAAGGAAATAATTATTGGCAACGCTCCACAAATACAAAGCTTGTAGATTTTTATTTCGGTTCAAAGCAAAAGGGGCAACCAATTGGCCGCCCCTTCTGTATAAGTTTGTTTTTCCGATGATTAGTCTGCGTCTGCAAAGGCAGGTTTCTGAGCACCTTTGTCTTCCGGAACCTTCATAGTTGCTCCTTTACTTTCAGCAAACCGGGCTCTGATTTTCGCTTCAATTTCATCACAGAGTTCCGGATTGTCCTGTAAAATCTGTTTCACAGAATCGCGGCCCTGGCCTAATTTATTTCCTTCATAAGCAAACCAACTTCCTGATTTCTTTACGATCTCGAGCTCAACTCCCAAATCAATGATTTCACCTATTTTGGAAATTCCTTCTCCATACATGATGTCAAATTCAACCACTTTAAAAGGAGGTGCCACTTTATTTTTAACCACTTTTACCTTGGTTCGGTTTCCGGTAATGTTATCAGCAGATTCTTTGATTTGCCCGATCCGACGAATATCCAATCGAACAGAGGCATAAAATTTAAGTGCATTACCTCCGGTTGTCGTTTCCGGACTTCCGAACATCACCCCAATTTTATCCCTGAGCTGGTTGATAAAGATGCAAAGGCAACCGGTCTTGCTAATCGTACCGGTAAGCTTCCGAAGAGCCTGGCTCATTAACCGGGCCTGAAGTCCCATTTTACTTTCGCCCATTTCGCCTTCTAATTCTCCTTTAGGAACCAACGCAGCAACAGAGTCAATAACAATAATGTCGATGGCCCCAGATCGGATCAGGTGTTCGGTAATTTCAAGAGCCTGCTCGCCATTGTCCGGCTGGGAAATGAGAAGATTCTCAGTATCAATACCCAATTTTTCAGCATAGCTTTTATCGAAAGCATGTTCTGCATCAATGAAAGCGGCAATACCTCCTGCTTTTTGAGCTTCCGCAATGCAGTGCAACGTCAAGGTTGTTTTACCGGATGATTCCGGTCCATAAATCTCGACCACCCGTCCTCTCGGAAGGCCACCAATGCCCAGCGCAATATCCAAACCAAGAGATCCCGTTGAAATAGCGGGTACATCCATTACTTTTTCATCGCTCAACTTCATTACGGTACCCTTACCGTATTCCTTGTCAAGTTTCTCAATAGTGAGTTGCAGGGCTTTTAGTTTTTCGGCTTTGTTATCCGCCATAATTGATAATCAGTTAATTAGTTAAAAGAATGATTTAATTTTAGTGACAGCAATTTATGTACTTGTTTTTTAAATTCGGCTATCCGTTTCAAAAAAACTAAAAGAAGCTGGACGATTTCATCAAAAAAAAACCAAAAAGCCCCAAAACAAAAAACCCAGCGACGGCTGGGTGTAAATCGATAGAGAAAATCAGTTTAAAATTCTACGCCAAGGATGGATCGAACCGGTATAGACATTCCACCTTTAAGAGAAACATAGTCATCGGATGTAGCCCAAACCGTGGTGTCGACTACTTTGATTTCGTTGTCATGTGTTCGGAAAAAAATCCGGACTTTTCCCTTAAAGCTGTTGCCCAGTCTTTCGGCTCTTTGTAAGGTAAAATTACGGTACACTTTTTCCCATTCACCTTTTAATACTTCAGAAGGGGAGAATCTGAACATACCTAAATGTTCTTTTGCGATCACATTGGAGTTTTGCATGGCAGTTTTGTAGAAAAAATTTAAATGCTTTTTTAGTTCCTGATTTTTTTCGAAGCCTATCTGGCAAATGCGCAGATGGGGTTTTACTAAATCAGGCGGTGAATGGTATTCGTTTTCGTTAAGACAAATGTAATTCAGGAAATAGTACAAATTAATCTGGATAATGTGAAAAAAAGTACATTAGAATTGGGTTTTAAAAATCACCTCTAAATCACCTTATTTGCAATTCATTACTGGATAGATTTGATTCTAAATTTATATTATTCAAGTACTTAAGATTTGTTCTATTTCAATGGCATGAAACCGAAATGGTATGAGGATTCGGAAAAACTGAGCTATTCTTTGGCGTTTTTTAATTTTGAAAAGGCATTTTCTTTCATTTCCAAAATCGCTTTCCCGGCAGAAAAGCACCATCACTGCCTTCACAGGTCCCTTTTTTTAATAAGTTAGCCATAGAATTAAGTGCAGAAAATTCCAAAACCAGCCATCCTTAGAAACATCGGAAACTTGTAAATTAAATATTAGAACTATTCAACAAATGTTAATCGACCTATTCATGATTCCGGATTCAAGCATCAAAACGATCCAAACGTTTACCAGAAAATTTTTCATGGCGGCCTTTTTTATCTGTGTTGCCTTTAGTAATTCTTCCGGCCAATACCGACTGCCACAAGCCAGAATCAGCGATGAAAGAAAAGATGAATTTATTCTGATTAATGCCACACTTATCCCGGAGCCAGGCGTAAAACTGGAAAAGGCGAGCATTCACATCAAGGGTGGATTGATTGTGGCAGCAGGCATCGGTATTCCAATGCCGGATAAAGTAGTCACAAAAGATTTGAAAGGAGCCTGGGTATATCCTTCTTTTATTGATGTGTTTTCAGGATATGGAATGAGTAATTCGGTAGCCAATCGTCTGGGTGGTGCAGAAATGACGGTGAGGCAAATTCCACAATACGAATCAAAAAGACCGGGAGCTTTTGCTCTAAACCAGGCACTTAAACCAGAGTTTGATGCAACCTACGCTTTTCAGCCAAATCAAAAAGAGGCGGAAGAACTTCGGAAAATTGGTTTCGGTTATGTGGTTTCGGGTTCAAAAGATGGCATTATGAGAGGCTCCTCGGCCCTGGTTCAACTTGGAGAAGGAACCAATAATGAACTGATTCTAAAGTCAGGTATATATAATGGATTATCCTTTCAGAAAGGGAGCTCTCCTCAACAATACCCCAGTTCGCAAATGGGCGCCATTGCACTGATCAGGCAAACTTATCTGGATGCCGGGTGGTATAAAAAAGCAAGTGAAAAAGAAATCAATCTTGGTCTTGAAGCCGTAGGTAAAATTGGAAATTCTCTCTGGATGTTTGAAACGCAACAAAAATATGAAGTGCTCAGGGCGGCAGCTTTGGCAAAAGAGTTTAATCTGAACCTCATCATTAAAGGTAAAGGTGATGAATATCAACGTCTTGATGAAATCAAAGCCACTGGATTTCCCTTGGTAATCCCAGTTCAATTTCCGGAACTACCCGATGTGGAAGATCCATTGGATGCCCATTTGATTTCGATTTCAGACTTAAAACATTGGGAACTCGCTCCTTATAATGCTGCTTTTCTTTCTTCCAAAGGAATTCCATTTGCATTCACTTCTGCCGATTTGAAGGATCCAAAAACGTTTCTGGCAATGGTAAGGAAGACGGTTGAATGCGGTTTAAAGGAAGATGAAGCTCTTGCTGCTTTAACTTCCAGGCCTGCTTTATTTTCCGGACAGTCCCTGAAAATCGGAAAAATTAAACCGGGTTATCGGGTTGGGTTTTTTGTTTCGACTGGAAATATTTTCAAAAATGGTTCTCAGATACTGGAAAGCTATGTTGGGAGCAAACGATATCCGATTTCCGCAAACCCTGCCCTCGAAAGAACAGGAATGTTTAGGATGAAAATGGGTTCAGATACTAGTTACAGACTGAAAATAAACCAAAAAGATGGAAAAACTGAGTTTATTGTTTTGGGGTCTGATACACAAAAGATTCCCGCTCAAGGGACACTGGAATCCGGAAAAATAACGTTTTCATGCATTCTGAAAACCATTGATACAAGCTTGCGTATTCAATTTACAGGGTGGCCAAATGCCAAAGGTTATAAAGGATGGTTTACAGGAATAAAAGCGAACAAAACGAACTGGGAAGCCAGTGAAATTCCTTCAGGCAAAGACAGTCTGATCATCCCGAAAATACTGGCACCGGAGAAACCGGGTGAAATCTGGTATCCGTTTCAGGCGTATGGAGCTCCTAAATCATCCAATCCCTCAACATCTGGCTGGCTTATCCGGAATGCCACGATCTGGACCAACGAGAAAGAGGGAATTCTTAAAGATACGGACCTGCTTATTTTGGGTGGCAAAATTAAAGCCATCGGAAAATCACTTTCAATCCCGCCTAACACCCAGGTGATTGATGCGAAGGGCAAACACGTTACATCGGGTATCATTGATGAACACAGCCACATCGGTATTTCCAAGGGTGTCAACGAAGGTTCCTCCACTACAAGTATGGAAGTGCGTGTCGGGGATGTAATTGAAGCAGACGATGTCAATATTTACCGGCACCTGGCAGGTGGGGTAACCACAGTTCAACAACTTCATGGATCTGCCAATGCGATTGGAGGACAATCTTCCATCATAAAATTGCGGTGGGGGAAAAGTCCTGGGGAAATGAAACTTGACAATGCTCCTGGATTCATCAAATTTGCTTTAGGCGAAAATGTGAAGCAATCCAATTGGGGTGATAATAATGTGTCCCGTTACCCACAAACGAGAATGGGGGTGGAACAACTTTTATACGATGCCTTTTCGCAAGCAAAAAACTACCTGGAGGAAAAGGAAAAAATGATCAAAACTCCAAATCTTCCCTTTCGAAAAGATTTAAAACTGGAAACTTTAGGAGAAATACTTCAGAAAAAACGGTTCATTACCTGCCACAGTTATGTTCAGTCTGAAATCAATATGCTGATGCATGTAGGTGACAGCATGGGATTTAAAGTCAATACCTTTACCCACATTCTTGAAGGCTACAAAGTGGCCGACAAAATGAAAAAACACGGGGCGGGCGCATCTACTTTTTCAGATTGGTGGGCCTATAAAATGGAAGTAAAAGACGCCATTCCATACAATGCAGCTCTTATGCATCAGCATGGACTTGTGGTTGCAATAAACTCAGATGATGCTGAAATGGCCACCCGCTTAAATCAGGAAGCCGCCAAAACGATTAAGTATGGTGGAGTAACTGAAGAAGAGGCATGGAGAATGGTGACACTAAATCCTGCCAGATTGCTGCATCTGGATCAAAGGATGGGCAGCATAAAAATTGGAAAAGATGCCGATCTTGTCATATGGACTGACAACCCGCTACAAATATCTGCCTTGGCAGAAAAAACCTTTGTGGATGGTGAAAAACTTTTTGATTTGGACTTTGAAATTCAGATTCAAAATCAAATATTAACTGAAAGACAACGGATTATACAAAGGATGTTAAAATCCAAGCAGCTTGGAACACCTGTAATTCCGGTGCAACCGAAGGTTCAACACCTTTGGCATTGTGACGACGAAGGAGAATTTTAATTAGAGTAAAGTCATTTTCAAAAATCCGGCATAAAATTAGCTGTATATACAATTAATATCATGACAATTGAGGGAAGCAAAATAATCGTAACCGGAGGTTCATCCGGAATTGGAAAAGCAACTGCAAAACGTTTGACTGAAATGGGTGCACAAGTTTTAATCACCGGCCGAAGTGAAGATCGGCTCCGAAAGGCAGCAGATGCCATCGGTTGTGATTGGTTGGTAGCCGATGTAGCCAAACAAGAAGATGTAAACAAAACCTTCAACTGGGTAGAAACCAACTGGTACAACCAACTGGATGTTTTAATCAACAACGCAGGACTTGGAGAATTCGCTCCGGTGGAAGAAACATCAATGGAAAGCTATCACCGTGTTTTTGGTGTTAATCTCTTTGGGCCCATTATGATGATAAAAAAGGTCCTTCCTATCATGAGAAACAAAAAGGCAGGCAGCATTGTTAATATAGGGTCAACTTCCTCTATGAAAGGGTTCTCTAACGGATCTGCCTATTCCGCTTCCAAGTTTGCGCTCCGGGGCTTTACTCAAAGTCTTCTTGAAGAGGTGAGGCAATACAATATCCGGGTTTTCCAGGTAAATCCATCTGAAGTGACCACCGCTTTAGGCAATCCTGAGAGAGAAGAAAGGAAAGAAGTTGATTTTAAACTCGGTACTGACCAGCTGGCTCAAACCATAGTGTCTCTACTTCAACTACCCGACAAGGCATTTGTACCCGAACTCTCAGTTTGGGCAACAAATCCAAAATTTTAAACTGTAAATCTTTAATTAATAATAGACATGACAAATTTCAAATCAATTGCTGCCGCTATACTCTTAGGGGCATTCATTTTAGGATCTTCTTTCACTGGTAAACAATCAAACAGTCTGAAAGTGAACACCGCAAAATCTTCTTTGAAGTGGTTTGCAACCAAAGTTACCGGTAAGCACGATGGCACTGTAAAGTTGTCTTCCGGCTCACTTTTAACTGATGGAAAATCGGTAACCGGAGGATCCTTCGACATTGACATGACTTCATTAACAGTTGTCGACATTACGGATCCGGGAATGAATGGAAAATTATTGGGCCATTTGAAATCAGATGATTTTTTCTCTGTAGAAAAAAACAAAACAGCTCATTTTGAAATAACCAAAGTCACTTCTAAATCCGGAAACGATTTTGATCTAACGGGAAAAATGACAATCAAAGGCATCACCCAGGAAATTACCTTCCCAGCCACTATCATCACCACAGCGAAAGAAGTAAAGGCAACCGCCAAAATTACACTTGACAGAACAAAATGGGATATCAAATACGGTTCTGGTAAATTCTTCGAAGGTTTGGGTGATAAAATTATCCACGATGATTTCGTAATCGAACTAAATCTTCAGGCTGAAGCTTAATCCGTACCAAAGTTTATTGTAGAGAAGACCGGTGGCTATTATTTCGCTACCGGTCTTTTATTATTACATCGCATATCGGTGTAGTGCCGTTCGGTTGGAGCTACTCTATTGATAAGGCTTATTCTTTTCGATTTCCGGTTTGAATAGATTCCAATCTTTCCATCTCCGAAGCACACTCAGCATATCGTCCATCTTTTGCGATATACTTTTGCTATTGGTATTGCAAAGTAAATTATGCATTCCCGTTCCTCAGCCTGTAGCTAAGCTATTTTCTGGTCTATGGTGCCATTGCTGCTTTGCCCGATGGCTTTGCCCTATTCATGGCAAATAGAAAAATGTGGCCTCAGATCGCTTTTGAATTAATTTTCAATCGGTTAAATTCTTTAAAAAGAAACCGTAAAAAAAATACTTCAACCAACAAAATAATCAGATAGCTTGTGGTCGACATCATCGGACCCTGAAACATAAAATAGTGTTGAATGGGAAATTGTTGAAAAATTTCGGGATCGGTAACTTTTGAAAAAATAATGTGTGCTGGTGGAAATAAAGCTAAATGGGTAGGATACCAGAATTTAGAAAAGAACATTCCCACTAGTACAACGACAAATAAAAACCGATTCGAAATTTGAAAACCATTCAAAAATCTGCATAGCAAAACTGACACCAATGGAAGAAGAAAAAGAGTGTGCCGGGCTTCGGGTTTGATGATGATCAAGAAAAAGAAAAACATCAGAAACCAATCAGCAATCCTGATTTCCATTTTTTCCCGATTCCAGAAAAAATAAATCAAAAAGATAAAAATCACCGGACCAAAGAAATTGAGGTTATCAACTAACCCAATCAAAGGCTTGAGGTTAAGAATAATGGGATAACCAACCAAAAGTCCGGAATATCCCAATAAATGGTTGTTATTGATTTTGGAAACAATAAACTGAAAAACAAAAAATCCAATGATAGTCATTGTCCATTTGCTGAAAATCCAGATTCTTATGTTTCTGACTTTGAAAAACAGTTGAATAAAAAAAGGTTTGAATTTTAAGATGAAGTAAAATATAAATGCAGCATTAATGAGCAGAATAAACGGAAAAAATCTAAAGTCAATCTGATCAGGAAAAGTGTAAACAGTAATTCGGTTAAAGTAGTAAACAATCACTGAACTAGCTGCTGCAAAACCAATTGCCACAGAAATTGGGATAATCCAAAAATAAGACTCAATCAATTTTGATGTAGCCTCGTCTTGTTTATTTGAATCATCCATTTCATTAAGCAAAAAGAAAATTGGATAGAAAAGTGCAACGATAGGCATAGTGAATATGGACACTAACAAAAATCCAAAAAGAGGAATGAACTGTTTTCCGAGGTAGAAGTACAGAATTCCAATAGAAAGAAATAAGGTACAATTATCTGTCATTACTGGATTAAAAGCCAATTCTTTAAAGACATTGAAATTATAGAAAATAAAAACCAGAAGTAGAATTGAAACCGGGCCTGAGAGTTTCAGCCTTGCAGAAAGCAATTTGAAGAAGATTAGTGTTCCAATCAGAAACCCAAAGTTTAACCATCGGAAAAGAAAAACTGTTGTTTGAATTGAGTCGTCAAAGCTGAATGCTCTTCTAAGACCAAATACAAGAGCGGACGGAAAAACACGGAAAAGGTGGTAATTATCAATTTTCCTGAACAGGTTAACAGAGGGTGAATGGTACCAGATTCCGTCGTAACCAAGACCTTCTGCCAAAGAAACCGGAGGTAGGTATGCCAGATTTAACAAAATCACCAGCAGAATAAAGGCGATCAGGAGATTTTCAATAGTGGAAAATACAGTGGGCTTTATAGATAGCAAAATCAGTTGAAATATATAGATTCCGGAAAAACGAAATGTGGAGTAACTACATAACTACCCGCCCGAGGGACAAAGTTGTCTTTTTTCTAAAGAAAACCAATGGTTTTTGGTCGAAAATGTGGTGTTTTGAAAAGGTGGGCCTGGCAATCGTCTGTTGTTTTTCTTAAGCACTCTTTTACAGGCTTTTTCGATGTTTTAGTCTTCTCATAGGCGATAATTGGAGTACGATCCAAGTTTTCTTCTTTTTTGTAGATAATTTTTGATGGAATTTAACCCTGATTTTAAGCCAATTAAATTCTATTTACGAGGTTATTTAATCCAAAAGCTAATGAATGGAAGACCACTTTGATATTTCTGAAATGCTAAAAGTGAGAAGGTGAAAATACAAGTAAAAGTTGCCTTCAAAAAACAAAATAAACTTCAGAAACTGCGTTTGCGATCTGTTCGTGAGCATCGACCCTACCAATGACCAGGGTCAAAGGCTTCTATTGCACATTTTTGACATCTCAAAGGGGGTTAATTCCTCAGTAAAGAATATAGGCTTTTAGACTTGATTCCGGGAAGCACCGCTGCAAAGATATGTATCAACTATAGGTTGCAAGACCGGGATATATGCTTTCCGGTAGTTAGTAATACCTTACGGAAAGGGTCTATCCATGGTAAAGTGAAATCAGAATAGCCTGCTCTGATAAACAAAAAAGTACAGGACATTTCAGGGTTTTTTTTATGTAATTGCCTGTATTAAAACCGAAAAAATGGAAGTTTTACATACGGCAAAGGGAACTAAAAATGAGAAATATGAAGTGCTGAAATCGCAGCTTTCCGCACTTTGGTCAGGTGAATCAGATCCAATCGCAAACATGGGCAATATGGCATCGGCTATAAAACACACCTTTGATTTTCATTGGGTTGGATTTTATTTAGTTCGTGGGCAAGAATTGGTTTTGGGCCCATTTCAAGGACCCATTGCCTGCACAAGAATTGGTTTTGGCAAAGGAGTTTGCGGAACCGCCTGGAAAGAAAAACAAACACAATTGGTTCCGGATGTTGAATTGTTTGAAGGTCATATTGCCTGCTCTGCTTTAACCCGTTCTGAAATTGTGATTCCTGTGTTTAAGAACGGAAAGGTTGTTGCTGTTTTGGATGTTGACAGTGCGTTGGTGAACGATTTTGATGAAATCGACCAGATGCATCTGGAAGCCTTGTCCAGAGAAATCAGTGTATTTTTTTTAGTTCAGAACTTTTTCTTCAACTCAAAATTCTTTCCAAGGTAAACCCTGCGAACCGTCTCGTCCGCAGCGAGTTCTTCGGGAGTTCCACTTTTTATTGTTTTTCCTTCGAAAAGAAGATAAGCCCGGTCTGTAATGCTGAGCGTTTCATCCACATTATGATCCGTTATCAGAATACCAATGTTTTTCTTTTTAAGTCTAGACACAATGCTTTGAATTTCTTCTACCGCAATAGGATCAACTCCTGCAAAAGGTTCATCTAAAAGCACAAAACTAGGATCTACAGCAAGGGCACGGGCAATTTCTGTTCGTCGTCTCTCACCTCCTGACAAGACTTTACCAAGATTTTTACGGACATGGGTAAGGCTGAATTCTTCCAACAAACTTTCCATTTTTTCAACCTGTTGCTTGCGGGTGAGATTTGTCATTTCCAAAACACCCAGTATATTATCCTCCACAGAAAGTGTTCTAAAAACAGAGGCTTCCTGCGCCAGATAACCTACCCCTTTCTTTGCTCTTCGAAACATGGGCAAATCGGTAATCTCTTCGGTGTCAAGAAATATTTTTCCACTGTTGGGTTTTATCAGTCCCACAATCATGTAGAATGAGGTAGTCTTTCCAGCACCATTCGGACCAAGGAGACCGACAATTTCTCCTTGATTAACCTCTACAGAAACGTCGTTTACAACCAATCGGCTCTTATACTTTTTAAACAGGTGTTCAGCCCTTAGTTGCATGAAGAAAATGGTTGGTTTTAAATGAAAGCCAAAACAAAAGAAAAACCTTCATAGACGGGCAAGTATCATCGAAATCAATATAAAATAAAAAGCCGGATCACTGGAACCGGCCTTTTAACACATAAAAACCACAATGAAACAAACAATCAAAAACCCATTATAAAAACAGATTTGATCTGATTTTGTTTAACAATTTTCAATATTACTTGAACAGTCTGGTTTTGTTTTATTTGCACGTAAATTTCTCCATGATTTTTTTCAATTTTGTTTTGTTCAATTGCTGATTATATGAAATCAGTAATTAGTGATTTTGAGATCCTATGCCAAATATTTCCCATCCCAAAAGCCCGGTCTATCTTTTACTGCTGCTTTTCCCGATTTTGTCTTTTGTCAATTCATCCCCTACCAAAAAGAAAAAGCCCGACCCTTTCCTTTTTGCGTATTTCACCGGAGATGGTGCCAGCGGTTTACACATGGCCTGGTCAGAAAACGGATTGCGATGGACTCCGTTAAAGAATAGTAAAAGTTTTGTAAAGCCCGGAATCGGAGAATACATCATGAAAGATCCTCACCTTTCTCAAACACCGGATGGAATGTACCATCTGGTTTGGGCTACCGGGCAGAACCGGAAAGATCTGGGCTATTCATATTCCAGGAACCTGATTGATTGGTCGGCTCAAAGATTGATCCCGGTGATGGAAAAAGACAGCATTGTATTAAATGCCTGGGCCCCTGAACTGATTTATGATTCCGATGGAAGTCGGATTATGCTGTATTGGGCAAGCACCGTTCCCGGAAAATTTAAAGAAACCGATAAACAAAACGATTCCTTGCCGGGAGGCTATCGGTATAACCACCGGATTTACAGGAAGTTTAGTCAGGATGGCAGAGAATGGGGACCAACAGAACTGTTCTTTGAACCGGGTTTTAATTGTACCGATCCTACCATTTGTACGGATAGCGGAAAAGTGATGCTGTTTTATAAAAATGCAACTCAAATGGGAAAAAACATTCAAAACAACATTCGGATGAGCACCTCCGGAACGGTAACCGGAGCCTTTTCAACCACACCTTCATTGGTCAGTAGAAGCGTTTGGGCAGAAGCGCCTACCGGAATACGGATAGACAGCCAATACGTTGTGTATTTTCATAAATACCGGACCCGAAAAATGGGTGCTGTGGTAACGAAAGACTTTAAAAAGTGGAAAGACATATCGGATAGCCTCTCTTTTCCAAAAGGAGTCCAACATGGAACGGTGATCCGGATTCCGGATAAGACTATGGATAAGTTGAAGGAGTTGTGATGCTTGCAGATATTATCCGATTATTGCTTTTTAATATTTTCATTATTGGTCTGAGGGGTTCAATTTTGTGGCTATGAACCACATCATCCATCTCCTCCCCGATGCCATTGCCAACCAGATTGCGGCAGGGGAAGTGGTTCAGCGGCCGGCATCCGTTGTGAAAGAACTGATGGAGAACGCCATAGATGCAGGGGCAACTGAAATTCTGGTAAGGATTAAAGAAGGGGGCAAAACCTTTATCCAGGTAATTGATAACGGAAAAGGAATGAGCGAACTGGATGCACGCATGTGTTTCGAAAGGCATGCCACTTCGAAAATCCGCCATTTTGAGGATATGCAGAAACTGGTAACTTACGGTTTTCGGGGTGAAGCCCTAGCTTCCATTGCGGCTGTTTCTCAGTTGGAATTACGTACCCGTCAACAAACCGAAGAAACCGGAATCCTGATCCGTATAGAAGGTTCTGAGGTAAAGGCCCAGGAATCTGTGGCAATGGAAACGGGCTCGTCATTCACCATTCGAAATCTATTTTACAATGTTCCGGCAAGGCGAAATTTTCTCAAGAGCAATCAGGTTGAATTCTCACACATCTCCGATGAATTTTATCGGGTAGCACTTTCTTATCCTGAAGTATCGTTTTCATTTTACCAGGGAGACGGTCTTATTTTAAAAACCAGTTCCTCTCATTTATCCAAAAGAATTACTTCGGTTTTTGGGGAATCGTATCGCGAAAATCTACTTACCGTTTCCGAAGAAACCGATATTCTTAAAATCAGTGGCTACATTGGCAAACCTGAAATATCACGCAAAGCCCGTGGAGAGCAGTATTTTTTTGCCAATAACCGCTTTATCCGAAATGCCTATCTGCACCATGCGGTTGTGTCGGCGTTTGATGGCTTACTGCCTCAAACCAGTTTTCCGTTTTACATACTGTTTTTAGAAATCAGCCCCGAGAAAATTGACATTAACGTTCACCCTACTAAAACAGAAATAAAATTTGAAAACGAACGGTTTGTCTATTCCATCATTCAGGCAGCGCTTCGAAAAGCACTTCAGCAATCCATGCTTGTGCCTGCCATTGATTTTGAACCGGTTTCCCCCTGGTTGAGTCGAACAGGAAATCCGTTTCTATCAACTCAACCGGAACCGACATGGAAAAACGATTCGAACCAATCGCAGGGAATTTCAAATCCGCATGAATATTACCGTTCGAATCGTCCGGATTCGAATTGGGAGAAGTTGTTTCAATCTACAGACCGTTCCAACCAACGTTTTGTTTCTGCTTTTGAATCCGGTGGTCTACCCTCTGAACCTTCATCAGAAACCATCGGCGTTCCCGAAAGTAAACCAAGTTCTGAAAAGCCAAAACCGATGAACCTTCATGGGCAATATCTTCTGTATCAGGTGAAATCGGGTTTGATGATTTTGCACATGGCTCGTGCCTGGGAAAGAATAAGTTACGAAAGGCTATTAAACCAACTGGAAAGTGGAACCAACGTTTCGCAACAGTTGCTTTTCCCGGTTACCATCACTTTTTCGGATTCCGATTACGCCATGATTATGGAGTTGGGCGATGAAATCCGTGCTCTGGGTATAGATTGGTCGGAATTTGGAGGAACCAGCATCCTGGTTTCAGGATTACCCGCCGACCTTTCCCGGCAGGATCCGTCCCTGTTATTCCAGGAATTTCTGGAACAATACAGGTGGAATAAAAGTCAACTTCAGATTTCAAAAAGCCAATCCATTATCCGGGCTTTGTCCAAAAAAAGCAGCACACAGCAGGAATTTCATTTTTGGAACGAATCTGAATTGCTGGATCTGGTAAACCGCCTGTTTGGTTGTCAGATTCCGGATATGAGTCCGGATGGACTATTGATTTCGCAAATTGTCAGTTTGCCGGAAATTGCTGCCCGGTTTTAATGGTTTTCTTAAATGTAGAAAACCATTTCAACCTTTTTACCACTTTCTTCAAACCGTAGAACATCGCATAAATGCTTCATCAGAAAAATTCCACGACCGTCAGGTTTCAGAAGATTTTCTCCTGAAGTAGGATCCGGAAGGATGGTATAGTCAAAACCAGGACCCTGATCTTCAACTACAAAACTGATTTCAGTTGGTCCGGATTCGCAAGTCAAACGGACTATTTTTTCTTTATCATACCGATTGCCATGTTGTATAGCATTATTAACTGCTTCGGTGATAGCGATCAGTATATTCCCGTACACATCATCTGAAATGTGAAATTCATCCCGACTGTTGTCGATGAAACTTTCAACAATCTTGATGTTGTCTACGATTGATGGAAATTCAATAGTTACTGAATTCATAGCCCATTTTCCTGAATGGATTGAAAATATTTATCGTAAGCGTCCTGATACATTTCTGTCAGTTTCGGTGTTCCCTGAAGCAATTGTTCCTTTTGCGATTTCGCTTTTTGGAGCAATTCCTTCAAATCGGGTGGCAATGTAGTTCTTTCTGCGGATTTTGGTTTCTCCGCTTCTCTTCTTTGATCCTGTTCCCTTTCCATAAGTGCTTTTTCACTTTCGAGTAAGCGGGTAAGAATCTGCTGCTGACGCATAATGGTTTCAGGAGTTATTTTCTTATTTAACAGTTCTCTCTCTGTTTTTTCCATCTGTGATTTCAGATCACCCAACCCACCGGATTTTTCTTTTCCTCTTTGCAACGATTTCTCCAATTCAGCCAGTGCCCTTCTCATAGCTCCTTGTTTTTGAGCGAGTTTTGCCAGTTCCTGACTCATTTGCTGACCTGGTTTCTTTCCATTTTTTAATTGAGAGATCTGATCATTTAATTGTTTCTGCATTTTCCCCATGTTTCCAGGTTTGGGTTTCCCTTTCCCTGGCTTTTTACATGCTTTTCCGCCTTGTGATTTACTTTGTTGTTCCTGCTGCATTTGCTGGAGAGCATCTTTCAACATCACCGTTAAATTATTAATGTTGGTCATTGCCGTTTGCCCTTTAGCGGAGGCAATATCGGGCCTTCTGGCTTTTACAAAGGTTACGGCTTCATCAATGGCAGCATTCATCGAGAAAAGCTCTTTCATCACAAAACTCTGAATTTGAGGAGCTCTCATGGCCAGAGCCTTTAAACTATCTTTAATGATCTCTGAATCGTCTTTGATTTTTACCTGCTTCTGTGTGAGAGCCAAATACTTCGGATCCAACTGATTCACTTTGGAAACCTGCTTATACACATCTTCCTGATCAAAGGATAGATGAAGCAGGTTTTCGATGATGGCCCTCAGATCGCCAATGTCTTCCTGTTCAGGACCGCCAGACATTTCCATCTGGCTTTTTTTCATCTTCTCCGCCATTTTTTTCATTTTCTGAGCAGCTTTCTTTTGCTTGGAACCAGCCTTCTGCATTTTGCCCTCTTTCATTTGCTCAGAGCTTTCCTGTTGGTCTTTCTCTATTTCCTCCTGCTCCTCCTTTCCTGTATCGATTTCGTTTTTATCCTTCAACTCTTTGTTTAGTTCTTCCATTTGCTTCAGATCTTCCTGAACCTGTTTGAACATTTCGTTCATTTCTTTCTGATCTTCTTTGGCATTTTGCTTCTGCTCTTCGCTCTGCTTATCGCCGTTCTTCTCATTTTCATCACCTGCTTTTTTCTCTTGTTCAGCAAGTTTTTCCATTTCATTAATGGCCTTGTCCAATTTCTCCTCCACTTTTAATTGCTTCAGCATTTCCATTGCCCGGTCCAATTCATTCTGAATGAACTCATTTTTATCCTGCATTTTTTCAAATGCATCCTGGAGCTGGTCTTTATCCTGGTTTTTCTCCATCAGTCTCTCCAGTTCTTTCAATAACTCTTTCGTTTTCTCATCCAGCAATTCATCCAGCATCTTGTTAATCTGCTCTTGCTTTTCCAGCATTTCCTGCGATTGAAGCTGGTTCTCCGCTTTGTTTTTCAGTGCTTTTTCAGCCTCTTTCTTAAGGTCTTCAATTTGCTTGAAAAGATCTTTTTGTTTCTCCACATAGTTCTGAAGTTCTTTCTTATCCTGCCAGTTCAACTCTTTCTTGCCCTTCAGATTTTCAAGCATCTTCTTAGTGTTTTTCTCCAGGCTTTCTGTCTTTTTTGCCAATTCCTCCATTTTCTCTTCATTTTTGGAATCAAGGCGATCCATAGATTCGGCCATGGCCGTTTTACTGGATTCCTTCACATCAAAAATCTGAGAGGCGGTTGCTTTTGGCCCGGATACGGCATCATTGTCCCAAACCTTGAAAAACAACAGAACAGGCTTTTCCTGAATGATGGAAGCAATTTTGCCTTCCGGACTGAAAACAAAAGTCTGGTTTTTTTCTCCTCTTGAAATGACCACTGGTGCTTCTGCCAGAATTTGTTTTGTTTTTGGATCCTGTACGATGGCTTTCAACCGGGAGAATCCGTAATCATCGTTTATCCGACCCGCAAAATATTGCTTTGATAAAGAAACAGAATCCTGATAAGACTTCACCTGAATTCCCGGAAATTCATCTTCGGTAACTGAAATCAGGTAATTAAACTTTTGATCGGTTTTGCCCAATACATTCCTCGCCTCAATCTGGTAATCCGAAGATTCCATGGCTTTTACCTGATGAGTGAACAGAATCCCGTTTGACTTTTCAAACCCAATGGGTGCATTTTTTCCTAAAGCAAAGGAGGCAGAAAGGAGATTCTCGGTCTCCATTTCCCAGGTTATGGCACTTCCTTTTGGTACTTCTACATTTCCTTCATTCTCATACACCTGCCCTTTCTTTCCGGTATAGGAAGGAGGAACAACTTTAATCTGCAGATTTTTAATGTGCCCTGGTGGGAGCACAACGAGTTGAGTGGTTTTGCTACTGATGTTGCCTGAAAACACGGAGACATCATAAGTACCTACATCCAGATTCTCCACCGACTGGCTGAAAATCCCCTGTTTTCCCTTCTCCATTTTAATAGACCTGTTTCCGATTTTCACATACAGCTGGCTTGGAAGTGCCGGACCTTTTGCCTCTGCCTGAAGAACAAGTGGTTGGTTTGAAATGATTTTTGACGGAAAAGAGGCAACCGATATTTCAAAAGGAGCAGGAGGGTTGTATTGCCGGTTTACATCGATCAATCGGGAAGATCCTTCTTTTACCAGATCAAAAAAACCGAAAAACATAATTAAACCTATGGCAGCCAGAGGTAAAACACGCTTCCAGACTGCCGGAGGAATCGTCAACCGGATTTTACCGGGAATATCAAGGTTTCGGATAATTTCCTGTTTCTGGCCAAGACTTAAACTAATCAATCTGCTCTTTTCTCCTCCCAGACTTAGTGCCAGAAGCTGCAGGTAGTTCACCAGTTTATCGTCAACCGACTGAATTTGACCTGATATTTTTCTGGAGAGCTTCTCGAATTGTGAAATGGAATGGGTATTGGTGAGTTTCCACCAGGGGCGGATGATAAAATAACCCAGTAAAAAAAGGATGATTCCGGAATATATAACCAGAATGCTTTCTTTCACCAAGGGTGACAAATAGAGAAAATACTCTATAAGAGAAAAAATGGGGAAGAAAAGGATGGTTCCTGCCGCAATACCGGCCAGTATTTGTAACAAAACCTTTAGAATCCGCCGTTTTTCGAATCGGTTTATATCTTGTAGGACTTTGTTTTCAATCATAGTATGGGTTGGAATTCTGGTTTAAAGAACCGTTTCCGCAATGGGATTAATGGAGACCACAGATCTGATTTCCGGCATTGCCAGTTTTATGGCGTCTTCCACACCTGCTTTGAGGGTCATGGCACTCATCGGACAATCGCCACAGGCACCCAGCATTTCTACTTTAACGACCCAATCTTCTGTCACATCAACCACACGGATGTTACCTCCATCGGCCAGCAAATACGGTCGGATGGAATCAATTAAAGCTTCTACACGTTCTATGAGGGTCATCTTTTATGTTTTATCTAAAGTGGTTGCGAATTTAAGAAAGAATCGGGGTTTCAACGACTTCTGTTTCAATTTGTGCATTTTTAATTGCCACTTGTTGGGCCACGTTCCTGGCAAGGCTCGAAAATGCGTTCGAAATAGGTTCATCGTCGTGCATCACAATCGGCACACCGCCATCACCAGCTTCTCTTACCGATTGTACCAATGGAATTTCTCCTAAAAACGGCAGGTTATATTTGATTGCCAGATTTTTACCCCCATCCTGTCCAAAAATATAATATCGGTTCTCCGGCAATTCGGGTGGGGTAAAATAAGCCATGTTTTCTACAATGCCCAGAATAGGTACTTTAATGGGTGTTTGGCCAAACATAGAAATTGCTTTGGCGGCATCGGCCAGGGCAACCCGCTGAGGAGTTGTCACAATTACAGCGCCTGTGAGTGGAACCGTTTGAACCAATGTAAGATGAATATCGCTCGTTCCGGGAGGGAGGTCAATAAGGAGATAGTCTAACTCGCCCCATTGGCAATCCAGAATAAATTGCTTGAGGGCAGAACTCATCATAGGCCCCCTCCAAACCACGGCAGTATCGCCATGGGCAAGAAATCCAATGGACAACAATTTGATTCCCAACCGTTCTACAGGAACAAGGTAGTTTTTACCATCGATCACAATCACTTTTGGCTGGGCATCTTCCACACCAAACATGGTTGGAATACTAGGGCCGGAAATATCAGCATCAATCAATCCGACTTTAGCACCATTTCTGGCCAGGGCAAGTGCCAGATTGCTGGTAACTGTTGACTTTCCTACTCCTCCTTTACCGGAGGCAATGGCTACTATGTTTTTAACGCCTGGCAGAATGGGTCCTTTGTTTTCCCGTAAACTGGTCACCTCTGCATTCATATCTATGGTTACCGAAATTTCGGTTCCGAAATCTTCGTGCAACGCCTTCATGCAGCGTTCTTTAATCAGCTCTTTTAGTGGACAGGCAGGAGTTGTGAGTTTTACTGTAAACCGAATGGTGTTTCCGGATACTTCCGGATTTTGAATCATTCCAAGGCTGACAAGATCTTTTTTCAAGTCCGGTTCTTCAACCCTGCTCAGAGCTTTTAATACCTTGTCTATAGTTATGTTTTGCATATGGTTGGAGGAATGGGGTTTCAAAATAATATTAAAATCCCGAATCGAGGAAATAACGCTTTGATTGCCGGATAAGTTTAAGGATTTACTACCTTTTTAAACCAGACATTCTTTCCATTGGATGAATGCATAATGAGGATGGATACGGAATGATTTGGATCTGCTTGCAATTGATTCCCATGGATCTGAAATCTGACAGGTCTGCCTGTAAGATCCTGAACGGAAATATGATTGTAATCAACCCATTGCGGAATCAAAATCTGAGAATTTCCCCATTGAATCAATTTAAAATTCTGTTCCGGTGATGATACCGAATTTGGATCCAATACCTGTATGTAGTTGTTTTTATTCATCTCATTGTTTCCAATAAAGTTGCTTGCCCGCAACTTTACAGAATACAAACCCGGATTACCGAAACTCACTTCTGGCAGTTTTGATGTGTCGCTTGTTCCATTTTCAAAATTCACCCCTGCGGCTGGAGTAAAGGTCCATTTATATTGCATAAAATTGCCGGTGCTGGTATTTTGAAAGGAGACCATCTGATTGATATCCGCGGTTAAAGGACTGGCTGAAAAATTAGCCACCGGAGGATCCAGAAGCGTATTCGACCGTTTTATATCTCGATAACGAATGGTACCGGGAACAAAATTGTTTCCTATCATGTTTCCTGAAATTTCCATTACCGGAATTTTCTGCCCGTTTGCCAACCATTTATACTCCACAATCCGGCGGTTCAGTTTCACAGGAAATCCACCTAAATTGATGGAATCAGCAGAAAAAACACTGCTTTTCAATTTAAGGCAATTGAATGTTCCAAAAGGTGTGGTTACTGAACCCCAACCCACAACTTCATTAATCCGATACCCAACCTGAGAATAACTTGCCAATGTAGAAAGGGAAATAGAAAATTTTAATCCGGAACTATCTCTGTCTCCGTATTGCAATGGAAATTGATAAAGTTTATCCTTTTCTGAGTAGTATGCCGGAAGAGGTAAGCCTTGGTATTTCAATCCGATTCCTTCTACCTCATACGCAGAGTTTGACTTTTTAAAGAAGTTATACACGTCTGTAAATTGAAATGCAGCTACTCCTAAGGTGTCTGCAATCTTCAATCCGTATTTATTGAACCCCAGAAAAAAGAATGCGTAAGATGTCTGGAGAGATGATTTATAGGAATATATGTCCTGCGAGGCAGGCTCTACTGATGAAAAGTCCCAGGTTTGATTGGGGCCGGATGCTTCATATAAAGAAGCCGAAACATTCAAAGCTGTAGAATATCTCAAAGTGTCGTTGGCCGAAGGCATATCGGATGAGGAAATTGTGATCTGGCAATTCCCCAAAAGCGGAAACAACCCAAGGATAATAATTAGTAACCGTTTCATATTCAGATTTTTAATTTCAGAGATTCCAAAGTACATTCATTCTACAAAATAGTGAATTTTCATAAAAGTACCGCAGGCAAAGCTATAAAATTACAGGATGAAATCCGAAACAGGATTCGGCCTTCAAGGGATTCCTTTGGAGACGTTGAAATATTTAAGCAGCTTTGCAAGACACAAAATGTACTTTAAATACATCAAGAACAGGCTGGCTTAATTCAGATTCCAGACCAAAAAGAAAGGCAAACCGATTCAACGACTATGGCCAATAACACGGCAAATATTTCTCAGCTTCTCCTTCGCTCTGCTTTGGCATCAGAGAATGACCCCAACAAGATCCCGTCAATTCTCCAATGGTTGAAAGAGAAAAACGATGAAACAAGAGTTGTTGTCCGAAAAACACGGTTTGACCAGCTGGATCAATGGTATTTTGATGATAAATCAGGAAATCTGAGGCATGTATCCGGGAATTTTTTTTCCATTGATGGCATTCAGGTAAGCACCAATTGGGCCTCTGTCCTTCACTGGGAACAGCCCATTATTAACCAGCCAGAAGTTGGTTTCCTGGGGATTATTGCCAAAGAAATTAAAGGTGTTCTTCATTTCCTGATGCAAGCCAAGATTGAACCCGGCAATGTGAACAATGTCCAGCTTTCGCCGACTCTTCAGGCCACCAAAAGCAATTATACCCAGGTACATAAAGGCATCAAACCCATGTATCTTGAGTATTTTCTGGATTCAAAAAAGATTGTTCTTCTGGATCAGCTGCAATCAGAACAGGGAGCCCGTTTTCTGCGAAAGAGAAACAGGAACATAATTATCCAGGTTTTTGAAGATATCCCGGTGTACGATAATTTCTGCTGGCTCACATTATCTCAGATCATTGAGTTGATCAAGTACAGCAATATTGTGAATATGGATACACGAACCGTGATCTCAGGCATTTCGTTTGGAGACTATGAGAGAAAGGTGGTTGAGTTTTATACCAGCATTGGAGAAGTAAAAGCAAATTCGATCGGATCCCGTTTTCTTCGTTCGGTCTTAAGTGCCGAAGGTTCTTACCATTCATTTGATGAAATCCTTTCCTGGCTTACCAACCTTAAAAGTTTTTTCGACTTAAAAATCGAAAAAATTTCCCTTTTCAAATTGAAAGACTGGACAGTAAGTGACACAGAGATTGCCCATGTGCAGAAAAAATACTTTAAAATCATTCCGGTGGAAGTGGAGATAAGTACAAGGGAAGTCAAAACCTGGAACCAACCACTGGTTGAACCAACTCAGGAAGGAATTTGCGGGTTTATTGTGAAAGAGATAAATGGCATTATCCATTTTCTGGTGCAGGCTAAACTGGAATGTGGAAACCATGATATTATTGAAATGGCACCAACCGTTCAATGTCTGACAGGCAATTACAAGGATGCGGATGTACTTCAACCCCCTTTCCTGGATATGTTTTTACATGTCAATCCAGACCAGGTAGTGGTAGATACCCATCAATCTGAAGAAGGTGGTCGTTTTTACAGGGAGCAGAATCGGAATATGATTATCCTGGTAAATGAAGATTTCCCCAATGAGGTGCCCGAAAATTTCAGCTGGCTCACCCTGAATCAGTTGAAGACCTTTTTAAAATTTAACAATTTTTTGAACATTCAGGCCCGTAGTCTGATTTCAGCAGTACATTTTGTATGAAGAAGCCAGAAAAACTTCGGATCGGAGTGATGGGCTGTGCTTCCATTGCCGAACGAATGGTAATCCCCGCCATTCTTGAATCAGACGAATTTGAGCTTGTTTTGGTATCGAGTAGGGAAGAGGCCAAAGCAAAACGCTATGCAGAAAAATTTAGCTGTGGATACGTAGTTGGATATGAGCAATTGATCTCCCGTCCTGATATTGACGTCATATATATGCCTTTACCTACCGGACTTCACCTGGAATGGGCATTGAAAACACTGGATGCCGGAAAACATATTCTATTGGAAAAATCTTTAGCCTTAAATCTGAATGAGGCAGAAAGAATTATTGAAAAAGCAAAAGAGAAAAATCTATTGATTCAGGAAAACTTCATGTTTGTTTTCCACCGGCAGATGCAGATTATTCTTGATTTGCTTTTAGATGAACGAATTGGAAAAACAAGGTGTATTCGAAGTTCATTTGGATTCCCTCCTTTTCAGGATCCAGATAACATCCGTTATTCCAAGGCTTTAGGGGGCGGCGCTCTCCTGGACGCCGGGGCCTACACGATAAAAGTTACACAGGTATTGCTGGGAAGACTTATTAATGTTCTTGCCGGAAGTCTGACCTATGAAATGTCAAAAGATGTAGATGTTTTTGGAGGCCTTTTTTTACACGATTCCGAGGGTACGATTATGGAAACAGCTTTTGGATTTGATAATTTCTACCAGTGTTCTCTTGAAATCTGGGGTAGTAAAGGAAAGATTACAGCGGACCGTATTTTTACGGCAGGTCCCGGCATTTCCCCTAAAATAAAAATAGAGGAACAAGGAAATGTGGAGATACTTGAAATCGAACCAGACAACCACTTCCTTAATCTGTTGAATGATTTTGCGGCGACCGTCCATTCGGGAGAATTTCATTTCAAATATCTAGAAATCCAGAACCAGGCCGCTATGATTGAGGCAGCCAGGGAAAAATCAATTAAATTCTCAAAGGCCTGAAAGAAATTGTAATCATAAATGCCCTTGGTTTTGGGGAGGAGGTACACTCCTGGATCCGTCAAATGGCAGGGTATGGGCAGGACTTTATCGTAAAAGGATTTCTGGACTCCCGGAAAATCAATAACCCGGAGCTCCCGATTATGGGAAACCCTCTTGATTATGAACCAGGAGAAAAAGATGAACTTGTAATTGCTTTGTCTGATCCTGCTTCCAAAAAGGATATGGCTGAGCACCTTAGGAATAAAGGTGCCCGGTTTTTCAATGTTATTCATCCTGAAAATTCATTGTCGCCTTCCTTCATATCAGGAGAAGGTCTTATTATTGCACCTTACAACAGTATTTCTAATCGGGTTACCTTTGGTGATTTTGTAAGCATTTATGGTTTTTGCAAAATTGGCCATGACATCCACATCGGAAATTACTGCCATATCGCGTCTCATTGTTCTATTGATGGATTTTCCAAACTTTCAGATGATTTGGATATTCCTTCATTTACTAAAATTCTAAAAAATACAAGGCTATGAATTCTAAGAAGCCAATTTTTGTAACACAACCTTCCCTGGCTCCTTTAGAGGAATTTATGGAATTGTTGAAAGGGGTTTGGGACAGAGGTATTCTTACACACAATGGGCCACTGGTTCAGCAATTGGAAAAGGATCTGATGGCGAAAATGGGAAATCCATATATGACCGTCGTTTCCAATGGAACCATAGCCATTCAAATGGCAATAAAAGCTCTTGAAATCCAGGGAGAAATAATTACCACTCCATTTACCTGGGTAGCCACGATAAGTGCCATTAAATGGGAAGGATGTACTCCTGTTTTTTGCGATATTGAAGCGGATACCCTAAACATGGATCCTTCAAAGATTGAGGCTTTGATTACCGATAGAACGGTTGCCATTATGCCGGTTCATGTTTTTGGTAATCCCTGCGATGTAGAAGCCATTGAGGCCATTGCAAAAAAGCATAAGCTCAAAGTGATTTACGATGCTGCCCATGCGGTAGGTTCGTTTTACAAGGGAGAAAGCCTTTTGAATTGGGGTGATATCTCTGCCACCAGCCTCCATGCAACCAAATTACTCAATACCGCCGAGGGAGGTGCCTGCATTACCACCGACGCTGAACTGGATAAGAAACTGAAACGAATTCGGTTTTTTGGGCATAACGATGCAAAAGATGTAATCGAGGATGGTTTTAACGGAAAATTGACCGAGGTTCATGCCGCTTTGGGTCTGGCCAACATGAAATATTATGATGAGGTTCTGGAAGACCGGAAAGCCAAATATTCTCTTTACAAAACCCTTCTTTCCGAAAACCCGGGCCTGAAGTTTCAGGTTGCCAAAATGGGCGAGCCCAATTATTCTTATTTTCCGGTTATTCTGGAATCGGAAGAAATTTTGCTGGAAGTAGAAAAAGTGTTGGCCGAAAATCAGATTTTTCCAAGGCGATACTTCTATCCTTCCGTAAATACCTACACTAAAATTATGATATATCAGCCTATGCCAATATCGGAGGATGTTTCAAAACGGATTTTGTGCCTGCCACTTTATAAAGCTCTGGCCATTGAAGATGTGAACAAAATCTGTGGCCTTATTTCAGAAGTTTTAAGTATCTCCAGGGTTTAATACAAAAACCCATGCTGATCGCTGGAGCTAAAGGTTTTGCCAAACAGATTCTTGATGTCCTTTTCCAACTTGGCCTGGAAAAAGAGACAGCCTTTTTTGACGATTATGACCCATACCTTTTGAATCTTTACGAATTTGAGGTCTTAAAAAATGAAGAAATGGTGATGAGGTATTTTGAGAAAAATGGAAATTCTTTTAGTATTGGCGTAGGCAACCCAAAAACCAGATACTTAATGAAAAGCAAATTGGAATCAGTGGGTGGCAACCTCGTTTCTATTATTTCCCCTTTAGCCAGGATTGCCAGAGAAGCTCATATTGGAAATGGAGTCAGTATCCTCACAGGTGCCCTGATTGAAAACGATGCCCAACTGGGGGAAGGAGTTTTGATAAATGTCAATGCTACAGTTTGCCACGATTGTCAGATTGGAAACTATGTTGAAATTTCTCCCGGTGCGGTGATCACAGGAGGTTGCAAAATAGGAGACTTTAGTTTTATTGGAGCGGGAGCCGTGCTTACTCCGCAGGTTTCCGTTGGGGCAAATGTTGTGATTGGGGCAGGGGCTGTAGTAACTAAAAATGTCGAAGACAATGTCCTGGCGGTTGGGATTCCTGCTGCTGTTATAAAACAAAGGGAACCCTGAAAACCAATACTTAACTTTATGGCAAAACGAATTTCTTTTGTAGTTCCGGTTTTCCGAAATTCCGGTTCGCTTGAACCCACCCATAATAGAATCAAAGATTTATTTCTTCGATTGGGGTATGAAGGAGAAATTGTTTTTGTAAACGATGGATCGGATGACAACTCCCAAAAGGAACTGGAAGCACTTCACCAAAAGGATTCCAATGTAAAGGTTATTTCCTTTTCCCGAAATTTTGGGCAGGTTGCCGCCATTACCGCTGGTTTTAGAGCAGCCACCGGAGATTGTGCCCTCCTGATGTCAGCAGACCTTCAGGACCCCATCGAAAAAGCAGAAGAAATGATCCGTACATGGGAAAGCGGAGGTGAAATAGCCATTTGTTTCCGGTCCGAAAGAGAGGATGGTTTTTTTGCCCGTATCACTTCTGCATTCTTTTACCGGCTAATCAAAGTGGCACTTCCAAAAATGCCGGAAGGTGGTTTTGATTTCCTTCTTTTGGATAGAAAAGTGCTTGTAGAATACAACAAGCTTGATGAGAGAAATCGGTTTTTCCAGGGAGATATTCTCTGGCTTGGATTTAATGTCACCTTTATACCCTACAGCCGACAGAAAAGAACTATTGGAAAATCACAGTGGAGCTTTTCCAAAAAACTCAAGTATTTCATTGATGGCCTGCTGAACACCTCCTACATCCCGATCCGACTAATGTCCGTTTTTGGTCTGGTTACAGCGCTTACAGGTTTCCTCTATGCCCTCCTGATTGTATATGAAAGAACAATTCAAAAGGTACCCTTCTCCGGATGGGCTCCCATAATGATTCTGATTCTAATCATTGGAGGAATTATCATGTTGATGTTGGGAATAATCGGGGAATATCTTTGGAGAAGTTACGACGAGTCCAGAAAACGGCCTTTATATATTATAGACAAAAAACTGGGTGACTTTTAGACGTTTATATTTTTAGTATCCTGCGGATATTTCTCGCTCAGGTTTTTTAGAAATACGTGCTGGATGCATTTCAATTTTCAACTCTCTTCCGGAAACTGGTTTACATCTTCAATCTTTACAGAAGAAACCCTCCCTTTTTGTAGTAATTGAGATGGACGGGTTGAACGTAATTATTACTGCCCCTTGGCACTGCCACCCTGCTTATTCTTTGGTGGAATAGTCACTAATAATCAGTGGATTCATTTAAATCTTTTCCCCACTTTAGATTTCTGGGATTAAGGCTTAGTTTTGAGCCATTGAAAACTGCCATCAAAAAATGCCGCAAATGCAAACAGATCCAACTTTTGAATCGGGTCATGTATCGTATAGTAAAAATTTAAAGGTTTAATCGTTAAGGAATATCCGGCCACTCAATGAATCCTATTCTGGCATTACTTTTTAAATCGACCGCTCTAAGTTCCCTCCTTTTAATTCTGATACACGCATTCGGTGCATTTCTGGGAAAATCCCTTTTTGACACGAGTAAACAAGGAAAAACACTTCATCTCTTTCTAGGCACTGTAGTCATTACTACTATAATGGCAATGGTGACAATCGGCCTTAAAACGATCTTTATTCTATTTCCTGTTACTCTGATCATAACGTGGTTTTTCGTACAAAAAAAAGATAGACCAATACCAGAATCGCTGACCATCAAAAACCTTTTACCAGACCCATACGAATTTATTCTGGTACCAATCCTGAATGGAATGCACATTCTGATGTATTACGATTTTAGAAACAAGCAGTTTTTTAAAGAATGGATAGACCGATACCAGTATTCGGAACAAGTCACTTATTTACAGTGGTCCGGAATTGAAACCCACTTTGTGGATCTGGAGAACTTCGCCTTTGGTGAATCTTATAAAACGACCTTGTACCACCATCTGGAAAACTATTTGAGTATGTTTTACAAGTGCTTTACCAATGAATCAAGTTTTAAGGTTTTGCACTTGATGACCTACCCGTTTCTACTTATTCTTTGTCTCTCCGTCGTATTTCACTATTTAAGCCCCAAAAACAAGATTGAAAAAATTGCGGCAATATTATTTTGTCTGGTTTTAGGGACTTTATCTCGCGTTACAGTGGTATTTAATCCATTGTCATGGATAGAGAGTATGCATTTTTTTAAGGGTATCCGGTTTTTCCCAACCTATGTGGTGAGTGAAATTCTTTTCAATTACCTGTATGATAGCTTTAAGATATCTGCCGCACTTTTCCTGATTATAACCTGGATTCAGATTTGCAGGACAAAAGCGTATTCGATGATCCCACTTTTTGTGGTGGCAGCCTGTGTTTTCAATCCGGTTTACATTCCTTTTTTTGCTATCCTTACCGGTATTCAATTGTTTCGGGATCCTAAATCCATGCGCTGGATCATTGCTTCTGTATTGATACCCATTACCTATATTGGGTTTTATAAATTAGCGAATCTGGGTATTCAATCTGGTCATCCTTCGAAGGAAACTGCTCTCCGTTTCACGACCGATCTTGGTTCCATTTTGAAGGCCGTTCAGAATAAAGTCAATTTCATTATCCAACACTTTTATCCACTGGTTTTATTCTCCGGATGGATACTTTTCCTGAAGGATCGCCGAATTGTTTCAAGGCTTTATCTACCCTTTTTATTGACACTACCCATAGCTTTCATTTCCTCATCCACTATTATTAAGATATATCTCGTATTGTTTATTGGGGCAGTAGGTATTGGATTGAACTTTATCAAATCAGCTGAAAAGAAGATCCTGATTATTGGACTGATTACTTCGAATCTATTTACCTGGTTACTCATTGAAGTAGGCAATTCGATTCACAATATTTCGCAGTCCCATGAGATGACCCTGGTGGCCAGTTTATACTTTATACCGATTTTGTTTATCAGTGGAAATATTCAAGTGATCAGGAAACCAATCATCTTATTTGCACTTGGAATTCTGGTTGTCCTCAATATCTATGCGGTTCAATTTTTTCACAATAGAAACTTTTACCGCAAAGACTCAGGAATTGAATTCGTCAATTCCTTCCTCAGACGATCAAACAAATTAATTAAGGCAGGTTATGTAACCGACTATAAACCTTACCCCTATTTCTATCATGCAGCCAGAGATTTCGGAGACATTCAAAATGAAACGGACAGCCTTTTTTTAACATCGGTTTCGCTTGGAACATTAACAAAAGCGGACTCAATAGAAATAACGAAAATAGACCTTTGGGACATCTACAATAAGAATCCGATTGTTGCGTATGGAAGCAGAACCGGAAAGGGAAAAAGCCTGGAAGAAATTCAGAGAAATTTTATTGCAGATAAAGGGATAACGGTTCTTTTCAGACTTGATCCTGTGAATCGAAAATACCTCGATTTCGCAAATAAGATCTTGGCAGATTCTATCCACAACGATATAGAATCATACTGGATATACTTTTTGAAAGACCGTAAATAAAGCAGGCTTCGTTCGGGTTTAACTCCTATCCAATAATTATCCGACCTCAATTCTCAGAGTCTGTTAGTTTTGCAAAATGATTCCGAAAGGATGATCTCAAATCAAAAATTCGTTCGGTTTGTCAACAAATTAAACAAGAGCTTTTTGAATATTTCACTTTTTGAATCAAACAACTCCGTCTGTATTGTCCTTTCATGATGAATGAAACACTGATAACCGGCCCTTCAGGGTTTCTTGCATCCAGATTGATTGAAGTTCAAGGAGAAATGCCTGTGAATCGGACCCATTTCTATCGAAGATCTTCAGCGGTGTGGCCAGATTCTGAGGGAATCGGGAAAGTATTTCACCTGGCCGCCCTCGTTTCCTATGATCTGAAGTACAGCGCAGAACTGTTTCAAAATAATGTAGCACTCACTTCGAACCTGTGTAAGCAGTATCCGGATGCCAGAATTGTTTATTCGTCCTCGGTTTCTGTTTATGATCAGGTCGAAACCACAAAATTGGAATCATCTCTACCCGGAACGGACTTACCTTACGGTATTTCCAAGCTATGGGGAGAGCAATTTATTAAACACCATCCGAGCTATGCTGTTGTCCGGTTTTCATCCCTATATGGTCCTGGAATGAAAGAGACGTCCTTGATTCCAAGATATATTAACCAGGCACTGGAAAATGGCATGATTGAAGTTTGGGGAGATGGTAAAAGAAAACAAAATTATTTGCATGTAGACGATGCCTGCGGTGTTTTGTTGGCAGCGATGAACTCCCATCGAAATGGCATCTATCTGGGAGTAGCCGAAAGAGAATGGACAAACCTGGAAATCGCAGAAATAATCGCCTCAGAAACAGGCGCAAAAATTAAATTCATAAAAGAAGATTCCTCTCCTTCCGTTTCTTTCAACAACCAATTTACAAGAAAAACATTGAATTGGGGCACAGGAACGGACATCGAACAAGGGATCAAACTCTATATTAAATGGAAAAAAGAACGATTATCGTAACCGGAATTGGGGGTAATGTAGGTCAGGGAATCGTACGGAATTTACGTTTTTCCGGTATGGATTTACAGATAATCGGAACCAATTCGGCCGATTTCACTTCAGGAAATCATTTGGTGGATTCTTTTTACCAGGTTCCATTCGCCTATGATCCGGGTTATGTTGATTCCATATTAGGCATAATCGCAAACGAACCGGTTGATCTGATCATTCCTTCAACCGATTACGAAGTATACTATTTGTCTTTGAATGCCGATAAAATTCCATGCAAAATTGCCACTTCAGGCACCTTCGCATCCGAAGTATACCTTGATAAATACCTCACATGGAAACATCATTCTGATAAAAACATCCCATTTGCTAAAAGCTTTCTTCCCTCACAATACAACGCTGATTTTACATCTGCCATAGCCAAACCAAGAAAAGGAAGAGGATCCCGTGGAATTCTGAAAAATGATTTTGATGCCTCAAAATTATCCGATGATGAATATATGATTCAGGAACTTCATCTGGGTAATGAGATAACTACCGCAGTGTACGTAAGCTATCTCACTGGTAAATTGGTTGGACTTATCAATATGGAACGATCACTGGAAAATGGTGCCACCAACTATTGCAAAGTCAATTTTGAGTATGACAAGCAGCTTCAATCCATGGCCGAAAAAATGATAGCACATTCGGATTTGAAAGGCTCATTCAACATACAGTCCATTGTAAATAAAGAGGGTGAGATTATTCCCTTTGAAATAAACTGCCGGATTTCAGGAACCAATTCGATCCGAACCCATTTTGGGTTTCGGGATGTGGAGTACACTGCGAAAGAATTGCTCCTGGGTGAAACAATTAAGCAACCAACAATCATTCCGGGTGTAGCTCACAGAATTCTCATGGATGTGATTTATCCAAACTGTGCGGACGAGAGCCAACTAAAAAAAGACGCAACCGACTCACACATCGTATTCTAATGGTATTACTACTGGATGCTGCCAATACAATAATCCATAAGCCTTCGTTTTCTGAAAAATTTATCGGAGTTCTGGAATCCCATTCCATACCGGTGGACCGGAAAACCTTTGCTTACCACCATAAACTTCTATCAGAAGCAATCGTATTTCCGGATAAAACCAGTAAGGATTTTTACATGGATTTTAACAGGCAGTTGCTTTTTACTTTGGGTATACTTCCACAGGATGAATTATTAAACGAGGTCTTTCTGAAATGTTCCTATTTGCCTTGGGTACCTTTTGACGATGTCAAAGTTCTGGCAGATTGGAAAGAGGAAATTTCAGTTCTTTCAAACTTTCATGCCGGGCTGGTTGAAATTTTAGATGCGTGTGTTCCAAACATATTTTCAACTCTGGTGATTTCCGAAAAATCATCCTTTCGAAAACCTGATATCCGGTTTTATCAGGAAGCCATAGACAAGTTACAGGTAGAACCAAAAGACATCCTGTATATTGGCGATTCTCCAAAACTGGATTTAAATCCTGCCCTGCAAACAGGAATGAATGCATGGCTCATAGACAGGGATAACTTTTACCCGAACTGTAGCCGTAGAATTTCATCCCTTGCCGAAATTTTTAAACTAGCCTCCCGATGAAAAAACTATCACTTATTGTTCCAGTCTATTTTGAGCAAGATTGCATCGATCAGTATTTGAAAGAAACAATTCCTGTTCTGGAAAGTCTTCAGGTTGATTGGGAAATCGTGTTTATTGACGACGGCAGCAAAGACAAAACGGTTGAAATTATTAAAGGGTATTCAAAAAAACTCAATGGCATAAAGCTGATTGAATTCTCCTATAATCAAGGCAAACAAGCCGCTGTAAGTGC
>Ga0105046_10002014_pt1 | contig 31819 bp, 26 predicted proteins | sample MAT03_FD_78385 | JGI IMG/M metagenome (GOLD analysis project Ga0105046, IMG submission 78385) | Freshwater microbial communities from Lake Fryxell liftoff mats and glacier meltwater in Antarctica - MAT-03 (megahit assembly) | ecosystem: Environmental > Aquatic > Freshwater > Ice > Liftoff...
CCCAACTGGCAAGCGACCGATATTCTCGACGCAACCGAAGGTGACACGACAATCAAGTGAAGATGCAGTGGACGTTCTGGCCACAATATGCAAAATTGGAGCGATGATGTACTCGCGACTCGGCGCCGGAGTGATCTTGATGAACCTATTGACGGCGGCAACGATGCCCGCTTGCAAAGGTGATGGTGACACGAATGGCTCGGGCGGAAGAGCACAAGGTGGTTCGGGCACAGCGGGCGAAGGCGGCAACAGCGGACAAACAGGCGGCACCGCAGGATCGGTGGAAACCGGTGGCAGCGGCGGTACAGCCACGGGCGGCGCGGGTACGGGCGGCTCCAAAACCGGTGGTACGAATGCCGGCGGCACCGGCGGTACAGCCGCAACCGGTGGCACGGGCGGCAACCCGGCTGCGGTTGACCACTTCGTGTATGTGAGCGGAGGAACCGATACCGACATTGAAGGATTCTCGTTCAACTTGACGACGGGCGCGCTCACCAGCATCGGCAAGGCAGACGGCGGCTTTCGTCCAACCTACCTATCGTATAACCCGAATGGCAAGAACCTCTACGCAACCAATGAGGTGGGCACGGGTACGGTCAGGGCGTTTTCAATCGCGACAGGCACCGGAAAGCTGACAGAACAAACCACCCGAAACTCCATGGGAAGTAGTGCCGTCCACACGTCAGTCCATCCGAGTGGAAAGTGGCTGTTCGCTTCCAACTACAGCAGCGGCTCTGTCAGTGTCTTTCCCATCGACGCTGTGACCGGCGACATCGGTGCCATCGCCGACAACAAAAAGACGGGGGACGAATCCCATCAGATCATGGCCGATCCCGCGGGCAAGTTCGTTTCGGTTCCCTGTCGCGGACCAAACCAAGTTATTCAGTTTTCCTTCAATGCAGATACAGGCACGCTGACCCCGAACAATCCCGCAACCGTAGCGTCGGATGATCCCCGGAATATTGCGTTTCATCCAACGGCCAAGTGGGCCTATCTCCTCAACGAGAAACCCGCCAATGTCGTCTCATTTGCGTACGACGCTGCAACCGGAACCCTATCGTCACCGCAAAAGTCGGCATTGGCCGCGAACGAAGCCTGGGGCTCGCGCGTGGTGGTCACGCCCGATGGCAAGTTCGTCTATGCCGCGGGCCGTGACACCGGAACCATCTTTGGGTTTGCCGTGGACCAGGCCACGGGGCGCCTGACAGCAGCCGGGAGCACAAACACCGGCATTGCGGTACCTCGTGACTTCACGGTCGATCCCACCGGAAACTTCCTTTTGGTTGCAAACTCTACTCTAGGCAACATTGCCGTACTACGAATTGGCGCGACCGGAACGCTGACCCGGGTGGGCAACAACACACCGACTGTCGTCGATCCGCAGGCGATCGTCGTTGTTCCAGTGCCGCGCTAAGGTGCTCGGAAACGGATTGAGGCTGGCCGCCACCGATCACTCCGGCGTAATCGGGCGCAGTCGATACGCGCCTGATGTGTGTTCACGATTGAGATGGCAGTCCCGTTGACTCCACCAATCTATAACCAATAGAATGCGCCAGGCATCGACGGTTTCATTGCCATTGAACGCTACATTCTCAAACAGCGCGGCGTCTTTGCAAGCGCCTCGGCGCGCCCACCGGTCTCGTTTGAACCGGATCGACCGCCTGTTGGCTTTGACGATCAACGCTGTCGGTTCGACTCCGGCTTCGTGAGCATTCCGCGTTGAACAGAAAGACAGTTAGAAATGACGACACGCCGATTGCGCAGCCACGAATGGTTTTATGGCCGCGATGAGCTTGGATTTCAGCACCGCGGAGCATTGCGTTCGATCGGCATCGACATGGATGCCTACCATGGTCAACCGATCATCGGCATCGCGAACTCGTGATCCTAATTCAACAACTGCAACTTGACGCTGCGTGATCTGGCAGAGGCGGTCAAGCAAGGCGTGCGCGAGGCGGGCGGCATTCCGCTTGAATTTCCGACGATCAGTCTCGGCGAAGAGCTGATGAAACCAACCGCGATGCTGTACCGCAACCTGATGGCGATGGAAATCGAGGAGAACCTGCGCAGTTATCCGGTGGATGGCGTGATACTGTTGTGCAACTGCGACAAGACGGTTCCTGCGCAATTGATGGGCGCCGCGAGTGCCAATCTTCCGGCGATTCAACTCAACGGAGGACCGAAAGACGCCGGGGTTTGGCAAGGCAAGCGCCTTGGCAGCGGAACCGATCTCTGGAAATTGTGGGACAACGTTCGTGGCGGCAGCTTGCCGCAAGCATCCTTCCACGAGATTGAGAAACAACTGTCGTGCGGCCCCGGAGCCTGCAACGTCATGGGAACGGCCTCGACGATGAATGCCATCAGCGAGGCCCTGGGTATGATGCCCGCAGGCTTCAGCTCGATGTCGGTGGGATCGTCAGAGCGTACAGCCGGTGCGCGCGAAGCAGGCGTGCGAATCGTTGGAATGGTCGGCGAGAATCTGCGCCCCTCCGACGTGATGACCCAAGAAGCGTTCGACAACGCCATCTGCGTGTTGCTCGCCCTCGGTGGCTCGACCAATGCGATCATCCACCTGCTGGCGATTGCCGGTCGACTGGGCGTGGATCTGACCCTGGATCGCTTCGACACTTTGTCACGCAACATCCCGTGCATCGCCGACGTTCAACCTGCCGGAAAACATCTGATCGACGAATTCCACGAAGCAGGGGGGGGTCCCTGCCGTCATGAATCGTATCTCGAATTTCTTGAACCTGGGATCGATCACGTTGTCGGGACAGCCAGGGACCGAGGTCCTGTCTCGGTTTTCCGTTCAGGATGAAACGGTGATACGGTTAATCGATTCAGCCGTCGCCGTACCACCTACGCTGGCGGTCCTGCGCGGAAACCTCGCGCCGTCGGGCGCTGTTCTCAAGGTGGCAGCGGCTTCGTCCCGGTTGCTCAAACACTCGGGGCCCGCATTGGTCTTCGACAACTACGAGGACATGCTCACGCGCATCGACGATCCCGACCTCGACGTCACGGCCGAAACGGTATTGGTGCTACGCAATGCGGGACCGCGAGGTGCGTGCGGGATGCCCGAATGGGGAATGCTGCCGATCCCGAAGAAACTGCAGGCCGCCGGCGTGCGCGACATGGTCCGCATGTCCGACGCCCGCATGAGTGGAACCAGCTTTGGCACAGTCGTACTACACATCGCCCCCGAGGCGGCGGTGGGGGGGGCCTCTCGCGCTGGTACGGACGGGCGATCGCATCACACTCGACGTCGAGGCACGCGCGGTTTCGCTGGAAGTCACCACCGGCGAACTGGAGCTCCGCGCCAGATCCTGGACCCCACGAGGCACCGCCCATCTGCGCGGATATCCGAAACTTTACCTTGAGCAGGTGCTGCAGGCCGATGAAGGGTGCGACCTTGAGTTCCTGCGCCCTCGCAGTAAAGCAGAGCTTGCATTCGTTCCGCCGCTCGTGGGCCGTTCCTAGTGGGTGCGCAGGGAATCGAACCCCGAACCAAGAGATTAAGAGTCTCCTGCTCTACCAATTGAGCTACGCACCCGGTGTATTCAGTTTTTTTTGCGCGCCCCGAGGGAATCGAACCCCCAACCCTCGGCTTCGAAGGCCGATGCTCTATCCAGTTGAGCTAGGGGCGCAACGGCAATCCGAACTCAGGCAGGAATATAGCGGTCATCGTTTTGAACGTTAGGCGGCACAATATGCGGATGGGCTTGCGCCCTGTCAAGCACCGCCGCCACCGCCTTGAACGAAAACCCCGGCAGCGTCAAGGGGTCGGTTTGGGAGCCGGTTTGGGGGCCGGCCGACTCCGACGCAACCAGCTCGGCCGCAGCGTCTCGATGAGCCGCTTTTTCATCGTGTTTGCGTCCTTGTGGACGTCGATATCCTTGATCCGCTCGAGCGACTGCCGAACCAACGCGATGCGGGCATGATCCGCGTCCGAACAGGGAACCGACGAGCCGTTCTCGCACAGTTCCAGGGCACGTGCAGTCGATTGAAAAGCCGTCGGCATCTGGAAATGTTCCGCCAGGGCCAGACCGCGTCGAAAGTGCAGGCGGTGGTCAGCGCCGTTGGTTTGCAGGGCGGACTTGAGGACCGCAACCGCGAAATCGGGGCGCCCACCATCCACCAGCAAATCCGCCATCTCAAGCGCCTCGTCAGGGGACAGCGGCGCGGGTTGACTTTGCAGTTCGGCCAAGCGCGCCTTGCTGTCCACATCCAGCGCGAGCGCCGCTTTCACCTTCACATCCGGTCGAGGCAAAAGCACAGCAATCGCCACCAACAGGAAGAGCGCAACGTCGAGGATCCGCAAGGGGCGCATCGTCCTTGTTCTTACCAGTGCTATCCCTCTGGGGGAAGAGGCTCCGACGCGATTGGGGACTGGCCCCCACACCCTAAAATGGCGATCGGGAACTTTCGCCCCGCATCGTGGCATTTCGCCACAGGATTGCCGCCTTCCCTTCCGTCCACAACGGGTTTGAGACTGGACACGACCTTCGAAATCATGGCATTCAAAATGCTTCAATACGGGCGAATGAATAATTCGCGAGTCTGTATTGATTCCTGAGTTACCCACTTGCAATGGGTAGGGGTTTTAGCTGCACGAACCGACCTGTCCGATCCGAGTTCAAGGAGGAACCGATGAGTGTTCTCAAGTTGCTGGCCGACGCGTTTCACGAAGGTGGATGGGGCATGTGGCCCATTCTCTTCCTCTTGATGTTGACGATGGCGATTGTCATCGAGCGTGCTGTGTTTTTGCGCAAAGCCGTTATCGACAAGGAAAAGCTTGTATCGTTGCTGCGCTCGCAGATCTCGGCTGGCAATATCCAGGGAGCCATCAAAGTGTGCTCCGGCAACTCCACCCCGATGACCCGCATCGTTCAGGCTGGCCTCATGCGTGCCAACCGCAGCGATGTCGAGATCGACGCTGCAATGGACGAAGCTTCACTGCGCGAACTTCCCAAGGTGGAAAAGCGCACGGGTTATCTGGCGATGCTGGGCAACCTCGCAACCCTGGCGGGCCTCCTCGGCACCATCACGGGTCTCATCAAGTCGTTCGCAGGCGTCGCCGGCGTCGATCCTTCGCAGAAAGCCACGCTGCTTTCCAAGGGGATCTCCGAGGCCATGAACTGCACCGCTTTCGGACTTGCCACCGGCATCATCGGTCTTGCGACCTTTGCATGGTTGAACGGCAAGACCCAGAACATCATTGATGACATCGCTGAGGTCCGAAAGAACGTCGGCAACCTCCTGTCGCTGGCCAAAGCAGCGGCGCGCGGATAACGAATTTTTCAAACGGAACGACGAAGGAGACCACCAGATGCAAAATATAGCGGAAGCGTTCAAAGAAGGCGGATGGGGCATGTACCCAATCCTTGTGATGTTGATCATGATCCTCGCGATCACGATTGACCGTGCAATGACACTGTCCAAGGCGACCGTGGATGTCGACAAGTTGTTGTCGCTCATCAAATCGCAGATTGTTTCCGGCAACGTTCGTGGCGCCATCAGCACCTGTGAAGGCTCGCCCGCACCGCTGACCAAAATCGTTGCGGCCGGACTGCGCAAAGCAGAAGGCACCGAGCACGAGATCCAGCAAGCGATGGACGAGGAGGCGCTGCGCGAGTTGCCCAAAATCGAAAAGCGCACCGGGTATCTCGCAATGCTGGGCAACCTGGCAACGCTGGCCGGTCTGCTTGGAACCATCACGGGCCTCATCAAATCGTTCGCGTCGGTCGCCGGCGTCGATCCCTCGATGAAAGCCACGATGCTCTCCCTTGGTATCTCGGAAGCCATGAACTGCACCGCCTTTGGTCTTGGTGCCGGTATTCTTGGTCTCGCAGTCTTCGCCTGGTTGAATGGTAAGACCCAGGGGATCCTGGACGGCATCAATCGGGGCTGCGTGGAAGCGCTGAACTTGGTTATTGCTGGCCGTTCGCACCAGTAGTCGTCCACCCCCGCGGAGGAGCAACCCATGTCCGTTTCAGTAGATACAGGTGGTAAAGGTGGCAAAAAGCCGCTGAATGCCGATCTGAACCTGGTTCCGTATATCGACCTTCTGACGTGCATGGTGGCCTTTCTGCTCATCACGGCAGTCTGGACGCAGCTCGCACGTTTGGAGGCGAAGCAAAAGGCGGTTGGGCAAGCTTCCACGGAAGAGCAGCCGACCATTCCCACGGTTAAGATCACGGTCATCATCAACGAGGAGGGCTACAACCTCGTGGTCGATCAGGATCAGACGCCCATCCCCAAGGTGGACGAGAAGACCTACGACACCGAGGCGCTGTCCGAACAGTTGAAGAAACTGAAAGAAGCGCACCCGGACAAGAACGATGTCATCGTCGCTTCCGAAGATGCCATTCACTTTGAACGGGTCGTCCAGGCCATGGACACCGTGATCAGCGCCCGGTTCACGGACGTGTCCCTCATCGACGCCGGTGGCGCGGGAATCTAAGGAGTCTGCAATGCCGATTCGCGCACCCCATTCACATCTGTTCAGCTCAATCAACCTTCACGTCATCAGCGGAAAGCTGGGACACGGTGGTCGTCGTGCAGTGTACGAGGCACTCAACCTCGTGGCCTACATCGACATGATGACGATGCTCGTCATCTTCTTGTTGATGTCCTTTTCGGCCACGGGTGAAATCGTCTTCGTGCAAAAGAACCTGGTCTTGCCGGACGCTTTGAACTGGTCCGAACTGGATCGCGCACCGGTCGTCAGCATCACGAAAGACGTTGTGACGCTTGACGGTCGCCAAGTGGCAACCGGTGATGACTTGAACGCCGATCCAGCAACGGGCGACTCCAAGCTCACCGAGTTGCACGAGAACCTCGTGACCTTGAAAAACAACTACAAGCTCTTGCACCCCAATGAGGACTTCCTCGGAAGCGTCGTGCTTCAGTGCGACAAGCAGGTTGAGTTCAAGGCGCTGAAGAAGGTCATGTACACCGCAGCCCTTGCCGGCTACGCCAACGTGAACTTCGCGGTACAGCCGAAGGTAAAAGGCGCAGCAGCCGCCGAGTAGTGGGACGCGGCCCCAACCCTTTGACCCCGGGACTGGCCAAGGCTAACCCCGGGGTTTTTTCTTTTGTAGCACACCATTTTCGATTCGATGCCGGGGGTATAGAGATCATGCGGACCAACCAGAACAAACTCGCGACACTGCTCGGGGCCCTGTCACTTGTACTGAGTGTTTCGGCGGGATGTAACGACCCCAACGATCCACGCACCTGGGCCAAGCAGCTCGACAGCTTGCGCACCCAGAAGGAAGCGCTCGACAACCTGGCCCGAATGGAGCCCGAAAAGGCGCGCCTGGCGCTGCCCGAGCTTACGAAGCTTTTCGAGAATTCGGACAAGCCCGAACACCTCCGCGCCATTGCGCGGCTCAAGGATCCATCGACTGTCGATCTCTTCATCAAAGAACTCGACTTTACGTCGGACGATTTCGAGAATGCCACCATCGCCGTGGGCTTTCTTGGCGACATGAAGGTGAAGTCAGCGGTTCCGGCACTGGGCAAGGCCGTCGGCCGCTCGTTGCCGATCAAGTCACGCGCCAACACCGTGCGCCTTGCAGCCATTCGGGCGCTGGCCACCATTGGCGATCCAGCCGCAACCGAGCCGCTCACCCGCGCATTGACCGGATCGGCTGACGAGCAGGACTTCTTGCTCAACAAGAAAGCCGCGCTCGCGCTGGCCGAACTCGCTGACGCCTCCGCCATTCCCGCGCTCTTGCAGGGCTTGTTCATGACGGGCCGGGGCGCAAACGTATTTCAAGAGTGTCGGCTGGCACTGGTCCGCATCGGCGAGCCGGCAATCGCTCCGCTGATTGCCCTCTTGCAGCGCAAGAACCCCGAAGTCGAGGCCATGGCCAAGAAGCAAGACTTCTCGGACAACGGCATCATCCCCTACAAGGCCGCATACGTGCTGGGCGACCTGCGCGCCAAAAAGGCCGTGCCAGCCCTGCTTGAACAATTGAAGCAACCACAAAAAGGCGGCGAGCTTTCCTCGGTGTTGATCGCGCTCGGCCAAATCGGCGCCCCCGAAGGCGTAGATGCGCTCATCGCGACGCTCAAAAACGACAAGATCGAACCTGGTGTTCGCGCCGCGGCCTCGAACGGTCTTTCGATGTCGGGTGACAAACGCGCTGTTCCCGTATTGCTTGACATCGCAAAATCCGGCTACGTCGTGGTTGGCGGCCAAAAAGCCTCTGACCTGCGCGCCAGCGCTGCCGTCGATCTGGCCCGCATCGCAGGCAAGGAATACTTCGCCGCTTTCAATGCCATCGCCGAAAGCGAAAAAGACGCGGAGGGAATATTTGACGCGGTCCTTGAACGCATGGAACTCGCGAACACCTGTGACAAAGACATTGCGTGTTACGCAAAGAACCTCGATGACGAAAGCCCCGCGCGCGCCGAGAAAGCCGCGTTTGCGATCGGCTTCTCGGGTGATCCCAAGAAAGGGATTCCGTTGCTCCTCGGCGCGATGAAGCCAATTGCCAGCCTCAAGCACGAACGGTTCCTGGTACACCAGGCGATTCTCTACGCCCTCGGCCAGCTCGCAGGCAAGGGCTGCACCGAATGTGTCGAGAAGCTGAACGCTCAGATCGAAAAAGACGAAAAGAGCGCGCTCCGTATTCCGGGCGCGGGCGATCTCCTGGGAGAAACCCGCGTCGTCCTGGCACGAATCGCAGCACGGTGATGTGCCGACCGCTTGAGCGGCCCGAGTTAACGGGCGCGGCGTTTGCCGTCGTATTCCACCACCACGACGGTGTGGATACCGCCGCGCACGTTGAAGTCGCCTTCCACGCGGGCCCGGCGCGGCTTCACGGCGGCGACGAGATCATCCAGGATGGCGTTGGTGACTGCTTCGTGAAACGCCCCTTGGTTCCGATAGGACCAAAGGTAAAGCTTCCACGACTTCAACTCCACGCAGACCGCATCGGGAACGTATTCCACCCGAATCGTCGCGAAATCGGGCTGGCCCGTCACCGGGCAATTGCAGGTGAATTCCTGTGTCTCAAACCGGATCACGTAGTCGCGATTCAGGTTGGGATTGGCAAAGGTCTGAAGGCGCGTGTCCGGAACGTTCCGGGTCGCGCCGAGGCGATTGCCCGAGGGCTGTTTTTTTATCGGCATTGCCGCGAGGATAGCGGCCCACATGCGTTGACACCAATAGAACGCGCAGGATAACGTCCGCGTTCATTGAGAGGTCTGTGATGACAATGGAAAGTGTTGGTTTTTCTCGTGTTCCCGCCGCCAGTCGGTGGATCGCTTTGGCGGTTGGATTGGTCAGCCTTGGCGTGGGGTTTGGAAGTCCCTCCGTGAGCTGGGCGGATGCTGTTGCAGGGCGCGTCGAGCTGCCACGACAACTTGCATCCGGTCGACGTTTCAACGGCTACTGGCGCGTCGAAAACGGAACGGTACCGGTCAAGGATTTGCCGTCAGGCGCCGTGGTTGTTCTGGAGGGCGCGGCTGGCGCGGCCCCTGAAGCGAAAACTTATGCGGTCAAAATCAATGGCTATGCGCCCGACAAGGCCATTCTGATTGTGGGCCCGGGCTCGGTGGTTGAGATCACCAACGAGGATCGGGTACCGCACGATTTCTCGACACCGTCTGACACGAATCTTATGCCCATTGAACGGCTCAGCCCCGGCAAGATGCGGCGACAGAAATTCGCAACGGCCGGCATCTTCGAGATCCGATCGGCTCAACACCCAGCAACCAGCATCACGGTCGTGGTTGCTGGCAACCCACACGTCGCCGCCGTCGAAGCGGGCGGCGCCTTCAAGTTTCCAAACGATGTCGCCAAGGGACCGGTCAAGTTGAAAGTTTGGGCCAAGGGCAGCTACGTGCACGAGGAAACCATCGACGTATCGAGCTCAAGCAAGACCCTACGCATCGAAGTGTCGGCGCAAGTGGACGCTGCCAAATAGATTTTTTGAAACGTACTACCGGAGCTGGACGAAATGTTCCTGAACAAGTTGTGGTTCATCCTTGTGGCGTTGACGGCGGGCGTGTCGTTGACAGTAGCCTTCCTCGCACCGCAATCGGCTGGTCGCCAGCTCAAGCAAGCCGAGGCCTCGGGCCTCGATCGGGCGCAGTACGCGGCCGATGAAATGCTGAAGGGCGATACCCGCAAGTGGATTGACTACGCGGCAGGCTTGAGTCGTGACGCCAAGATCACGGAAGCGCTTGAAAACGCGAGCCGCGGTGCAGGCGAAGAACGCATGCTGCACGAATCCGTTCGTGGTGCGCTTGGCGCGCTCTTGCCCGATCCGGCCGCCGCCGGGATCGCGCTTCTCGGCGCGGTTGACATCAACGGCAAGGTCATCGCGCGCATCGGCCAAAAAGAAAATGAATCCGGAGACTCGATGATTGGCATCGAGGTCGTCGGCGACGCACTTCGCGGCTTCATGACAGATGGCATGCTCTCCGATGACGGAAAGTTGATGCGTCTTGCCGCTGCGCCGGTGCTGTCCAAGGCGCGCGATCGAATCGTGGGAGCGCTCTTCGTGGGACTTGCCGTGGGAGAACCGCTCGCGCAACGTTGGAAGCAAAACCTTGGCGTCGACATCGCCTTTCTGCTTGGTGGCGAGGTGATTTCAGGAACGCTACCGGGCACTGCGCTCGGAAGTCTTGCGGACAAGATCGCGGCCCATGAGGTCGAGATCCGCAGCAACGGACGAACCCTGGCTTTCGAGGTCCCTGTTGGCGGCGAAAATTTCGTCGCCGTGGCGGCCCCGTTTGTTGGCGAGGTGCGGGCACAGGGCGGTTACTACGTTCTTTTGCAAAAGCGCCAGGTCACGCTCAACGCCATCGAGTTGTTGAAAAACGTGGCAACCAACGATCTGAAAGAACTGCCGTGGGGTCCGCTTTCACTTGCAATCGTCGGCATGTTGGTCATCGGCCTTGTGCTACAGGCGCGCGAAATAGAAGGACCGCTCAAGCGCTTGCGCGACGATTTGCAACGATTGGCACGCGGCGACGTGCAAAAAATCGACGACGGGCGGCATCCCGGACGATTTGGTGGCATTGCCCGCGACATCAACGCAAGCATCGAACGATTTGGCGGCCATGCCGCAGGCGACCGGCGCGATCTGAATCAAATGCTCGGTGACGATGCCGGACGTGAACGCGTCTCTTCGCTGCCACCACTGCCGCCACTCGGTGGACCGAGTGCGTCATGGGGCGGTCAGGCGGGTGTGCCGAGCGGGATGCTGGGAGCGAACATGCCGCATCAGGCGGGAGGAATGCCCTCGATGGGGATGGGCGCAGTTCCAGCAGCCAACCTCAAATCACCGGCACTACCCTCGTTGCAAAACACGATGGGCCAGAGCGCCCCAGTGCCGAGGATGGCACCACCGATCGCGGCACCGCCCTCGGTTGCAGCGGCCCCACCCCGCATGGCTATCCCACCCGGGGCTCCGCCTGCCCGGGAAATGGACGATCAGCCGACCAAAGACATGGTGCGTGAAAAAGGCGGCGGGGCCCCCGATGCGTGGGAGACCCATGTGCGCGAAGTCTTTGCTGAATACATCGCAACCCGCGCCCGATGTGGCGAGCCCACCGCAGGTCTTGCGCTCGACAAATTTCGCGAGAAACTGGAAGTGAATCGCAAGGCGATTGTCGACAAGTACAACTGCCCGAGCGCTCGATTCACGGTCTATGTGAAAGATGGCAAGGCGGCGCTCAAAGCCTCGCCACTGAAGGCGTGAGCGGTCACTGACCCAGCAGCAAGCGGTCGGCGCTGTCATCGGTGGCTGCCGCTTGCTCGTGCGGCTCGGTGCCGTTGATGAATACTTCGTCCATGCCCACAACACCCGGGGCAGGTAACACACCGGTTGCCGGATCGATTGTCTGCACGCGGATCCCAGGTGGTTGCGTGAAGGATCGAATCGGCTTGCCTTCATTGGCCGCCTTCATAAAGTCGAGCCAGATCGGCAGTGCCGCAGCGGTCCCGGTTTCACCCTTGCCGAGAACCCTCATATCGTCGAATCCGACCCACACCACCGCCAGAAGATCTGGCGTTGCACCCACGAACCAAGCGTCTTTCAGATCGTTTGATGTGCCGGTTTTACCGGCAGCGGGACGCCCGAGAACGCGACCGGCCGCCGACGCAGTGCCTTCCTTGATGACCGACTCCATCATCGACGACACGAGGTATCCCACCTCGGCACTGATCGCGGGAAGGCGGGTCGGCTCGGCTTCCACCTGATCGCCCACGCGCAAGAAAAATCGCGGATGGACGCGTGCACCGCCATTCCAGATGGGAAGATAAGCAGTGGCGAGTTCAAACGGCGATACTTCGTGCGATCCCAGTGCAAGCGATAAACCGGCCTGCTCGTCTATGGGTTTCTCGAAGCCCATCCGATCGCAATATTGCCGCAGGGTTGGGATGCCGATCTCTGCGAGCAATTTAATCGAGACTGTGTTGATCGAATTCGCCAGAGCGGTCCGCAAACGAATCGGACCGCGAAACTCTTTCGAATAATTCGAAGGCTTCCAAAGATCGTAAACATCGGGAGCATCGTTGATGATGGATGCGGGCGTGAAACGTTGCGTTTCAAGCGCAGCACCGTAGACGAACGGTTTGAAAGATGACCCCGGTTGCCGACGCGCCTGGCGGGCCCTGTCAAAGCCCCCGGCCTGAAAGTCGTAGCCACCAACGATGGCCAGCACATCCGACGTGGCAACATCCAGCACGACCATCGCCGCCTGAGGACCCTGTTCGAGTACAGCGGGATAGATCTTTTCGTTTTCGCTCGGCTTTCCGGTTATACGCACCCGCACGAGGCTTCCGGGTACAAAGCGCCTGGCCATCGAAACCTTGCCTGCGTGGAATCGCTTCTCATCGGCCAACTGGATGACCGCTTCTATCCCGCCCAGATCCAAAAACATTTGTCCTGCGTTTGGATCATTTGGCTGTTCGACAACCCTGGTGACCACGGCTTCGACGATCTGGGATTGCGTAGGCGCCGACCCACCGCGATTCGCAATGAGTTCCGAGAGCTTCGACTTGAGACCCTTTTCCTTCAATATGCGGATCGGCTCACGGTAGCGCTGACGCAGATCGATCGCTTCAAGGCCACGATGCACCGCTTGGCGCGCGAGGGCTTGCAAATCTGCATTGATCGTCGTTTGCACCGAACCACCCGTACGGGTCAAAGCGCCGCCGCCCATCGCATTCACCATCGTCATGATCTCGGGAACCACAGCGAGACCTTCGCTGCGCACGACCGTGATCGGCTCGTTGGCGAACTGAATCGCCACTTCCCGTGGGACAAAACCGAGCTCGACCATTCGCGCCAAGACGTAGCGTTGACGCGTCTTGGCGGCATCGGGATGTTTGAAAGGACTGAGCCGCTCTGGACCTTGCGGCAGGCCCGCCAATAACGCAGCTTCACCCAGATCCACCTCGCGGATCGATTTTCCGAAAAAATACCGAGCGGCCTCTTCACAACCATAGCGCCCGTGGCCGAAATAGATGTCGTTGAGGTAGAGCTCGAGGATCTCTTCCTTGCTGAGGCGATTCGTCAAACGGTATGCGAGTACCAGTTCTTGAACCTTGCGCTTGATGGTGCGTTCGGGCGTTAGCAGCAAACGCTTGATCACCTGCTGCGTGATGGTCGAACCACCGCTTGCGCGTCGGCCAGACGAATCGCTGTCGCGCAGGACGTTTTCAAACACCGCGCGAGCAATGCCCTTCACGTCGAGTCCGGGATTCTCGAAGAAGGTTGCGTCCTCGGCGGCCACAACCGCCTGCACGAGGAGCTTCGGCACGTCAGCATAGGGAATCACCGTTCGTTTTTCGGTGCCGAGTTCCCCGATCACGTTGCCGCTGCGATCGAGCACGCGAACCAGCTGCGCTGGTCGGTAGTCCCCGAGCTTATCGAGGCTGGGCAGGTCCTGGGTGTAATAGAAGTAACCGCCAACCGCAACACCACCTACGAGAAACACCAACAGAACACTCAGCCAAAACAGCCGGCCGATCCACCGCAAGATCGCAGATCCCTTGCCCTTGCGGGGCCGAAGGCGTCCGGACGCTTCGTACATCGTTTTGTTTTTCTTGGCCACGTTGACCTTTTCACCGTATCAAAAAAATACGAAACCTCCCAAAATCAACAGCCTACAACCCTGCATCACCGGAATCATCAGGGGTGACGGCGGGTTCGCTGCCGCGGTCAACGATGCGTGCAATCCAGACGAGGCAGTTCTTTTCGTCCATGGTTCGTTCGGTCAAATTGAACGCCGGCATGGTTTCGAGCGCCAGCGCAAACTCCTCGTCGGTCAACCGATCCCGCTCGTGCATGCGCGTGATGACGCGCTTGAGATGTTTCTGCCACTTGTCTGAAATGGCACCCTTGCAGTAATGCGCATAGCGACGCTTCGGACTTGGCAACAATGACGCGAGGAACGCAGCTTCCGCGACCGAAAGATCGGACGCTGATTTTCCAAAGTAGTGACGCGCGGCGGGACCCACGCCATAAAGGCGGGGACCAAACTCGATCGCATTCAGGTAAAGCTCGAGGATCCGCTCCTTGGTCAAGATCTGCTCGATGTACCACACGAGAAAAAGTTCTTGCAGCTTGCGCGACAAAGTCTTCTCGTGTGAGAGCAACAAATTTTTGACCGTCTGCATGGTGATTGAAGACGCACCAAATCGAAAACGACCGCTTGCCAAATTGCGTTTAAGCGCCGTCTTGAATTCGGTCGTCGCGAATCCGTCGTGCTGAAAGAAGCGGCTGTCCTCGGTGGTCAAGACCGCGTTGATCAGGTGCACCGAGATCGATTCGTAGGGCACGAAATCTTCGTTGTCCGGTCCAATTGCAAACATCAGAACTTCGGAAATGTTGGTCTTATCGTCCCACGGGGGAGGAATCTCGACTTCCTGGGTAACGACAGCCTGGGTATCGACGAGTGCAGCGACATGCTCAGGCGCCGTCACAACTTTGCACCCATCGATGCCAACCTTGCCGTTGAGTTCGAGTGCCTCGAGGTTTTGAAAGTCGATATGCGTTTCGAGGTGCGTCTCGAATTGGCCCGTCATCTGGAAACCCTGCAAAGTGGGCAAGATGGCCGAAGGAAAACTGGAAAGCAAATTCGCACAAGAAACCTTTGGGACCTCAAAAACCAGATCGATCCGCGGTGTCCAGGGCAGCGGAGCCCGATCATCAAAGTTAAACGGTTCGGGTAGCATCTGCACGGACCCATGGACTTGCGCCTGCAAGTTCCCGATGCGCCCCCAGAGCTTCTCGATGTGCACGGTATGCGTGGTGGGAGTGAACGTTGCCTTCAAATCGGTTGATAAATTCATGCCAACCACCGGTTCGGCCGCGAGGCCTTCGTGGAAAATACTCAAACCCACGACACCGAGGCGACCCGTGATACGGATTTGCCCGTCTACCGCACCGACATCCAGCTCGGCATCCACACTGGTTTGCGCAGGATTCTGAATTACCGGCGGCAAGACGTTGGCAATGCGCGCCAGCGAAAACTTCTCGGCGCGTAGGCGGATGGTACCCGACGAGGTCGAAAGGTCTTTGCCCGGCACCACGCTGCCCTCCGCGCGCCAAAGGGTCTCCTGCGATCCACCATAGCTGCCACTGAGATCGATGAGGAAGGTTTCAGGCTGCGAATCATTTCGTCTCACATGTCCCGAAATGCCGGTCAACCCAAGCTGGGGCATGGCCTGCAAATATCCGTCCACGACCTCGATTTCGGGAAGCCCCGTGGGACGCAGACCGGTTAACGGTGCAGAAACCAACAGTGACTCTGCGCCAAAACTGGAACCCGAAAGATTCTCCCCGTCACCCATCTCTCCCGCGACCCCGAGCATCGTGATTCTGCCCTGTTTTCCAGGGTCTATTTCGCCCGAAATTTCGCGAATGAACAGGTGCCGACCATCGGTGCCAGATTCGATGCGCACCGAGCCTCGCAGGACCGACAGCACGGGCAAACGGCGAGTCGAATCGACGCGCGATTCTGAGCCGCCTGAACGGCCTCTCGCTGCAAAATCCTGACGCAGCTTTTTCAGTTCATCAAAGCCACCGAGCACAACCAGGCGAGGCGCGACGACCTCGATTCTGCCGGGGCCAAACAGCACACTAAAAGGGACGACCACGCGTTCAACCGTCAGAAGCGGCCGACCCACGTCACCCACCTTCAAACCGGAAAGCTCGACGGACCAAATCGACGCACGCGACCTTGCAATTTCGACGGACAAACCGGTCCGCGCTGCAATTCGTGCAATCGCCATACGGGCTGCGATCGCGCCCCCGACAATCGGGTAGCACAAGGCCAACAACACCACGACTGAAACCGACACAAGCCAGCGCCGGCGTCGCTGCAAAAGGTGTTGCCAAATGCGCGTCAGGCGTCTTCTGCTCGAAAGAGTGGGTTCAGGCGGCACAGGCTTTGATTGTATCCCCATGCAAGGGATAGCAAAAACCGGAGGCGGTCAACCATTCGGGTGCGAGTTTGTCACGATTCCCGAGGACGCCCTGCCGGAGCTGCCCCTGGTTTCAAGCGGCGTTGGGCATCCAGGCGTCGTCGGTCACGGAAAACGTGCGCAATTCGTCGGCCAGCCGTCGGCGGGCGTGATGCAAACGCGACATCACGGTACCCACGGGACAATCCGACCGTTCGGCGATTTCGTCGTAGGAAAAATCCTCGAACTCGCGCAGTTGCAGGGCATCCCGGTGCACGGGTGACAATACCGCCATCGCGGCGCGGACGACCTGGCGTGTTTCGGCGGAGGCGAGTTCGACCTCTGGCGTCCGGCCGTGTGACGGTTCGTGTGAACCGACTTCCGAAAGATCATCGCCATCGTATTCACGGGGCTCGCTGCGCAGCTTCTCGCGACGCATGATATCGAGGCTCGAGTTCATTACGATTCGATGCACCCAGGTGAAGAACGAAGCGCGTCCCTCGAAGCGAGGCAAGTATCGCCAGATCTTGATCGTCGCGTCCTGAACCGCATCTTCGGCATCGCTCGGATTTCGTAGCACCTTCATTGCAACAGCGATGGCACGGGGCCGCGCTTCTTGCAACAGACGCTCAACCGCACCACGTTCACCCTTCTGTGCGCGAATGATGAGATCGTTGATGGAAGTGTCAGTTTTTGAACAGTTGTTGTTGACAGTTTGTTTTTGGTTTTCAGTTTCCGGGGTCATGCTCTGGGTATTGTGCAAACGCCGGGCCGAACTTTGCCGACATGCCAACGACTTGATTTGCAACCGATGTGAATCGATGTAGGTGGCAAGGCGCACTGCCGCGAATCCGAATCAGCGCGGCGAACGAATTTCGCCTATATTTGGCCCGCTTGGCCGTGTACCCCTCCCCCACGATTCACCGTTTTCTGGAACGCGCTCGACGCAGAGCGCGTCTGGAAGCGGGGTTGCGTCAGGGCGCATTGCTCGGAATCGCAGTGGTGGCGAGCATCCTTGTCCTCGCCACGGCGGCCGCGTCGTCTGGACCTGCGGCATTTTGGCCCTTGCTCACCACACGGGTGTTACCGGGCTTCACACTGTCAGTTTTTGCACTGTTGCTGATTTACGCATGGCGCAAGACCCGTTCCAACGCCGCCGTGGCCCGCCTCGTCGGTCGGCACGAACCCGCAATTTCGAGTGATCTCCGGTCCGCCGTCGAGCTTTATCCACAGCCGACCGCCTCTGCGTCCCCCGAGCTCGTCAACGCCTTCGTCACCGACGTAGGTCTTCGGGCGGAGGCCCTCGACCTGCGCCGGGTCCTTCCCCTGCGGAGGGCCGTTTTGACACTGCTCGCACTGGGGGGCGCCCTGATCCTTTTGCTGACCCTGGCTCTCGCCGCGAAGACATCCTTTGGCCGGGGACTGGCCCTGCTCTTTCACGTGCCAACGCGATTCGAAGGTGCCACCGTCTCCACGAAACCCCTGGTTGGCGAGGTCGAGGTCACCTATGTCTATCCACCCCATACCGGCATGGCGTCGCGAACAATCAAGGATTCATCAGGCGATGTCGTCGCGCCTCGAGGAACCCACGTCGCCTTGAAAATGCGCGCACTGCGGCGAACTCGAAAAGTCCTGCTGCTTTTTGGCGAACAAGGCGAAGGCCTCGAGATCGAGGTGCGCCGCGAGGGTGACACGTTGTCTGCAACCTTCAACGTCAATGAAGACGGACGGTATCGCGTTTGGATGGCGCCGGTATTGGGCCAGGCCGTGCGAGAGGATCGTGGCCACCGCGTTCAGGCACAGGCCGATCAAATGCCGGTTGCCGAGATCCGCGCCGCAGCCGATCGCATCGAATTGCCGACGCCTCAGCCCATTGAGATCGCCTACGGCGCAAGCGATGACTACGGACTCGGTCCCGTGGATCTCGTGTTTCGTGTTGGCAGCGCCGCCGAGAAACGTCTTTCACTTGAAGAAGGAAAAGGACGGCGCTCGCTCAAGGGCAAAACCACCTGGGACGCTTCGGCGGAGGCGCTTGTTCCCGGGGTGCAGATCGCCTATCGAATCGAAGTACGGGACAACGATGCGGTCAGTGGCCCCAAGACTGCATCTTCGCGCACGCTGTATCTGGTTTTCCAACGTCCAACCGAAACCACCGAGGAAGCCATCGCACAGCAACGCGAAATCCTTGACCACCTGCTGGCGGTGCTTGCGGATCGCATCGAACTCAAGTTCGGCCTCGACAAAGATCTCGCGGTGGAAAGCGACGGCAGGCAGATCCCGACGATGGTGTCGGCGGCTCAAGATCCGCCCTCTCATTTGCTGGCTTTGCAGCAGGGACACGACAAGGAAGCGGAGCAAATTGCACAACTTGGTCGCATCATCGACGAACAAAAACGCAAAAAGTCGGGCAGCAAGACCTTGCTTGCTTCACTGTCGGGCATTGCCGATCGCCTCAATCGTCACCTGCGCAACGAATCGCCGCTGCTGATGAAACTGCGCGAAAAGCGCGACAAGAGTGCCCTGGCCCTCCGCGAGCTGGCGGTCTTCCACCAACAAGATCGCGATCACGTTGGTGCCCTGGAAGAGGCCTGTCTTCTGCTTGACGATCTCATTGGCCGACAACGGCTGGAAGATCTGGCGGCGCTCAGCAAAGAATTGACCGATGCCCACGCGCGACTCAAGGACTTGCTGGAACGCTATCGATCCACAAAGGACGAGTCGCTGCGCCAACAACTTCTGTCGGAAATCGCAACACTGCAAAAACGCATTCAAGAGCTGGCACAAAAAGTAGACGCCGTCCGTCGGCGCAACGACGTCCCGACCGAATGGCAAAATATGCCGGACATGCGCAAGGCTGCTGCCGAAGCGCAGAAGGTCCAAGATGCCGCGCGCAAGGGCGACAACGATGCGCTGGAAAAGGCGCTAGATGATCTGGGCAAGAGCCTGGATGCACTCAAAAAATCACTGGATGGCAACGCGTCCGAGTTCAACGACGAACGCTTTCCCAAGGAGAGTCGCGCGCTCAAGGAATTGCAGCGCAAGGTCTCGGAGTTAGAATCCGACCAGCGCGGGTTGTCGTCTGACACCCAGTCCCTCTCGGACGAAGTTCAGTCAGCCAGGGCAGAGAGCGAAAAGAAACGCATGGCGGAACTGCAAAAGGCAGCCTCGGAAAAGATGGCGGCACTCTCGAAGAAACTCTCGATGCCGCCCCCGGACTCTGCCGGAAATCGCGCCGGAGAAGATCACGCACGCGCGGGAGAAAATGCCGATCGTGCCGCACGACAAATGGACGAGAAGGATTTTTCCGAGGCCCGGGACGAGGTCGCGCAGATCGAGCGCAACCTCGAGCGATTGCAAAAATCGATCGCGCGACGCGTGTCCAACGAGAAACCCAGCGGCGAGCTAACGGGGTTCTCGCGTGAAATGAACGAGGCTCAGAAACTCTCCGAGGCGCTCGGCCAGGCGCTTTCTGAAATGCTTTCGCAACAACAGTCGGCGAGTGCAGAACAAAAAGGACGAGCCGGCGAACAGGCGGGTCGACAAAGCGGCATTGAACAGCGCACGCGCGAACTCGCAAGCGAAGCCGGCAAAGAGGGACAGGGTGTTCCCGGTTTCGACAGCGCCATCGGTGAACTGGAGGGTGCCGCGGAGCAAATGCAACAGGCCCAACAGGCGCTGCAACAAGGAAACGTATCCGAGGGGCTGGCGCACGAGAAAGCCGCAGCAGAGCGATTGGCACGCGTTCGCGAATCGATGCAGCAACAACAGTCGGGCGGCCGTTCGCAAAAAGCCGAACCGGTTGCCATTCCGGATGAAACGCGCGCGCCACGGGCGTGGCGGCAAGAGCTACTTGAAGCCATGAAAGAGAAACCCCCGGAAACCTTCCGCGAGCAAGTTCGACGTTACTACGAGGAGATTGTTCGATGATGCGGGCGGGGAAGATGCTCATTCTCGGGCTGGCGATGCTGCTTTTGCCTGCGATGGCCGGCGCGCAAGCCGAAGATCTGGCGAACGGCATTGACCTGCTGTCTCCGCGCGGTCGATCGATCGATTCCATGTTCGACACCTGGCAATTCGAGGTGGCAAGTCGAGAGTTGCAGGCGTTGCGTCTCGAAAAACCCGGAACCGCCGAGACCCTGTATCTCGAAGGCTACGAATTATTTCTGAAGGGCGACTATGTCGCCGCGGTCGTCAAACTGCGCGCCGTCGAATCGCGTGGAATTCATTCGCAAACCGTTCGCGGCTTGCGCGAGATGGCCGAAGCTGCGCAAACGGTCATCGACAAACACACCGAGCGACGTTCGCAAAACTTTGTCATACGCTTTCCCCCGGAGGACGAAGTTCTGGCCGACACGGCGCTTGCAACGCTGGAATCCGCCCTGGCCGCACTCAAACAAGACATCGGTTTTGTCCCTGCGTGGCCCATTGTCGTCGATATCTATCGCGACGCCGAAGATCTGGCTGCCGTTTCGCCCTTGACCATCGCAGAGGTCGAGCGCACCGGTACCATTGCGCTTTGCAAGTGGGGACGCCTGATGGCGACCACGCCGCGGGCGCTTCGCCATGGTTACCCATGGCTCGACACGCTTGGCCACGAACTTGTGCACTACGCCGTATCTTCACTCACGCAAGATCGCACGCCGGTGTGGTTGCAGGAAGGATTTGCAAAGTTCCTCGAAGCCCGATGGCGCAGTCCTGCAAGCGCACAGATCGCGCCCAGCATGGAACACCTGCTGGCCAAGGCGTTGAAGAAAAACGACCTGATTTCCTTCGATGCGATGCACCCTTCCATGGCCAAATTGCCGGGTGCGGAGGCTGCAGCGTTGGCGTTTGCCGAAGTCGCCACTGCGCTTTCCTTCATGTACGAACACGGCGGACCCCTTCTGCTTCGCGATACCCTGAGGCGAATCAACGAGGGCGCGGACGCCCAGTCGGCCGTTGCGGCGGCGATGGGAATCGCATGGAAGGATTTCGATGGGCTGTGGCGCAGTTACATGAAGACCCGCAAATACCGAACGTTTGCTGACTTTGAGCCCATGGCCCCCAAGTTGCGAAAGCACAAGGGTGGCAAGGGACCCAATGAAGATGATGGATCGGGATTGGGAGAGCGATCGACGCAGATGCTGAGGCTTGGGAACATGTTGCTGCTGGCGGGTCGTGCCCGTGCCGCCGCGATTGAATACGAAAAAGGCAAGGCCAATGCACGATCGGGTGACTGGTTATTCCCGGTCAAGCTGGGAAGAACTTACTTGGCCCTCGGCGACGGGGCCCGCGCCCTGTCTTCCGTAGCACGTTTCGTCGAGATCTATCCCGAGCTGCCCTGGCCGCATCTCATTTCCGGAAAAGCGCACCTCTTGCTCAACGACCCGCCCGCCGCTGTCGCCGCGCTCAACCACGCCGTCGCCAACAACCCCTTTGATCCCGAAGTTCAATGCGGGCTTTCGGACGCCTACGCGCGCAGCAACAATCGAAGCGCCGAGGACGACGTACGCTGGGAACGCGCCCGGCGCGCCTGTCTCGCACTCGGTCGGCAATAGCGCCTTTGACACAGATAAGGCCTTTGCCGCAGCGTGATCGGCGTGGCATTCTCTGCGGGTGTCAGAGTCCAGCCAGGCCAGCATCGAATCGGCCTCCGTTTCCACCGTCCCCACAAGCGCAAAAGAGCCTTCACCGGGTGACCAACGCGTTGCGTCCACCGAGACCTCTCCCTCAAGTGACGACGCCGAGGCGGCTCGAACGCTGGCCGCGACCCGCCATGCCTTGATGGCTGAAATCGGCAAGCGCATTGTTGGCCAACAAAACGTCATCGATCACCTGCTCATCGCGCTCTTTTCACGCGGGCACTGTTTGTTTGTTGGCGTACCGGGTCTCGCCAAGACCATGTTGATTCAGACGCTCGCGGACATCCTCGACCTGTCCTTCGGTCGAATCCAGTTCACGCCGGACCTGATGCCCTCGGACATCACGGGATCGGACGTCCTTGAAGAAGACCGAACGACCGGCAAGCGGGTCTTCCGCTTCGTCAAGGGTCCCGTCTTCGCGAATGTGATCCTTGCCGACGAGATCAACCGCACGCCACCCAAAACGCAGGCCGCACTTTTGCAAGCGATGCAGGAACGCCGCGTATCGGCCGGTGGCACCACCTATCCGTTGCCCAATCCCTTCCTTGTATTCGCAACACAAAATCCCATCGAGCAAGAAGGCACCTATCCGCTTCCCGAGGCACAGCTCGATCGCTTCATGTTTCAGATCGACGTTGGGTATCCAACCGCCGAAGAAGAAATTCAGATCGTCGGTCAAACCACCTCGCCGGTCAACACGACCCTGTCCCGACTCCTCGCACCTGAACGGATCATTGCGTTGCAAGACCTGGTGTTGCGGGTTCCGGTCGCCGATCACGTGGTTCGCCATGCAGTTTCCCTCGTGCGTGCTACCCGACCGGGCGAGCCCACCGCACCGGACTTTGTGAAACAGTATCTTGCGTGGGGCGCGGGCCCCCGTGCATCGCAAAACCTCGTGATGGCGGCCAAGGCACGCGCGGTTTTGATGGGTCGCTTTGCGGCGTCCATCGACGACATCCGTGCCCTCGCCATGCCTGTTCTGGTTCATCGCATGGTGCCGAATTTTCATGCACAGGCCGACGGGCTGAATGCCCGAATACTGTGTGAACGCCTCTTGCAAGCCGTCACGGCCGAGTAGCCATCATGCCGATGCCCGGCGCATCCCCCGGTTCCGCAAACCAGCCCGTTTCACCGGCCGAGCTTGCCCGTCTGGCAACCATGGCGGTGCGAGCCCGCATCATCATCGAAGGCGCTTATGCGGGACTGCACCACAATCCGCGCCTCGGCACGGCCATCGAGTTCTCCGAGCACAAGGAATACGCGCCCGGTGACGACATCCGCCGCATCGACTGGAAAGCCGTGGGCCGACAGGATCGGTACTACATCAAGCGTTTCGAGGACGAGTCCGAAATGCGAACCTTCTTGTTGCTCGATGCCTCGGCATCGATGGGATACAAGAACCGCGGCGTATCGAAACTGACCTACGCAACCTATTTGGCTGCAGCCCTTGCCTATCTGCTTGGCAAACAGGGTGATCCTGCCGGGCTATGTCTGCACGATACGGCGATGCGAAACTACCTGCCACCCAGTGGCCGCGCCGGGCAGGTCCGCGACATGTTGCAGCTCCTCGAAGGGGTCAAGCCGTCCGGCAACACCGACATGGGACGGGCCCTCGAACGCATCGGTGATCTCGCCGAACGCAAAAGCCTTATCCTGATATTCTCCGATCTGTTGGATCTGGAACCGCCGGTGCAAGGGAACGCAAACCGCAATACGGTTTCCACCGGTCCCGCCGCCGAGCATCTGGCACAACTGCGCCAACGCGGTCACGATGTGGTCGTGTTTCACCTCCTCGATCCCGACGAGGTCGAATTGCCCTTCGAAGATCTCACCGAATTTCTGGCGGTCGAACCCGGCGACACCCGAACCTTGCTTTGCGAGCCCGACGATCTGCGCGAGGCATTCGCGCAAGCCTCCCTCGACTTTCGCGATCGCTGGCGCCGGGCTTGTGTTCAGGCGCGCATCGAATACCGCTTCGCAAGCACCCTCGAACCACCGGGCAATCTATTGCGGGCGTTCATCGGTCAGCGACAGCGACGCAGTGGTCAGGGTTAAGACACGAACATGGGCTTACTCGCACCATCACTTTTACTGGGGCTCATCGCGGCAGCGATCCCCTACCTTGTTCACCGCATTGGGAAACGTACGCCGCGCCCCGTGCTATTCGCGGCGATGCAACTTTTGTCCGAGGCGCAACGGCGCGTGCGGGCGCGAACCCGCATCCGCGAAATTGCGTTGTTGGTGCTACGCACCGCCGCAGCAGCCGCGTTGCCCTTTATTTTTTCGCGACCCTTCATCGAGCGAGAAACCCTCGCACCGCAGGTCAGTCTCGCCCCTCAAAGTGCGGTCATCCTGCTCGACGACTCCGCAAGCATGCGACGCAAGATCGGACGACTCACCTCGTGGGAACGGGCGATCGAACGAGCCCAGGAAATCGTACGACAACTGTCACACGAATCCGCGGTGGCGCTGGTCCTCGCAACGGTGGAGACCCCAACCCCCGCAGGCGATCTGACGCTCGAGCACACCCGAATCGAAGCAGCGCTTGCCACCACCGAAGTCTCTGCACGCCCGGTTGATTTCTCACGGGCTATCGCGCGCGCACAGGCATTGCTCGCAAATGCGTCTCACAACGAGCGACGCATCTACGTCATCACAGACAACCAGGCCTCCGGGTGGGAAAACGTCGATCCCAAGCCCGTCGAAGGCTCGCCGACCGTGACCGTTCTCGATGTGGGCAAAACCAGCGCGACCGACAACCGCGCGATTGTCGGGCTCGAAACGATCGCGGAACCGGAATTGGGACCTGGGGGAATCGCCGTCACGGCCGAGGTTGCAGCCTGGGGTGATTCCATCGAAGGCAAGCTGCCGATCACGCTTTTTGTGGATGGCCGCGCGGTCACGCAGGGTGTTGTCGAACTTTCAAGCGACGGTAGAGGCCGGAAGAAATTCGTACACGTCTTGCCAACAGATGGCGACGGGGCGCACCAGGTCGGCGTCGAGATTCCGGCCGACGCATTTCCCCTCGACGATCGCCGCATCACCTCATTCATGCCGGGCCAAGCGCCCCGCATCCTCATCGTCAATGGCGATCCGCGAACGGAAAAAACCGAAGACGAAACCTTCTTTCTCGAATCGGCATTGCAAACCGTTGGTGGTGGCGTCTCGATAGACACGATCTTGCTTGACGATGTCAGTGCTGAGTTGATGCACAATCGGGACGTGGTATTCGTTGCCAACGTTGCCACGCCCACCAACGACTTCGCGCGACTCCTCATTGAACACGTCAAACGCGGTGGCGGGCTATTCCTTTCGCTCGGTGAAAAGGTCAGTGCCGAGCAGTGGAATTTGGAACTTGGGCCCGTGTTGCCACAACCGATTGGTTTGCAGCGAACGGCATCGGCACTGCCGGGCCACAATGCAAGTGCACGAACGGGCTATGTTGCCGAGGGTGAACTTGTCGACGACCGCCCCGCCGAACGCTTCGCGCCCATCGATCGACAACATCCGCTACTCGGAACGTTTGGCGCGGATGGCGAAGGCCTTTCTTCGACCCGCATCTACAAGTACTTCCTGCTTGAACCCGCGCCCGAAACGGAACACCGCGAGGTCATCTTGAGCTACGAAACCGGCGCGCCAGCCCTCGTCGAACGAACGTTTCCACCGGCATCCGCAGGCGCACATGATCCCGGTCGCGTGCTACTTTTGTCGACCACCCTCGATCGCGAATGGACCGATCTGCCAATACGTCCGGGCTTTTTGCCCCTCGTGGCCGAGTCGGTGCGACGTCTTTCGGGGGCCCCATCGGGCGGCGAAACCCGAAGCGTGTTGGTTGGGCAACCCCGACCCATCACGATCGGTCGCAAACACTTGCGTCTCGAGATTGAAAAGCCCAACCGGCAAGTTTGGATTGCGCGGAGGGGCATCAACGATCCCGACAAGAAATTAACCTTCACGGAGACCGACGAACCCGGCACGTACCGCGTGCGGGCGTCCTCAACCGACAACACGCTTGCGCGGCTTCCTGTTGAAGACTTTGTCGTGAACCTCGATCCGCGCGAATCCAACCCCACCCGTCGAAACGACAGCGCCGTCGCGGCCAACGCCGCCAACGATCAACCCGCACCCAGATACAAGATGCCCCTGTGGCACAACCTGGGCGCAGCGCTGATCCTGCTGGTGCTCGCTGAGTCGGTGTTCTCGCTGGTACGCCGGAAGCGTCTGACGCCGGTCTAGGTCCCGTTGACCTGCGCCGCAAACCAGCCCGCAAGCGCTTTGTGCCCGGGCGGTCCCAGCAACGAAGGCAAAAGCGCCCCCGGTTGCGGCATGCCAACCGTGATGCGCTTCTTGAAAACCGCCACTCGGGCCGTCGATTCCAGAATGCGCGCGCGAAACACAGCACTTTTCTCGGCCTCGCGCACCAACCCTGCATGCATCTCGATCTGAGCACTCTCCGGTCGGCGCACGAGGAGATGGTCCACACCGGCAACGATGGCCGCAACGGCAAGTTCCCCGGGCGAATTGCGATCCGCCACCGCCTTCATCGACAGGTCATCACTTACGATCAAGCCTTCGAATCCGAGCTCTTTTCGTAGCACACCTGTCACAATCTTGTGCGACAACGTCGCCGGCCGGTCGGGATCGAGTGCTGTGTACATCACATGCGCGGTCATGAGCGCATCGATGCCCGCTTTGGCTGCTGCTGCAAAGGGAGCAAACTCAACCGCACGCAACCGCGCCTCGTCGTGCAACACGACCGGCAAATCGAAATGCGAATCGACCGAGGTGTCGCCGTGACCCGGAAAATGTTTACCGCAACCGGCAAGCCCCGCGTGCCGCAATCCGCGCCAAAAAGCCAGGGCATGACGTATTACTTGCTCGGTCGTTGTTCCGAAGGCCCTGTCGCCTATCACCGGATTGGCTGGGTTCGTGTGCACGTCGAGATCGGGCGCCAAATTCCAGCCGATGCCCAGCGCCGCGAGTTCCGCACCCAAAAACCTGCCGAGCGTTTCAGTTCGATCGGGATCGTTGGCGGCACCCACCGTTGCCATCGGCGGCCAAACCGTCAAGGGCGAACGAAGCCGTTGAACCCGACCGCCCTCTTGATCAATCGATACAACCAGGGGCACATCGGTAGGCGACGCCTTCCGGAGTGCACCCACGAGGGCGCCGACCTGGGCTGGAGCCTCAAGATTCGGGCCGAAAACGGTGACGCCGCCGACTTCGCCGGAGACAATGCGGGCCCGAAGTACTGCAGGCATCGAGGTGCCTTCAAACCCAACGGAGATCAACTGGCCACAAGCGATGGAGAGCGAATCGGTCACCGAGGCAGCATGCCACGAGACGGGGATCGAACACGTCCGCGGTCGTTCCGGGCGATGGTTTCTGATGCATTCGATAGGAGTAACCCTGTGCTATGGTCCGCCCCGCTCGGCCCTCCCCAGGAGGGACCCTGCCGAAGCCATCCATTTTCAAGATGATCCAGGTCAAACGCATCGATCACGTGGCCATTGCCCTGCCAGCCCTGGCGCCGGGAATCGCCACGTTTCAGAACCTATTTTCGCTACAGATCGGCAGCCGGGAATCGGTCGCGGCGCAAAAGACCGACGTTTGTTTTTTGCACACCGGATCGCCCGACGATGACGCCACGGCCATCGAACTGATTTCCCCCAACGGAAACGAAAGCCTCCAGCGCTTCGTCGACAAGCGCGGTCAGGCCATGCACCACATTTGCCTCGAGGTTGAAGATCTCGCAGGCGCCCTGCACGAGCTGGCTGCGGCCGGTGTAGAACTTATCGACAAGACCCCACGACCCGGTGCGCGAGGACATCAGGTCGCCTTCATCCATCCACGCAGTACAGGCGGCGTCCTGTTCGAGCTGTGCCAGACCTCGCATGCGGAGACCGCAAAATGAAAAACCATCGGCTAGTCCAGCTTGTAACCCTCCTCGGACTTTCGTCGCTCGCCAGTGCACCCGCGCTCGCCCAGTACGGCGGTGGCATGGCTCCCGGCGGCGGCATGCCGGGAATGGCGCCTCCGCAGGGTGGCGGCGCTGATCCAGGAACCGAGGGACCCGCCGAAAAAGCGCCGGACGAAGATGAAGAGGACGACGATGCCGATCCCATCGGACCCTACGAAGGCTACCGCCGCCGCTCGCAAATCATCGAGCTCAACGGTCTGTTTCGCTTTCGCAGCCAGTTCTACCGTCAGCTCGACATGGGACAGGGTTATGTGAACGACCAGGATGCTACGGACGGCACTCCACCCTTCCCAACTGCGCTCGATTGCGGCATCCACCTCGGACCCTGCAAGGAGAACTACCTCGCCGACGCGAACCTCCGTCTTCGCCTGGAACCCACCATCAATATCACCGAGCAGGTCCGCGTTCGTTCGCAGATCGACGTGCTCGATAACCTCGTGCTCGGCTCCACCCCCGATACACTGGTGCGCATCGATCGCCTGGATGGCAGCAACAACCTTTCGGTACACGACAGCCTGTCCAACACGCAGAATCCACCCGAGGTCGGTGCCAATGGATACGTTTCTTCGGTGCGCGCGAAACGCGCCTGGGGCGAGGTCGATACCGAGTTCGGAACGTTGATGTTCGGTCGCATGCCCTGGCACTGGGGCCGCGGCATGTTCTTTAACGCCGGCCAGTGTCTCGATTGCGACGGCGGCACGACCGTGGATCGCTTGATGGTGATGACACAGATCTATGGACACCGCCTGAACCTCGGATGGGATTTCGGCGCCGGTGGCCGAAATTGGAACCAAACCGACATTGGCTTGCGCGATCTGAACGGACCGCCGCTCGATCTCTCGCAAAACGACGACACGATGCAATGGGTCGGATCGATTGCAAAAACCGACGATCCGGAACATTTCCGCACCCAGGCCGCCATGGGCGAGCTGGCGGTCAACTACGGTTTCCAGCTGGTCTATCGCAAGCTCGGTGCTGCGCTTTACCCCATGGACGATGCGCAGCCTATGGGCGAGGGGTCGGCACTGTCACGCGATGATCTGGCAGGAAACCCGACGTATTTCACCAACGTGAATGCAAAGGTCTTTATTCCCGACGTTTGGTTCAAACTTGGCTGGCGCGCACTCACCGTCGAATTCGAAGCCGCTGCCGTGCTGGGCGAAATTGGCAACGGCCGCACGCTGACCGAAGACAATGCCAACCGTGCGCTCAGCCTGCGCCAGGCCGGGTGGGTGCTCGCAAGCGATCTTGCACTCTTTAAAGATACGTTCTTCGTCGGCTTCGAGACCGGCGGCGCGACGGGCGATCAGGCCGAGAACAATACGACGTACCTCAACCATCGCTGGAAAACGGTCAAACAACCGGCAGGCGACAGCACCATCGCGGACTTCAAGTTCTCTCCCGAGTACCACGTTGACCAGATCCTGTTCCGTCGGCTCTACGGAACCGTTTCAAACGCGATCTACATGAAACCACAGCTTGCCTACTGGTTGAGTCTTGCCGAAACCCGTCAAGTTGGCTTCGTCGCTTCCGCGATCTACAGCATGGCAATGGAGAGTGTCTCCACGCCGGGCAACGCAACGTCATACGGTGTTGAAATGAACCTCGGCGTCACCTACCGAAATCCAGCCGACGGATTCTACGCCGGCGTGATCTGGGCCGTGTTGTGGCCGTTCGACGCCCTCGATCGCCCGGGCAATGCTGGCGGCGACGGCCTTTGGGATCGCAACGAAGACGCGTTGAACGCCCAAACGTTGCGCCTGTTCCTCGGCATCCAGTTCTAACCGACCAGTGGTCGTAAATCGAAACTCGTTCTTGTCGAAACGACAAGCGATCCGGGCACCGATGATACAGCTTTAAATCGGCAAGGATACGGCGTCCGCCTGTCCCTCCTCAAAACCCCGTACGACGCGCAATCAACGATAGTTTCCCCGTCCGAGTCAAGCTCCCGTTCGCGCGCGTTGGACTTGATTTTCGCCCTCCTCGCCACTGCCTCATTTCAACGTAACCGAACATCCATACGCGGACTGGGCAGCACAGCAAATCATCAACGCCTTTCCCTTCGATTCCGCGCCAAGATTCATGATTCGAGACAACGACGGCATCGACGGCAAGTATTTTGTCGACCGCGTCGATGCATTGGAAATCGAGCAGGTCACTTTCAACGAATCGCTCGGGTACGGTGGTGTCGACAACGGTTTGTTCACGACCACCGCTGATTTTTTCCAACACATCCGAACTACGATTGCCAATACCATCTGGCACGAAGCGATGCATCAGTGGGGATACTTGCATGCCGGCGGATCGGACTTTCCGTCGTTGCAAAAAAACTATTCTCTACATCGTAGGAGGTTGCATGGAGGCGATGATGCTGTCCTCCCAGGGATGCCCAAATGTTTGTCCCGCCGGACAGTGGCCAGTATCCAACGCCCACTTTCAGAACTGGTCATGCACCTGCGTCGACGATCCGCAATTCGATGTGGGCGTGGTCTTGGCCGCCGGCGCGTCATGTCCGAAGCTATCGGGCCGTTCGACCAAAATCGAGTTGGTTTTGTCGATGGACGATGAAGACAACCAAAATCAGAATTCGCGAAGCGGATTCATCGGTACCACCGTTTCTACCAGCAATACGAAATTTCGATTTTGCGCAGTGCCCGGACTTGGCTTCCAACCCAGCACCTCAGGTAACTATTCCGTCGTACGAATGGGGATCAATTGCCCTCCCGGTTCGGTCTCGATGTCGCGCTTTTTCGACAACGAGGACAACCAGAATGCCAACTCGACCGACGGGCATGTCCCCCCGAACTTTTCAGATTCCCAAGGAACGCGCATCGAGTTCTGTCAGTTCCGGGCCAGCGCTTCGGGATCAACAAGCCCCTTCCCGAATATTGCTGGACCAAGCTACGGCGTTTTTGCCCCAGCTTCGATTGGCGGTGCGATCCAGACAGGTTTCGTCAAGACGGACGACGAAGACACGGATAACATCAACGATTTGCAGGGCGACTTCGGCGGTTCAGATTCGTGGTTGCAACAAGGCGGTTCATCCCCTCTATGTCAATAACGGATGAGCCACGGACCGCACGAAGATCAATGTAACATTGAGGTGGAGACAGCAGCAAGCACGCGGGCGAAACCAGCCACCCAAACAGAAACGACCGAAGTCTTTGTGCGACCGGAAAAACGATCGACGACAACGCCGAAAATTCACGTGCGACGAAAAGGGTCGCGTCGAAACGAAGCCAAACGTAGCTGGACATACGAATTTCAAGCGTACCATCCCTGCCAGGCCGAATGTCCGATAACGGGCGTTGCGTAAACTTTTCGCTCGAAATCCTCCGAACGCCCGGTCGCGGGCGTTTCTTCAGCTCGTACGCCCACTGGTGCAACTGATTCGCCGCAATGCTGTTTGCTTCACCAAATTTTCCTGCCGAAAGCCCGCTGGCCCTCCATCGTGCTACGCGTTCTCTCCACGCTGGCACCCTCGAACAGTTTCACGGACTGCAGGTCAAGTTCTGCCCTGGCTGCAGCCCCTTCAACCCCTGCGGGGCCTTCCATAGCCACATGCTGTAAAACAACCACTTTGGGTGTCATCGCCCAAAGATCAGCTCAGAATCGCTGCCATTGCACGCACGACCTCGCAAGGTTGCGAGGCAGTAACGGCGGTGGCCGAACTTCGCAGCGTTGGCTAAGCTCTGCCACTTATGAACCGTGCGCGTACCGCGATTGTTTACGATTTTGACGGCACCTTGGCCCGAGGCAACATCCAAGAGCACGGCTTTCTGCCAG
>Ga0105046_10002016_pt1 | contig 31814 bp, 29 predicted proteins | sample MAT03_FD_78385 | JGI IMG/M metagenome (GOLD analysis project Ga0105046, IMG submission 78385) | Freshwater microbial communities from Lake Fryxell liftoff mats and glacier meltwater in Antarctica - MAT-03 (megahit assembly) | ecosystem: Environmental > Aquatic > Freshwater > Ice > Liftoff...
AGAACCACCACCAGAACGGCGGGTGGACCAGATCGAGCCCGTGATCGGCCACATTGCCCCATTTCGACGAGGTGATCGTGCAGCGCGCCAGCTTGCCGTCGACCGTGTCGAGCACCATGAACCCCAGCCCGGCAGCCATGCCGGTCCAGTAATATCCGAAGGCGAACAGCACGGTAGCCAGGATGCACAGCGAGCCGCCGACGAACGTCACCTGGTTGGGGCTGATCCCGAAGCGCGCCGCGATCCGGGTCAGCACCAGCGCCCATTCGGGCCACAGGTACTTGGTCAGGAGGTCGGTGACGCCCTTATAGGCCCCGAAATAGCTCGCCCGCTCGAGGCTGCGGACGGTGTCGGGGCGGAGGGCCCCGAGAAACGGTGTCTCGCGCTTGCGCAGCGCTTTGTTCTCGATCGTCGGGCCGCTTTCATAGGAGACCACGGATAACGCGGTGCCGGAGCCAAGCACAGGACCGCCGTCCATCGCCGCGCGCAGCACCGAGGCCTCATCCGCATCGCGGGCATGGCCAAGCACCGCAATGCCACCCAGCGTGACCACCATGCCAGGCTGCGTCGCCAAATGGCGCAGCCATGCCGGGTCCCAGGCGAAGTCGTTGTTCGTCAGCAGGCATGCGTCCGACGCCTGGGCGGACGCATCGACCGGCAGCCCCGCCGCTCGGCCAATGCGTGCGGTCCGCTGGGCCATCGTAAGCCCCCAGAGGCGGGTCGGATTTTCCCCGATCGAGGCTACACCAGGGTCGTTCTCGCTCATCGCCGCGAGACCTAAGGCCCGCGCCGCGCGGTTGCAATGGCCCAACAAGGTGCCGTTCAGGCGATGGGCTGTAAAAAAACTGTAGTGATTCGTGCGGTCCGCGCGGGTAAGGCAGACGGGTTGTGCACGGAACGATTTACGAATTCGAGGGCTCGCTGCCCCTAACCGTGCCCGTGGCGCAGGCGCGCGTGCGCTCGCGCGGCGTCTCGGCAGGCACCCGCGCGCCGCTGATCGGGATCATCCGCAACCCGCGCAGTCACCGCAACAAGGGCCACTCGCCCGAGTTTGCCGACCGTCCCAACGTGCTCACCCGGACCCCGCGCACCCGCGCCGCTTTGCGCGCCGAGCTGGCCGATTTCGCCGCGCGCGGGATCGAGTACCTGGCGGTCGATGGCGGCGACGGCACGGTGCGCGACGTGCTGACCTGCGGCGAGGACATCTTTGCAGGCGCCTGGCCGCAACTGATCGTGTTGCCGAAGGGCAAGACCAATGCGCTGGCGGTCGCGCTGGGCCTGCCCAATCACTGGAGCCTGGCCGAAGCGCTCGACGCGGTAGCGCAAGGCAGGACGATCGAACGCAGGCCGCTGGTCGTCGAATTGCCCGCACAGGCTCGTGAAGGCGACGGCGGACCGGATGCACCGCCGCTGCGGGTACAGGGTTTCATTCTGGGCGCAGGCATCTTCACGCAGTGCACCGAGGCGGCGCAGCGGGCGCACAAGCTCGGCGCGTTCAACAGTTTTGCGGTGCTGCTGACGATCGTCTGGGGTATGCTAAAGTCATTCTTCGGCGCGCCCTCGGGCACCGAGATGCGCCTTGCCGCAGGTCCGGACCGGATTCCGCTGCCTGATAGCGGACGCGGCGGGCCGGGTCGGCGCTACCTGCTGCTCGCCTCGACGCTCGATCGGTTTCCGTTGGGGATCAAGCCGTTCGGCCCGCATCGCGATGGGTTGATGATGACGCTGGTCGATGCGCCGCTCCGCCGTATCCTGGCAATGATTCCGCTCCTGGCGACCGGCGTGCACTGGTCCGGGCTGACCGGGCTGGGAGCTCACCGTCTCGCATTCGACCAAGAGGTCGAGCTCGAACTGGGCGACCGCTTCATCCTGGATGGCGAATATTTTCCCGCCGGGCACTACGTTCTGCGTCAGGGAGCGCCGCTCCGCTTCGTCGTTCCTTGAAAGCCTGGGCGTGAGCGACCGCCCGGAGCTGCTCGATCGGGTTCGGGCGACGCTCGCCGCGCCGGTGGCCGAGCCGGTGCGGGCCTTTGCAGCAGGCCTGGCAACAGCTGCGGGCGCCCGCGCCGCGCTGTTCTATGGCTCCAACCTGCGGACGCGCTCGCTCGACGGCGTGCTTGATTTCTACCTGCTGATGGAGGGCCCGCCCGAGCGCGGGATCTGGCCGCGGGTCAGCTATCACGAATGGACGACGCCCGATGGAACCGCGCTGCGCGCCAAGGTGGCGACCATGACGCTCGGCACTTTCGGCGCTGCCGCTGCGGGAGAACTGATCGACACGACGATCTGGGCGCGGTTTGTCCAGCCCAGCGCCCTGGTTTGGAGCGCCGACGAGCACGCGGGCGAAGCTGTAACGGCAGCCGTCTCAGCGGCGGCGGTCACTGCGGCGCGCTTTGCCGTGGCGCTCGGGCCGCCGGCGGGGACGGCCGAGGCATTCTGGCGCGCGCTGTTCCGGGCGACCTATCGAGCCGAGTTCCGCGTCGAGCGGGCCGGGCGTGAAAATTCGATCCTCGAGATCAATGCCGAACACTTCGCCGGCCTGCTGCCGGTGGCTCTCGATGCTGCCCGGATCGCCTGGACGCGTGCCGGGGAAGTCCTTCATCCCGTCCTGTCCGCCGCCGAACGGAGCCGCCTGCGCCGGGCCTGGGCGCGGCGGCGGCGGCTCGGCAAACCCTACAATCTGGTCCGGCTGGTCCGCGCCAGCACCACCTTCGAGGGCGCGGCGCGTTATGCCGCATGGAAGGTCGAGCGCCATACGGGTGTGCAGGTCGCCCTGACCCCGTGGCGCGAACGTCATCCCCTGCTCGCGGCGCCCGGGGTGCTGTGGCGCGTGTGGCGCGCGCGGCGCGGGGCCGAGCGCACGACATGAGTGCGCGAGAAGACGTTGGTCCGGCGGCACTGATCCTCGCCGGTTCGCGACCCGGCGCACCCGATCCGGTCGCATTGTCCGAAGGCGTCGCGCACAAGGCGCTGGCCGAGGCGGGCGGGGTTTCGCTGCTTGAGCGGGTCGCTCGCGCCCTGCAAGGAGCTGGCGTGACGCGAATCGCAGTCAGCGCCGATGCACCTGAAGTCGTCGCGCTGGCCGGTCGGCTGGGGCTCGAGGTCATCGCCCCCGCGGCCGGGCCGGCGCAAAGCGTGGCGCTGGGGCTTGCCGCGCTCGGCGCGCCGCTGCTGGTCACGACCGCCGATCATGCGCTGCTCGAGCAAGTCTGGGTGCGCGATTTTCTCGCCGACAGCCCGCCCGGCAGCGACGTCGCGGTGTTGCTTGCGCGGCGTGAGCTGGTCGAGGCAGCAGCGCCGGGCAGCCGCCGCACCTGGCTGCGCTTTGCCGATGGGCAGTGGTCGGGCTGTAACCTGTTCCTGCTCGCTTCGCCACGCGCCGAAGCCGCGCTGGTCCTGTGGCGGCGGGTGGAGGCCGAGCGCAAGCGCCCGTGGCGGCTGGCGGCGCGGATCGGCTTCGGAACGCTCGCGCAATACCTGCTCGGCAGGCTGGGTCTGGGCGAGGCGGTGGCGCGACTGGGGCGGCGCAACGGGCTGGTCGCAGCCGTGGTGGCGGCGCGCGACGGGCTCGCGGCGGTCGATGTCGACCGCCCCGGCGACCTCGTTCAGGTGCGCGCCATCCTCGACCGACGATTGGCGACCGAAACCCCGCCTGAATGAATCTCATTGCATTTATGTGACGGACTGCGAAATGGGGCGCTTTGCGGCGGCGCGAGGCGCAGGCCCTACATCGCATATTTCGAGGAACCCGCACGAATGACCCCGATCAAGACCGCCGTCATCGGCGTCGGCAACTGCGCAAGCTCGCTCGTCCAGGGTGTGGCGCATTATGCCCAGTCTAACAGCCCCGAGGGCCTGATCCATGACCGGATCGGCGGCTATGGCGCGGGTGACGTCGAGTTCGTGCTCGCCATCGACGTCGATGCGCGCAAGGTCGGCAAGGACCTCGCCGAGGCGATCTTCGCCGCGCCCAATTGCACCGTCGTGTTTCACGCGAATGTCCCCGCCAGCGGGGTCAAGGTCATGATGGGCAAGGTGCTCGACGGTGTAGCCGAGCACATGACCGATCATGGCGACAAGGGCTTTATCGTGGCCGACGCGGCCCAGCCGACGCAGGCCGATGTCGTCAAGGCATTGCGCGACAGCGGCGCCGAAGTGCTGCTCAACTTCCTGCCGGTGGGCTCCGAAGAAGCGACCGAGTTCTACATGGAATGCGCGCTCGAAGCCGGGGTTGCGGTGGTCAACTGCATGCCGGTGTTCATCGCCAGCCGCCCCGAATGGGAACGCCGCTTCGCCGAAAAGCGCATCCCGATCGTCGGTGACGACGTGAAAGCACAGCTGGGCGCAACCATCGTCCACCGCGTACTGTCGAGCTTGTTCGGCGCGCGCGGGGTCAAGGTCGGTCGGACCTATCAGCTCAACACCGGCGGCAACACCGACTTCATGAACATGCTCGACCGCGAGCGGCTGGGCAGCAAGAAGACCTCCAAGACCGAAGCGGTCCAGTCGATGCTGGCCGAGCGGCTGGCCGACGAGAACATCCATGTCGGCCCGTCAGACTATGTGGCCTGGCAGAAGGACAACAAGCTGTGCTTCCTGCGCATGGAAGGCGAGCTGTTCGGCGGGGTGCCGATGAACCTCGAGCTGCGCCTGTCGGTCGAGGACAGCCCAAACAGCGCCGCCGTGGTGATCGACGCGATCCGCTGCTGCAAGCTGGCGCTCCAGCGCGGCGAGGGCGGGGCGCTGATCGGGCCGAGCGCCTATTTCTGCAAACACCCGCCGCAGCAGTTCAACGACGATCTCGCCGCGCAGATGGTCGACACCTTCATTGCCGAACCTGCGCTGGCGGCGGAGTAATCTTCCTCTGGACGCGCTGATTATCGCGGCAGGATTTGGCAGCCGCCTCGCCTCCCGGTCGCCGTCCAAGCCGCTGACCCCGGTCTGCGGGGTGCCGCTGATCGAGATCGGGATCCGCCAGCTCGCTGCGGCCGGCGTCACGCGCGTGGTGGTGGCCACCGGGCACGCGGCGGACCGGCTGGAAGCGTTCCTCGCCAAATTGTCGGCAAGGCTGGGCATCGTCATCGAGCCTGCTCGAGTGGAGGACTGGAGCCGCCCCAATGGCTTCTCGGTGATCGCCGGGGCCGAGCGGATCGTCGGCGATTACTTGCTGGTGATGGCCGACCACATTTTCGAGGCGGCGATTCTTGCGCGCTTAAGCGGCGAGGGCGCGGCGGATCGCGGCGTCACGCTTGCGATCGACCGCCGCGTGACCAGCCCGCTGGTCGATCCCGAAGATGCGACCTGGGTGCGGCTGAGCGAAGACAGGATGGGCGAAGGCGGAATGATCGCGGCGATCGGCAAGACCATCGCGCCCTACGACGCGGTCGACTGCGGTGCGTTCCTCGCCACGCCCGAACTGGCCGCAGCGATCCGCGCGGCAATCGCCGATGGTGCGGCCGGAAGCCTGTCCGACGGGATGCAGCGCCTCGCCGACGCTGGACGCGCCGCGACCCTCGACGTGGGAGACACCTGGTGGCTCGACGTCGACGATCCCCGTGCCCATGCAATCGCCGAGGCCGGAGCCCCCGCTTACATCCCGTGGCTTACGGGTACTTCATCTTGACGTGAGTGGTCAGCCCGGACTTGGGCACGTTGAGACGCACCGAACGGAACGCGGGCAATCCGGCGACGGTCGAAGGATTGTTCGAAAAGCCATAGCCCTCGGCCGGGAGGCCGAGACCCGTGCGATTGAGTTTCCGGCTCGAATCCTCATCGTGATAGACCGCTATGGCATAGACCCCGGTGGTCGGCACGAACACGCAGGCGCGAGTGACGGGTGCGGTGGTGTTGAAACGATTGTTCTTGAGCGTCCCGCCCTTGGCGAGGAACTTGCGCGAATTGTCCGGATAGACCGCCACGGTGACCAGGCCCTTGCTGTTGCGCAGGCCCTCGACCGATACCGTCAGCCAGGTCTCGCTCGGCGTGCCCATGCACCCGGCGGGCGCGGCGGCGGCCGGGGCGAGAAAGGCGGGCGCGGCCAGTGCGGCGGCACCGGAAAGCGCGAGGGCCGTGGCGCGGAAACGTCTCGGCTGGATCATGGTCAGGGTATCCCGGTTATTTGCAAAAAGACACGACCGCGCGCCAGATGGGGTGATTTCGAGCGCGGATCAAGCCGCCGGATTCATCCCGGCGAGGCGGCCGTTATAACGGCAAAGGCCGTGAATAGCGGCTGAATTGTCAGTTCGGCTCCGCTTCACTCACGGCCGGAGCCAGCGGATGACTGTCGCCGCCCCGCGCGCTTCGGTCATCGCCCGACGGTTACCAAAGCGCGCGATCAGCCGCCCGACGCGCCGTACCGCCCACACCGGCCAGAACATCCATCCGCTGCCGCCAGCACCTTCGCTCGCCACAACCTGGCGATCGGGCCTGAGACGTCGCCTGACCGCCTTGGCCAGCGCTGCGGGCGAGCGTGCGGCGGTCAGATCGGCCAGCGTCTCGGCATGATCTCGGGTGGCGGGATTGGCGAGCAGCGCGCCCTCTGCCGCCGCGATTATCGTCTCGGGCGGGACGGGCAGGCTGTAGGGTTGCGGCCCGAAATGGCGCACGGTCAGCGCCAGCAGCAGCGCCGCTCCGCGCGCCCACCCCTGCGCCTGAGCCCTGGCAACGAATCCGGCCCAATCGATCTCGCGCGCCCCGAGGAGAAAGTGGATATCGGCCAACACCAGCGGTCCGCAATCGAGCCGGTGGCCGTATAAAGCGTGCACCATCAGGTGCGCGAGCAGGTCCTCGCTCGCCGGGCATGGCACCGCTGCCCCGCCGATCTGCGCCGTCTGGCGCCCCGCCAGCATCGCGGCAGGATCGAGTTGGGGGCTGTAATAACCATGGCGCTCGGGCGGATCGCTGAGCGCGTGATGCAGTTCGAGCGTGACCCCCAGCGCGGCATGCTCGAGCGGGGGCAGGTGCTTGTCCTGGCGCAGCGCCTCGGCCACCGCCGCCGCATCGGCCATGTCGTCTGTTCGCGGCATGACGAACCCGGCTGCGGCGAGCACTTCGGCGGCGCGCAGCACCTCATCGCGCGCGACGAGGATGTCGATGTCGCGCATCGGGCGCAGCTCGGGCGCGGGATAGTCGCGCCAGGCCAGCGCGACGCCCTTCAGCGCGACCCAGTCGATGCCCGCGGCGTCGAGCCGTTCGCCCGCCAGCCGCAGCGCCGCTTGAAAGCCGAGGCTGTGCAGCGCCGCCGCGCGCCGGGCTTTGTCCCAATCGCTCGCTACCGCCTCCGGGACCGCCCAGCCATCGGGGTCGGCGCGCCAGGCAAGCAGCGATTCCAGCCGGTGCGCGGCCGCCATTGCCGCGACTTTCGACCAGTCGATTCCGGCCGGCGGCGCCTTCCCGCCGACCATGCCCAGCAGTGCGCGTTTCGCCTCGCCGAGGGCGTCGCTCATGCCGCTGCCTTGGCGCTGGAGCTCGCCACGACCCGCCCGGCCTCGAGCCGCACGGTCCGGTCGGCCGCTTCGGTCAGCGGGCCGCGATGGCCGATAACGACGATCGTCATCCGCCCGCGCAGCCGCGCCACGGCGGCGGCGATCGCAGCCTCGTTGGCCGGGTCGAGCGCGCTGGCGGGTTCGTCGAGGATCAGCAGCGCCGGATCGCCGAGTAATGCGCGCGCCAAGACGATCCGCTGGCGCTCGCCGCCCGAAAGCTGGCGCCCGACGTCGCCGACCAGCGTGTCGAGCCCGCCGGGCAGCGCGAGCGCGAACTCGGCCGAGGCCGCGCGCAGGGCTTCGGCCATGTCCGCCTCGCTTGCCTCGGGTGCGGCCCAGCGCAGGTTTTCGCGCAGCGAGGCGTGGAACAGCACCGGTTCCTGCTGGACATAGGCGACCCGCTCGCGCCAGGCGAGCCGCTCGCCCGGGGCCAGTGCGCGCCCGTCGAGCATCAGCGCCCCGGAATCGGGCGCGAGTAGTCCGCCCAACACGTCGGCCAGCGTGCTCTTGCCCGCCCCCGAAGGCCCGGCCAGCACGGTCAGCGAGCCGACCGGCAGGGTCAGGTCGATCGCGTCAAGCGCGGGCCTGTCGCGGCCTTGGTAGTCCACTCTTACCCCCGCCAGTGCGATCGTACGGAGTGGTGGGGCCACGATCGTTCCGTCGCTGGCCGGTTCGGCCACCGCTTCGAGCCGCTCGACCAGCGCCAGCACGCCGCTCGCCGCCGGACTTGCGCCAGCCCAGTTCTGCCAGTGCTGCTGGACCGCGCCGAGCAGCGGGACGACCCGCGCAGACAACGCGATCAGCGGAAGCATGACCACCAGCGGCACCGCCCAGCGGGTCACCGCCAGCCACACCAGCAGCGCCATCAGCAGCGCCGCGCCGATCTGAAGCACCGCCTGCCCGCGCCCGACCGAACGCGCATAACCGATGCGGTTGGCGCTCAGCTCGGTCTCGATCCCCGCCAGCGCGGCTGCCGAGCGCGGGCCTGCGCCAAAGCTTTTGACCACGCGCAGCGCGGCAAAGGTGTCGCCGATCAGTCCGTGGAGATCGGCGTAGCGGGCGGACAGCTCCTCGCCCAGACGCGCGGCGCGGCGGCGCAGCCCGCCATAGGCCAGCATCACCAGCGCGCCGCCGGCCAGCCCGCCCAGCGCCATTAACGGAGAGAGCGCCAGCGCTGCCGCGAAGGCTGCGCCCAACGTCACCAGTGCGGCGGCGAGCGCGGCAAGTTCGTGGCTGGCGAAGCCGACGCGATCGATGTCGCTGAGCAGCGCGCTCGACGTGGCGGCACGGCGCTCCTCGCTCAACGCGCGCCATTCGGCCCCCAGCAGCGCGGCGAAAGCGCGGCGACGCAGTGCGGTGACGACCTCGCGCTCGATCTTCGCGGCCTCGGTGGTCCGGATCAGTTGGAGCACCGCACGCGCCGCGATCAAAACGACGAAGACGGTCAGTAATGGGCCGAGGTCGCGCGGCAAGCCGATGCCGGCGATCAGCTCCGATACCGCGCCTCCCCCGGCTACGCCGGGATAAAGGGCGCCGAGCAGCGGGACCAGCAGGAGGATGCCCACCCCCTCGCTCAACGCCGCCAGAATGGTGACGGCCACCAGGAGAAACAGACGCGGACGCGAGACCGTACGCAGCAGGTCGCGCATCGGGCTGAAACGGGGCGAGAGCAAGGATGCGGGCGCGGCCATCCGCGCGGTCATATCCGGTTACTGCGCTCGACGAAATCGACGAAACGCGCGGTCAGCAGCGCCCGCGGGATACCCAGCTCCACCTGCATCCACACCTGCGGATCGGTCGAGGTCTGCGCCGGAAAGTCGTCGAGCGCCCGGATCAGCCGTTCGGTATCGATCATCGGGCCGAGCGTGGGATGCTGTGCGATCCGTTCGAATTCTTCGCGCAGTTCGGCCCGGCGACGCCCGATCCGCAAGTGCCAGTCGGCGTCCCAGCGACCGTTGAGACTGTTGGCGGCCTGCTCCTCGGGCATGATCCCGCGCGCCATCCGCTTGGCCATCCAGCGCATCTCGCCGTCGCGCATGAACATGTGCGTCGGCAGGCCCATGCAGAACTCGGCGAACGGGCGGTACGCCGTCGGATCGCGCTGGGCGACGCCATAGACCTGCTCAAACGCCTGATAGACCTCGGAACTCTCCCCATCGCCGTTGGCGAACAATTGCGCCTGCGCCTGGCGGCGATTGTGCGGCTGATAGCGGCCATAGGGGAAGCCGGTGGCCTTCGCGCGATCCTCCACCCCGGTCCTGGCGCTGTAGTCTGCGCTGAGCGGCGACATCAGCTCGAGCGGCAGCTTTTCGTCGGAGTGGACCAGCCGCTTCATCAGCGGCCAGAGCGCGTTGGGGATCAGCGGCACCAGGCTGAGCGCGATGAACTTGCGCAGCATCGAGCGCGAATCGTGCGGATGGTGCTTCAGCGCGCGATAGAGCTGCCGCCACCGGCCCTTGAGCAGGTACTCCACGAAGCCCCACTCGCCCTTGGCGCTGAAGGTGAAGTTGCCCCATTCGGCCAGCAGCAGCCGGTCGCACCCTTCGCGGCGGGCCGCCTCCCACACCCCGTGCATGACGTACATGTTGCACATGCCGGATGGCGCACCGCCCATCGCATGGAACATTTCAGGCCAGCGGTGATCGTGGCCATAGCCGGCATTGTCGACGAAGTGCGGATCGAGCCCGGGGTGCATTGCCGCAAAAGCCTCGACCATCGGCGCTTCGTTGCCGTTCATGCCGCGCGGGACGATGCCGTCCCAGCCTGCCTCGGGGCGGAAGGTGAAGCTGGGCAGGCGCTGGCCCGGCGCGAGCTGGGCGAGCACCCGGGTGACCACTTGGGGTGTGTCCAGCCCGCTCGATAGCGTCACCCCGGGACGTTTCGATCCGGCCAGAGCCGCGCGTACCCCCTCGTCCAGCAGTTCGCGGGCGCGGGCGAGGTAATCCTCGTCGCACGCCATGCGGACGTCGGGGATCGCGGCGATGTCATAGTACTTGTGCAGCTGGCGTGCGCCGGGATCGCCGCTCGCAGCGCCATCGACATCAAGCGTGACCGTGCAGCCGAGTGGCACGCGGCGCACGCCTTCGAACCACCCATCTTCCTGAGCGGCGTAATTGATCCAGGCGCTGTCGGCGACCTTGCCGTGGTTCAGCCGCTCGGGGACCCCGGCGGCAAACAGCGCGCGCGGGACCGAGGCTGCGGTAATCCCGGCCCCGTCGCCGCTTGTCCCTTGGTGATAGACCAGCGGCGGCGCGCGCAGCGGCGAGCGCGCGAGGCGGACGCTGCGCCGTTCCGGGTGCGCGATGATCGCGCAGTACTCACCGATGACGCACAGATCGGCGTCGCTGCCCCAGCGCTCGACCGCGCGGCCATAGAGCCGGGCGAAGTCGCTTGGATCGGCGCGTAGCTCGGCGGCAAGTTCCGCGGCGTTGTCGATGCAACCGTGGAAGGCGACAACCGCGCCGCTCTCCACCACTGCCGGACGCCAGGCTTTTAGTTGAGCGGCGTTGCCCGATAAGGGGCGATAAGCGAAATGAAGGCCATCGATCCGGGCATAGCCCGCCGCACCGCCGATCCCGGAACACAGCGACGCGGCCAGACGCGGGGCCAGCTCCAAAGGGTCATGATTGCGCGACCCATGCCGGAACCAGGCGAAAGCGATCAATGGAAGGGTCGGTGGTTCACGGGCGTGATCGGGAGCCGATTGAGCGAAGGCCTACCCCTCGACGACCCCTCGGTGAATAAGCTCGTTAAGACTTGTTCGCGCCAGCCTGGGGCCCAATGCCCTGCACGGCTGCAACATCGGCGATCTTGCCGAGGCGGACGAGTTCGGGACGGGCCCAGGTTTTGGGCGCGGTTTCGCGGCTTGTGCTGGCTTTCCCCATCTTGTTTTCTCCACGACCGAATCAATACTTGAGGTTAACCCGTTAGCCGAGACTGCGTTGCAAGGAAAGCACAGTTTTTCCGCATGTGCGAACTGTCTGTTCCAAACAATACGATGACATCATGGCCTTGGCGGGTTCTGCTGCTCGGTCGAGAACCCGACCAGCGGGACATGGCTGGGCTCACCGCCGCCGATCAGCACTTCGCCATCGCGTAGCACCCAGGCGTGGAGATCGTCGAGACTGCCGCGATCGGCGCGCGGTCGCACCCCGATCAGCAGGGTCGCGCCCATCCGGCGGCGGCGCAGCATCGCATGAAGCGCAAGCGCCCGGGCAAGGCAGCGCGTCTCTCCCGGCAAGCGCGCCGCGCCGCGCTCGACTGCGCGAGCCAGGCGGCGCGCGGCGAGGTTGGCGGGGAGTGGCTCGATGTTCGCCGCGACATTCTGCGGGTCGGGAAGGCTTGCCGCCTCCACCCGGCGCCCCAGCGCTCCGCGCCACCGCGCCAGCGGGATCGTTGCGATGGTCAGCCGGGCGACTGTCAGCGCAGCAATGGCTTCGGCGACCTGCGCGCGCGCGCGCCATGCGCCCGGCGGCGAGGCCGGTCGGTCGGGCCGCAAGGCGTCAGGCGGCAAGGAGGCCGGCCGCGCGCAGCCGGGCGACGAACCCTGCCACGTCGGTGGCCAGCTCGTCACGGGACACCGCGGGGTATTCGTCCACCAGTGCCGCGCAGATTCCCGCCTCGTCGCGCGCACCTTCGATGGCCTCCCAGATCGCCCGCGCAGAGCCGCTGAGGCTGAAGAAGTCGCCGCTGTCGAGCTGCATCACGACGATCTCGTCGTCGATGACGGTCTCGACGAAGCGCGCCGGGTCCTTGACGATAGCTTGGGTCATACAGGCGTTTCCCGACGAATATGCGCGGCGATGGCAGCGACCCCCTCGCCAAAGCGCGTGGGATCGAACGGGCGGACGAACCGCCGCACCGCGATGCGGCCAGCCAGCCGGGCGAGGCCCGCGAACCGCGCCGCGCGATCGGGGCGCTCGGCCGCCAGCCACAATTGCGCGGTGTAATGATCGTCCTGCAGCCGCGCGATCCGCTCGCCCCCCGCCAGCGATTCCACACACGGGCCCTCCCCCGCTTCGAGGAACACCAGTTCGCCCAGCGGCAGCGGACTCGTGGCGACGCCGGCGGCGGGATCGACGAACTGCTTGGGATAGTCGCCGGCCACCTCGCCGCGTCCCTCGACCCCGGCCAGGGCCAGCGCTTCGGGCCACAGCTTGAGCCGCTTGTGGCCAGGCAGACACAACGGTGCACCATCGCCCGCAAGGTCGAGCAGCAGGTTGTCGTCGGCGAACTGGGTGAACCCCTGCTGCGCCAGCGCCGCCACCAGGGTCGATTTGCCCGCCCCGGCCGGGCCGGTGAAGGCATGGACCCGGCCCTTGTGGGAGACCGCAGACGCATGCAGCGGGTAAAGCCCGTTGAGCGCGGCGACGGCGGCATGGACGCTGCCCGCCAGCCACAGTGCCACATCGCGCGGATCGGTCCCTGCCGCAGCCTCGACCACGATCCCTTCGCCGCGCCGGTAATGAAAGCCGATCCCCTCGGGAGTGCGCAGCAGGAATTCCTCGCCGTGGAGGAAATGCTGGCCGGGCTCGACCGTGAAGCCGCCCAGCGTTTGCGGAACCGGGCCGGAACGGACGCGGGTCTCAAGGTCCATCAGCGCCACTGCCGGATGCAGCTTTGGCGGGGTATCGGAGGCTTTGAGAGCGGCTTGGGACACCCCGCGTCACTACGGCACGCGCTTTCGCATCGTCAATCGCGCCGAAACGGAACGGGTCTGGCCATATCCGGTGTGGAAAACGCAAGGTTTCGCGCTTGTTACCCCAATGGGTGGTGGCTAACGCCCATGAGGCATGACCGTGCCGCTCATCGCTCCGTCGATCCTCTCCGCCGATTTCGCCCGGCTGGGGGAGGAAGTGCGCGCGATCGACGCTGCCGGAGCCGACTGGATCCACATCGACGTGATGGACGGGCATTTCGTGCCCAACCTCACGATCGGTCCGGCGGTGGTCAAGGCGCTACGCCCGCACACCGCCAAGCCGTTCGACGTTCATCTGATGATCGCGCCGGTCGATCCGTTTCTCGAGGCCTTCGCCGCGGCGGGGGCGGACGTAATCACCGTCCATCCCGAGGCGGGGGCGCACACGCACCGCACGATCCAGGCGATCAAGGCGCTGGGGGTCAAGGCCGGGGTGTCGCTCAATCCCGCGACTCCGGCCAAGATGCTCGACTATCTGATCGACGAGATCGACCTGGTGCTGGTGATGAGCGTCAACCCCGGCTTCGGCGGGCAGAGCTTCATCACGAGCCAGCTCAGGAAGATCGAGGCGGTGCGCAAGATGATCGACAAGGCGGGCCGCGACATCCGGCTCGAGGTCGATGGCGGGATCGATACCGGCACCGCACCGCAGGCCATCGCCGCCGGGGCCGATGTGCTGGTGGCGGGCACGGCGACGTTCCGCGGCGGCCCCGATCGTTACGCCGCCAACATCGCGGCGCTGCGCGGCGGGACAGCTTGAGGCGGTGGCCGCGCGTGAAGACCTCGGCCTTCTATCGCGCGGAGAGGGGCCCGAACGGGATCGTCAGGCTCCGGGCGGATTTGCCCCGGGCGCTCCGGCCATGACTTTCACAGCCTCTGGCGCGGGCGACGCGCCCCTTATTGCGGAACCGCAGGGCGAGCTGATCGAACCGGGCCGCGCGCTGGCGCTGGCCGATTTTGCCCCGCCGTCGCTGGGTGCGGGCGAGCGGCTGATGCGGCTGGCCTATCGCCTCGGTGTGCCCGGCGGCGCGTTGTCGGCTCCGTTCCGCAAGCCTGCCAAGCCGCGCCTGCTTGCCACCGTGACCAACCCGCTGCCTGGCAACCGGTCGGCCGGAACCGCGCTCAGGGCCGGGTTCCTGGCGGTCAACGGCGGCAAGCTGGCGCTGGCCGAGCTGGATTTCGCCAGCCGCCTTCTGACCCCGCCGTTCGAACGTGCGATCCACCGGTTTACGTGGCTCGACGATCTTGCCGCGAGTGCCCCGCGCGAGGCCGCCGCCCCGGTCGCCGAGCCGTTGCTCGCCGCCTGGCTCGCGGCGCACCCGGTCCCGGCGAAGGGACCGGCGTGGAACCTGGGCAATGTCGCGCATCGGCTGCTCGCCTGGCTGATCCACGCGCCGCTGCTGCTGTCGGGCCACAACAAGGACCTGCGCAGCCGGGCGCTGGCCGCGCTGGCCGAGACTGCGCGCTGGCTGGACCGCCATGTCGGACGCTCGCCGCGCAATGGCGGGCCGGAAGATCGCCTCGCCGAGGTCGCCGGGTGGTGCGCGATCGTCGCCGCCGGGCTGCTGCTGCCCGATGGCAAGCCGCGCCGCCTGTTCGGCGAGGCGGGATTGCTGCGTGCGCTGGGCGAGCTGGTCGGCGACGATGGCGGGGTGTTGTCACGCAGCCCGCTGGCGCAGATCGAGGCGATCGCTTTGCTGGTGCGGCTGGGCGCCTGCTATCGTGCCGTTCGCAGCGATCCGCCCGAAGGTCTGGGGACGATGCTGGGCATGCTGGTGCCGCCGCTGCTCGGTGTGCTCCACGGCGACGGGTCGCTGAGCAACTGGCAGGGTGCGGGCGGGATCGAGCCCGGCCGGATCGAGGCGCTGGTTGCCGCCGCCGGGGTTCGCGCGCGGCCTTTGCGCGATGCCCGCCAGTGGGGCTACCAGCGCGTAGCCGCCGGGCCGCCGGGCCGCGCTGCGGTGCTGATCTTCGATGCCGCCCCGCCTCCGCTCGCCCGCCACGCGCGCGACGGCTGCGCCTCGACCCTCGCGTTCGAGCTTTCGGCGGGCAAGCAGCGCCTGGTGGTCAATTGCGGCGGTGCCGGGCTGGCCGGGGGGGCGATTCCCGCGCGCCTCGCGCTTGGCTTGCGCGCCACTGCCGCCCATTCGACCCTGGTGCTCGACGACACCAATTCCACCGCCGTGCTGATCAACGGCAAGCTGGGCGTCGGCGTCAGCGAAGTCGAGGTCGATCGCCGCCAGGTCGAGGGCGAGGGTGCCGCCCACAGCTCCGGACGTGGCGCGACCCGGATCGAATCCAGCCATGATGGCTATGCCGCGCGCTTTGGCCTCGCCCATCGTCGCATCCTGATGCTGCGCGACGATGGCACCGAGCTGCGCGGCGAGGACCTGCTGATCCCGGTCGGACGGCGCGGGCGGCGCGGCAAGGTCTCGTTCGCGATCCGCTTCCACCTCGCCCCGGGGGTCGAGCCGTTCGCCTCGGACGACGGCAAGGGTGTTTCGCTGGCGCTGCCCGACGGCAGCCACTGGCAGTTCCGCTCGGGTTCGATCGAAGACGGCATCAGCATGTCGCTCGACGACAGCCTGTGGGCCGATGGCCAGGGCCGTCCGCAGGGCGCGAAGCAGATCGTCATCGCGGGCCTCGTCTCGCGCGGCGGCGGCAGCTTCGCGTGGCTGTTCAAGAGGATTTCCTGAAGCACAAGGATCCCCATCGTGAGTGACGTGACGATCCGCCGGGCGCTGCTCTCGGTTTCGGACAAGACCGGGCTGGCCGAACTGGGCAGGGCTCTAGCAGAGAAGGGCGTCGAACTGGTCTCGACCGGCGGCACCGCGAAAGCTTTGCGTGAGGCGGGGCTGGAGGTGCGCGACGTGGCCGACCTCACCGGCTTTCCCGAGATGATGGACGGCCGGGTCAAGACGCTTCACCCGATGGTCCATGGCGGGCTCCTCGCGGTGCGCGACGATCCCGTCCACGCCGCCGCGATGGCCGAGCACGGAATCGGGGCAATCGATCTGGTGGTGGTCAATCTCTATCCGTTCGCCGAGACCGTGACGCGCGGTGCCGAGCGTGACGAGGTGATCGAGAACATCGACATCGGGGGGCCGTCGATGGTCCGTTCGGCGGCCAAGAACCACGCTTTCGTGGCAATCGTCACCGATCCCGCCGACTATGCAGTCGTAGCAAAGGGCGTGACGACGCTCGATGAGCGCAAGCGCTTCGCGGCCAAGGCCTACGCGCTGACCGCGCAGTACGATGCGACCATCGCCTCGTGGTTCGCTTTCGCCGATCAGGGCCAGATGTTTCCCGACAGCGTTTCGATCCCGCTGCGGCGCGGGCAGGAGCTGCGGTATGGTGAGAACCCGCACCAGAAGGCGGCGCTTTATCTGCCCGCCGGGCCGGCAACGCGCGGGATCGGACAGGCGCAACAGCTCCAGGGCAAGGAGCTCAGCTACAACAATTTTAACGATGCCGATGCCGCGCTGGAACTTGTCGCCGAGTTCACGGACGCCGGACCGACCGTCGTCATCGTCAAGCACGCCAACCCATGCGGCGTCGCCACCGGCGGTACTTTGGTCGAGGCCTACCGGGCCGCTTTCGCCTGCGACAGCGTCTCGGCATTCGGCGGGATCGTCGCCTGCAACCGGCCACTCGACGGGCCGACCGCCGAAGCGATCTGCGAAATCTTCACCGAGGTCGTCATCGCACCCGGTGCGGACGACGCGGCGCGCGCGGTCTTCGCGAAAAAGAAGAACCTGCGCCTCCTGCTGTGCGGCGAATTTGCCGATCCGCTGCGCTCGGGGTTGCTGATGAAGTCGATTGCCGGGGGCTTCCTGCTCCAGTCGCGCGACAACGGGATCCTCGGCGAATTGCAAGTGGTGACCAAGCGCCAGCCGACCGCGCAGGAACTCGCCGACTGCCGGTTTGCCTGGACCGTGGCCAAGCACGTCAAGTCCAACGCAATTGTCTACGCCAGGGACGGGGTGACCGCGGGGATCGGGGCGGGCCAGATGAACCGCCGCGATTCGAGCCGCATCGCAGCGCTGAAGGCGGCCGAGGCGGCGGAGACTTTCGGCTGGGACGCGCCCCGCACGGTCGGATCGGCGGTGGCGTCAGACGCGTTCTTTCCGTTCGCCGACGGCTTGCTCGCCGCTGCCGAGGCCGGTGCGACGGCCGTGATCCAGCCGGGCGGCTCGATGCGTGATCAAGAGGTCATCGAGGCTGCCGATGCGGCAGGCCTCGCGATGGTGTTCACCGGAATGCGCCACTTCCGGCACTGAGTTTTCAGGCGAACACCCCGTCGCTGCGCATGCCTTTCCAACCCAGCGCCAGCACCGAACCGCACAACACCAGGATCGTGCTCCACGCCGCCCACGGCGAGGTGTTGTACAGCCACACCCCGAAGGCCGGGGCGATCACATAGGCGGCGCCATTGACCGCCGCGACGATCCCGGCAGATTGTCCCTGCTCGGCGCGCGACACCGCCAGGCTTGCCCCGGCGGTAAAGCCCGGGCGGTACAAGCCGAAACCCAGCGAGGCGAGTGCGAAGCCGATCGCGGTCGAATTGAGTTCGCTCCCCAGCGCGATCACCAGCGTCCCCGCAGCGGCCAGCACCATGCCCCACAGTGCCGCCGAACGCGGCCCCATGTGCAGCATCGGGATCAGGCCCCATTGGGCCAGCAAGGTCGCCACCGCGCCCAGCATCAGCACCAGCCCGATCGGCGCGGCTCCGGCATCGGGATCGGCGCGCAGGCCCAACCGGTCGAGCAGCAGGAAGCCGATGATCCCCAGTACCATCGCCTGGGCGTGGCCGCCGAGCAGCCCGGTAATCAGCCACGGGCGGAGGCGCGGATCGCGCCAGCGCAGGCGACCGGGATTTTCGGGCAACGCTTCGGCCCCATAGGCATCGACCGCAACGCGGCTGGTCTCGTCGATAGGGTCCTGGTCGTCGATCTCGCGGCGGCGTCCGTCCGAGTTCGACGAGGCCGAGAACGGTGCAGCCATAACCTCGCCGCGTCCGGCATATTTCGGATCATCGTTGGGCAGCCGTAGCCGCAGTGCAATCAGGACCACCACCGCGAACAGCGCGAACGAAAAGAACGGACTGACCAGGCCGACATGCGGCAGGATCAGGAACGGCGCGAGCGCGGGGCCAAGCACGGTGCCGAGCCCGAAGCTCGAGGTTATCAGCGACAGCGCCTTTGTTCGCTCGGCCGGGCTGGTGCGGCTGGCGACATAGGCCTGGACGGCGGGCGGCGCGGCCGATCCGAACCCGCCATAGAACGAGCGCGCCAGGGCGAACAGCAGCAGCGTCGCGGTCAGCCCGTACCAGCCCGCCAGCCCGCCGAGCAGCACCAGCCCGCACAGCCCGAACGACGCGATGAAGCCGGTCAGCCCGATCGCCATCATCGCCTTGCGCCCGCGCCGGTCGGAGCGCCTTGCCCAGAACGGAGCCGTCGCCATCCACAGCACCGCCGACCACGAATAGGCCAGGCTGATCCAGAAATCGGGCACCTGCAGCCGCGTGCCGATCGAGGGCATCACGCTCTGCATCGCGGTGTTGCCCGCTGCTGTCACCAGCATGACCAGGAACAGCAGCGCCATCCGGTCTTTCGGGAGCGTCACCGCATCCGGATCGAGCGCCGGATCGCGCGGTTCGGCTACCGCGGCGGGGCCGGACAGGCCTTGTGCGGGGCCGGGATCGTCGTAGGCGCTCATGTCCCGCGCGGTTACGCGGCACCGGTGCGGCTTGCAATGGCGCGCCGAATTTGCCAACGCGCGGGACTTCCGGCCGGGTTGCCTGGCGCTAGAGAATGCCCCCCTTCATGGATTCCACGCCCTCGTTAGCTCGGCCCGCGCCGACCCCACTCGCGCGCAGGATAAAGCGGTGGGCGCAGTCGCTCCTCGGTCCGTGGGGGGTGTTCTTCAAGGGCTTCGTGAAGCACCCGGTCATGGTCGGCTCGATCATCCCCTCGTCGGGCCGGACGATCGCCAAGATGCTCGCCCCGGTGAAATGGGACGAGTGCCGCCTGTTCGTCGAATACGGGCCGGGGGTCGGCACCTTCTGCCGCCCGGTGCTGGAGCGGCTGCGTGGCGATGGCGCGTTGATCGTGATCGACACCAACCCCGATTTCATCGATTATCTGCAAGCCACGATCGGCGACAGCCGCTTCACCGCGGTGCTGGGTTCGGCGGCCGACGTGGAGGAGATCGTCAAGGCGCACGGGCATGATCATGCCGATTACGTACTGTCCGGCCTGCCGTTCTCGACCCTGCCCGATGGGGTGGGTCCGGCCATCGTGGCCGCGACGCACCGGGTGATCCGCCCCGGCGGTGCGTTCCTAGTCTATCAGTTCAGCGCCAAGGCGCGCAATTTCATGGCGAAACACTTTGCCCGGATCGACCAGGGGTTCGAGGCGTGGAACGTGCTGCCGGTGCAGTTGTTCTGGGGCTGGAAGGACTGATTTGCTTCGGCAAAGGTGAAATGCGGCGCCGAGCGGGTCGGCGCCGACTTGTTAAACAAAAGTTTCGGCCAGTCCCGCCGGGTCTGGCCCGGCCAGTTGCCGATGAATTGCGGCAATGATCCCGATCACATAGGTCACCACGATCGCGGTCAGGACGCTCGAGACCACGGCGGCGAGGACCCGCTGGGTCTCGCCCGAAGTGAAGATCGCCAGCACCACGCCGACCAGCAACATGATCACACCCAGCACCACGAAAAACAGGATCATCACCAGCGCCAGAAAGCCCAAGATTCGCCAGAACTGGCCCTTGGTGAGCTTCCACGAGCGTTGCATCGCGGCGAGTGGATTGCGCGTACCCTCGACCGCGATCGCCGGCGCGACCAGGATGAGGCGCACGCCAGCGAAGACCGCAGCGATCACTAGCACGATCGTCATGACCGCAGCCAGCGGGGGCGCCACCGCAGCACCGACCCCGATCGCAACGCCTCCGACCAGCCCGAACGCCAGCGCGAACAGCAGTTGCGCGCCAAGGTAAGGCAGCAGCCCGCTCAGCGCGCTGCGGATCGCTTCGCCCACGGTCGGGCGGGTCCGGTCGCGCATCAGCGTCAGGATCGCCAGCACGCCGACCACCTGCAGCACCGCGCTGGCCAGGATGAGCCACCAGGCCTCGGCATAAAACGCGGTAATCGCCGCCATCATCGCTTCGCCCTGCATCCCCGGCACGACTTCGGGTTCGCCGCCGATCACGGTGAGGGCGAGGCTCGGCACGACGAAGAACACCCCCGCCAGCGCCAGGAACACGTCGCGATTGGCCGAGATCTTGCTCGAGGCCTCCTTCCATGCGGCGTTGCTGTCGAGCTTGGTCATCGTGGTCTCTCTTTTTGTGCCCTGGATTGGCACCCCCTTGATAAGCCGTGCGGTTACCGCCACGCAAGGCGATCATGGCGGAGATGCATAAAACGGACCGGGGCGATATCGAATGGCTTAGCGAGCACGCGCCGGTGCCGTACCGCGCCGCGCTCGACCGCATGACGCTTCGCAATGCGGCAATCCATGAGGGTTCGGCGCGCGAGCTGATCTGGTGCCTTGAACATCCGCCAGTCTACACCGCCGGGACCAGCGCCGCCCCCGCCGAACTGCTCGATCCGCGCTTCGAGGTGGTCGAGGCGGGGCGCGGCGGGCGCTACACCTATCACGGGCCGGGTCAGCGGATCGGCTATGTCCTGCTCGACCTGACGCGGCGGGCGCGGGACGTACGCGGGTTCGTCCATGCGCTCGAAGGCTGGGTGATCGCGACGCTGGCGGATTTCGGAGTGGAAAGCTGGCGTGCCGAGGGGCGGATCGGCATCTGGACCCGCGACATCGACGGGCGCGAAGCCAAGATCGGCGCGATCGGGGTGCGGGTGCGGCGATGGGTGACGATGCACGGATTCTCGGTCAATCTCGACCCTGACCTTGCCCATTTTGGCGGGATCGTGCCTTGCGGGATCGAGGCGTTCGGGGTCACCAGCATGGCCCGGCTCGGCAAGCCGGTTGCGCCACAGGCCTGGGATGCGGCATTGCGCGCGCGTTCGATCGATTTTCTGACCGCGCTCGAACAGTCCTGTCCGCCGGTGGAGCTGGCCCGATGATCCGAATTCCGTTTCTGGCCCTGATGCTTCCCGCACTCCTGCTGTCGGCCTGCGGCTCCGGCAAGACCGACGAACGCGATACGGCAGCAGGCAAGATCCTCCCCGGCTCGGCGAGCGACGCGATGCTGCAGACCGACCGCTTGCAGTCCGAAGCGCCGCTGGCCGCACCGAAGGTGGCGGACGGGGACTCGAAGCCGGGCGAGAAGGGCGCGCCGACCGCTAAAGCAGAAGAGCCCGACGCGACCGAAACGCCAGATGCCGCTCCGTCGCCCGCACCGCCGGCGGCACCGCCGGCCCCGGCCGCCGAGACCCCCGCGCCCTGAGCGCTACGCCTCGCCGAGCATCCGCCGCGCCAGTTCGAGGTGCGGCTTGTCGAGCATCTTCCCGTCGAGCGACAATGTCCCAGCGTCCGGCCGCGCGGCGAAGGCGGCGACAATCGCCCGCGCCCCCGCCAATTCGGCTTCGCTGGGGGTGAAGGCGGCGTTGATGACCGCCACCTGCCCCGGATGGATCGCCAGCATCCCGGCAAAGCCGTCGGCGCGGGCCGCGCGGGCGAACCGGTCCAGCCCGGCCTCGTCGCGGAAATCGGCGTGGAGGGTGTCGATCGCGGGGACCCCGCAGGCGTGCGCGGTGAGCAGGACGGTCGCGCGGACCATCCGGAAGGTGTCGGTCCAGTGGCCGTCCGCATCGTACTTGCGCGCCGCGCCGATCGCCGCAGAAAGGTCCTCGGCACCCCACATCATCCCGGCGAGACGGGTCAACGGCGCGCCGAAATAGCTCGGCACGGTGATCGCGGCTGACGCGGTCTCGCTGACCAGTGGCAGGATTTTCGTGCTGCCGACAGCAATGCCGCAGCGGCTCTCGAGGTCGGCAAGTTCCGCTGCGAACTGCTCGAGTTGCGCAGGGCCCTCGGCCTTCGGAACGATGAGGCCCTCCGGTGCGGAACCCAGCACCGCGCTCAGGTCGCCGCGCCAGTATGGCCCGTCGAGCGGGTTGATCCGCACCCACAGCTGCTGGGCCGCCTGCCCATTTTGGCGATCCGCCGAGCGCAGCCATTCGCCGGTCAGCGCGCCCGCGGTCGGCTTGTTCTGCGGCGCGACCGAATCCTCCAGGTCGACGATGATCGCATCGGCCCCGGTGGCGCTCGCCTTGCCGAGCTTTTTTTCGCTGTCGCCCGGCACAAACAGCCAGGAACGTGGGGTCTTTGCCATGTCCCTTAGTCTGCAGCCGCCGCGAGCGGCTGGGCCATCGGCGGATAATCGACATAGCCGACCGGTCCCGGCGCGTACCAGCTCCTGGGCGCGCCGATGTTGGGTGCCCATTCAACCCTCGCGGCGATCCGTTCGGCCAGATCGGGGTTGGAGATATAGGGCCGTCCGAACGATATCGCATCGCAGCGGCCCTCGGCCACCGCCGCCTCGGCACCGGCGACATCATAGTCGCTATTGAGCATCAGCGGGCCGGAATAGATCGAGCGGATCAGCGGGCTCTGCGCGGGCACGTCGGTCTGGCCGAAGGTGCCCTCGGGGCCGGGCTCGCGCAACTCAACGAAACCGACCTTCAGTTCTTCGAGCACGCGGGCCGCCTCGCCGAACACGGCCGGCGGATTGCTGTCGTCGGCCCCTTGCGATTCGCCGTTGGGCGAGAGGCGGATCGAAACCCGCCCGGAATCGCCCCAAACCTCGATCAGCCGCTCGAGCACCTCGCGCATCAGCCGCACGCGGTTTTCGGGCGGCCCGCCATAGGCATCATCGCGCAGGTTGGTGTTGTCGCGCAGGAACTGGTCGATCAGATAGCCGTTCGCGCCGTGCAGCTGGACCCCGTCGAACCCGGCGTCCCTGGCATTCTGCGCGGCGCGGCCGTAGTCGTCCACGATCCGGGGCATTTCATCCAGCCGCAGCGCGTGGGGAACGACCATGTCCTGACGTCCGCTGGGGGTGTGGGCATGGCCCGGAGCGCGGACCGCCGAGGCCGACACCGGCAGTTCGCCGCCGAGGAAATCGGGGTGGACCAGCCGCCCCATGTGCCACAACTGCAGCACGATCCGGCCGCCCGCTTCGTGGACCGCTTCGGTCACCGGCTTGCAGCCCTCGGTTTGCGCAACGCTCCACACGCCCGGCGCGGCGGGCCAGCCGAGCCCCTCGACGGTGATCCCGGTCGCTTCGGAGATGATCAGCCCGGCTCCCGCGCGCTGGCGGTAGTATTCGGTCATCATCGCGTTGGGGACCGATCCGGGGTCAGAGCGCCCGCGGGTCAGCGGGGCCATGATGATGCGGTTGGGCGCGTGGATCGCGCCGAGGGCGATCGGCTGGAGCAATACTGCGGACAAGAAGCGGACCTTTCGAAATCACAAACAAGTGGGAATGCGCCCAAGCGCGGCTAGGACAGGACCATGTCGGAAGCAACACGGTCGATTGCAACAAGCGATGCGCGGCCGCGCTGGGTCTACCTGGCCGCGTTGCTCGCCGGGAATTTCGCGCTCGCGCTGGGGCCGTGGTCGGTGCGGCTGGCCGATAGCGGACCGGTCTCGGCGGGGTTCTGGCGGCTGGCGCTGGCGATCCCGCTGCTGGCGCTGCTGGCGCGGCGTGAGGGACAGGCGCTTGGCGGGTTTCCGCGCGCGACATGGGCGGCGATCGTCGCGGCGGGGGTGCTGTTCGCGCTCGATCTGGCCAGCTGGCACGTCGGGATCGGGCAGACCCGGCTCGGCAACGCCACGCTGTTCGGCAATGCCGGCAGCGTGATCCTGATGGCCTGGGGGCTGATCGTCGCGCGGCGCGGGCCCCGCGCGTTCGAGGCGCTGGGAATCGCTTCGGCGCTTGCCGGGGCGGCAATCCTGCTCGGGCGGAGCCTCGACATTGCCGCCGCAACGCTGGTCGGCGACCTCCTGTGCATCCTCGCCGGGTTCTTTTATGCGTTCTATATCCTGCTTTTGCAGGGCGCGCGGGCCCGGCTGGGCAACTGGAGCCTGCTCACCTGGTCGAGCATTGCCGGTGCGCCGGTGCTGCTGGCCATCGCGCTCTATCGCGGCGAGCCGGTCTGGCCGGGGACGGCAGGCGGCGGGTGGTGGCCGCTGCTCGCTCTCGCGCTCGGCAGCCAGGTCATCGGGCAGGGCCTGCTGGTGTTCAGCCTCAAGCATTTCCCCCCGCTGGTCGTCGGCGTAGCCCTGCTGACCCAGCCGGCTGTCGCGGTAACAATCGGCTGGTTCGCGTTCGGCGAGGCGCTGGTCCCGCTCGATTTCGTTGGCATGGCACTGGTTGCCAGCGCCCTGGTGCTGGCGCGACTTGGTGAACAGCCAGCGGCGCGGGGCACGCGCGCAGCACCGGTATCGACGCCGCGCGGATCGCTTGGTAGCGACTGAAATCAAATCCAAGGGGAGCGCTTGTGAAACACCTGATCCTGGCCGTATCGGCGCTGGCACTGGCCTCATGCGCCACGATGGAGCCGCGCGAGACGCCCGTCGCGCAGGCAACCCGTGCGGATGCGCAATTCGCGGCGATCGCTGAGCGTTACATCGCCTCGCTGACCCGGCTCTCGCCGGTCGAGGCAACGGGACTTGGCGAACATCGCTATGACGACAAGCTGCCCGACATCAGCGCAGCGGGCCGCGCTGCGCGCGAAACCGAATGGCGCGCGCTGCTCGGCGAGATCGCCCGGTTGGATCGTGGCGGGCTGAGCCGCGACAACCAGGTCGATCTCGCGCTGCTCGACAACGAGCTGCGCTACAAGCTGTGGTCGAACGACCGCATGGAAATGTGGGCGTGGAATGCCACCGGCTATAACGACGAGGCGGGCAGCAGCCTCTACCGCCTTGCCGCGCGTGATTTCGCGCCATGGCCGGTGCGGCTTCGGTCCGCCACCGCGCGGATGGAGGCGCTGCCCGGATACCTCGCCGAGGTTCGCCGCCAGCTCGTCCCCGCGCGGGTGCCGAAGGTCTGGGCCGAAACGCTGGCGAAGCAGAACGGCGGGATCGTCGAAATCGCGCGCGACATGCTGGTCCCGCAGGCCGGTTCGTTGGCCGGGGCCGAACGCGCGCGCTTCGACGCGGCGTTCGCGGGACTCGAGCGAGCGGTCGCCGAGCACCAGCGCTGGATCGACGCCACGCTGGTCCCGCAGGCGCGCGGCGAGTTTCGCCTGGGCACCGAGCGCTACGACGAGAAGATGCGCTTTGCGCTGCAGTCCGACCTGACGCGGCCCGATCTGAAAGCCCGCGCGCTCGCCGCCAAGGCCGAGGCGCGCACCGAAATGTACGAGCTGGCGCGCGACCTGCTCGGAGCCAGCGCGCTCCGGCCAGACCAGCCCAGCGCCGGGCAGCAGCAGGCCGCAATCGAAGCCGCGCTGGCGCTGTCCTACGCCGAGCGCCCATCGCGCGAGCGGCTGGAGGAGAAAGCCCGCGAAACGCTGGCCGAAGCGACCGCGTTTGTGCGCGAGAAAGGCTTCGTGCGGATGCCCGACGGGCCGGTCAAGATCATCACGATGCCCAAGTTCCAGCAAGGCTTCGCGGTCGCCTATGACGATGCGCCAGGCGCGCTCGAGCGGCATCTCGACAATTTCTATGCGGTCTCGCCGATCCCGGCCGAATGGAGCGACGAACAGGCGACCTCATTCCTGTCCGAATACAACGACTACATGATCCACGACCTGTCGGTGCATGAGGCGATGCCGGGGCATTATCTCCAGCTCGATCACGCCAACCGCGATCCGAGCGTGCTGCGCGCGGTGCTCCAGTCGGGGCCGTTCATCGAGGGTTGGGCGGTCTATGCCGAGCGGCTGATGGCCGAGCACGGCTATCTCGGGGCCGATACGCGGGCGGGTAAGCTGTACCGGCTAACCGTGCTGAAGATGCGGCTGCGCTCGATCACCAACACCCTGCTCGACATCGGCATCCACACCGAAGGCATGAGCCGCGATCAGGCGATGACGCTGATGATGCAGGGCGCGTTCCAGCAGGAGCGCGAGGCGGCGGGCAAATGGACCCGCGCGAACCTGTCATCGGTCCAGCTGCTCAGCTACTTCACCGGCTATGCCGAACACATGGCGCTGCGCGAGGAGGCGCGGGTGGCATGGGGCAAGGATTTCGAACTGCGCCGCTACAACGACGCAGTCCTCAGCCATGGCTCGCCGCCGGTGAAATATGTGCGCGCGTTGGTGCTCGGGTTGCCGGTGGGCTAAACCTAAGCGTCAACCGCGCTTGCGAAGGCAGCGTAGCGGACCTCGACCTCGGCCAGGTCCGGCCCGGCAAGGTTCAGCCGCGCTTGCGCCATCAGCAATCCGCCCTCCTGCAAAAGCTGGGCCCGGCGACCCTGGTCGGGGATGGTGGCGGCGGCTTGGCCGAGCGTGTCGAGCGCGACAAGCGAGGTCAGCCGGTCGGTCGCCACGCTGCCGCGCGCGCTGCCGTACCCGCGCGCGAGGAAATGCGCGAAATCATCGTCCAGCGGGATCACTTTATCGTTCTCGCCCTCTCCGGTCGGCCCGCGCAAGTCGCGCCCCGCCAGCTCCGCGGTCGCGGCACCGATCCAGTGAAGCGCGGTGATCGCGGTGAACGGATCGTTGATCCCAGGCGATAGCGCACGCAAGGCGATCTCGACCAGCTCGTCGATCAGGAACTGGATATCCATCGTCGGGGTGCGAATTCCGCCAAGCGTGAACCGCGCGCGGATGCGATCCGCCAGGCCGTCGTCGCACTCGGCGTCGCCGGTGCTGGCGCGCACACCGATCGTCACCAGCGCGACTCCCCGATGGACGAAGTCGCCGGTGCGCAGTCGCAACTGGATGCGGCGGCCTGCCTTCTTGGCCAGTCCGCGCAACCCGTCGAAATCGATGGCTTGGATGTAGCCGGTCGATTTCGCAAAAATTGTTCGGCCCCCGGTCGAAGAACGCGGTTCTTGCTCGGTGAACTCGTTGGGGAACCGCGAGCGGATGTCTTTCAGCAACCGCCGCCCGATGCCCTCAAGTACGCTGTTGACCCGGATCGACGAGGGAATGTGGTTGAGGAAGAACACCAGTACGCCGATCGAGACCGCCATCAGCGCCGATGCGGTCAGAAGCGACAATTGCGGCACAAAGCCCGGCAGCATAGTCGCCGCCGCAGCAGCTGAATCAGCCGGGCGCTCGTGCTCGGCGCGAACGACCCGCAGAATCGCGAGGGCATAGACGAAAGTGCCGATGAAGGTCGCGAGGCTGAACTGGTTGCCCTTGTCCTCCATGAAGTTGGTGAGCAATCGCGGGCCATAGCTGCCGCTGGCGTAAGCGACCGCCGCGATGGTAATAGAAAACACTGTCGAGGCGACGCCGATCATCGATCCGGCGATCACCGTCAGCATGTTGCTGGCACCTTCGGGGCGCGCCGGGGCGATAGCCTCCAGTCCGCTCAGCCATTCCGACCACCCATTGCGATCGAGATGGATGGTCAGCGCAGCCAGCGCCAGCGCGGCCAGTGATGCCAGCGCCGGATAGAACCAGTAGTTGGCGTTGATCGCCGCCCATAGCGTACGAAGACGCGCCATGCTGCGCTAGATCGCCGCCTTGAACGGCATCGCGCCCAAATCCCCCATCCCGACCGTTCCGCTGGCCATCTCCAGCATCCGGTCGAGGCTCTTCTTCGCGGCCAGGCGCAGGCTCTCCTCGATCACGATCTGCGGTTGCAGATCGCGCAGGCTGACGTAGAGCTTCTCCATCGTATTGAGCGCCATGTAGGGGCAGATGTTGCAGTTGCAGTTGCCGTCCGCGCCGGGCGCGCCGATGAAGGTCTTGCCCGGAACCGCCAGTTCCATCTGGTGGATGATGTGCGGCCCGGTGGCGACGATCAGGGTGTCGCCGAGGAAGGTCTTGGCGAACTGGAGGATGCCGCTGGTCGATCCGACATAGTCGCAGTGATCAATGATGTGCGGCGGACATTCGGGATGCCCGGCGACCGGCGCGCCGGGGTGCTGCGCCATCAGCTTGAGCAGTTCGGTTTCCGAGAATGCCTCGTGGACGATGCACACGCCCGGCCACAGCAGCATCTCGCGGTCGAACTTGCGGTTGAGATAGCCGCCCAGATGCCGGTCGGGCCCGAAGATGATCGGCTGGTCGCGCGGGATCTGGTCGAGGATCGTCTCGGCGCTCGAGCTGGTGACGATCACGTCCGACAGCGCCTTCACCTCGGTCGAGCAGTTGATGTAGGTCAGCGCGATGTGATCGGGGTGGGCCTCGCGGAATGCCTTGAACTTGTCGGGCGGGCACGAATCTTCGAGGCTGCACCCGGCGTCGAGATCGGGCAGCACGACGATTTTCTGGGGCGAGAGGATCTTGGCGGTATCGGCCATGAACTTGACCCCGCAGAATGCGATCACCTCGGCATCGGTCGCTGCGGCCTTGCGGCTCAGCTCCAGCGAATCGCCGACGAAATCGGCGATGTCCTGGATTTCCGGGCGTTGGTAGTAATGCGCCAGGATCACCGCATTGCGCTCCTTGCGCAGGCGGTCGATCTCGGAGCGGATGTCGAGGCCGGTGAGGCCTTGGGGTTGTGCTGTCATGCGCGTGACATGGCGTTTCAGCGCCCGGTGAGCAAGGGTGTGTTCGGCGGCGGCGGATAGGCGAGGCCCGGAACCGCCGCGCCGGGCGAGTCCGCCGTGACGCCCGCATAGATCGCATCGCCGAGCGGCGACAGGGCCACCAGGTTGGACAAGACCATCGTCGCGACGATCGCGCCGATCCCCCACCACCACGCCGGATGCGCCCGGCCGAGCGCCCGCCTGTCGCGCAGCGCCCCTACGAGCGGGAACACCAGCCCGGCCGCCAGCGCACATTCGAACGCCCACGGGATCAGCAGCGGCATCGGCAGCAGGCGTCCGAACGCCGGACCCATGATCGAGGCCATGCCGCAGACGTGCAGCCGGGCGTGCCAGTCGGTCTCGCGACGCCGCATAATCGCGCTACCGGTCAGCGCCACGAAGCATAATATCGAGGCGGGATTGGAAATCACGAACCGCTGCGGCGCGAAGAAAAACGGCACCGTCCCACCGCGCGCCGCCACCACGATGACCGTCAGGGCAGTCGTCACCATCAGCGCCAGCCAGCCCACCGCGATCCAGCCGAGCTTGCGATGCAGCGCCAGCGGCCCGCGCGTGGCCAGCCAGCTCTGTGCCACGAACAGCGCCACCCAGCCCATAAACACGATCGCATGAATATGGACCCGCAGCGGCGAACCGAAGCTCGAGCGGCCCATTGCCAGCTGCGTCGAGAACCCGGCGACCACCACGACCGCCATCGTGACCGCGAGCGTGGCGGTGAAGCGCTGGTCGGCGGCAACCGAGTTGCCACGCGGTGAGGTGTCGAGCGCGATGGATGCCATGAGCCGTCCCCCCCCCGGTTGCGCAGCGAGCTTACGCCTATGGCAGGGCTGGTTCAACCGGCGGTCGCCTTGGCCAATTCTCGCGGCGCGACTCCGCATTGGCCGGGGGCCATGATCATCCGGAGCCCGGTAATCACAATTCAACCATTTTGGCCGATGCATCCTCCGACCAGTGTAGTCGGAGCCCCGGGTGGACATCATCACCATCGACGGAATGGTCGAGAACGATTTTCGACAATCGATCGAAGACATGCTTCGGCTGGACCAGGTCGACGAGGCGATCGAGCGGCTGCGCCACCTGCTCGGCTCATCGGAGGCTGTCGGGAAGATTCTGCCGGATCGCTTCCTCGAAGTGACTTCGGCCGACCTCGAAATCGGCGGATGGCAGCGGCTCGACGATCGTTTGCTCGACCACGATCGCCCGAACTTCCCGATCACCGCGATCGGCGTGACCCTGGCCGATGCGACGAAGCTGGGCGGGCCCGGCCCGAGCGGCGGCCGTCTGGCTCCGTTCATCAAGACGTTCTATTTCAGCGACGAAGCTTACCCGTTTCGGGAAGCGTCGCGCGACGACCTGCTCGACGGCTACTCGCGCGACGGCTTCGAGTTGCAGGGCGATTATCGGGCAACCGACGCAACGCTATCGGTGAAGGGCATCGACGACCTTTACGGTGCGATCGTCGAACTCGAGGCGCAACTGTTCGACACTCCGGAGCCCGCTGACGAGGAAATCCGCGCCGGCGCAATCGGCGCGTGCTTCGTGGCGGCGCTGATTCACCAGGCCTTGCGCGACACGATCCGGCTCAAAGGCCTCCCGCGACCGCTGTGCGTCTTCGCGGCTTGCGACGGCGTCTATCCGTTCTTCGATGCGCCCGTGACGGGTGCGGATGAATGCACGGTCGCGGGGTCTGTTTCAGCACTGCCTGACGCGGCGTTGCAGGAATCCGGAGAGATCGATTGGCAGGCGGACGATGAACTCGCCGACGAGCCGCGCGGTGAGGCCAGCCTCCTCACGCTGACCATGCGCCGCGAGGGCAAGACGCCGGTCATGGTGCTGGACGCGCAGGATGCGGAGGACGGCGCTCGCGACACCGAAATGGCGGCTGCGCAACGGATGCTGGTGGATGACGAGACACTGCTGGAAGTGGCGCGGGAAAATTTCCCGGTCGCCGATCCGATCGATGCTTCACTCCAGGGCGGAGGACTGGCCTTCGATCAGCCCGAGGCGCGAGACTGGCTGGCGGAAGCTGTCAGCCCGGTTACCGAGATGGCCGAATCGTGCGGCATTGGGATCGATGAGCCGTCAGCGGATGCCCTGCTCGAAAAGGTCGAGCCGGATCCGGCTCAGCACGGGCACGAATACTCTGACGGCGAGATGTTACCGGACATTCCCTATACACCCGTTTCGTCCGAGACTGACGAGTTGGAAGTACCCATGGCGGCGCCGTCTCGCCACAGTCTTCGCGCGACGATCAATCTGGCCCAGCCCGACTCGCGCGGCGGCGTGCGGGACTGGCTGGGAGCGGTGCTGCTCCGCATCAGGTGGATGATCTTCAAGCCTTGAAAAAGCGGAGGACGGCGCGGGGCTAACCCGCCTCCCCGTCGAACCGCACGTTCACCTTGACGTCGCCATAGCCTGCCACCTGCAGCGGGATCGCCAGGTTCTGGCGGATCGCGTCTTTCGCCGCCGAGCGCGCCAGGCTCATCAGAACCGGGTTGGCGGCTTGAGTCGTCGCCTGCTGTTCGGCCAGCCGGGTAGTGTTGCGGTTGAGCTTGTCCTGCGCCTCGCGAGTGATGAACACGCCTTCACGAAGATACTGGGCACGCGACTCGTCCAGGTTCGGGCGGGTGACCCTCAATGGCGGGAGCAGGACCGAGAGAGTCTTCGCCTCCTGGTTCCACGCCAGCCGGTCGCGGGTCATGGTCGACAGGTCGAGCGTATAGTCGACTCGCGCCGGGATCACCGCGACCTGCTTGGAATTGACCAGCCCGAACACGCGGCTGTCGTCGCTTGCCACGACCGGGGCAAGCTGCGCGCTGAACACGGTCAGGCGATTCTGCTTTTCGAACGCGACGAGACTTGTCGCAAGCGGATCGCCGAGCTTTTCGGGCTTGAACAGCACCCAGGCCAGCGCGGCGACTGCCACCAGTAACAGCATCCAAGGCAGCGCCGAGGCGCGCGCCAGGTTCTGCGCGGGGCGGGGG
>Ga0105046_10002018_pt1 | contig 31805 bp, 31 predicted proteins | sample MAT03_FD_78385 | JGI IMG/M metagenome (GOLD analysis project Ga0105046, IMG submission 78385) | Freshwater microbial communities from Lake Fryxell liftoff mats and glacier meltwater in Antarctica - MAT-03 (megahit assembly) | ecosystem: Environmental > Aquatic > Freshwater > Ice > Liftoff...
GTCCTTTTGGAGCCGGAGCTCCAAAAACGGTTCTTCCAGAAAGCAAGAGATCAGGACGTAAATTGCGGAGTGCCCGGTCGATCACAAAGTATTCTTGTTCGAGGCCTAAGGTGGAAAAAACGCGATTGGCTTGAATGCCACACAGGTCGAGCAGACGCAAAACTTCTTCATGTAACCGTTGATCCGAACGAAGAAGCGGGATTTTGGCGTCGAGCACATCACCCGTCCAGGAAAAAAATACAGAGGGAATGCAAAGGGTCATCCCCTCCCCGCTTTTCCAAATAAAGACCGGAGACGACGGATCCCAGCCTGTGTATCCACGTGCTTCGTACGTGCTGCGTAGTCCCCCAGAAGGAAAAGAGGAAGCGTCGGGCTCCCCTTGAATCAATTGTTTACCCGAAAACTTAGGAAGAACCTGTCCCTCTTGCACCCAGTCGATAAAAGCATCATGCTTTTCAGCTGATAACCCTGTTAAAGGTTGAAACCAATGGCTGTAGTGCGTAGCTCCCTGCTCGAGCGCCCACTCTTTCATCGCTAACGCGATTGTATCGGCATATTCAGGTAAGATTTTAGTGCGTCGATCTACCGCCTCACAGATATGTGTAAAAACATCGAGCGGCAACATCGTCCGCATCACGTTACGGCTAAAGACTAAGCTCCCAAAAGGAGCGCAATTTTCGTAGGCTTCAAACTTTTTGCGTGATCCAGCAACCGCGCAAGCTGCGAAACGAGGATTCATTCGAGAATTTCCCATCCTTTTGATCGTGCCACCCTTCTCAATTGTCGATCGGGAGCGACGGCCACAGGAGTTCCCACAGTTTCCAACATAGGCAAATCCAGCCAACTATCGGAATAAGCCGCCACCTCACTCCTTTCCCATCCGGAAGCAAGAGCGAATGCTTTGATCATACTGGACTTATCCTCCCCAAGCAAGAGCTCTTCCACCCCTTCTGCATGGTAGCGGGTTGCTTTCCAACTGGAAAAACCCAGCCTTTCGGCAATCGGCTGCACAAGGAAATCAGGTGAGGAGGAGATCAAAAGTGTATGCATACCCTCCCTCTTTCCTTGCTCAAAACGGCACCAAACGGAAGGACGAAGCTCGGTTTCTAACAATTGCGTAAGAAAAAGGTCGAGATGGGAGAAATTTTCAGGTTTTAATAGAATTTTCGCTCCCCAATAATGGACGGTGCCCACTGATAAAAGTCGGGCTTTATGCAAACCATAAATTCCGAAAAGCAGCCCCATTGAAAAGGAGGAGAGAATTTTCTGACGATGGAGATATTTTGCAAATGCAAAGGCGCTATTAACCTTGAGTAAGGTGTTATCAAGGTCAAATGCTAAGAGCTTCACAGCTTCGCTTCAATCTCGTGAATCTTGGCCTCAATATCGCGCACCTGTTCGATCGCTTTATCGAGCCGCTCTTTTTCCTCTTTCACTTGACGGTTGAGCGAAATCGCTTCTGTAATGTCGAGCCCTGATTGGCTCGCTTGTTTGCGCAACTGATCATAAGTTAAACGGACTTGTTGGCGTCGCTCGACACGTTGCTTATGTAATTGTTGGAGTTGTTCCAGCGCTTCACGATCATCTGCAGGCAAGGCTAAAAGAGCTTCTTCCTTTTTCTCTGCAATCGCGTCACGGAGCGGACGAAGAGACTTTTCAAGTTCTAGTTTTTCCCCTTTTTGCAAGGGTGCCGCAGCAATGGAGTTCAGAAGAGCATCCCGTTCGACCATCAGGTCATCCGCACTTAAGATAGACGAACGCCCCACCAAATCTTCAATTTGGTGGCGTAAATCTTGCACAGCTGCCTGTTTTAAATTTTCCCGCTCTTCATCGATTTTCTTTCTCTCTTCTTCGTGGGCACGTGCCTTGACTTGCACTTGCTCACGTACTTGATTCAGTTCATCTCGCAAAAATTGAATTTCCTCACGACCGAGCTCCGTGGCGCGCATTTCGGCCATCAAAGTATCTAGCTGACGATGCGCCTCTTGTAAGTTCATGCCCTGCGCAAACTGTTCAGAAAAAGCGCCAATTTTCAATCGGATAGGCTCTGCATTTACCTTGTACCGCTCCCTTTGCTCAGCAAAGGCCGCTTTCCTCTTCATATCGCAAGCTTTCAACTGATCCCAACATTTACTCAAAAGCAAACGGGTCGTATTGAACGATTCTGCATTTAAAGTTAAAGCTTTTGCAACGTTTTGCAAGGTTTTGATTTGATCCCGTAAGGCAAAAGGAGGCTGATCTAGATCTTCTTTGGCAAAATGAGCTTGGTAAAATTTTTCGATATCAACACTAAACAGTTCGCTGACCGTTTTAATCAACTCTTTACGGCGCGGAAAAACATGATCCCCGGCTGTGGATAGACGTTGGAAAAATTTATTTTTATACCGAATACGCATTTCGGTTTTGATCAATTCCTTACGAAAAGCATTAATCCTCGAGGCATACGCATTGAGTAGATTCAATTCCCACTGCGCATTTTCGTAAGTCTCTAAATGGAGACGTAGAGCCAGAATTTCAGGTAAGAGGAATTCATGGGAATGGTTTAATAACCCGGGCATTTTCACGATCTCTGTTTCCAATGAACTAATCGCCATTTCAATTTGCTCAACGGCAAACGAACTCTGTTCGTCAAGAATTTCTTTTAATCGACGCGCTTCTAGCGAAAGGGCGGTAAATTTATCCCACAAAATGGAACGTACAGCGGGGGCGACGCTTTCTTTAAAAAGCTCCAAGCCCATCGATCGCGCATCCCAAAAGGCGCGGAAGTCGGGAGACCCTTCCTGAGCCAATGCTTTTTCCATAAAGACATTGACGTGGTGAATCTTGGATTCAACATCAGGATGCGAGGTCAATTCTTGCTGTAGTTGTTCCATCTTTGGATGAATCTCCCTGGAGGGTTTAGGAAGCTTGGTGGAGGGATGAGAGTCTGAGTCTTTTGTACGTTGGTCTTCCATCGTCATCTATTCTCTAAATTTGGGCGGGTGCTCTAATCCTATCACGCTTGCCGTTTTGCGTGTAGCGATTTTTCTCTTTTGCCCTCACACGCTTTCAAGAAGCCTTTCCCGCTTTTTACTTCACCTATCGTTCTCTCCAAATAAGCAGCTGAAAGGAATCTGCCTTCCATATTCTTTTGATAAATTGTATTTTTAATTTACACACATGAAGCCCACCAATGGGGCGTCTTTTTTACGAGAAGCTTTCCTTCGGATGAAAGTTTTATACTTCGCTTTCTATGATTCCTTTTCTAAAGAGGTTTATCAGACGGCGGGCACGCCAAATGAAAACAGGACGCTCATTTCTTTTTTTAAAATTGCGTTAATAGAAACGGCTTTCCAGATGAAAGCACAAAGAGCCGTGCGATCAAAAAAATGTCAGAAAATGAAGGTTTTCAGCTGCTAAGCAAAATAGCTAATAATCGGATGTAAAAAGAGCACCCGCGCAAAGTTTAAGTGATTACTTTATACCATTTATCAAAAATAAAGTCATAAATTAGCGTGGAATCTTTGAGAGATTTTGACCATTTTTTCGAAGTTAATATTCTGAATATTAACGAGAAAAGATAGTCAGAAGATACCAAAGAGATCGCGGTAATTTATGACTTTATTTTTGATAAATGGTATTAAGTCTTTAGATCTTGTTGGATGATATCGAGAACGACTTCGGGATCATGGGTCTCGAGATCAATCCAACGAAAGAGAGGCTCTTGCCGAAACCAAGTAAATTGCCTCTTCGCATAGTGACGAGAGGCTTTTTTAAACGCTTCCACCAGGGTGGTATAATCGTGTGGGGTGCGAGGGCTCGCCAGGTAGTCGAGCACTTGACGATAACCAATCGCTTGAGAAGCAGATGGATTTTCGCGAAGTCCTTCTTTTTCAAGGGCGATCACCTCATCAACAAAACCCGCTTCCAACATTTTATCGCAGCGTTTTTCAATGCGGTCGTAAAGAATCTCTTTTGGACGATGCAGAAACCAACACCGAAAATCATAATTCATTGGTTTATGGCGTCCTTTCCATGAGAGTTTACTCACTTTCTTGCCGGTGAGTTGGATAATTTCAAGTGCTCGAATAATCTTTTGCTTGTCGTTTTGCGTGATCGTCCGGGCATATTCAAGATCGAGTTGTTCTAAGCGTCGAAATAGAGCTTCTGATCCTAAGCGTTCCATATCTGCTTCTAATGATTTGCGTAACTCGGGAACGGAAGGAGGTCCGCTTGGAGGTCCGTAAATCAGAGAGTGAAGATAAAAGCCCGAACCGCCGACCACAAGGGGCATTCCCTCGCGTCCTTGGATGGTTTGACAGGCGTGACGTGCTTCATAATAAAAATCGACGACGTTAAAAGGCTCATTCAGATGCCGAATATCAATCAAATAGTGAGGAATATCCTGACGTTGCGTTTCAAGCAATTTGGCCGTCCCAATATCCATGCCTCGATACACTTGCATCGCATCCCCGGAAATCACTTCACCCTGAATGAGTTTTGCCAGCTCTAAGGAGAGTTCGGATTTTCCACATCCCGTGGGACCGGCTATGATAATGACTTTCTTGCGGTTATTAGGAAGATTAGCGGGAATTTGCTTTTGGGCTTCCACTGCGAGACCCAAGAAAATTTTCTGAAACGTTTCTTGCTCAAGCTCAACGCTTGTGCCACTTTTTGTTCCCATGTTTTACGCCGATAACTTCCGAAGGGCTTCCTCTTCGGTGAGTGTCATTTCGAGTAAGTGATCAAAGCCCGACATTTTAAATACATCCAGCACGTTTGTGTGCACAGCGCATAAGATCAGCTTACCATCCATGGCTTTTAATTTCTTCATAGCTGAGAGAAAGACGCGGATCGCTTCGGTGCAGATAAAGTTGACTTGAGAAAGCTCAAGAATGATTTTAAGTTGTCCATTCTGAACAGCTTCGAAAATTTTTTGTTCTGTAGGGGGGGAAGAAAGGGCGTCAAGACGCCCTTTGAAGTAAAGGATCAACACGTCTCCGCGTTGCTCCTTTTTAATATTCAGATGCCCCTCGGCAAGGTCCATCTGGTGTCCTTAATCCTCGTATGTTTGCGCAAATGAGGCGGTTTCGGGTGCCTTTACAGATTCAGCTCCCGATCTTCTTTCGAGAAACTGCACCCGCTCCGCAGCGACGCGAAGTTTGCACCTTTTTTCCCCATCCTTTCCATGCCACGTATCGAGCTGGAGACGTCCTTCTACAAGGACTGGTGAGGAACAATCTAAATTTGCCACGCAACTTTCAGCTTGCTTTCCCCACACCACGACGTCGACGAAACAAACCTCCTGCTGTTTTTCTCCGCTAAGTGTTGTATACTCGCGGTTTAAAGCAACGAGAAGATCTGTGACGGCAATTCCATTAGGTGTTTTGCGAAGCTCTGGTTTACGTGTGAGTCGTCCTGCGATGATCACTTTGTTCATTGATGCCATGAATGCTATCCATATTTCTGGTTTCCAAAGAACGTATCATATTTAAAATTTCGATGCTACAGCATCGTTTGAAGGTTGTACGGAATCATGGATCCATTTGAGGAACTCTTCATTTCCACCACCAATTGCAAGCCACGTGATCTCAGGAACTTGATATTTACAATTCGCTAAAATCACTTTTCTGATGGCCTCATAATGTCGTCCGAGTGTTTGAAATACAATCAGTGTTTCTTGATCTGTTTCGATTTGATTATTCAAAAGAGAGATCGATTCCATCCACGGAATAATCTCAGCTGAAGCCACAAATCGCTCCTGAACTAGGTAACGAGCCACTCGGCGTGCTTCATCAAGACTTCCAGCCGTCCAACGAATTTGCAAATATTCAGGCATGTTCATTCTCCTAAAAAAACAGACCCCGGGATGCGGGCATCAATGTATTTCGCTTCTGCTAAACCTTTTACTTTTAGATAATCATTCCATGCTTCTTCCGGATGATCGGGATGAACTCTCAATATCGTCCAACTCTCCCCTTCTTCAAAAGTCAACACGATCTCTTGTTTCCCGCGGCTTGTCACATGAAGTCGACTTAAATCTAACCTTTGCAAATAAGTGGAATGCCCCTTTAACCTTACTTGCCACTCTTTTAATAAAGCAAGCGCTTCCGCAATAAAGGGAGAATCGTATGGTACACCCCATTCAACTGACCCTACAACAGGTCCAAGATAAATTGTGGGCAATCTTTTGGGTGTGAAGAAAGGACGAAATGGAATGGGAACCCCTTCTGTATCCCACGCGGTGTTGGTAAAATCTCCCCAATACGCCACAGGTTGCCGCAATGTGTATTGGATGTAGAGTGTGTGGGGAGGTAAACGTTTGGCTTGTGCCTCTACAAGTAAAGGAGAGGCGAGGAGTCGCTCCTTTACTTTTCGCATGGACAATCGATAAAGCTGCGTCGGTTTGTCATGTGAAAGACCCAACCATTCGGCAATATAAACCGTCGGCAGCGATTCACGTCCTTTGGATCGCGCGACAATCCACTCCAAAATATATTGTGCATCATTTTTTTGTTGCAACTCTACATAACGATACAACCACCACGCTCCCCAAGCGCCACCTGAAATCAAAAGCGTGGAGAGTATAATCGAGACAAGGGCTTTTTCCTTTGTGATCATATTGTCAAAGCTGCTTTTACACGTGTTTTATGCAATCCCAAACAGATCAATTGATCTAAAAGAGAGGAAATTGACAGGCCATGATGCTCGCAAACCATGGGATATAAACTTTTGGGGCGCAGGCCAGGAATCGGATTGATTTCATTGAGCCAAAATGTTCCTTCCTCATCTAAAAAGAAATCGACCCGTGCCATTCCCTTACATCCTGCAATTTGATAGGCACGAATCGCTAATTGACGCCCTTCTTCCATCCGTCCAACAGGTAGTTCAGGATCCAGGACCACCTCAAGTGCTTGCGTTCCATATTTTTTCTCATAATCATATGCACTACCCGCAGAGGGAATTTCAGCTGGAGGAAAAGCGTAAGGATTTTCATTTCCCAACAAGGCAAATTCAATTTCTCGTCCTAAAATTGCCTCTTCCACGACCACATGCGTATCATAACGGAAAACAAGCGCCAAGGCTGTTTCCAAAGTCTCTGCGCTTTCAACACGCGTGACTCCTACACTAGATCCTAGATGCACAGGCTTCACATACAACGGAAAAGTTAGAGCCTTTAAAATCGCTTCTTTCCCTTTTCCTTCCTTCCACTCTTCTTGATTGAAATCCACAAAAGGAGCGGTTTGAATGCCATGGAAAACCGCCAGTTTTTTTAAAACGGCCTTGTCCATACAAATCGTCGCCGATTGATGGTCACATCCTACATAAGGAATTCCTAAAATATCAAAAAAGCCTTGCAAACGCCCATCCTCACCAAAAGGACCATGCAGAATAGGAAGTACAATTTCACACGCTTGTAGCTTCGCTAAAACATCCGCAGACAAAATGTCACCTTCTTGCGGAGAAAAACGATGCGTTGTTTTTTCTAACACATTTTCTTCCTCTTTTCCATAACGCCATTTTCCATTAGGGCTAATCGTGAATAACGTCGTCTCATATAAATCAGAGCGAAGATGAGGCCATAAATGGCGCGCCGAAATCACCGAAATTTCATGTTCGGCCGACAATCCCCCACACACAAGTCCGACCTTGAGTTGAGGAGGAGATTGTTTCAAAGCTTCGCCTAATTTTTTGCCGATCTTTGTGATATCTCCCGCTCCTAAGGTCACGACCACATCATGAGGACGCAGATTTTTCACCAGTTCGGGAATCAAATGGGCGTAAGGCACAAATCTCTTTTTCTGCTGCACTTCTTCATATACTTTTTCTCCCGTCACTCCTTCACGAGGGGCCTCTCCTGAGGTGTAAAGATCGGTGATCCACACTTCATCGGCATCTTGAAAAATCGGACCATATTGCCCTAAACAATCCGCTGTACGACTGACACGATGGGGTTGAAAAATCGCCACTAAACGGCGGGGGCCCACAGCTTGCCGTAAACCCCGTAAAGTCGTGAGGACCTCGGTGGGATGATGCGCATAGTCGTCCACTACCAAAATCGCTTGCTCTTCTCCTTGAATATCGGCACGACGCCTAACACCTTGAAATGCCGCTAATCCTTCACGTATCTCTTTTTCTGAAAGCCCCAATTGATGAGCCGCTGCAAAAACCGCTAACCCATTCAACACATTGTGCGCGCCAATTAAGGGAAGCGAAACACGGGAAAAAAATTTCTCTCCATGATGCACATCAAAATAAAGATTCCATCCTTCCTGCGTGGTATTGGAAGCCCTGTAATCATTATTTATACCGAAACCAAACGAGATCCCTTTCAACCCCAAGCGACACAAGCGTGTATCATCACCCCACCACACCACCTGACGCGCTTTTGTGGAAAATTGGCGAAAAGCTTCAATGAGATTCTCTTCCGTTTTAAAATGATTCATATGGTCGAGATCGATATTTGTGATAATCGCAAGGTGGGGCTCATAGGCCAGAAAAGAGCCGTCACTTTCGTCTGCTTCTAATACAAATAGATCGCTTGTGCCATGACGTGAATTTGAACCTGTTTCCTTTAAAAGTCCTCCCACCGCATAACTAGGATCACGTCCGGCGTGTGTGAGAAGACTCGCTAGAAGGGACGAGGTCGTGGTTTTCCCATGTGTTCCCGTCACCGCAAGCGCTTTATATCCTTTGGCTAATAAAGCAAGGCAGGAGGAACGATGTAACATCGGATTTTCCAACTGCTGCGCGGCTTTCCATTCAGGATTTGTGGTCGCAATATCGGAGCTATAAACAACAGTGGCTCCTGAAGGCACCTGCGTGGCGACATGGCCTTCGAAAATAGAGGCTCCTTCTCTTTCCAATTTTTCAGTAATCAACGACCGTGCTTGATCGCTCCCACTAACGGGGATCTTTCGCGCAAGACAAAGTGCAGCGAGAGCGCTCATCCCGATGCCCCCGATTCCGATAAAATAACAACTCTTCAATGACTCCACAAAGGTCGGTACTCCTGCTCAATGTTTTTAGACGACTCAAAGCGCTTCCCATCGCGCTTTTCTTTTCCGCCACCTCATTTATTGTGCGAAGAAGTCTTCCGACAGTCAAGTGACTTTCAGGAATCATCCGTCCTCCCTCGACTTCGACGATGGCCGCTGCATTTTTCGTCTGGTGATCATCGACGGCAAATGGATAGGGAACAAAAATTGCAGGTATCTCATATTCAACTAATTCCGCCAACGTCGAAGCGCCTGATCGGCTCAAGGCTACGTCGGTCGCCTCCAGCAATACATTCATCCCATGATCAAACGACCGTACATAAGCTGGAATCCCTAGTTGTCGACAGCGCGCATCAATCCGATCGGCCGTTTCGACATCCCCCGTCAAATGAATCAGTTGAAAGGAAACCGGTTGAAGCAACACCTCTTCGATAATGCGATTCAAAGCAGCAGCCCCTTGAGAACCTCCAAATACAAGCAATGTGAGCCGATCGGGAAGTAATCCTAATCTTTCGCGCGCCTCCTTTTTGGACAACACCCCTTTTTGAAAGCCTTTCCGCAAAGGCATCCCCACTTCACGCACATCCCCTTTCATAAAACGGCGAGCGGAGGGAAGATGAAGCGCTGTCACGGTCGCAAAGCGACTCATCAAACGATTGACTTTCCCTGGAAAACCATTCGCTTCGTGCAAGACAATGGGAATCTTGAGCCATCGTGCCGCCAATAGAAGGGGAAAGGTGTAATAACTCCCAAAGCCCACCACTAAATCGGGTTTTTCTAGGCGTAACAGTTTAAGGGCCGCTCGGAAGCCGCGGATAATGCCGGGGATCCCACGGAGCGTTCCCCGCCCACAAGGCACCTCAAACCGCCGCCATGGAATCCCGTTCAAATAGCGATTGGTGAGGACGCCTCCTCCCGCAAAAACAATCTCATCTTCGGGCTGTTTCTCCTGCCATTGATGGGCGACCCCGATCGCTGGGAAGACGTGCCCACCCGTTCCCCCAGAGGCAATCATGATTTTCATGCCGTCATTTTTGCGAAAAGAGTGAAAGTTTGCAATGATGAGGTTGTGAAGAGTTTAACCCCCCGTCAGCTAGAAGTGCTGCAATTCATTCAAAGTCACCGGTCGGAGCAGGGCTATTCCCCTTCTTATCGGGATATCCAAACCCATTTTGGGTATGCCTCGTTAGGATCGGTATTTGCTCTTGTTAAAGCCTTGAAAGTGAAAGGGCATCTGGAAAATGAAAGCGCGGGCAGCCGGACCTTACAGCCGTTAGCAACTCCTTCTACCCCTCACGAACTCGAGGTCCCTTTTGTCGGTTACATCAAAGGGGGAGCTCTCATTGAATTGTTTCAGCAGGCGAAAACAATGCGAGTCCCCTCCTCCCTGGTTCATCGCCCTGAGAATACGTATGTTTTACAAATTCAAGGAGATGGTTTTATTGAAGACCATTTTTTAGGAGGAGACCTTTTGATTATTGAAGCGCGCACAGAAGCTCTTCGTGGTGAAACGGTTCTCACCCTTATCAATCAACATGACACCCTCATTAAACGCTACGCCCTTGAAGGCCCCTATATCCGACTCGAAGGACGTCACCATCAACACCCTCTGCTCGTTCAGCAAGACGACCTTCTCATTCAAGGGGTGGTCATCGCTCTCATCCGTCACTTTTAACCGGAGGTCAAAATGCACCTCCCTCCTGTTTTGATGTTTTAGGCAATTTCTTGGCACATTATGCTGTTAATAATGCGTTGAAAGCCGAAATCAATTCAACGTGCACTCGTGTGCTCACTTGTAGTTTGTTAACGCACTTTGTTGAAGATTATCATCTTTGCAACTCCTCCACTATTTCACGTGTTGATCAACTTGGGGACTCTTTTACACAAACATTAAAAGAATTGATAGTACTTATCCCACATTGGCTGTGTTGAAAAAGTTATAAGTAGCTCAGATTCAGAAGATTTTTTGTAGAGATCGGAAAAACTGTCAACGAAGTAGATAGCTCATGGCGCCATCTACAAGGGGTCAGATTTTTTGAGATCCCAAAAAAAACCTGAAGATGAGTGCTTTAAGTTTTTCAACGCAGCCTCCCGCATTTAAGTTTTCAAGAGCTGCTTTTTCTGGGAAATATCTACCAACGTTTAGCGGATTTAAACTGTCATGCCGCACACAGTACTTTTGAGCACATTCAGGTTGGCTCGATTTTAACCGCATTTGAAAAGTTGGTCGGTGTTTTAGAAGAGCTCCTCTCCCGTCCTGAAATTCACTCTCTTTCGCAGGATCAAGGAAATGCCTTTATTCTTTTGGTGGAAGGCGCTTTTAAGACGTGCCGTTATTTGCAAGAGACTGGGTTTCAAAAATTAAAGAAAAGCGGCGCATTTTTAAATTCCATTCGGGAAGATTGTCTACGTTGGATTCCGGAAAGTGCGGGTGTCGTGTTTCGGGCTTCTACGCATATTGATACCGAAATGCGTGTGAGGACTGCTACGGGTTACTTCCGTTTACAATTCAGCGAACTCAGCCTTTCAAGTGATGAAGATTCTTCCTCGAGTGAAGAGGAACAATAACCTTATGAATTAAACGGATCCTCTTCGTCGGGCTCGAAGTCTTCTAAGGTTTTGGATTTACGACCGGCGATCAAGCGGGTGATGGAGAGGCTCCAGGCAATGAGGAGATAACCCCACGAGACGAGAAGAAAGACGAGGGGGAAGTGGTGGAGGATGCCGTAAAAGATGAGGACCGCGAGGAGAACGGTAGAGAGAACGAGCTGAAAAGAGGCAACACGGATATGAAGGGATTTGAAGCTTGGAAACTTCCAACGGCTGATCATAAAGTAGCCGAGGAGGAGCATGATGGAGAACATCGTCCATTCACGCACTGTTTCCGAAAGATCGAAAACGAGCTTGGCGTCCTGAGAAACAAGAAATAAGTTAGAAGAAACGGTGGCGGCAGCAGCGGCGGGGATGGGAAGACCTGTGAAATTTTTCTTTTGCGCATCACCTACGATGGGGTCTTGTCTTTCGGTATGGCCCATTATATTAAAGCGCACAAGGCGAAGAACGCCGCAGACCGTATAGACCATAGCTCCAATCGTGAGAAAGAACGACATTTCCGTGCCAGGCTCTATGGAGAGGCTTTTGAGAACCATCACGGGCGGGCCCACTCCAAACGTAATTGCATCCGCCAGGGAATCGAACAGTCCCCCAAATTCACTTTCAGCTTTCAGCGCGCGGGCAATGGCTCCATCGACGAGATCGGCGAGCGCCGCTAAGAGGAGAATGGCACAGGTCACGGTCAAGACTTCTTCGGTTGCTCCATTCAGCGGTGTCATATTCATTTTGAAGATCACAAAAAGTCCGCAAGAAAGACCAAAAGCTGTTATAACGTTAGGTAAAAAATGAACCTTCATCATGGATCCCTAATTTAACACAATGAATCACAAAATCCCAACGTTTAGAATGCAAAGAGAGACTGCCGTCCCAGAATTGAAGTGTCGTCTCAAAGAATTTGTACACGAACCGACGGGGGCGCATATCCTCCATTTGGAAAACGATGACCCGGAAAATCTCTTCTGTCTCTCCTTCCAAACGGTGCCTAAAAGTTCGAATGGGGTGGCCCATATCTTAGAACATACCGTGCTCTGTGGGTCGGAAAAATATCCGGTCAAAGATCCGTTCTTTGCGATGACCCGGCGCAGTTTGAACACCTTTATGAATGCGTTGACCGGCTCTGACTTCACTTGCTATCCGGCCGCTTCTCAGGTCAAACAAGATTTTTACAATCTTCTCGAAGTGTATCTCGATGCCGTTTTTCATCCCCTTTTGCAAGAAATGAGTTTTAAACAAGAAGGGATCCGCCTCGACTCCGAGAATGGAGAGCTTCAATTTAAAGGGGTCGTTTTTAATGAAATGAAGGGGGCCTTAGCTTCGGGCTCTTCTCGGATGTGTGAAGCCTTGAATCATGCCCTGTTCCCCGCGATCACTTATGGGGTCAATTCTGGAGGCGACCCTCTTGTGATCCCCTCTTTAAACTACCCAGAACTAAAAGCCTTTCATCAAACGTTTTACCATCCTTCCCGCTGCCTCTTTTTCTTCTATGGCAATTTTCCAATTGAAGAGCATTTGGCCTTTTTAGAAGAGAAAGTGCTGTCGAAAGCGAAAAAACTCCCCTCCCTTCCCAAAATTCCAGAACAACCCCGCTTTCACGCACCCAAACGACTCTCTCTTCGCTATCCATTGGCCAAAGAAGAGTCTTTTGAAAAAAGAGGGTTGATCAGCTTTGGCTGGCTCACATGTCCGATTCTCGATCAACAAACAATTTTAGCTCTCTCAATTCTCGAATTGATGTTGATGGATACCGATGCCTCTCCGGTCAAAATGGCACTACTCAGATCGGGCCTCTGCACACAAGCCTTTATCTCACTTGATAGCGAAATCACCGAAGTGCCCCTTTGTATCCATTTAAAAGGCTGCGAAGTCGAAAATGCACAAGCTCTTGAAGAGGTGCTGTTCAAGGCACTTCGCGAAGTCGAAATCATCCCTCCCATGATCGACAATGCCATGCACCAGCTCGAATTTCAACGCAGTGAAATCGCAGGCGATCATGCCCCCTTTGGGCTTTCCCTGTTTATGCGTGCGGGGCTGCTAAAACAACATGGAGGAGATCCTCTCGACGGTTTAAAAGTCCACAGTCTCTTCGACATTCTCCGCCATAAAATTCAAAAAAATCCACGCTATTTTAATGATTTGATCCATCAATACCTACTCAATAATCCCCACTTTGTTCGTATCGATATGCGCCCCGATGCCCGTGTAAACGAAGAGGAACTAGCGCAAGAAAAAGAGCTCCTGAACCAATTGCGGGCGACAGTCAACCTTGAGCAAGTCAAAGAAGAAGGGAAAGCCTTAGCTGCCTTTCAAGAAGCGCAAGAGGAACAGGATCTCGATATTTTACCCGCTGTCACTTTGAAAGATGTGGACCCTAAAGCCCGCGGATTTGCGCTGGAACGGGATCAAGTAGGATCACTGGATGTTTATCACCACGGGGCTTTTACCAACGAAATTGTCTACGCAGATCTCCATCTGGATCTTCCCCATCTTTCAGAAGAAGAACTTCCGCTAGCACGTTTTTTCTCGCATGTCCTCACGCAAGTAGGAGCGGCGGGTCGTACTTATCAACAAACACTGGATTACATCCAAGCGCACACAGGAGGCATGGGAGCGAGTGTGCTTCTTCATACCCAAGCCTCTGATCCTTCGATTTTTAAACCATGTTTTGTATTACGAGGAAAAGCGCTTTATCGAAAAGCCGATCGCCTCTTTCCCTTGATGTTAGAAGTTTTGACCGAAACAGATCTTTCGGACCGCGAGAGAATTTTAGAAATCCTGCGCAAACATTTGACAGGACTTGAAAGCAGTTTGCAAACAAGTGCTTTAAGTTATGCGATTAATCTTGCTGCACAGGGATTGAACGTTCCGGCACGGATTCGTTCTCTCTGGTATGGATTGGACTATGTGGCACGTGTCAAAGAATGGGTGAAAGATCCTACTTTTATCGATCATTTAGCGGCCGTGAAAGAGAAAATTTTATGCGTCGGCCAAGCCGAACTTGTCATCGCTTCAGACTCTATTTTCTATAAGAAGCTAGTCCAAGAAAGATTTTATGGCCTCGACACCTTAATATCCCGTACAGAAGAGCCTTTTGCCAGCACCTTATCCCTCCCTTCAGTGCCCTCTCAAGGACGGCTGATTAGTTCTCCCGTCGCCTTTACGACGACACTGCTTCCTACGCTTCCTTACACACACCCTGATAGCGCTGCCCTTTCGATCGCCTCGCATTTGTTTGATAACCTGACTCTACATCCCGATGTGCGTGAACAAGGGGGTGCCTATGGGAGTGGGGCATCGAATGATATGATGGGGGGTGCCTTCTACTTCTACTCCTATCGCGATCCCCATCTAGGTCCGACATTACACGCGTTTACAAAGGCTATGAAAACTCTCTCTAGCGGGGATTTTGATGCCCAAGATCTTGAAGAGGCCAAGCTCGAAATCATTCAATCTCTCGATTCTCCGGTCGCCCCTGGAACACGTGCTTCTGTTGCCTACCATTGGCTCAAGGAAGGAAAAGAGCCGGCTGTGCGACAAATGTACCGGGACCGTGTTCTTTCCACCACCCTTGAGGATGTAAGACGCGCTGTAGCCACACACCTGGAAGCCTCACTTATGCAGGCCACCACCATTTCTTTTGCTAATCAAGACTTCTTTAAACGAGACCCCCCCCCTTTTTCCCTTTACTCGGTCTAATTGACCGAGTTTTCCTTTCCTTTTTATTAACAGTGGGATATGAATCTATAATATTTAATTAATTTACACATTATAATAAGAAAGTGGTTATTAGGTGTTTTATGAATGTTTTTCGACGTTTATGGAACTCGGCTATTCAACATCTTCCTTTTAAAAAAAAGACGAAAACAGCCGACGTTGCCCAAAAATACTTTCCTTCTTCCCCTCCTTCCGCCTCATCGTCCCCTCGTATCAGCCATGCCCATTCACTCCCTCAAAAATCTTCTCGCAGCGTAAGCGCTTCCTCTTTGTCTGAAACAAGTGGCGATGAATCGACTCTTCCCTCTTACACCTCTACAAAACAATCCTTATCTCAGGAGAGTACCCATCGTCTTGTTGAAGAGGATTCCGACGATGAGTCCGGATCTGCACCCTCTCCTTTTGTCCTTCCTGGAAATTCCAGGAGGCTGACACTCACCTTTTCTTCAATCGAATCTCCAAGAGCACAAATTAGCAAATGGGATCTTACCCGGGCAGAAAAGGTGGCTCTTAGCCGCTTTTTTGAGCGCCTCGATGATAACCCGGTCCAGACCATTTACCGACACGATGATGAGACAATCCCTGTGCGCCCTCCGCGGACCGTGTATATCGACAGAGAAAAGGGCATTATTACGATTAACCCTAAACAATGGTTAGGCCAAGGAAGTAGCTCAACTACAAAGCGCGCTTATGCTTTAAATTCTATTCCTCTTGCCATGTCAACGTCTCAAAAAAACCCCAAGGAACCCCTCACACCCGAACAGTATCGATTGAAAAATGAAAAAATTGTGAGGATCTCGGCTCTTTTAAAAGATGTGCCTCATGTGCTCCATTATCGACTCGGTGCTAGTTATCCAGGACGTGATCTTCGCGAAAAAACGCCCCTTTTTTCGGAAGCCATGGCGGGCGATTTTGCTACCATTGAGCAAGAAACGCATTTATTTTCCAATGACTCCCTTTCGTTTTCCGAACAGCTTGAAATAGCGATCGGACTGGCAAAAGGACTTGCAGAAATGCATCGAAGAGGAGTTGTGCACAATGACTTCAAACCCAACAACCTTTTCTTAAGGCGAGAAAACGGAAAATGGGTTCCCTATATTGGCGATTACGACTTAAGTTTTGAAATCGCTAATGAAGTCGAACGCAACGACCTTCGAAAAGCAGGATCGGCCGGATATGCTTCTCCTGAAAAAATTACCGAACAAATTCCTCCCGGTCAATTTGAAAAAGGAGATTTGTACAGTTTAGGCATTATTTTGGAATGGCTTTTCTCAGGAGGATACACTTCTGTATTCGACCTACAAACAGGCTATATAACTGGACTTGTCCCTATTGAAAATTATATACATGAGGTTCAAGCTCTCCCTCAATTAATCCGCGAAGATACAAACTCTCCCTATTTTGAGACCGGAATCTGGTCCGTTATCAGTCAACTTTATACAGCCAATCCTGTAGAACGCCCCTCAGCTGAGCAAATCGTTCATGCATTAGAGGCCCTCCGTGCGACTCCCCCTTAATAAAATCCTTAACCCGCATAAATCAAGTCCCTTAAGCTTAAATACACGTGTAATTAATCTGTTTATTTAATAATTAATATTAATAAAATTAAATAGTTTTTAAACTATAATAATTAATATATAACTAATTAAAATAATTGGTGGATTATGAACATTTTTCGTCGCGTTTGGCACTCATTAGAATCGTTTAAGCCTTTTAATCCTTCTTCCCCAAAAACAACTAAAACAAACGACATCGCTGAGCACCATTTTTCTTCTTCTCCACCTCCCTCTTCCTCCCATTCCTTTACAGCCACTCTCTCGGCAGGATCGAAAATAGCTGTCCCTATCGTAAGTTCCAGCCGTTCAACTGACCTTTCAGAAAATTCGGAGAGTGGGGGCTCGCCCCTGTCTTCTTCAACCCCAGAAGTCAGCAGTCACGCTGCATTTCCGTTACCCATCCACTATCGAGACACCATTGAAGGATGGCAAATTACTGCTGACCAAAAAGCAGCGCTTTTCACTTTCTTGGAACGAATGGACGAAAATCCCATCCAAACGATCTATCGACATGATGACGTCACCTTACCTATACGCCCTCCCTTTTCTGTCTATGTAGATCGGGAAAAAGGAATTCTGACGCTGAATGTGAAAAAGCACTTAGGAAAAGGAAGCAGTTCGACAACCAAAGAGACCTTTTCATTAACGTCCCTTCCCCTCGCCATGTCGACCGTCAGAAAAGACCCTGCAGAACCTCAAACACCCGAACAATCTCGTCTTAAATATGAAAAAATTGTGAGAATTTCCCAAGCTCTAAAAGATGTCCCGTATGTTCTTCACTATCGACTCGGTGCTAGCTATCCAGGACGTGATTTTCGCGAAAAAACCCCTCTTTTTTCTGAGGCGATGACAGGAGATTTTTTAACGCTTGAAGAAGTTAAAAATTTATTTTCAGCGGATGGGCTGTCATTTGGGGAGCGGCTTGAGATTGCGATTGGGCTTGCCGAAGGACTTGCCGGAATGCATGCAGCAGGGATTATTCATAATGATTTGAAAATGGAAAACCTCTTTCTCACCAAAGAAAATGGGAAGTGGGTAGCTTATATCGGAGATTACGATTTAAGCCTTGAAAAAACGAGCCCCGTTGATCAAAAACATCTTCTGCACGCGGGAACCCCTGGATATGCTTCTCCGGAGAAGCTATTCGATAGAATCCTTCCTGGTCAAATTGAAAAAGGAGATGTTTACAGTTTAGGTATTATTTATGAATGGATCTTTTCTGAAGGATGTACCTCTGTATTTGAAGATCAGGTAGCTTTTATCGAAAGGAAGATCTCCTCCATAACTTATCAAAACCAAATTGAAAGCGCTGTTCAAACAATTCGGACCGCAAATTATCCCCATATAGAAACAGGGATATATGGAGTCATCAGCCAACTGTATGAAGTCAATCCTAGCAAGCGGTTGACCGCTGAACACACCGTGCAAGCCTTAAAAAGTCTAAAGTCCTCTTCCTCGATTTAACTGAGCTAGGAGTCCATGATGCCTACCATGCATTCGATCTTAAAAAACCTCGTCTACTATACGACCCTTCCTTTTCAATTTGCTGGAGGAAAAATCGGACAACTTGCCCACACGATCTTTTCTTCTTCTTCACACACTGTGCCTCATTCGTTTGCTACCAAATCCTATAAAATCAAGGCCGAAATAGAGCCCACACAACCGCTCATTCCCACACCTCCTTCTTCTCATTGACGCTTGCCTCCCCATGCAATCCCAGATTCGGTCCCCCTTACCTATTCTTCCTGAAGTCCCTCTCACAACTCTCCCTTCACAGATAGAATCTCTTATTCCGTCCGCAGATTATCAATTGCCCGCGGATTTTGAAGCACAAATTAGGCAGTGGGGGGAGTTAAACTGGGGAATCTCCGCTTCTCATGTGGAACAGATGATTCAGTTTTTGCACCATTTAAAAAAAAATCCGATCCAACCTGATGTCAATCGTTCTCGAGATAACACCTTGCCTATTCGCCCTCCTTTCACTGTACTTATCGATCGAAATACTCATGTTTTAAGCATGAATATCAAAGAGGGTTTGGAAAAAGAATCGACATCTGGCGTCAAGCACGTCCTGACTTTGACATCTACGGGACTTGCTATGCTACACGATTTATCAAAAATAAAGTCATAAGTTACCGCAATCTCTTTGGCATCTTCCGACTATCTTTTCTCGTTTAATATTCAAAAAATTAACTTCGAAAAGATAGTCAAAATCTCAAAGATTTCACGCTAATTTATGACTTTATTTTTGATAAATGGTATTAATTCCTCTTAAAAAGCCTGAAACAGATCCTACAGAAAATTATCCTAAAATAGATGCGATTTCGAAAAAGCTCGAAGGAGCGCGACATGTTTTACATTACCGGATGGGAGCCCCTTATTTAGGAAATGGCCGTATTAAAACTCCACTTTTTACAGAAAAAATGGATTCTAATCTTAGAAAACTTTTAGAAGCACTTGTTTTGTCGGATGAAGAACGTTTGTCCCTCGCGTGCCAGATTGCAGAGGGCCTATCGGAAATGCACGCACGTGGCATCATCCATAATGACCTTGAAACAGAGAATATTTTTGTGCGGAAAGAAAACGGAAAATGGGTCGCTTACATTGGAGATTATGATTTGAGCTATGAAGAAAAAAATCCTGCAGATTTAGTGGACGCAGGATCTTTATATTTTGCTGCCCCAGAAAAATATTCCCTCACAATAAGCGATCAAAAGAAAGGAGATATTTTTTTAGAAAGAAGTCGCCGCGCCTCTCACAACTCGCAAAAGGAAGGAGGACAAAAGGCGCTCCTCAGAAAGCTTCTTGCCATAGAACCAGAAGAATGACTGAGCGCCCAGAAGACTGTTGAAGCACTCCGTGAACTTTTACCAAGAGAGAGTCCCTAAAGTTGTGGGCAAGGACTTACCTAATGTATAGTAAGAAGAGAATGGGGATTCAATGACCGCCCCTCCTAAACACTGATCTCCCTTATAAAAAACAACCGATTGACCTGGGGTAATAGCCCGCTGAGGATGAGGAAATGTGACTGTTTGATCATCGACTAATTGACAGGGTTGATCGGGTTGTCGGTATCGAATTTTGCATGTATAGGAACTGAGAGAAGGTACCTCTTGAATCCATGTGGACTGGCTATAGATCAAACCATCCGCAAAAAGCGCCGGATGCAAACCTCCTTGTTCCACAAAAACAATATTGCGCATAGGATCTTTATCGACGACAAACCATGCATCACCAGGGCCGCCCAGCCCAAGTCCTTTGCGTTGCCCAATCGTGTAGTAAGCCACACCGATATGTGGCCCAACCACTTGTCCATCTAATCGACAAAAATTTCCTGCTTGAAAGGGAAGGTGCGTCGAGAGAAATTGCCGAAATTTTCGCTCGCCTACAAAACAAATACCTGTGCTGTCTTGTTTGTCGTGCGTGACAAGTCTTTTTTCGCGTGCAAGGCGACGCACTTCACTTTTTAAAAGTCCCCCAATCGGAAATAAAACCTGTCGTAATATCTCTTCTTTTAAGGCATAGAGAAAATAGGATTGATCCTTGGTGGGATCTATGCCTTTCAGGAGGGCCCCGTTTTCTGTCCGCGCATAATGTCCCGTCGCTAAATAGTCAGCTCCCAATTCCTTCGCTTTTCGGAAAAAGAGATCGAACTTGATCTCGCGATTACACAAAATATCGGGATTAGGAGTACGCCCTTTTTGGCTCTCTTCCAAAAATTTCGCAAACACACGGTCTCGATATTCTTGGACGAAATTGACGGCGTAATAGGGAATATCCAGTGTGCGGCAAACCGAGGCTACATCTTGGAAATCGACAGCCGCCGGACACTGCTCATCCTCCCAATTTTTCATAAAAAGACCGATGACGCGGTATCCCGCCTCTTTCAACAAGTAGGCAGAGACCGAAGAATCGACTCCCCCCGACATTCCAACAACAACTGTTTTCATCCTTAATAGAATACACTATTAATTCATATTAATTCTATTGACGTGTTCAGCGGTTTATGTCATAGGTAAATTCTCAAGGAGAACCTATGTCCCATTCAAAATGGTTTATTTTAGAAGGTATTATATTTATCCTACTCGGCATCGCGGCTATCGCAGTCCCGGCAGTGATGACACTCACGATCAATATGTTAATCGGCTGGTTATTCCTTTTAGGTGGCCTGGTTAAAGGAATTCGCACCTTCCAAGCCTGGGGAGCCCCCGGTTTTTGGCCCTCAGTCCTCAGTTCCATCCTATATGTCGTCGCAGGTAGCTTGTTCTTGCTCTACCCGCTAACGGGCATTCTCACCCTGACCATCCTCCTCGCCAGCTTCTTCCTCGTCGAAGGCATCGCCGAAATCGCCTTCGGTTATGAGCTCAGTGGTTGGTTCATCTTCAGTGGACTGATTAACTTAGTCCTTGGGGCTATTATTTGGAGTGGCTGGCCCGGCACCGCCGTTTGGACCATTGGCCTCCTTGTAGGAGTCAACCTCCTCATGTACGGCTTCTCCCTCCTCGCTTATCACAAGCAAATTCCCTTCAAGCCTTAGGCCCTGCCCGCTGCACCCCCTCAAAAGGGTGCAGTCCCAACTGATACTTAAAACCGGGAAAGAACGTCGAACCGGTCGGGCAAACGTCCTGCGGCGTGTTCCCACTGCCCCGATTGAGTGGCGCATCGCTCAACTAGAATGGCGGGCTACACCTCGTTTTCCGTTCCTTCAGACCCGCTTTACGCGCGTTGAAAATCGACCGCTAGAACCCAGGCTTCACTGCACAAACTAAAAACGGGATAAACGACGACACGCGTGTTTATGGACACGCACAAGGAGTGAAGCACGCTTTTTAGGCATTGCAATGAAGCCCCCCTGTAAACCTCATAGCTCTTTAAACCTTGCGGGTGATAAGAGCCGTAACAGTCTTGTCATTGCCTCCCATACTGATGAGCATACCGTAGGGGGAGCGGAGGGGTTGGGGGGAAGCGGCTTTGCCGGTGAACTGTAAGAGCAAGTCGACCAGCTGTCGCACGCCACTGGCACCTGTGGGATGGCCAAAACCGCAAAGACCCCCTGAGGGATTGATAGGGATGGGCAAGGTCTCAAAGGTAATGGCTCCTCCAGCAGGGCAAAGCCCCATGGCTTCGAGAGAAAGAAGGCCTGAAATAGAAAAGCAGTCATGCACCTCCGCAAGGGCGATATCATGAATAGTTAGGCCTGCCATGGCTAGTGCTCGCTGGACGGAGATTTCGGTCGTGGTCAGCCGTGTGAGGTCGTGAGGAGGGGCTGTGATATCCACTTCTGCTTCCCCAATTGCCACAATTTCTACAGCATCTTCTTGCGAAAGACCATTTGCCTGTAACCCTTCGGCGGAAGCAATGATTAAAGAAGCCGCTCCATCGGTGATTTTGGAACAATCGTATAGATTTAAGGCCGGTAAAAATGTTTGAGAATCGGGAGGCGTCATTCCCAACTTTAAAAGATCAGGAGCTTCATTGTGGAATTCTTGGGCTTTGGGATTTAAGCGCGCATTTTGAATGGCACGCTCGTACCAACGGGCCATCGCATTTCTAGTGGCTTCTGCCCCATATTTTTCGCTGTAGGCGGCTGCACGATCGGAGAAAATGCCAGGAAAGAAAAAAGCATGCCCTTTTTGCCGCTCTCCATTGTAATACGCGGCTCCGGCTAAAATATCGGCCCCGTAGACCGATTTCACGACATTTTGAATCTCAAAGCCCGCGACGAAAACAGTTTGTGCGCTCTCTGCTAAAAGGGAACGGATGGCCACTCCAATGGCTCTTCCTCCCGTTCCACACGCCCCTTCCACTCCGAAACACGGCTTACCTTCTAATGCGGGAACCATGAAAGGGAGAAAACCAGGTAGGTTGGCTTGTTTTAGAAAACGGGAGGCCATGAAACTTCCAATCACCCCTTCATCGATCGAAATCGGCTTTTGCAGATGGCTGAGAGTAAGATTTGCGGTCTCTTTCAAGTAGTCTTCAAAAGAAGGCATCTGAGAAGGATTAAATTCTTTCCGACCAGGTCCCATAAAAACGGTGGTGGCGCCTGCTGCCGCAAAAAGGCGTTTTTTGAATTTCACCCCAACACCTCACGAGGTGTATAAAGATGATGAAAGCCCCCTTTTAAAATAGCAGCCAAGTCCGTTTCATTTGCAACGACTTTTTGTTGAATCAAATTTTCACAAATTTTTTGAAATTGCTGCAAATAACGATAAGCAATTTGGGGTTCTCCGTCAGTCGCTTGAGCCAAGGTGTGAAAGTAGTTTTGAAGAGGGAGTGGATGATGAGACAACTCTTTCCACGTATAGGGGGGAGAAGGCCCCTCAATCAATTCTGGATGAAAACCTCGTGCTTCATATTCAGCAATCAACGGTTCTTCTACGCCCATGACGGCTCCAATACGACGGCACGTGGAGAGACCCACATGATCGGCTAAAGTGAAAATTCCCATCGGACGAAGGAGCCATTTTTGTGTGGCGCTATTCACGTGTGCAATGGCTTTTTCTCGTCCATGAATCTTTTCAAGTTCACGCACAAGCGATCCTGCGATTTGCAATTCACGCATCCACAATCCATTTCCAATAAAACCTGGCACATCAGCAGAGGTTACAAGCGTCTTTTTTAAACGTTTTCCAAGAAGGAGAGCCTCCTCAACTAATTGAGGAGCTGTTCCTTGAGGAACTACCAGTTCGACAACTTGTTGTTTGGGGGGAGAATGGTAAAAATGAAAACCAATCAGACGCCCTTCTATTCCGGCTTTTTTTGCCATTTGTGCAATCGGAATAGAAGAGGTATTGGAGAAAAAATAAGTAGACGATTTTTTGAGCGTTTGTAAAAGAGAAACTTTGACCTCTTCATCTTCCACAACAGCTTCAAAAACCCAATGGTCATTCCACGCATCTTCTATCCGTTGACTGAGTCAGATCCGTTCCATCGCGCTGTCGACATAGGCCTGAATCACCTCTTCATTGCTCACGAGGGGAAAGGCATTGCGTAATTTTACAATCTGTTTCTCCGCTTTTTTGCGGAAAAGAGGGACAAGTGCCCGTTTCGTGACCATTAATCCTTCGACATCGGTGTCAATTAAATGGAGAAGTTTGGGTTCTTCAAGTGCAATCAACTCCGTAATACCGCGTCCCATTTTTCCGGCGGCTCCCAGAATGGCTACTTGTTCCACTTAAACTCTCCGTGGTTAAAACAAGTCCGAAACGCTTCTATAGAAGAGCCTTCTTCAAACACCTGTTTGGCCATTTTTACCGCGCAAATAGGAAGTTGTCGTAATTGTTGAATCACGCCTGCCGTATTATCGGCTACATGACACACCAATCCTATCTGAAACGCCTCGTGTGCGGTGAGTCGGCAACCGGAAAAGATTAACCACCGCGCTCTCGCCCGTCCTACCCACCGTTCTAAACGTTCAATACCTGCAAATCCGGGAATAACTCCTTGAGGCACTTCAGGAAAACCGAGCATTGTATCGGACGTGGCTATGATCAAATCGCACGCCATAGCCAATTCCAATCCTCCGCCGAGGGTGTAACCGTGCACGGCCGCTACGGTTAACACGGGTAGGTGTTCGATCCGATCGAATAACCGCTGCCCATATTCCGCAAAAGCTCCGGCGTCTGCAGGTGACATTGCTTTAAGCTCTTTAATATCAGCTCCCGCAGAAAAGGCTTTTTCCCCTGCACCTTGAATCACAACGATCGCAATGGTGCTCGGAATTGCCTCAAGCGCCGCTTCAATTTCTTTCAGCATTTTCATATTAAGCGCATTCAATGCATCAGGACGATGCAAAGTCAACCAGAGTGTATGGCCTTCTATTTGCTTTTCTAGCATCATTCCACTATTCAAAATTTTTTGAATTCTGAATAGGGTTTAGGAAGATTTACTCATAAAGGAGTGTTGAATAGCTGTGTTGAAAACTTAAAGCACTCATCTTCAGGTCTTTTTTGGGATCTCAAAAAATCTGACCCCTTGTAGATAGCGCCATGAGCTGTCTACTTCGTTGACAGCTTTTCTGATCTCTACAAAAAATCTTCTGAATCTGAGCTACTTACAACTTTTTCAATACATCCGTATTGAATCCACATACAAACGCTTATTCGGTATCGACCCATTCTAACGTACACAAAGTCGCAACATCAAAAAGAAGGCTGTAAAAAATGGCGTTCGTCTTATTGACACTATAGCCTAAAGAAGCCAGAGACACAAAAGTAGACTCACGAATCCATGGAATACATCCCGCTGTGGCAATGACACCTACTAAACCCACAATTCCAAGTGCCACATCCACTACGGATAAAACGGTAATAATCCAAGCACCTAACAACGTTTTGATCCCAGCCTCATCATCCAAATCCCTCCATCCCCATGAAGTTAGCGGTCCTTGTTGATGCTCAATATTAGGAAGCGCTGCTCGTGGATAGATCGCTCTAAAAAGGCCTACCGGCACATTAAAGAGTGTTAAGGGTAAAGCCGCAGCTGAGTAAGTGGCCGCATTCACTAAAAATTCGTGGCGTCCTTGGGTCAGAAGCGCACTAAGTGCCAAGAACGGAGCGGCTATTGTTTCGACAACGGCCAGGGGAACAGCCGTCACTGCACAACCCAGGCCTACGACACGCATCGTAAAAGGAGTAGGAGTATTATTTTGAGTGAGATAGCAAGCCATTAATGAGTTAGACATAACAAAAATACCTTTTGGACTCTATTCTACACTTTTATTTTTTTAAAGCCCAAATTTTTAGAAATAGGAGGGAAAGACCCGAAAGATCTTTCCCTGATCGAGCGTCAAAATTAGGTGTTTTTCTGTACGGAGTCTTTAATGTAAACGGCGAGGAATGTAAGCGCAGCGCCTCCCAAACCACTTCCACCAATATTGGCCAGAACAGACATGATATCAAAATGTTGAGGTGTAGTCATAGTGCCATCGATTGATGGGCTAGCGGCGGCGGCTGTTGCGATGAAACCCAAAGCTTTGAGTAGGTATCCGCCAGCTCCACCCCCGATTAAACCTGTGATTGAGTTTCCAAGGCCACCCAGGTTTTTGTTCCCTTCGAGAGTGCTTCCAGCCAAGTTGCCGCCTACGATGCCGCTGACCAAGCTGATAATGAGGTTAACGAGATCCATCTTAAACTCCTGTTTTAAAGAAATCCATAAGACTAAATTTATTTTTTGTCAACTTTTTGCAAAGGTGAAGGAATGGATCTCTTTCAAGCTTTACAGCAGGAAAAACCGCTTCAAATCGCCGGTGTGGTGAATATGCTAGTCGGTCTAATTGCCCAAGAAGCCGGATTTCGAGCGCTTTATGTGTCGGGAGCGGGAGTCGCCAACACGGAATTGGCTGTCCCTGACTTAGGTTTAACATCTTTAGATCAAGTCTTCCAAACCACCTTTCGGCTCACCTCCGTTGTTTCACTTCCGGTGTTAGTCGATGGAGATACAGGGTGGGGAGATCCGGGACGGGCGGTTACGCTTTTAGCCAAAGCGGGGGCGGCGGGCGTTCATCTCGAAGATCAAGTTCCCGCCAAACGGTGTGGGCACCGCCCCGGAAAACAGCTGTTTTCCATAGACGAAATGGTAGAGAGGCTGACGTGGGCTGTGGCAGCACGCCCTTCCCACTTCGCTATCATGGTACGCTCAGATGCCTTTGCCAATGAAGGCATGGAAGGTTTTTTAAAACGGTGCAAACGGTATGTAGAAGCCGGTGCGGATATGATTTTCGCAGAAGCCCTCCCTTCCTGGAATGCTTACAAATGCGTCACGGAAGCCCTGCCGGCTCCTGTGCTGGCGAATATGACGGAATTTGGAGTTTTCCCCCTTCTCACGGTTCCCGAATTAACCGAAGCGGGAGTGGCCATGATTCTCTATCCCTTAACCGTCATGCGCGCTATGCATAAAACAGCCCGTGATGTCTTGCAAATTGTGCGTCAGGAAGGGACACAAAAAGACATTCTATCTGCGTTGCAGACTGGGGAAAGTCTTTATCAATTGATCCATTATGCTGAACAGGAGAAACGGCAGTGAGCGTCAGTCTAGCGGGTGTGATTGCCGGAGATTCGGCCATCTGTGAATGTTCCCCGCAAAAGGAAACCCTCCTTTATCGTGGCTATCCTATTTAGCAACTCGCCGAAAAAGCCACTTTTGAAGAGGTCGCTTGGCTTCTCACACGAGGTGAGCTTCCGATGGATCCCACCTATCCTGCTGATTTACATCATCTACGAGTGGTTCATCCTAGTGTTAAACTCACGTTGGAACATCTTCCACCCACACCTTTTTTAATGGACGCTCTCCGTTCTCAAATGTCTCTATTAGGTCATTTGGAACCTGAAACATCCAAAGATCCTTTTTTGGTGATCGATCGGGTTCTATCTTCTTTAGCCTCTATGTTGCTCTACTGGGACCACTTTCAGACGAAGCATCGACGTATTGAACTCGCGACACAAAGTCAAACACTCCCCGGTCACATTTTAGAATTGATTTTACAACGGGTTCCCACACCAGAAGAAAGCGCTTGCATACAGGCATCGATGATTTTATACGCCGAACACGATTTCAACGCGTCAACCTTCACTGTGCGCACGATTGCGAGCACTCTTTCCGATTATTATTCGGCCATCTGCGGCGGTATTGGGGCTTTACGCGGACCTTTGCATGGAGGTGCGAATGAGGCCGCTCTTGAACTGATTCTCTCTTTCGCAACTCCAGAAGCTGCCGAAAAGGGAATTATGGAAAAACTCAAACATAAACAACTGGTGATGGGTTTCGGCCATCGTGTCTATACGACCCGCGATCCGCGTTCGAAGATCATCGAAAAATGGGCCGAAAAACTCGCTCAAACCCCTGAACAGAAACAACAACTCGCGATCGCACGTCAGATGGATGCCACCATGAAAAGGGAGAAAAACTCTTCCCCAATCTCGATTTTTATAGCGCGGTTGCCTACCATTTTATGGGCATTCCTCACTTCTTCTTCACCCCTCTTTTTGTCTTCGCTCGTCTTGCCGGTTGGTCCGCGCATTTACTCGAGCAAAGAGAACACAACAAAATCATCCGTCCTTTAAGCCGTTATACAGGTCCTCGGGAAAGAGATTATGGGCGTTGATCCTCTACTCGAAGAATTGACCACTTATCTAGTAAATCCTCCTGTTTTTCGACCCGAAGCCTTACAAGCCGCCCGTCTTTGCTTAGCCGATGCTCTTGCCTGTGCATGAGCTGCACGGGATGTGCCTCTATGTCAGCGGCTCATCTCTCCTCATTCTTCTGATCCGATTATGAGGGCTTTTGCCATCGGAACTCAGATCCGTTGGCTCGATTTCAATGACACCTGGCTCGTGGCTGAGTGGGCTCATCCCTCCGATAATTTAGGCACCATTTTAGCGGTTGCTTGTTCGCAAAATTTAACCCTCGAAGAGATTTTGCCCGCCCTTGTGAAAGCGTATGAAATTCAAGGACAGCTCGCCATTTTAAACAGTTTTAATCACGTGGGACTCGATCATGTAATTTTGGTGAAAGTCGCATCAGCTGCCGTGGCAGCTCAACTATTGGGAGGTCATTCCACCGAAATTCACGCTGCTCTTAACCATGCGTGGATGGATCTTGGTCCTTTAAGAACCTATCGTCAGGGTGACCAAACGGGACCTCGTAAATCGTGGGCTGCTGGGGACGCCACCGCTAGAGGTCTCTGGCTAGCCACTCTCGTCATGCGTGGGGAAAAGAGCTATCCCAAAGCACTGAATGCCCCTAGATGGGGACTCTATGACGCCCTCTTTGAAGGGAAACCTTTTCATCTCCAAAATCTTCTCAGTTCACATATCGTGGAAAACATCCTTTTCAAGGTGAAGTATCCGGCTGAATTTCACGCGCAAACGGCGATCGAATTAGCCACGCAGTTTTATCCACTCACGAAACCGATCGCTTCTATCGAAATTGAAACCCATGAAGCGGCCCTCCGTATCATCACCAAGGAAGGCCCTTTACGCAATCCCGCGGACCGTGACCACTGCCTGCAATACATGGTCGCCACCGCCCTTCTTAAAGGAGACCTCAAGGCTTCTGATTATGAAGACGAAGCAGCTGACCATCCACTTCTCGATCCTTTACGTGCCAAAATGCGTATCCGCGAAAATTCCACCTTCACCGACGCCTACCTACCATGATCCCAAACGACGAGCCATTGCCAGCTCCATTCAAATCTTTTTTGAAGATGGAACGTGCACGCCTAAACGTTTCCTCGAATATCCGATTGGTCACCCGCGTCGCCGCGCCGAAGCGCTGCCTCTTCTCGAAGAAAAATTTTGGTAACTCGGTTTTGCCGAAGCCAAACGTCTTTTGCAAGGAAAATGGGATCAGGTTAAAATAGCAGATATATTAAGCACACTCAATTTGTACTAAGGATTTTCCATGACGCCGCGTGTTTCAGCCCCCGTCACAATCACGCGAGGTCGTTCTAAATCTGCATTAGGTACATTGCAAAATAGTGTAGCTTGCGAAACTGCTCAAGAGGCTCTTACCAGTACCCCTCTTTCTTCTTCAAGAGCCTTTTCGACAAGTCCTGGAGCTACAATGAGTAACGCTAGGACTTCTTCTGCAGAAGTGGCTAAAGGAATTTTATCAACCACTTCGGAATCGTCTGCTTCCGTTTCTACAAGTTCTTCTTTTTCAGACACCGTGGAATTATTCTCGACCCTCACCTGCTATTTAGCTTTGTCAAATCCTCCCATTTATGACTTGGATCATGTCGAAGCACTTTCAAAATGGAGAGTTTTTTTTCCCGATTTTCTTCAGAAACTCAAACAACTTTTAAAAACTAAAAGTTTTGAGACCCTGAATCAAGAGGTCATTTACCGGCGCATTCCTTATCTTCTCGATGTGGTTTACACGCCCCCTTATGAAAACTTTCACGATCTTGCAGAAATAGATCGGAAAGCCCTTCTCCTCGCCATCATTGATTACGAGGTCGCGCACGTCAAGCCTGAAACCATATTTAGACAATCGCTTGGTACCGATGCCTATTTTTTGCTTTGTGTGAAAGATGTTTCGGAAAAATGGATAAAAAGCGTTTTTAATCCACCTCTGATGATGCGTATTTACAGTGATGAACCCGCCGCCAACACATTGGAAGTTGTCATCGGACAGATTCACGCCTCTTTGCAGCGTAATCCTCCTACAGCCTTACGTGACATCTTTTCATTATTGATTTTAGCTTTAAAAAAACAACATCCGGAGAAAGATTTCACCCATCTTCCATTGAGGCTTTTCTTTTTTAAATGCATCAATCTTTGTTTATGCTTCCCAAAAGAATGGGGGCTTTCTGAAGGTAAACCTCCAGTAGATCTTCTCCAAGAATTTAAAAATTTCTCAAATTTAAAAGAGTCTGTAGCAAGCTCATTGATTGAGATGCGTCGACATATTTCGAATTGGTTAAATACCCCTTCATAAGATTTAGACAGGATTCTCTACATAACCCACAAAAGTAGCTGAAATAGCCGTGGCTTTATCACCATCGATGAGACGGTGATCAAATGTCCAGTAAAGATGGAGCATTTAGCGAATTACAATCGTGTCGTTGACAACAACAGGTTGCTTACGGATACGAGATAGACCCAGAATGGCCACTTCAGGAGGATTGATGAGTGGAGTCGCGAAAAGACCTCCCCCTTGCAAAGCCCCAAAATTCGTGATCGTGATCGTGGAACCTTTCATATCGGCAGGCAAGAGTGTCTTCTCTTTCGCTTTCTTTTTGAGGCGATCAAAAGCATGAATCACCTCTTCTAAATTCATCTGATGCACATCGCGCAATACAGGTACAATTAATCCCTGTTCAGTACTCATGGCAATACCTATATGTTGCGCGTGAATGGGGGCTTGAAAAGTACCATTGGCATAAGGGTGTTGCATTAAAGTTTTGGAGAGTACGTAAATGAAAAGCGACATATAAGTCAGATGAATGTGCTCTGAGTTAGCTTGTGGATTAATTTTCATCCGTAGTTGCACAAGACGTGTTGCATCGGCGACATCGAAAAAAGAAAACTGAGGAATGGTGGTCGCTGATTCCAACATTCGTTTGGCCATCAATCCTTGAATTCCTTTGGGAACTAAATCTTCTAGGACGATTCGTCCTTCAGGGCCGCTGCCTCGAATGGAAGCCAGATCAATTCCTTGCTCTTTTGCCCTTTATCGTGCAGCAGGAGAAGCCTGGAGTTTGAGGGCTGTGGATGCTGTCGAGACCGCTTCTGATCCAATGTCATAGAGAGGCTCATCTTTTTTAGCGAGCGATCCAATGGGCACATATTGTTTAATGAGAATGCCTGGTCGCGGAGCAGGCAGCTCCACAGTGGCTTTATCCGTCATAACGACAACCACAGGTTCATCTTGACCAATGGGATCATTAACCTGTTTCAGCCATTGGACCACTTCGCCTTCTACAACTCCCTCTCCAATATCTGGAAAACGCACGGTGGTTAGTTCCATCGGTACACCTTCTCTAGCGGTTTTTTCACACGAGGCGCATCGGGTAAATACTCTCCTTCTAATACATTGGGGAAAGGAGTATCTAAGCCTGCACAACGGGTCAGAGGAGCCTCTAAAAAAGGAAAACAGTGCGTTTGCAATAAAGCGACAATTTCTGCCCCAAATCCCATATTGAGAGGCGCTTCATAAGCTACAACCGCCCGTCCTGTTTTACGTACTGAACGGACGATGGTGTCTAAATCCAGTGGATGAAGCGTACGGAGATTGATGACCTCGACTTCAAAATCGACGTGTGCGGCCGCCTCCATATTTTGATGATGCTGAGCCCCCCACCCAATTAACGTCACATCCTTTCCTTGACAGCTTACATCGGCTTGGCCAAAAGGGATGGCAAATTCCTCTTCGGGAACCTCTTCCTTTAACGCACGGTAAATACGTTTGGGCTCAAAGAAAATAACAGGATCTTCGGATTGAA
>Ga0105046_10002019_pt1 | contig 31802 bp, 13 predicted proteins | sample MAT03_FD_78385 | JGI IMG/M metagenome (GOLD analysis project Ga0105046, IMG submission 78385) | Freshwater microbial communities from Lake Fryxell liftoff mats and glacier meltwater in Antarctica - MAT-03 (megahit assembly) | ecosystem: Environmental > Aquatic > Freshwater > Ice > Liftoff...
GCGTAAACTGAGACCGGTGGGATTGTACCGCAGCAGGTTCACGTGCATTCGCCGGGCTCCGATCACGCTCGCCAATTCGCGCGCCTGTTCAGGTGAGTCGTTGACCCCCGACAACAGGCAATATTGCACCGTCACCGGCCGTCCGCGCCGCGCCTGAAACCGGTCGGCCGCCGCCAGAATCTCCCCCACGGAATACCGCCGTCCCATCGGGATGAGGCGCGCCCGCGTCGCGTCATCCGGCGCATGCAGCGAAATGGCCAGATGGATGTTCAATCCCAACGCCGTAAGCGCATCCATCCCAGGCACAATCCCTACCGTCGATACCGTGATCTGGCGCCAACCCAAAGCCCCCAACCGGTTGTCCGCCAATCGATGCACGGCCTCCACCACCTGCTCCAGGTTCAAAAGTGGCTCACCCATCCCCATGAACACCACCGTCTGAAGTCTTCGCCCCGCCGCACGTGCCTCCCGACGGAGCGCCAGGAACTGCTCCACGATCTCGCCCGCGCTCAAGTTCCGCTCAAACCCCGTTCGGGTGGTCGCACAAAAATCGCAACCCATCGCGCACCCAACCTGCGACGATAGACAACCCGCCGCCCGGTCCGCCCGAAAATCGGGCATCAACACCGACTCCACCGTCCGCCCATCACCCAGCCGCAGGAGCAGTTTGGTGGTGCCATCCCCGGATACCTGGCGCCTGGCAAGGGTCGCCGGGCACCCTGCGAATTCCGCCAGGAATCGCTCCTTCAAGTCCAACGGCATCCGAAGTTCGTCCCAGGCAACGTTCCCATCGGCGGCATAGAACGCCCGGAGCACACGCGCCGCGTGACTGGACTTGAAACCCCAGTCGGCGATGCGTGGAGCGAGACTTTCGAGACTGCACTCGGACAAGGCGGTCGCCACCCCCCCATTCACCCAGGATCCCGCCCGCATTCCAAGAGCGCGAAACGCCTCGCAGTGGCGTCAAAGGCCAAACCTACCTCCGCCGTGGCAACAACGAATCGGAGGCGACCCCGCGGATAGCCACCGCAGGATCGCCCCCTTGCTCAACCCCAAACCCATCACGGGAACCGGGGTAGGATGCTCACGGGATCAGGACCGCCGCCAACGTCCAATAGAAGCGCTTCAGATTGGAGATGTTGGCCGGGGCGACTGTCGCCGCGGGCGCCGGATGCAGCGGCTCAGCGACTTCCTCGCGTTGGACTGGCAGAGTTCATCTCCATTCAGCGCTGTAGGACGGACGACGTAATAATACGTGCGGTTGAGCACTCCAGGCTCGTCCGTCGCCCATGCGGTCTCGAACGGATACTGGTCACTGGAGTGGTTGTAACCACGCCAATACCCATCGGCATTCTGGTCGTTCTTCACCTCGTCGCAACGAACCTCTCGGCGATCCACCCGGCACCCGCTATCCTCTTCGGCGTGCTCGCTCCTCCATCCCAGGAATCCGCCAGTACCCGCTCCGTTGCGCCCACCGCCAGTCTGCCCTATCGCCGATGGCCCTTCGGCGGGGCGAGTCCTCGATTCCGGCTACCCATCGAGATTGTCTGCGATACCGGTTGGTCGACACGCGCTCTGATCGGCACCGGACGTTCACTCCCGCACCACCCTGCTTCGGGTAAACCAGTCCAGTCGGTTCGGCCCGGTTCACGGCCAGGAAGCAGGACGTTGCTGAACACCGCGCAACCGGCTATCCGGTTCGCACTCCTGTTCTTCGCCTTCGTCACCACCGCCTTCGCCCAAAGTCCCACCCCGGAATGGATCGGGCTGAATCCCGCCGACCACGCTGCCACCGCCCCGGATACTCTCTATTTCCGCCGGGCATTCCGCACCCCGCCATACACCTGGAACGCCCGGCTCACCGCCGTCACCGACGGCACCGCCGAGATCTACCTGAACGGCAAACGCGTCGCCGCCTGTGATCAACCTTCCCAACCCGTGCGGGCCGAGGTCTCGATGAACCTGAATCAGGGGGAGAACCTCCTCGCCGTGCGCACCACCCACCGCACCCAGCCCGGCGCCCTCCTGATCCATCTCAATCTCGGCGGCACGGAAACCCACCAAGTCATCACCGACACCAACTGGCTGGTCACCGACCACGAAGTCATCGGCTGGAACAAGCCGGGGCTCGACACCGCCGCCTGGAAAACCGTCCGAAGCCTCGGCCCCCATGGCATGGCGCCCTGGGGGGACGTCCTTGCCAAGGCTTCCGCCACTTCCGCTTCCTCCCTTAAACTCCTGCCCGGTTTCGAAGCCGACCTACTGCGTTCGGCCCAGCCCGACGAAGGGTCCTGGGTTTGCCTGACCTTCGATCCCCAAGGGCGCCTCTATATCTCGCCCGAAGGCGATTCCCGGCCCCTCCTTCGCGTCACCCTCAATTCCGAAGGGCAAGTCGCCCGAGTCGAGCCGGTTGCCGCCCCGATCCATTTCGCGATGGGCCTCCTCTTCGCCCACGGCCACCTCTATGCCAACGCCATAGGACCTTCCGGCTCCGGCCTCTACCGACTCTCCGACACCAACCACAACGACCGCTTCGATGCCGAAGAGTTTCGGTTTCTCAAACCGTTCAAGGGCGGCGGGGAACATGGCTACCATGCGCTCACCCTCGGACCCGACGGCCGAATCTACGTCCTGAACGGTAATGTCACCAAACCACCCGAAGGGCTTTCCCTACACTCGCCCTATCGCCATTACGGCGAAGACATCCTTTCGCTCAACTCCGACGAAACCACCCGCCCGGGCGGCGCATTGGCCCCCGGCTGCCAGGTCCTGCGAACCAACCCCGACGGCACGGAATGGGAGTTGGTCGCCGCCGGCATGCGCAACGCGTATGGCTTCGACTTCAACCCTGCCGGAGACCTTTTTGCCTTCGATAGTGACAATGAATGGGATTGGGGAACCCCCTGGTACCGCCCTATCCGCCTCTTCCATGTGGTGTCCGGAGCCGAGATGGGATGGCGCGACGGTACCCGGGCTTGGCCAGATTCCTACCCCGACCAGGTCCCCACAGTCGTCGATGTCGGAATCGGATCGCCGACGGGGGTGAAGTTCGGGACCCGGGCTCGTTTTCCGGGGAAGTACCAGCGCGCACTCTACCTTCAGGACTGGTCCTACGGCCGCATTCTGGCCGTCCATCTCGAACCTCATGGCGCCTCCTTCCGGGGAACCTTCGATGAATTCGTCAAAGGTCAGCCGCTCAATCTCACTTCCCTCGATTTCGGCCCCGACGGCGCAATGTACTTCACCACCGGCGGCCGAGGCACCCAGTCCGGCCTCTATCGCGTCCGGTACACCGGCGATCTCACCCCCGAACCACCCCTAAGCCCATCGCCCGCCCACGCCGCCGCCGCCGAGGCCCGTTCTCTACGGCTGACCCTTGAGCGTTTCCACGGCCAAGCCAGCCCCGAAGCCGTCGACGCCCTCTGGCCCCACCTCGGTCACGCCGACCGGGCAATCCGATTCGCCGCCCGGGTTGCCCTGGAATCTCAACCCACCTCCCGCTGGGAATCGCGCGCGCTTGCCGAGACCAACGCCGCCTCCGCCTTCAATGCCCTGCTCGCCCTCGCCCGCGTTGGACCGGCGTCGTCCCAACCCGGCCTTCTCAAAACTCTAGGACGGTTCCCTCTCGCTTCCTTCGACGAAGAGCATCGCCTGCTCAAATACCGGGTCATCGAACTCAGTTTCCTACGTCAAGGCCGACCCGCACACGAGTTGGTGAAGCTGGCCACCGAAAAGCTCAGCCCCCGCTTCCCCGCCACCACCTGGGCCGAAAACCGGGAACTCACCCGACTGCTTCTCTGGCTCGAAGCCCCCAACATTATTCCGCGAGTCCTGGACCTTCTGGAGCAGGCCAATTCCCAGGAGCACCAGATCCATTTTGTCTCCCAGCTTCGGAACCTGCGTACGGGTTGGACCCCCGCCGATCGCCGACGTTTCCTCGCCTGGTGGCTCCAGCCCCGCGACCACCTCCAACGCCCCGGTTCCCTCCTCCACTGGTTCCATGACGTCGGGCGTGATTACGTCGACGGCGCTGCTCTCAACCGTCACCTCGAGGGATTCCGTCGCGCTGCCATCCAGGCCATCCCCGAACCTGAGCGCCCCGCGTTCGAGGATCTCACCGATCCACCCATGGTCGGCGCTCAGCTGATCGCCGCCGAACCCCGCGCCTTCGTCCGTGAATGGACCCTCACAGATCTCCTGCCCATTCTCGACCAGGTTTCCAGCGGTCGCGATTTCCAGCGCGGCCGGCGCGCGTTCATCGACACCCAATGCTACGCGTGCCATCGCCTCGGCAACACCGGCGGAAGTGCCGGCCCCGAGCTCTCCGGACTCGCCAGCAAGTACGGGCGCCGCGAACTTCTCGAATCCCTCCTGGAACCTTCCAAGGTGATCAATGAGCAGTTCCAAAACATCCGGCTGTTTCTCAAGGATGGCGACGATCTCACCGGCCGCCTCATCCGCGATTCAAACGCCGAAGTCGTGATCGAGTTGGACCCGCTCACCCGCGTCGAACAAACCTTCGCCCGTTCCCTCGTAGACCAGATCAAACCCTCCACCGTCTCGCCCATGCCCGAGGGGCTCCTCCAGGGACTGCAACGCGACGAGATTCTCGACCTCTTGGCCTTTCTCGAGAGCGGAGGAAAAGCCGATGCCCCGTTCTTCCATAAAACCACGCCGTGACGTCCGCATCCCGAATCTTCCAGACTGCTCCTCTGCCTGTCCCCACGACATCACCCCTTCGTGTCGCGTCCGTCCAAATGGAGTCTCAACCCGGTGACAGGGATGCCAATTTCCGAACCATCGAGCGCTTCCTCGACTCCGCCGTCAGCGCCGGCGCCCAGCTCGTCGTCTTCCCCGAGTGTTGTGTCTCCGGATATCAGTCTGTCACGGCGACGCGGTAGAAGCGGGAGCCGATGCCAAGGCGATCCGTCGCCCGACCGGTGTTGTGCGGTGCGTCGGGGAGGTTCTGCCATACGGCACCGGAGCCGATGGCTTCGGTGAATTGGACGGTGTAGAGGAGGCCGGAAAAAACTGGGAAGTCGAGCATGACAATACCGCCCTGCCCTGTGGTGGAACGATCCAGGGAGATCGTCAGCCTCGGCGGTTCGAGTGGAGTGGGTCTTACTTCGATCGACGCCACGGCGTTGGTGTAGTTGCCACCCGTCCAGACGTCGTCCGGGTTGGTGCCCGTCACCAGGAAATCCCCACTGAGATTCGTCGGACCTGAACCGGCCTGCATCCGGAAGACCGCGACCCCTTCACGCCTTCCCACCACCGGGACGGTCAGCAGGACAACCGGGTCGGCCACGCCGGCGGTCGGAAACCCGACGAAGGTGTCGTAGATGCCCTTCAGGAAGTTGCCTTCGAGGGTTCCAGCCGACGAAGTGCCGGGGTCACGATCGGAGGAAGGACGTGCTATGGAGGCCAGCGACAACTCGACCGGATCCGCGAATTCCTGAACCAGGTCGAGATGCCAGGCGAAGATCTGCTGGGCGCGCGGGCGAAGTGAGGGCACGACCTGAGCGGTGACGCGGAGCGTCGTGGTTTCGCCGACTGCGATGACGGGCTTGTCAGCCCGGAGCGAGACAAGAACGGATTGGGCGGGTGCCAACGTAGCGGTGAGAATGGAGACGAGGAAAACGAGGAAACGAAGCACGCTCAGGGACCACGAACCAATGAATGAAGGGCGCAGCTCCGTGGGCGCCGGGAAGGCAGGAATGGCGGAGATCGCTCCGCCGGAGAATCGGCGGTTCATGGTTCGAGGGCGTGGAGACGCCATAGGGTGGGGCGTGCTCGGTTGAGTGTCGCAAGGACGGGAGCGCTGGGGACCACCGGAAGACCGCGAAGGTAGTTGCCACGAACGAGGTCGAGGTCGGCCTGGTCGACGCGAGCATCGCCGTTGAGGTCGGCGGCGAGGGAACGTTGGGCGGAGGGCAACCGGAGTTCGCGGGTGACCCGCAGGAGGTCGAGATCGTTGACGCGGCCGTCGCCGTTGGCGTCGCCCGACAAAACCGAGATGGAATGGCGGATATCGGCAGCGAGGGTGGTGCCGCTGGAGCCGTTCACCACGGCAGCCGGTACGAGGATCTCGTATCGGCCCTCGGCAAGGCGTTGGCCTGCGAGACCGGGGAAGGTGACCCGGGCGGAGCGCTTCTGCGGATCGTAGGTGACCAGGACCGCAGTGGCAGGAACGACTGCGCCGGTCAGAGTGTTTCGAATCACGACTTGGCCGGCGTTGAGTGTGCCACCGGCTGGAAGCGGGACAGGCAACTCGACCGCGCTGACGTGGGAGCGCTGGGCGGTGCCGTTGCCGATGACAAGTCCCGCGCGAAGTTCGTGGGCGCCGATGTCGACGTAGCCGGGGCGGAGGGACCATTCCAAGGAGTTGGCGGAACCGATGGAGACTTGAGCGTTGAACGGAGCAAGCGAGTAGGCGCTGCCATTGCCCAAGGAGAAACCGATCGTGGGTGTCAGGTTGGTGTTGCCCGGGCCGTAGTCGAAGCGGATGCGACCATCGCGGAAAAGGGTGACGGCGAACTGGACGTCGCTGCCGTCGGCTTCGTTCGTCGCGTTCCAGCGGATCGTGACGCGATCCGTCCGCGAAGCATCCCAGAAGATGTCGTCGCCGGGACCGTCCGTGCGCAGGTTGTCCCACATCGGCGTGATGAGGGTGTCACGGATCAGTTTCTCGGTGGTGTTCTCCGCGTCGCGGAAGGTCTGGCTGTTGGCAAAGGTGATAAAGCCCTCGGTCGAGACGTTGATGAAAGTCACTGTGCGATCGAAGTACGGGAACGCGAACGGCAGGCTGGAACCCCAGTAGGCGAGATTGCCACGCCAGTTCAGAGCCGTGCCGGTGGCGCTGTAGAGGCTCTGGCCGAGGTCTGTGAAGACGTAATCGGGACGTCCGGCATTGGGGGTGGCCGGATCGTCGACCCGTCCGCCGTCGGGAAGGTTTTGCCGGGGACTGTACCAGGAATCGCCGCGATCCACGGCCGGCGAACCGGGCAGCAGTTCGTAACGGGCGTTGGCGCGATCTGCGAAGAGCGGATCGGCTGCGAGGGAGTTCGCATCGTACTGGGAGGCCGTGCGCCATTCGCTGAGTGACTTGGCGGGAGCTCCGGCCCAAGTGCCGGTCAGGCTTCCGCCGTCGCGAAGATGGACGAGGTTGTAGTCGGATTCGACCGTGGTCGGAGTTCGGACATTGACGACGAAGGCGGCGGCGGCGCCGACGGAGATGAGATTGTTCCGGAGCCGGACGTTGCCCGCGAACTCGTTCAGCAGGATTCCGGCACCGGCGGAAGCGTCGATGGTGTTTCCGAGGACGTCGACTAAGGTGTTGCGGACCAGGACGCCGGCTTCGCGATTGCCGTAAATGACATTGCCCTGGATTACGGTCCGGCCCCCGGGAACGAACACGCCGACGCGATTGTTGAAGACGCGGTTGAACTGGACGACGCCGGAGTTCGACGAGTAGATGCCGACGTCGTTGTCGTGGACGATGTTCGGTGCCTGGCCGGGCAATCCCACGACACCGCGGTCGGAGATTCCGGTGCCGTTGTGGTGGACGGTGTTGCCATAGATCTGGACTTCGCTTCCGGTGGCAATGCCTTCGAGAAAGCCCGAGACCTCATTGTTCCGGACGATGTCCGAGCGGCGAGGATTGACGTACTCGGTGTCCACGCCTCGACCGCGCGTGATGGCGTCGCCGCGGCCGGTGATGGTGTTGCCTTCAGTGAGTTGGTCCGGAGCGGAGACCAACACGCCGTAGAAGTTCGAGGTGATCTGGTTGTTGCGGACTCGGAGCGTCTCGCTGGAGAACGCCTGGATGCCATAATTGTCCCCGATGATCGCATTGTCCTCGATGATCGCGTCGCGGGCACCACGGACAACGATGCCAAAGTCACCGATCTGATTCGCACCACGAATGGTGTTTCTCCGGAGCACGACCTCGGAGTTGCGAACCGAACTATCGTAGTTCACCCCGGCATTGTTGGTGAACTCGATCAGGTTCTCCTCGGCGAGCAACTTGCCACGCGCAACGAGGAAGCCGGACTGGCTGCGAAGCACCTGATTGCCGCGGAGAATGGACTCGACGGGTTGAAGGAGGTTGACGGCCTGACGAGCGTCCAGGATCTGGTTTCGCTCAATGAGGATCGTGACGGCCCCTTCGACCATGATGCCGGCTCCTAGGAACGTGTTGCCGGTGATCCGTCCGGTGGCGGCGGGCAGGAAACGGAGATTGTAGCCGTCGCGGGAACCGGAGACGCGATTGTCCTCGATCAGATTGGTGCCGGAGGTGACGCGGATGGGGCCTCCGACGACGCGGTTGCCGCGAACGGTGCCGGAAGCGGTTCCGGCGAGGAAGATCCCTGGCTGGTTGGTGGCGTCGACCTTGAGGTCATTGTTCTCGATGAGATGCGTGCCGGCGTCGACGCGGATGGGGACACCGTTGAAGCCGGTCTGGATCGTGTTGCCACGGAGCGTCGAGGCGGTGGCGGAGGGCAGGTAGATCCCGTACGTGAGGGCGTTGGTGATGATGTTGTCGGCGACGGTGACCGGGTCAGAGGAATCGAGGCGAATGCCGGAATGGGAAGCCGCGCCGAGGAGGCGATTGCCGCGGACGGTGGCGTTGTTGAGCTTAACGGCGGAACTGAGGTAGATCCCGTACTGGCCGCGGCCGAGGATGATGTTGTTGTCGACTTGGCCGGTGCCTTTTTCGAAGCGGATGCCGATCGCGGTGTTGCCTGCGATGGTGACCGTATTGCGGAGGACTGTGGACGTGGAGGCGTTGGGGAGGTGAATACCAAACTCGTTGGCCGAGCCCACGGTGTTGTCTTCGATTCGGACGGCCCGGGCCGTTTCGAGACGAATGCCCACGCGGGCATTCGCAATCACGACGGAGTTCTTGACGATGGGTCCGTTGGCTGCGGAGCCAAGCAGGATGCCAAAGCTGCCTGCACCGGTGATGGTGTTCTCCTCGACACGATTGTCACCCGTGTCGAGGTGGATGCCTTCCGCGGTGCCGGAAAGATTCAGCGTGTTGCCGCGAACCGTCGCGGAAGGCGAGGCGGTGACGAGGATGCCGTATCGCGTGGAGGTGCCAACGGTGTTCAACTCGATGCCGACCGGGGTGCGGGACTCGACGCGGATGCCGTCGGCGGCGGCGGAGAACTGGATGGTATTGGAACGAATCGGCGTGGTGAACGTGGCCACGGGGCCCACGCGAACGCCGGCGCCCGTGGCGCCTCGAAGCGTGTTGAACTCGATCTGAGTGGCGCCCGTGGTCACCTGAATGCCGACCGCCGTGGAGCGGACGGTGACCTCGTTGCGGACGAGGCGGCTGGAGGATGGACCATCGACGTGGATGCCGAAGGAATCGGCGCCGGTGATGGCGTTGTCCTCGAGAATCGCTTCACCGGTGGCGTTGACGAGCATTCCGGTGCCGGCGGAGGAATCGATGCGGTTCTTCCGAAGGGTCGTGAGAGTCGCTGGGCCTTGGGTCCGGAATCCGAAGGTCGTGGCGCCGGAGATGCGATTCTCCTCGGCGCTGAGCGTTCCCGAAGCGGAGAACAGGATACCGGCGGCGGAGCGCAGGTTGAAGGTGTTGTTCTTGAGGGACACGGACGCCGCACCCAGGACCTCGATCCCGGCCACGTCGGCACCTTGGACCGTGTTGTCCTCAAGAATCAGGAGCGCCGTGGACGTGGTATTGACCCGGAAGCCAGCGCCGGTGGTAAGCGAAAGGTTGTTGGTACGGAAGGCACCCGTTGCCGAACCGGAAAGACTGATTCCGCCGCGGAGATTGGTGGCGGTGTTGTTGGTGAACTGAACCACGCCCGCAGCGGCCTGGAGCGCCAGCGCGCCCCGGTCGAAGTTCAGACGGCGAACGATCCGTTCGAGGCTGCCGGCCGCAAAGTCGAGGCCCACGGCGGCGTTGGTGGTGCCGGCGAATCGCAGGGCGGTGATGAACTCGCCGCCGGCGCCGAGAAACCGAAGCGCGGTCGCATCATGGCTCCAAGTCGTTCCTCCGACGCTGCCGGTGAGCACGAACCCACTGTCCTCGGCGGATACCACAACGGCCCCGGAGTAGGCCCCGGTGTCGAACACGACCACGTCGGTAGGCTCCAGATCGTGGGCGGCAAGCAGCGCACCAAGGCTGGCTTTGGGGGTCTTTGGGGAACGCCCGTCGTGGGCATCGGAGCCGACGACGGTCGTGTAGTAGCTGTCGGTGATCGTGGCGTCGTTGAGGTAGAAGACGCGGGTAGCGGATTGGGGACCCGGCACCACCGAAAGGATGTAGGCGCTCGAAACCACCGAACCACGCACTTGAATCCAATAGGTGCCGGGATTAAGCACACCCAACTGGGCGACATCGCCCTCAAACGAACCGGACCGGACGTTCTGGCTGCGCGCCACAAGACGGCCGCGTTCGTCGGTCACGGTCACGTTTAGGTCGCCACGGACGCGTTTGAACTCGGCCCGCACTTCGACGTCCTCGGGGCGCACGACCTCGAGCTTGTAGAAGTCGACGTCGTCCGGGCGTCCGATGGCGACGTCGCCAATCCACTGGCCCGGACCGATGCCGATGGGCGTGGCGGTGTCGCGGGTGCCATTCCGGTCGACGGCGAAGGTCTCGAACCGATCGGGGAAGAGGTCCCGGTAGCAATCGTCATCCTTGGTGGCTAGGTCGAAGACAACCTTGTCGACCCGGAAATCAGCTCCGATGCAGGCGGGACAAACGCCGAGTTCGGCGTAGGCGCGGAAGTAGGCCTTCACGGTGCCGCCCGCGTCGAAGGTGCAGATGAATTTCCGGCCGAGGTCATTGCCGGCGGAGAGATTCTCGATGAATTCGTCCAGATGGACTCGGCCGTCGTTGTCGGGGTCGCGGAGGTCCAGGTATCCGAATCCTTGAAGGCCGCCCTCGGCCCCGGTTCGGCCGGCACCCGCTTCAACCTTCACGCCAATACGGAGGCCGGTATCCAGCGTGAACTCCCGGCGGTCGGCGCCCTGGGCGTCGCGGTCCTGCATGAAAAAGCCATTCAGCAGATCCAGGCCGTTTCGACTCTCGGCAAACTGGCGTATGCCCCGCGTGTCGTAGCCGAATGACAGGCGGGCCTGCACCTTGAAATTGCCCGCGACGTAGGCAACCAAAGGGCCCACCAGCGGGATGGCCTTCTCGAACTGACGTTCGAAAACCAGCGGCGCCATGTGGTACTCGACCAGACTGACATCCTTTCCGACCAGAAGTTGGAAGGCGATCTTGGGATCGTCGAGGATGGGGAAGACGACGCCCGAACCCGTCTCGGCGACATCCGACATCTCCTCGATGAGTTCGCCGATCCGAATGTTGAGACCCGGGAGACGTTCCCGAATGGAACGGAGGATCTCCGTTTGTTCGATGAATTGAGCCAGATCCTGGACGTTGCGGATGTCCGTCCTGCCAAAGCCAAAGCTGCCGATCGGAATCCATAGGTTCCCGGAGTCGCTGAAATCACGGACCTTGTTGAGCAGGTCCGCGATCTTCACAAACTGCGTGACAAAGATACGGATGCCGTCGGACTCGCCACCCAGGACGCCGTCAAAAAGGAGATCCACCACCCGGTAGTCGCGGCCCAGCAGTTCGGAAACACCCGGGATCGGCGTGTTGAGGAAGTCGATAACGGGGCGGATGGGTTCGATGAACTCCTGGATCTTGCCGAGGATGCCGCTCGCAAACCGGGCGATGAACTCGCCCATGTTGATGCGGACATTGTTGAAGGCGATCGAGGGCGCGCGCAGCCGGAAATCGTCGGCGGATGTGAAGGACCAACTCAGGGCAAAGTCGGCGGCGAGGGACGGGAAATTGGCGTTGCCTCCGAAACTGGTGACAAGGGCGAGATTGACGTTGGCGGAGCCGGCGAACTCGGCGTGGAGGACCTGGTCAAGACGGGCGCGGACGAGATCCTGGAAGGTGAGCCGATTCTTTTCCGACTCCGCGGCGCCCGGAAACGGGTCGCGGACATCGACGTCAAAAGTCACCTCTAGCTTGGACGGGTTGGTGGCGGAATCCGCGACGTCGAGTTGCAGGAAGCCGAGGCGCCCCTGGGCGCGAAGGCCCGGCATGGAGGCGCTGAAGCGCACCTTGAGTTCATTGCCGACGGAGGTGTCGAGGTAGAAGCCGTGTTGGCGATGGACGCCGAAGCGCAGGGCCAGTTCGAAGTCGAGTCCCAGGTCGACATTCCCGTCGATGTCGAGACCCAGGGCGGGCACGCCGCTGTCGAAGCGAACGGCACCGCGGAAGATCTCGATGGGTTTCTTGAGCACGAGGTTGAACTGCACCTGGCTGACGAGTCCGCCGGAAGCGGTGGTAATGGCCTCGACGTCAGCGAGCGTGACCGTTCCGTCCTTGTTGGTATCGGCCAAAATGCCCAGGCCGCCTGGGCCGACGGCGTCGAAGAGCGCCTGTCGGACCATCGCGACGCCGCGGGAGGTGGCATTGGCGAAACCCTTGCGCAGTTCGGTCAGGATGCGGGTGCGGAGGAAGTCGATAAAACGGACACCTTCGCGGCTGGCGGTGGCGAGTCCGTCGCCGATGACCGGGAGGGTGACGTTGAAGACGTCACTTTCGAGACCGTTCTGGATCTGTGCGAGCAGGTAGTCGACGCCGTCGATGATGAGTTCGAGATTGTCGGCGAAGTCGAAATTCTCAGCTTTCCCGCGGAGGTCGGGCGCGGTGACAACGACCGAGTTGGGTTTGCCGGCTACGAAATCGGCGAGGCTGTTGATCTGGAAGGTAAAATTCCCGAGCGACTCCCGGGTATTCAGGACCTGGACGAAGATGGGGAGCGTGGCGCAGACCCCGACGGTGAAGCGGATGTCAGCGTCTTCAAGGCCGAGATCGTTGGCGAAGTAGTACCGATGGTCGGCGGGGTCCTGGCGGAGGCCGAGCGTGAACTCCGCGGGGGCGTTGTCCGCAGGATCGCAACTGCGGCCAATCTTGGCCGTGCCACCGGCGATCTCGAGGGAGAGCGGGCCGGCGGCAGCGCGGAAATTGAGGTTGTTGATGGCGGCGCCTGCAGTGAGCGCGAGACGGGTGGTGTCGAAGAGGAACGGGCGGACGGTGGCGGCCCCGGTCAACGGATCGACGTCAAAGGCCAGGCCGAGGTCGACGTTGAACAACACACCGGCCTGAAGGACAACCTGACCCGAGGCGCTGGCTTGGAGGATGCGGGTGACCTCGCTGAGGAAGGCCCGGGCGGGGTCATTCGCAGGCAACTGAGCCACAAGCGAGGCGACGTCGAGATCGAAGGGCAGTGTCATGCGCGTGCCGTACTCGAGCCGGAGATTGACCTTCAACGTTTGGGCGTCGGCGAGGGAAAGCGTGACGGCGCTGTCCGGCAGCCCAAAGGCTACCTCGAGTTTGCGTTCGAGGAATTGGAGGGTGCTCTCGGGGCGATTCCGGAATTCCTCGATCTTGGCGGCGATCTCTTCCACGAAGCCGAGCAGATCCAGAATGCTTCGGTTGACGAGCGGAAGCGGCGTGTTCAGCGCGGTGGACTCAAGCGATTCGAGGAATCCGCGGAGTTCCTGAAGGGCCAGGAGCATCCAACGATCACCCGTGGCAGCCAGACCGGCGATGAAGTCAATGTTCTCGGTGCGAATCTGGAGCGTGTCCGGTCGGGTGATGTCAGTCCATGCCACCACGATCGCCGATTGAGCCGAGCCCGGGGCATTGAGGATCGGCGGGTTCATCACCAACGGCAGGCGCAGGTTGGCGGACCCGGTGATGGAAACCCGAACCGCGGAGGCGAGGTTGGCGAGACTTCCAGCAAGTTCCGGAAGGGTCAGGCGTCCGTCGGGCGTGGCACCGGGGTCGATGAGGGAAATCGCGAGCGCGGCGTTGATCGAACCATTGGCATTCTGAACGGCCACTTCGACGGTGCGCCCGAAGACAGCACTGAGGTTGAGGTTTTGGATGCTGAAGGCAATCGAACCGGTGAGGGCGGCGTCATCGAGCACAAAAAACCGACTGCCGGCCGGTTGATAACCTTCCTGGCCAGAGCGAAATCCGAGTTCATCGAGTCCCGAGCCGATGGCATCGACCTTGAGGTAGGCGTTGAGGCCGGCGCCTCGGGTGAAAAACTCAAGGCGATCGCCGCTGCGCCGAGCTCCAACGAAACCGTCGAGACCCTCCGCGACGAGCACGGAGTTCAGGTCGGCGACGAGGTCATCCAGGGACCGATTGACCGGGGAACCGTCGGTGCCGTTGGTGGCTGCGGCGCGTAGGGTGAGCGTTCGAGTCCCGGCAGAACCCGCACGCAGGTCGAAGACGGCGTTGCGGCTGAGGACCCCGGTGCTCGGACCCCGCTGTGGGGCTTGAAGAACTGCGACGGTGGGCCGGAGGTCGAAGCCCATGCCGAGCCTGAGAGTCACCGAACCGGAGGCCTCGATCGACTGAGCGCTGCCTTCGAAACGGGCGAGTTCGCCAATGGAAGCCGAGGTATCGAACTGGGCCGTACCGGTGAACGCGCGGCGGATTTCGAGCCGGTAGACCAGGGTACGCGCGACCGGGTCGTAGACAGGCTGAAGGCTGTTTTCCGGGAGGCCGAGCGCCACCGCGATGCGACGCGAAAGCTGCTGGAGATTCTCGAAGGACGCCTTGCCGTCGGTGCCGCGGAGGGCCTGGGCGAGTTCAAGGAAGGGCTGCTTGATGTCGAGCGCCGTGGCGATGGTCGCGCCGTTCACGAACGGGATGCGGAGAGACAGCAGGTCGGAGTCGCGAAGCGTCCCAAGCCAGTCGCAGAACTGGTCGATCATGCCGATGACGTCGCCGGCATTCAGGGCGGTGAAATCAAAGAGCCGCTGGAAGTCGCTGTTGAGTGAGGTCCGTGGGACGCGCCCATCGAAGAGGGAATCCGAAGTGAGGGTGACGGTGGGATTCCCAGGGATCACGACCGATCCGAGCGTGGCCCGAAGGGGCAGGAGCGCCCGGAACGTCCCCCGGGGTTGGAACGTCAGAAAGTTGTTCTGCGGATACTGCTCGAGTTCGAAGAGGCTGATGTTGCGACGGGCGTCGCCATCGGGGTTGGCGAGTTGGCCGGTGAGGCTGGCGGCGAGCCGGACGTTTCCGTTGACCACGGCCGCGCCGAGGATGCCCACGTTGATCTCCGCGTTCAGGTTCTCGGCCCGCACCGACGCGGTGGCCTGGAAGTTCCCGATCCGGATGAAAAATCGTTTGTTGGCCGCCACGCCCGAACCGAGGTCGAACCCGATGGTGAGGTCGATCTTCACTTCGGCGGTGACTTCCACCTGAAGACCGAGTCCGGCCGTGATGCCATACGCGGCGGCATCGGCTCCAAGGTCGATGGGAAGGCGGGCGGTCTGTCGGGCATGCAGCGGAATCTGAAGGAGGATCTCGGCGTAGGCGGGGTTCGTCTGAGCCGCGGGCAAGCCCAGGGCCTTAGCAAGGTCGGGGTCGGATAGGGAAACAAGGCCGCCCACGATACGATGGGCTTCCGTGAGGAAGCGGACGACGGCGCCGTTCTGCTGCTGGGTGATGAAGTTTCGGATCTCCTGAACCCACTCGGAAAGTTTGGTGACGGCGGGGTTGGCGAGAGCGTCGATGATCGGCTGGGTCAGGGCTTCGACGATGCCACCGAAGTTCAGCACCGATCCCATCGAACGGCCGAGGACCGGGATGGGTTCAGCCATCGAGCCGGTCGTCTCGAGCTTCTCAGCCCAGAGTTTGGTAAGGTCCAGGCCCACCTTGAGTCCGTCACGAATCGCGGCGTCGAGGGCGGCGTCCTTGACCAGTTCGTCCGGGCGCAAGATCCCCAGGGACAGGACGCGCACGATGGATTCGATGTCTCCGGCGGCGCTGTACCGTGAGATGTTAGCTTCGGTGAAGGAAAGACCCAGCTCCTGGAGAACGATCTTCTGGGAAGCGGCGTTCCAGACGATGCCGAGGTGATCGAGGGCTTCCTTGTCGTCTTTCTGGGTCAGGCTGACCCGCTTCACCTTGGGATTGGTGTCCCTTTCGAACTGGCCCAGGCTAGAGACCAGCGGGACGGTGCCGTCGCCCGCGGCGTCTTCCGGGAGGGGTTGCCACCATGTCTCACCGGCAATAGGCAAGCGCCCGTAGAAGTTGGTGAACGTCAGCACCTCGTCTCCCAGCGCCGACGGGCCCACGCGCTTCAAGGTGCGGGTCGGCGTGGTTTGTCCCGCGCTATACATCACCACGGCGTCACCCGTGAGTCGGTCGACGAATGCATTCGGGTCCCGCTTCCTCCCGTCGACCGTGACGGTATGGTCGGCGGAGGCGTTCAACTGGTCGATCGTGAAGAAGAGGTCCAGGCCGTCGTTCAGATCGAGAAGGCCGGAGTTACGGTCGGCGGTGGACTGGTTGACGTTCTCGTAGACGGGCCGGCCCTGGGCGTCTTTCTTGCCAAGATCCAGGAAGTCGTAGGTCGCCAGCAACCCGCGCATCGTCGGCACGTAGCGGGTGGCAAAGGCGATCTTGGGATCGGGCGCGGCGTTGATTTCCTCCCGGGTGATATTGCCGTCGGGGCCGGTGATGATCTCACCGAGTTGGAGGCGGTCCCAAGCGCGGGCGAGGATCTTGGAGAGGACGACGCGGAAGGCGACTTCGACATCCCAATCGTCCTGCAGGGGATTCCATGCCTTCGACGCACCGCGATTGGGGACCCCCAGCATGACAAGGTCATGAACCCGGGGCAGGACGAGGGAACCATCCCGACCGCCGTAGGCATCGCTCTGGATGTACGAGCGCGCCACGATGCCACCGGTGCTGTGGACAACGAGGTCGACATCGGTGGGGACCACTCCGCCGTTCGCCGCGGACCAGGCGATGGTGGCTTTCTCGAGGTAATAGCCCAGGTAGTCGACGCCATACTGGTAGGTGTCGTCGGTGATGTTAGCGGCGGTCAGGCCCGCAACTTTGCCATCGATGGTGCCGTCGACCGGACCGGGAAGCATACGCCAGTCGTAATTGCCAACGAAGAGGGACTGGTTCTCGACGTAGCCCACGTTGAGCAGGGTCTTGATCAGGTCGTCGTAAACTCCGACCAGTGGATCAATCTGAAGCTTTTCGGGCTCAATGCCACGCCGGGTGTACCACTCGTCGACGTAGCCCGAGGCGGCAAAATCGCCTCCAATGCCGGGCAATAGAATCAACGGCCGCTGCGGACTGCCGGCCGGGCGTGAAAAAAGATCCAGGAGTGAGGCTTGGGAATAGAGCGGAGTTTCGCCCGTAGCGACCTCAGCGACTCCGGTATCGGGCGGTCCGTTGGCGGAGCGCAACGTGCCAGTCAACTGATCGGCCATGGTTGAGGCGGGGGAAGTAGGTAGGGCTGAGACGGCATCCGGTGGGAGTGCCGAGGTTGGAGTCGGAAACTCTGACGCAGCCGGGGTCCTGGCGACTTCCGCGGAGGAAGGTGATGTCTCCGGAGCCGATTCGGGCGGGGAGGATATCGGCGCCGATTCAAGGACCGGCGTGACCGACGTCGTGGCTTCGAGCGGTTGAAGTGGGACGTCACCGGCGATCGATTCGTCGCCCAAGGCGGCCGAGGAATCCTGGGAAAGATGCGTCGCGAACTCGGCCAGCACCGGTGCCGACGCCGTGGTCGTTTCCGGAACAGGAATGGGCACCGGGGTCGCCGACAAGAGGGTTCGCGTTTCGAGCGGCTCAAGCTCAAACGCGTCAAGACCGAGGCTGGGCGGCCTTCGAAACATCTTGGGTGGACGACTTCCGTCCGAACCGGCGCGGTGTCATAGCGGGGTGCGGGGAGGTGAGACAAGGGAAATCCCGGGAATTAGGCCGAAAGGTGTAGAGAACCAATTCCCGAGCCGCTGGACGTAGAATTGGCCAGAGACGGCTCCCTATTTCACCGGCCCCCGCACCGACCCAACGGCCGAGAACGAGCCGCCCCGCACCTGAAAGTTCATGCTGTAGGCGCCCGTTCCCCCAACGCTGAGGCAACGCACTCGCGCCTCAAACGCCTTGCAAATCAATGATGCCATCATCATTTTGAAGGCATCTACCGGATGCGGCGATGCGGCTGGTCAGCGAAAAACTGAGTCGCATGGTAGCGGCCTTCCCCGTCACGGTTGTCAGCGGTGCTCGGCAGGTCGGAAAAACCACCCTGCTCCGACACCACTTCCCCGATTTCGACTACTTCGTTTTCGATCCGGTGATCGACTCGGAGAACGCCCGCAAAGAACCGGATCTCTTCCTCCGCACTCATCCGGCTCCGCTCATCCTCGACGAAATCCAATACGCGCCTGAACTGATGACTGCCGTGTCTGGCTCACGGATGAAGTCGCCGCGCTTCCCTGGAACATGCTCTGAAGCCCAAGGATCCCGATCGATTCCTCAAGATGCCGTGAATCGGGACGATGTCCCCCATCCTTTTCCGTCGCCTCGCCTCGTCAACCTTGGTCTTCTCCAGGACACCCTTATTCCCCGTCACCATGAGTTCACCAGGACGCGTCAAAGTCGGGATCATCGGATCCCAATTCCAGGCCGACATCCATGCCGAATCCTTCCGCCTCATGCCCGACGAGGCTGAGGTCGTCGCGGTGGCCTCGCCCACGCCCGGCAACGCCGAAACGTTTGCCAAGCGCCACAAACTGCCACGCTGGTTCACCGACTACCGCCAGATGCTCGCCGAACCCGACATCGAGATGGTGACCATCGCCGCTCCGAACACGCTCCACGCCCAGATGACCGTCGACGCCGCCAAGGCGGGCAAACACATCGTCTGCGAAAAGCCCCTCTGCATGACCATGGAAGAGGCGGACCTCATGATCGACACCTGCCGCCAGCAAGGCGTCCTCCTGATGTACGCCGAGGAACTCTTCTTCACCCCGAAGTACGTGAAGGCGAAACAAATGGCCGATGACGGCGCCTTCGGCCGGATCTACATGGTCAAGCAGAGCGAGAAACACTTCGGCCCGCACGCCCCCTGGTTCTGGGATGTCACCAAATCCGGTGGCGGCGTCCTGATGGACATGGGCTGCCACGGCATCGCCTTCTGCTACTGGTTTCTCGGCCGGCCCAAGCTGAAGAGTGTCCTCTGCCACCTGGGCACCTATGTCCACGCGGACAAGACTCAGGGCGACGACGAGGCCATTTGCATCATCGACTTCAAGAATGGCGCGAAGGGCGTAGTTGAAAACAGTTGGGCTCGGCGCGGCGGCATGGAGGATCGGATCGAAGTGTTTGGCGAAGGTGGACTGACCGTCGCCGATCTCCACATGGGCAACGCGCTCCCGACCTACAGCGAGTACGGCTATGGGTACGCGGTCGAAAAGGCTCCGACCACCAAAGGCTGGACCTGGCCGGTGTTCGAGGAGCTTTGGAACTACGGTTTCCCGCAGGAGATGCATCACTTCGCCCGCTGCGTGCGCGGCAAGGAAACCCCGCAGGCGACGGGCGAGGACGGTCGCGTGGTGCAGGAAGTGTTGTTTGCCGCGTATCAGTCCGCAGGCATCGGAGGGAAGGTGAAACTCCCCTTCGACGCCCGGGGCGTAGCCCGCCCCATCGACCTCTGGCTCTCCCAGCGATGACAGGGATCCAGCAAGACGTGAAGATCGGTGTCGTTGACGCACCGGCGCCGACCGTGTCACGGTGTGACACATGAAGACAGTCACGCTCCGCGAGTTGCACGCCAGGACGGGCGAATGGGTGCGCGAAGCCTCGCGCTGCGGCCAGATCGTGGTGACGGACAACGGGCGGCCGATTGCCAGAATTGTGCCGGAAACCGAGGGAACCGAACCCCCTTATTTTGCCGACCGAAAACCATCGAAGGCATTCCGCACACTGGACGAGAGCGGCAAGACCGGCCGCGGATCCGACGTCACCCAGACGATATCTGAGGGACGGGAGGACCGTGCCTGATGCTCTACTTTGACACGAGCTACCTGGTGCGACTTTACACCACTGACCCAGGCTGGGAGAAGGTGCGGGCCCTCGCCCGCACCGACAGGCTTGCCTGCTGCCTGCATGGCCGAGCTGAGACCGTGGCGACGTTCCATCGCAAGCTGAGGGAGGGCGCGATTCTGGGGAGGGAGTACAAAACCTTGCTCGCGGAGTTCGATCGGGACTCGGAAGCCGGGGCCTTCCGCTGGCTCCCCTTGTCGCCGTCGGTTGTTCAACGGCTCGCGTCGACCTTCGCCAACTTGCCCGCGACCGTCGCCGTGCGTGCTGCGGATGCCATTCATCTCGCGTGCGCCGCAGAAGCGGGATGTGGGAGGGTGTTCTCAAACGATGCCCGTCTCCTAACGGCGGCGTCGCATTTTGGCGTCATCGGCGAGAACATCCTTTAGCAGGACCGTCCCAGGCCAGGGCCGACCAGCGAGCAAGCAGCAGAGCGAGAGGACGGGAAACGCCCACCGCGGTGGGCAGTGGGCGAACTTCCTGAGTTGGGCTCTGGCTTTCGCGACGGGATTAACTTACCGCCGCCAGTTCCGCTGCCACCAGTTCCCGAGCCCGGGTCTTGGCGTCGGTCAGCGGGATCGTTCCGGCGTCGACCTTGGCCAGGAGCGCCTTTTGGGCGAGGTAGTCCTTGTTCACCACCCCTGCCTTGCTCTGCAGCATGCGCCACGCCTTCCGACGTTCCACGCCGAACAGCACCATCTGCCGGCTGACCGAGAAGTACTTCAGCTTCCCGTCGACCTCCGTCTTGATGTAAGTGCCGAAGTTCGGAACGAGACTTCGGTGGTTGGTCTCGAAAACCCGGCGATGGATGACGTCGTCCTGGGTGATGAACAGCAACTGCAGCTCGAACGGCATCAACTTCGCCGCGTCAGCCTCGGTGATGGATTTCACGTGCTTCCGGAAGCGGCCTTCCGTCACCGCCCAATGCGCGACCGTGAAGTCGTACTCCTCGCCCGTACTGGCGAACTTCGTCCGCCACCAGTCCCGGTCGAGGGTCGGGTTGCCCTTGATGTCCATCGCCTCGGCCGTGGTCTCACCGCGGCGCGGATTGAACACGAATTCCGGCATCCCACGCCCGTCACGCACCAGCTTGGCCTGTTCGGCGGACATGTTGTCGCCGACACCATGTTCCGGCTGGCAGGTGGTGTAGCACTGGAAGAAGGCGGTGCCGCGGTACTCGAGACCATCGAACATCGCCTTGTAGAGCTTGGCGGCATTGGCCATCGAGACCTGGGCCACGAAGGGCGAGCCGTGGCCGGAGGTGAAGGCCTCGGCAACGTTCTTCTTCTCGATGAGCTTCCCTTGGGACGCCACGCCGAACTGATTCATGTCGTACCCGCCCAGCATCGTCGATGAATCCGAATTCTGGCCCCCGGTATTGGAGTACACCTGGGTGTCCAGCATCAGGATCTTCACGTTCGGCCGGTTCTGGAGCATGACCTTCGAGACGTTCTGGAACCCGATGTCGCCGAGCGCACCGTCGCCACCCACGACCCAGACCTTCGGCAACTCCCGGATCTCCTGCTCGGTCATCACGGCGTCGTCTAGATGCGTCAGGGTGAACACATCGGCCTCGGAGACGGAGCCCCCGCGTTCGAGAAGTGCGTCCGTCAAGCGCTCCGGCACCACCGAGCGCCGGGCGTGGCTGAGGATGACCGACTCCGCCATCAGCCAGGAAATCGTGGCCCCGTCCTGGAACAACGAATTCATCCACGGATAGGGATGCGGATTCGAGGGCGGCGTCGAGCCATAGACCGTGTTACAGCCCGTGCTGGCCCCCATCATCATCACGGACATGCCGTTCGCGCGGCGTCCGTCGGTGGCCTGCAAATCCCGGTGATCGAACGCGTCCTGCTTCAGCACCGCCACCATTCCGCCAATCACCTGCTTCGCGTCGATCGGGCCGTGCTTGGCTTCGTAGTCCGCAATGCGCCCGGTGGTGTCCTCGTCATTCTCGCCGCCGAGTCCCATGACCGTGTGGGCGAAGAGCCGGCGGTACCGCTCGAACTCAGAGGCGTCCCGGGCCTGCAATGCCTCCAGTAGTGCCAACCCCTCGGACTCCAATCGCGCCGCCTTGGCACGAAGGCGGTCGGCCTTGCGGTGATAGATCGGACGCATCAGCGCCTCCGTCACCGAGGCCACCGCACGCAGAATGCTCTTCTCGCCGCAACCGGCGCAGGCGCCGTCGCCGGAGACCAGCGCCTCGTAATTGCGACGGACCATGAGGTGGTTCCGCAGGGCCGCCTCGCGCGATTGCTCCGGATTGGTGTCGTTGTAGAGCCCGAGATACTTCTGGGGCGTGTCGGGCAGCATCCGCGAGAAGATCTGCGCGGTCGTCAGCTCGGCGTTGAGTTCCTCGGTCTCCCGGGTCATTCGCAGCGCGTCGTGATCACCGCATACCTGAACGCACTCACCGCAGCCCTTGCAGAGATCGCTGACGAAGATCGAAAACACGCCGCCGCCACCGGGCGTCTTCTGCTCGGGCGACCGGAAGATCGCCGGAACGTTGGAGTACGCGAGCGGCAGTTGGTCGATGATGCCGGTGAGCTGCTTGCGGGCTTCAGCGGAGACAGCCCCCAGCTTATCCACCTCGTCACGGACGATGTCCTTGAACGGCACCTTCTCCCGCTTCTTCACCACCTCGTTCATCCGGCCGCGCGCGCGCTCTTCGATCCCCTTGAGTTCATCGACGAGCTTTCGGCGTTCGGCCGGGTCGCGGACATAGTGTACCGCCGCCGTGCGAAGGACGGTCCCGATTTCCTGGGCTGTGTTCGGAAGCGCAGTGTCGGGACACGCCGTGATGCACTCCATGCACTGGGTGCAATTCTCGGCGATGTACACTGGTGTCTCCCGACGCGCCACATACTTGGACTGCGTCGCTCCCGAACCGGCGCCCATGACGCCCACCGATGCGAACGCACCCGCGGGTTGGTGATAGCCGAGGCCAGCCCGGAATTCCTTGTCGAACGTGGTCAGCGTCTGGAACGGCGCCCGGGTCTGCCCGGCCGGCCGCGGAATGCCGGCCGTCGCCTTGCCACATCCGGCGGTCGGGAGCAGTGGCTCGTCATTGATCGGCAAGACGGGCGCGTTCCGCATGGAGGAACGGTCTGGCTCTTCAAGCTCGCCGTACCGGATCTCCTGCACGCGGCGGAAACCCTCCGTCATGACGGTCATGTTGGACGCCACGACCGCTTCGCCGAAACGTCCGAACTTCTTCTCGTACTGCTTTTTGACGACGTGGTGGAACTGCTCCTCGGTGATGCCGTAGTGCTTCAGGAATGGGCTCACCCGGAAGAAGGCGCCCAGGAACGAGTTCCCCTGCATGCGGAGCTGGAGGTCCGGCCGGTTGGTCGCCATGCGGGCGATCTCGAAGCCGGGCAGGATGAAAACCCTGATTTTGTTGTCGCGAACGAACTTCCGGTGATGCGCCGGGATGCGTTGCCAGGCCAATTCGGGAGTGTCACTCGATTCCCAAACCAGCGAGCCACCCGGCTTCAGGCCTTCCAGCGGATTGGTATGGGTGAAGGCCTTCGGATCGCAGCAGAGGACCACGTCGACGTGGTTCAACTCGCAGTTCACCCGGATGCGCTCCGGTGCCACCACGAGGAAGTAGTTCGTGGGAGCGCCCTTCTTTTCCGACCCGTACTTCGGGTTGGCCATCACGTTGATCTTCTCAATCAACACGCCATCCGCGTCGTAGGCGGCGTCCCGTTCCGAGATGAACCCGCCAAAGTCGCCGATGATCGACCCCAGGTTCTTGCCCGTGGTGATCATGCCCCAGCCGCCGATCGAGTGGAACCGGACCGCGATTGCGCCTTCCGGGAGCAACGAAGGCGTGTCCTTGCTGATCACCCGGTAGGGATGATCGACCCCCAGGACGAAATACGTCTCGCCGTCGGCCGCCGTCCGGCCGTCCTTGCGCGGTGTCTGGCCCACGGCAAATTCATACGCGCCGAGAACGTGCTCAGGGCGGAAATCCCGCGAACCGATCCCGTAGGCACCGCGGAATAGGCGCGGCGTTTCCTCGGGCTTCAGTTCGGGTAGCGAACCGCCGTACCGAACCACTTCGTTGGCCTTCCCAAAGGCGGAGCGAATGTCCCGGGCCAGCGGGTTGTCTCCCGCCAGACCCTCGTCGGTCCGCTCGAGCACGATGATGTGTTTCTTGCCGCGGAGGGCGTTGATGACGGCCGCCTCCGGGAATGGCCGGATCACATTCACGTGCAGGCAGCCCGCCTTGGCGTTCCGCTGTTGCCGGAGATAATCGCACGCCGCCTCGATGTTCTCGGAAGCGCATCCCAGCGAGACGAACACCGTTTCGGCGTCGCCCATCAAATAGCCGGACACCAAGCCGTAGCGCCGCCCCGTCAGTTGCCCGAATCGCTCGTAAGCCTGCTCCAGGATACCCAGGATCGGTTCGTTGAAGTTGTTCCGGCGCGCCACCACGCCGTTCATGTGGTGCTCCTGGTTTTGAACCGGACCCAGCAGAATGGGATTCCGGGGGTCCATCATCTGGGGAACCCGCCGGCGCGTCGGACCAAACAGCTCGCGCTGGGCCGGGGTCGGGCAATCAATGATGTCGTCCGGACCGCCCAGAAACTCCCTCAACAACTCTGCCTCGGGCGCAAAATACATCCGCTCGGAATGGGTCGTCAGCATGCCGTCCTGGATGTTCATCCCTGGATTCAGGGTCAGCTCGTTGACGTACCGGAGAATCACCCCCTGATCGGCCGCCTGCTGCGCGTCGCGCGCCATCAGCATCGTCCAACCGGTGTCCAGCGCCGCGTAAAAGTCGTCGTGCCCGCAATGCACGTTCAGCGCGTGCTTGGTCAGCGCCCGGGCACCCACCTCCAGAACCATCGTCGAGAGTTTCCCGGGGGCGTGGTAGTACTGCTCCATCGCGTACACAATCCCCTGGCCCGACGTGAAGTTCACCGTGCGCCGGCCCGTCACCGAAAACGCCGTCGCGCCACCCTGGGCCGCATGCTCGCCCTCCGTCTCCACCGCCACCTTCGCCTGCCCCCAGACGTTCAGTTCACCCTGCGCGAACGATTGCTGGTACAGTTCGCCCCCTTCGGTCGAGGGTGTGATCGGATAGAACACCCCGCCTTCGGTGATCCGCGCTTCCACCCACTGCGCGACAAGCTGGTTGCCGTTGCACGTCACCCGCATGCCAGGATATTTCGGCCGCACCGGCGCACCCGCGGTCGTGGAAGATGCTTCCGCGCCAAAGGTTTCCATCGTCAAATCAGGGCGTCGGGTCATGCAAGGATCCTCGGTGTTCAAAGGCTGATATCGGTTTCCGGATGCGGTTTACCGGCTGGATTACTCGCGGAGACTATCAGCCGGCCAAACAGGGACAATAACGAAACCTGCTACCTCACCAGTTCGAAAGGTGGGAGACCACCAACCCCGAAGGATACGCCGCCAGCCCCCCATTCCGCACCCCCACCACCCGTTCCATCGGCGGTAAGCGCGGGTCCATCCGGCTCATCGGCGCCTCCGGCGACGTCGGCGACGCCCCCTCGTGCCTGGATTTCCCTTCCGAGACACGGAAGAAACGGCCTGTGCGTTCATCCCCCACCAGAATCTGACCCTTGGGGAAACGCCGTTGCCACTCACCCCAACGGACAAACTCCGCCGGGATGGTCACCAGCGTCTCGCCTGCCGACGGACCATGGATGGCCATGCCTCGAAGCTGATACCACAGACTTTCCTGCCCACGGTCTTACATCACCAGGTTGCATTCGAACAACACCCCCTCGTTGCCAAACAAAAAAGCCCAAGCGTCCCCACAGGATCAATACGATCACCGCAAGGACCGCTAGGGGCACCGGCCGACCCAACTGGCGCAGCCGCGGTTCAATCAACGGCCAGAACTGTTGCACGAGCGTCCTACGTTCCACCCGAACCGCCGCATTCCTGGTCATCCCCGCCTCGATTCCCTCCCAAATCGTATTCCAATCCAGACCGGGCACCGGAAAGAGCCGCACCGTGTAGAAATCCGATTGGCAGGTCTTGCGCGCGCAAGACCCCAGTCGCAGCCGCCGCTGCTTTTCCGTCTGCCCTTTTCCGTCCTCGGACGCCAGCGCCACCGACATCAAATCAGCCCCCGTCACACCGATCCCGCACACCACACACTCCGCCTCCACCGACGCTTCCATCCGTTCAGCGATGGCCGAGCCACCGAGACCGACCGCACCCAACTGGGTTGCCAGAACCGTTCCCAGCCGACCTAAGATCCGGACATCGATCCTCTTCTCGATTGCGACGGAGCTACCGGTTGGCGAGGGCATTGTCGATGGGGCGGTACCAGATCCAATCCTTGGTTGGCTCGTACGGATGCAGCGGATCAGTGGTGAGCGCCCGGCTAAAGTTGTGAATCTTCACATGGCCGTCCACGAACAAAATCGGAGACATGAAGAGCTGAGGTGCTGCCGCGGGGTCATAGAAATTGAATTGGCCCCGGGCCCGATGCCATTGAACCCAAACCGCGGCTTCGTTCGCACAGCCCCAAGGCCGCGCCGGCGGTTCATAGAGCGCGATATACTTCGACGGCTCCTGAACCCAGCTCTCCTCCTTCCCCGCCATGCCGTCTTCCGCATCCGAGTGCGGCACCAGCGTCGAAGGCTGGGTAATCTTGGTGAACTGACCCGCGTTGTAGTTGTAACTGCACCCAAGCTCCTCCCACTTGGAGGTGGTTATCGGAATCCTTCTTCTGAACCATCGACGGCGGAAACCTTCCCTGATGATCGTCGATGTACAACCGCATCCCGATTCCCATCTGGCGGAAGTTATTGATGCAGGTTGTCTCGTGGGCCCGTTCCTTGGCGCCACTCAAGGCCGGCAGCAGCATGCTCGCCAATATCCCGATGATTGCTATCACCACCAGTAACTCAATCAGAGTGAATCCACCGTGACATCGCCGTTTCATGTTCCGCTTTGGTTGAAAGTGAATCCTACCCCAGGCAACCCACTCAACGGACACCACCCCACCGGACTGGGATCTGATCTTGAGGATTACACTGGTGAGCGGGTCGAGTCAAGAAGGTTTCGGCAGGTCCCACGGCCGACACATCCGCCGCTGACAGGCATGCCGAGGGTCTCGGGCATAGATTCAATGGAGTCGCCCATTGGCCCCCACCGATGTGACCCCAAGTCTCCCGTCCGTTCCCGTTCAAGAACCGACCCCTTCTCAAACTAGAGTCTCGACGCTCACGCCAGCTTCCACCGAGACCGAACAGTCTCTACTTCAGTCTCGACACCATTGCCCCCATCTCCCGAGCGTGGAAACCCAATTTGTCGTAGGTCGTGACATGACCCCCTTTGCCCACCCCGGACGTGCGGGGCGTGATTCAAGGCACGGTGCTCACCCGAAAGTAGAGAGACGGCAGGTCCGTGAGATCTGGGCCATATGTGGAACGAGTCGTGGGCCCGGTGGCAGTCACGGAACCCACCAACGGAACCCACCGGAGGTCGTCCAGGGCACTCTTGCAGGCCACCGCGTAGTTCCTGCCCTCCAGGCTCGACCAGGTGATCTCGATGCTCTGATCCGCCATCCGGGAGACCGACAGGATGCGAAGGACGGAGGCCGGATCGGACGGCGAGGTCCCTGCAATGGTCTCGTCGGCGTCAGGCTGGCCGTCGGCGTCGGTGTCTAGAGGTACCGCAGCAACATTGACGTTCAATTGGAAGGCGTTGTTGCGTTCGTTGCTTTCGCGGACGGCTTGGAATGCGTCGACCTCCGCCCGGAGGGTGTGCAAACCGGGTGTCGCCACCCAACCCCCGCCGGGCACGCTGGATTCGCATCGGACCAGGACGGACGCATCCGGTGGCAATGAGGTGTCGAAGGCCGGGCTTTGCAGGAGGTTGGTTCGCTGGCCGATCGACAAACCGACCCGGAAACGCTGTCCGGCGACCGTCGATGCGGTCCCCTGGTTCTTGACGCTGACCAGGAATTGAACCGGCGATCCCTCCACGGGGCTCGAGGGAAATCGGCTGATGGCGGTCACGACGAGATCAGGCATGCGCGTGACGCCATACAACGATGTGTTCGCGGTGATGAAAATCTGATCGCCCGTGGGCCCTCCGAAGCCGACGTTGGCGGCAGTCTCGGGTGTGCGGAGTTTTGCTATCAGGATGCCCTCGGAGGAGAAGACTTGGACGCCATCGGCGGCCGTTACGAACAGCCGCCCGGTCGCATCGGCACGGATGCCGTCCGGTACCCCGGGTGAAATCACCGCGAATACCCGGACATTATGCAGGGTGTTGTCGGGGTGCACATCGAAGACCTTCACGTGGTGGGGCGACCCGGAGTCAGCGACGTAAAGTCGGGATTCATCCGGCGAGAAACAGAGGCCGTTGGGTTGATCGAAGTTGGTGGCGACCAGGCTTACGGTGCCGTTGCCATTGGCGGGATCGAAGCGATAGACGAATCGGCCCGGTTGCAGTTGCCCGGCGCCGTAATTCGGATCCGTGAACCAAGTGGAACCGTCGGATTTTACGACGACGTCGTTGGGGGCGTTGAATCGTTTTGACCCGTATTCGGTGACCAGCGGTGTGATGGTTCCGTCGGGTTCGGTGCGTGAGACGCGGCGGTTGAGGTGTTCGGCGGTGATCAGTCGGCCCTGCCGGTCCACGGTGTTCCCGTTGGCCTGACCGCTGGGTTGCCGGAAGGTCACGGCGCCACTGTCAGCGGTCCAACGGATCAGGCGATTGGCGTTGATGTCGCTGAAAAGCAGGAAGCCTCCGTTGGAGGCCATCCAGGCCGGGCCCTCGATGAACTGGAAGCCCGTGGCGAGTTTCTCGACCTTGGCGCCGGCTGGCAGGAGATCCAGCACCGCGGCGCTGGGAGCGGTCCGGAGTCGGTCCGACTCTGCGCCTTCGAGGTCATGGTGCATGGCGGAAACCGTGTGAAAGTAGAATCGGCCGTTGACGAGGTTGGTTTCCGTGAAGCTCAGGGCGGTGAGGTTGCTGGCGATCAACGTGGTCGGACCGCCCTGCGTCGCGGAGCGCTTCACGTGGTAACCGGTCGCGCCGGGCACGGCCGACCATTCGATCCTGACCTCGGCGTCGCCGGGGACGACCATGACGCGCACGGGCGCCTGGAGGACAGCCCAACTCGGGCAGAGGATCGCAAGGTAGACGCCGGACATGGTCAGTCCCTGGAAGAGGAAGCAACGGGAATTCACCGCGCATTCTGCGCAATCAGATCGGTGGGCCTGTCAAGGCGGATTTTCCGCCTCGATCGAAAAAAATGGAAACGGGGTCGAATCCGAATATTGGACATTTGGAGGGCAATGGAATCAGGTCTAAACAGTTGACACTTGCACCGTGGACCAGCGCTCAGAGAAGGCCGTTACACGACTCCATGACGACTTTCCGGACTGCATTGCGAGGACACCACAGGCCACACGACGACGCGAGGGCTGGTAAGGATTCAATGGGATCGAGTCACGACATTTGACAATCGAGCCGTGTCGGCGGTGTCGGTGCTTGCGGGGCCTAGGGTAGGGCCTCGCTTAGATGCACCGACGGGAGCGTCCGATCGATACACGAGACCGTCCGTAGTCCCGGGAGTGCGGCAGAACCCTAGCCTTCCGCCGAAGGTGCGGAGGTTCTGCGAACCCACGGGCTGGTTCATTCCGGGCAGCGCCAGATGTCCATTGTCGTGACACGCCCCCATTGCCCCGTCGCTCAAAAACGCTTTGACGCCCAAAAACCAAGACGCGCCCAGACTCGGCGAGTCGCCTGGCCAAGCCGGCTGAACCAGACCGAGGCGTCGGCGGGATCTCGGAGCGCATCGGGTGGTCGACCGGCATGTAACCTTACCTGGAAGGCTGTCCCTTCATGACTGCATGAATTCGGTGGGGTGCACCCCTTCCCGCTGCCGGGCGGCACGGTACTGGGTGCGGATCATCTCTTTAACTTCGCTCGGTCGTGAGACACCGACCAAGTCAACTCTCGGAGTGGTTTCATCCTCCGCCACCACCGTGATCGTGCCGTAACCCAGCAGACGCTCGACTCCCCGCTGATTGACCACCACGTCCTTCACCCGGTACAACTCCAGTTCATTCACTTGCCTTGCCCACCAACCACGTCGGATGAATAACCGCTGAGTCGTCAAGTGATAACGGCAGGACTTTACCCGGATCCAGACCACCAGAACCAGGAGCAGCCCCAAAGCGAACGGAACCAGTGCCACCCAGCTTGGCAGAGAGAAATCTTGAGCGCGAATCGCCAGACCCGCAGCCACGGCCAGCAGGATTATTCCGAGCCCGATCTGACCCGGAAAGGCACGTACGACCGGATACAGTGTGAAAATGTCGGTCTCCGGTCCTGCCGCATCCGGCCCGGCAGGGGCGGTGGCGACCGCTGGCTCGGTTATCAACCGGGCGGTTTGCGGCTCTGTGCTGACGGGGACCGGCAATGGAGGAACGAGGATGGTCGCATCACATTTCGTGCACGTGACGCGTTGGCCCTGCATCGAGGCATCGCTGGAGTTGCGCTCATGACAGTGCGGACATTCGAATGCGATCGGATTCATGGTGCTGTGGTGGTATTGCTGGGCGGTTGAGTTCACTTTGAGCGAATCGCTTCGACGTCTCGAACAGCGGGCCGGCATGACGTGCTTGCTTCATGACTTGATCGGTTGCCGTTGCGCAAACATCGGCCGGCGAGCAGATCGCTCATGGTAATGGCGCCCGCACATTGAAGGCGATGCCGATGACGGCCAGCAGCAGGATATCGATAGGACCTCACATGGTGTAACGGTTGACCAGGCCCGAGCCGCCACAGAACCAGCAACACTATCGCGATCGTCCACAACATAGGGCTTCGTTCTACAGATCGGCCTTTTCGTTACATCGGTCAGGTCATCCTAGGCGCGGGTTGGACTGACGCTATGGGGCGTAACCCTACCAAGGTCAGTTCCCCAACTAGCAGCGCGGCCAACGCGCCCAACCGCCGTACCGCGTCCGCGAGCAGGTTCCATGGGGTCGCGTCTCGACCTTTAACAATCGAGCAGTGTCGGCAGTGACGGTACTTGCGGAGCCTAGGGCTGGGCCTCGCCGACACGCACCGATGGGAAGCGTCCCCTCGATGCACGAGACCGTCCGGGAGCCCGGGAGTGCGGCAGAACTCTACCGCCGAAGGTGCGGTGGTTCAGCGAACCCACGGGCGGGTTCACGAAAATCAGGCGTCAATCAGCGCACTCCGCCGTGACTGTCGCGCGTCGCGGGTTCTGGTTCCGCTACCAAACCTTCGAGGAGGCCCACTCTTCCGTCACGGCTCCAACGCGCGCCGCAAGCGCCGGACAATGCGTTCCTTCTCCTCGTCCTCCACCTTTCTGAGCTCACCCGCCGGTTGCCCCGGTTCACCATGCGATACCAACCGCCTTCCATCACCACCCGGAGTTTCCCCGCCATCGCGGCACCCTCCCGGTGACGAGCCCGATGTCACTTATCGTGAGTTGACATGTCCTCGGATCTCTCCTGAGCGGCCCGTTCGATGTGAACTGGCACGGGTTCCTGCACGCGCATACCCAGAAGAACCTGGGACCCTTGGGGGTGACCTTGGTGGCAGCAAGGGGCGGCCCTCGGCTTTGCAGTTCCCGACAAACTCCGGGAGGCTGCGGTGGCCAGGCAAACCGGCGGACGCAAGAAGGCGTGGGGACCCGCCGCTGCCGTCGGAGCCCGTGCACCAATCCGTGGCCGCCGGGGCACCTTACAGAAAATCTGAAAAAACTTTCCCGGGTGCTTCCACGTGGTTGAGCGTCGTGGGTACGTCGCGCAAGGTGGTGTCGCTGTTCGGAAGCGGGGCTCGGACGGGGCGACGGCAAGCAAGGAGCCGTCAGTCCGGATTTCGGGCC
>Ga0105046_10002020_pt1 | contig 31799 bp, 29 predicted proteins | sample MAT03_FD_78385 | JGI IMG/M metagenome (GOLD analysis project Ga0105046, IMG submission 78385) | Freshwater microbial communities from Lake Fryxell liftoff mats and glacier meltwater in Antarctica - MAT-03 (megahit assembly) | ecosystem: Environmental > Aquatic > Freshwater > Ice > Liftoff...
CGTTGTTACGACCCTGGCGGTGCAGCGCCCAGGCGTAGGTTGAGGCAAGCACCGGGTTTTTGGGTTGTTTTTCGTGGCTCTCACGCGCAAGGCGGAATGCCGTAGGCAGATCCTGATTCAGCAAAAGTGAATAGTAGGCCACGTTGTTGCGGGCAAGCATGTTGCCCGGTTCGACTTCCAGCAGACGAATGGCTACACGAAGCAGGTTTTTTGTGCTTTTTTTCTCTTGGTAAATGTTCTCCAGCTTTCGCAGCGCAATGCGTTGTGCTGAGGATCGCCGCGCGAGAGTCCACCACAGATCCGACGCCTCATCCTTAAGTCCCCACTTTTCAGCCAGTTGAGCCAGCATGGATATTGCATGGAAATCTCCGCGTGTGGCGATTGTAGCCAGATCCCAGCGCGTCTTGAAATCCCCCCCTCGCATCTCTTGGCTTTTATCCAGTGTAATTTTTGCCATTACCGCAAAACGCATAAACTCCAGACTGCCCCATTGCGCGTCGTTGAGCATGGCCCGCAACGCTTCCCAATCTTTCAGCGTGAGGTAACAATCTGCGAGCGCAAGCTGCACCACAGGTTGCATGATGAGTTCCTGTTGCTGTTGTTGCGCCCAGGCCACCCCCTCGGCCGCCATGCCCTGAGTATTGAGCCAAATCAGAAAAGTATAGGCATCCCCCGCTTCCACAACGGGACGCAATTTTACCGCCTCCAGCACTTCAGGAAAAGCCTCGGGTTTGTTCAGCTTGGTTTCTTCGAGCCGTATGATCTGGTCGCCAAAAGTCGCTCCGGGCAGGCCACAGAGTTCACTGGCATAAGCCATGGCGGCCTCAGGCTGGCGCAATCGATGCGCATCCGCAATCAAAGCGCGTAGCACCACCGCAGTGGCTGCGCCTGCTTTCTGCAAGGCCTGCATCGCTTCGCGCGCCAATCGGGCTTCCGCAGGGTTTCCCGAAGCCAGTTGGATGCAAAGAAGGCTTTGCTTCAAATCCGCACTTTCCGGCTCCAGCTTCAGCGCCTCATCAAAATATCGTTTTGCGGCCTCCCTCCAGTCCAGAGCCACGGCGACGGCACCTGCGGTGCGATAGTACCGTGCCGTTTTGTCACGTCCTTTTGGCATGGTGACAAGCGCTTCGAAAGCAATGTAGTTCTCTTGAAACCGCAAGGCTTCGCTGATCAGGGCATACCGGTTGTCATCGTTGCGGGGGTCAAGCAGTAGCAGTTTTCGCCGCCAAACCAACACATCAGGAGTGCCAACTTTTTTGTAGATTGAAATGAGAATCTCAATTGCTTCGGAGTTAAACGGATTCCGCTCGTGCACATGACGTGCTGCGAGCAGCGCACCCCGGAGATTACCCTGCACCAAGGCCGCTTGCGCGGAAATCAGCGCCCGCTTTTGCTGCCAACCCGGGACGAATCGCCAGACGAACAACCCTGCTGCAACCAACGCGCATAAACCGAAAACAAGCCAATGACGGCGGTTCATCCTAAATTCCGAGTTGGAAGTTGATGGTTGATGGTTAATAGGTTGCGTATCAGCAACTTGTGGTGAACAGAGGATTCATCCTGCGTGTGAGGAAACCCTCCGGCGTAAGCCGCAGACTTCCAACAATAGACAATCATCTCTCAACCATGACCTTCCCTTCTCGGTTCATGGATTCATTCCTTGAAACCAGCAGTCACACGTCATCAACGCGGAACGCGGATCTAAAGGGATAAAATTCAGTTCTTGGCACGTTGACGCCTGCGCTGTCCGAAAATCAGACCACCGCAGACAGCCAGGCAGCCCAAGGCCGTTCCCACTTCGGGAACGGGATTCCAGTTAATATCACTGAGAGCAACCCACTGGGCTCCGGGATCGCTGGTCGGGGTATTAGGGCCGCTGCCATAGACGAAGCTGATCGATGTAAAGCGCGTATCGGGAGCGAACGAGAAAAGGCCCGTAGAGTTGGCGTTGTCTGCAGTTCCAAACTCGCCGTAAATGGAGGTCCCCGTAACGGTGACAAAACCAGCATTGGTGCCCGTGGAATTGATTGTGGCAAAGACGGTGCCGCCGGTCGTGGTTATGCCGTAGATTGCCCGGATTTCATCCTGAAACCCGCCTTCACCTGCAAAATCGATGTCATAAATATTGAAGGTTGGAACCGTCACGCCGCCCGCGTAGTTGAAAGCCATGGTCACCGTGATGCTCTCGGAGAGGGTGTTCCAACTGTCGATAAAAAGCTGCAGTGCCTGGGTCGTGTTGTCCCCGGGGTTACCGTTATTTTGCTCACGAACGGCACCAAGATCTGTCATGATCGCAGGAAGATCGTCCACGTAATTGTTCACATAACCATTTGTGCCCGTGGCCGTGTGAAAGAAGGTGTTCCCGCTGATCGTGACCGTCACGTCGTTCCCTGCATTCAGCGAATCGACATCGAAACTTTGGGTCAAATTGCCGGGAGTCCAGTCAACACCCGCAGCGGACCAGGATAACCCCACTGCCTTGCTCGAAGGTGCCAGAAGAACCAGGGTTGCCATAACAAAAATGCCCGACAGAAACTTGTGCGTAAGTGATTTCATAATAGTTTTGGTTTGGAATCCTTTTCCAGACAGATGCAGCACTATGGACAATGTCTTGCTTCTGTCAATGACTCGTTTTGCACGCCAAGCACTTTGGTTTAGAACAAAGTTTGCGGAAAAAATCCGTTGCGGCATATCGCCGCATCGGTATGATGCCGCCCCTCGAAAGCGCGCTTAGCTCAGCGGTAGAGCACCTGCTTCACACGCAGGGGGTCGCAGGTTCAAACCCTGCAGCGCGCACCATCCTCATTTTTCAAGAAGCCTGATCGCAACCACGCTTACGACGTTTCGATGCTGCTGATTATCAGAGTGGAAATCAGTGTAGATTTTTTCCATGAGCAACTTGGCGCTGCGTTTCCCCTTTTTCCCGCCTGGAAAATTGAAGGATAGGACGCTCAATGAAGTGATGCATCAGCATGGCGAGCAGCACGGTGGCGGGCATGAGAATGAGAAATTGCCAGTCACTCGAAAGCGCCGCTCCCAACCAACCCCAGCGCGGGATCAATAATTCCGTGAAATTGTGCAGTAGAAAAATTCCATAACTCAATTGCCCCATGCGGATCAGCAACCAGTTTTCCAGAAACCAAGCGACCCACCCGCTGTAGCCGGTTGCTGCACCCGCTACCACCCACGCCCCCAAAAGCGCACTCAAACTTGATATGCCAATGGCGTGAAACGGCGGACGCCAACCGCATTCCTCCAACACCATAAACACCACACAGAGCAGGGCAAAAGGCTGCGTGATCTGGACGAAATGTTTTGCGGACCCCCGCAGATAACACCACGCGAGCAATGCCCCCGCGCCGATCTGGTCCAACCATGCCAGCGGCACCATGAACCATACGAACCCGGGCTGCATGGTTTGATGGCACCATGTAAGGAACACTGGCGCGACCGCCATGCACACGAGCATAAAACCCGTGATCCACCGCCGGGGACAGCACAATACCGCCAGCGGCCACACGAGATAAATTTGCTCCAAGGCTGCAAGCGACCAGAGGGGCGAGAATCTGCCAAACCATTCATACTCCCGGATCATCGAAAAATTTGATGTAAAAAACGCAAGGGAGAAAAAATGCTCCCGACCAAAGGGCACCCCAGCCAACGCGGCCAAACTCACCACCACAAGGCAGACAGGAACAATCCGCATCCATCGCCTCCAATAAAACAGCCGCAGCGCCCCTGCGGTGGTGAGTTCGCCCTGCACAACTTTTTCACGCAAGCGCAACAGCGAGAACGTGGAAAAATACCCGCTCAGAACAAAAAACAGTGAAACGCCGAGCCCTTCCAAAGGCATCCGACGCACGGTGTAATGGTGCAGCATCACCAAAAAAATCGCGATTCCCCGAAGGGCGTCGAGTTGGTGCTTTCTGGTGGAAGCGTGGGTGGGTGCGAGGCTCACCACGTCAAGAAATCACACCGTCAGCCAGAGGAAAAGTGTCCTTCCTGCGTTTTCCCCAATGAGCTCGGAGCACTTGAACGCTTCAGGGGAAACCTACGGCGCGGGTGGGACGACGGGTGCCGCGGTGCCTTTTTTGGCCCGGGCTTCCAGTGCTTTCCTTGCCACTTCGATATTCTTGATGGCTTCCCGCAGGTTGGGCGCAAGGCGGCGCGCCTCTTCAAACTGCACCAGGGCTTCCTCGATCCGGCCTTCAGCGTAGAGCACGCAACCCAGATTCACCCGGATGTTCGGGTTCCCGGGGTTCAACTTTACGGAAGTTTCGTAATGAGGGATGGCCTCCTGAGTCCGCCCCGCCTGTTGCAGGGCATTCGCCAGATTGGCCCGGATCGACGGATCATCCCCTTTGATTTCCACCGCCCTTTTGAAATGCGCGATGGCGCGGTCCATGTCGCCCTTCATCGAAAGCGCGAGGCCGAGGTTGTTATGCACTTCGCAGTTGTATGGCTTCAATTCCACTCCGCGCCTGAAGTGGTATTCGGCTTTGTCGATTTTGCCTTGGGAAAAAAGAATCGCGCCCATGTGATTGTGCGCCTGCCAGGTCCGGTCATTTTTCTTCAGCGTATCCGTCCAGACAGCGAACTTGTCTTTGTAGATAGCGGACAAATCGTACGAGCCGTAGGCAAGGGCGCATCCGGCCGCAAATCCGGCCACAAGCAGGAGCGGTTTCAAATGCTCGCCGTACCGCCGTTGAATCATAATCACTCCGACAACCACCAGCGCGATGATCCCCGGCATCGAAAAGTACTGAAAATGGTCGGCGACCAGCGTGAGCCGCATATAGCTCATTTTGACGAGACCCAGCACCGGCAAAATCGTGAGCACGAAAAAACCGAGCCCCATCGCCACGTGACGCCCCCACGTTTCACGATACTTCCAGCAGAACCAAAACGTCGCGAGCGCAAGCAGACCGGGAATCATCTGGAAATACCACGCCACCTCCTCGTGCAGTTGCGGATAAATAAGAATGAGATTGATCGGGATCAGGCATTTATAAATGTAGAAACCGAAGGCAAAACTCGCCGCGAGGAAACGCCCGGCGTAATTGACCAGCGACCCCGGAAGCGTGCTGCTTCCCGAGGCTTTCGCCGCAGTGATCATGGCCTCCGATTGCTCGCGTAGGATGCCGCCGATCGGGATGTACTCGTCGCCCACAGCTCGTCCGAGCTGGAAATACACGGTCACGCAACCGAATAAAATCGCGAGGGTAAAAAACGGGGCGATGGCCGCCCATACCTGCTTGTTCCAAAAACGTCGCGCCCAGATCACAAACACCGGCGCGGAGACCCCCACCAACGCCGCGCCCGTCGCGCCCGGATGCCAACCCCATTTCAGCACGCCCATAAAGAAGGTTCCCGCCACCGCCAGCGTGGAGACAAACCACGCCGCCGTCTGCTTCAGATCCGTGAGAGTGATGTTCTTGCGTTTCCACCAGAGAATCAGCATCAGCACCACGGGCAGCGGCACGACTGAAGTTTTCGCAAGCAGCGCGAGAATGAACCACAGGATCGCACGAAGATAAGTCGCCTTGCTTGTACACCCGCCATTCAGCCACTTCGTCCATGCCCCAAAGGTCAGGAGGAAAAGAAACATCGACAGCGTGTTTTTTCGCTCCGAAACCCAGGCCACCGACTCAACGCAGACGGGGTGAATTCCCCACAAGAGCGCGATCACCCACGCCCCTGGAACGCCCAGCAGCAGCAAAACGCGCCACAGCAACACCGCACAAAGCGCGTGCAAAAGAATGTTCGTCGTATGGTAGCCGATGCTGCCAATGCCCTGATGATCCGGCGGCGCACCCGGCTCATTATTTCCCCAGAACCGCCACTCCAGCCACAGCGTCGTCGAGGTAAGCGGAAAATAATCCGCCGAGACACGCGTCTCCGTCGGCCACCAAAACATCGCGAGCCCCTTGAACGCCTCCGCGCTGAAATTGCGTCCGCCACGATGGATCGCCGGGTTCTGCGTCAGCAATTGGTCGTCATCATAGATAAACCCTGAGAACCCCATGCCACGCGCATAATCGTTCGGCTTGATCGCCGGCGTATAGACGAATGCCGCGATAAAAAAGAGCAGCAGCGCTCGGAGAATCACCTCGTTCGGCCCCAAACGCAGGGCTTTTTGTTCGGGGGTCTCGACCGCAATTTTTGCAGGTTCCTTCACCTGATTTTTTTCAGAGACAGATTCGGTGGGGCGTCGTTTGGCCATAATTTGCTTGGGCTAAAAAAGTGGAGCGCCGGATGTTTCACCAGCACAGCCTCATGCGCAAAGGGAAAAAGGCGAAATGACATCACGCCACCCTTCAGCTTTCAGTTTTCACTTTTCCAGCTTCGAGCTAAGTTTCCGCATGAAGTTCGCGCTAGCCCTGTTGTTTTTCATCGTATGCACCTTCCCCGCCCTGGCAGGCTGGCAAAGTTACGAATGTCAGCTCGCCATAGACAAATATCACGACGGCGATTCTTTTTCTGGCAAAGCGCAAACAGGTTACACCTACGTCTGGCGGCTCTACGGTGTGGATTGTCCCGAGGCCGATGAACGTCAACCCGAGCGCCTCGAAGAACAGGCCAAACACTTCGGGGTCGATACAAAAACCGTGCTCAAGTGGGGCCGCGAAGCCGCCGATTTCACGGCGAAAACCCTCTCCCGCGGCTATACCGCCCACACCCAGAAACACGACGCCCGCGGTGCCAGCCGCAAAAACCGTTACTACGCCGTGATCCTCGTAAAAAACCAAGACCTCGCGGAGTTGCTTGTGCTCGAAGGACTCGCCCGCGCCTTTGGCATGTCCGTCGCTTTCCCGCCCGACAAAAACGTCGATGAAGAACGCTTCATGCGAAACCTGCGCAACCTCGAAAACCGCGCCAAATCCGCCAAAAAAGGTATCTGGTCAGAATCCAAGTAATCGGCGGGGCGGGGTTCTTCATCCGCAAAAAGTTCCCGCAGAAATGCCATGCGGGGCCGGCCCATTATTCGTAGTGAGTCCACATACTTGGAGTTTTTGTTGAGCGATTCGGCCAAACCTTTGCGGATGGAGTCGCGCATCCCTGGAATCGAGACAAGGCGGAGCGTCTCCTGAATGCTTCGCCAATCTTCCTCCGACACAAGAACTGCATTGCAACGCTTGCCCGTGATCTGAATGGGTTCGTGAGAAGCAGCAGCCTCATCAAGAAGTTGGTAAAGCCTCGAGCGGGCTTGGGTGACAGGAAGCGAAGTCATACCGAAACGGGCGTGAAAGCGTGCGTTTCGTCAAAGGGCGCGCCGAACTCCCAACGCCAGGACCCGGGGCGTTTTCAAGACCGGCGGCTCAGCCGGAAAACAGATCGTCCACGACAGGCGCGGGTTTCGTCACGGCCTCAAGCTCGGCCAGCGCTGCAGCAAGTTGAGCCGGGGTATGGGTTTCACGAATCTTCGCGATGGCTTCACCGGCAAGCACGTCGCAGCGTTCGTTGCCCGCGTGGCCCGCATGTCCCTTGAGCCAGTGCCATTCGACGCGGTGACGTTGCACTTCGGCGTCGAGCTGTCGCCAGAGGTCCTCGTTTTTTACCGGCTCCCGTTTTTTCGTTTTCCAACCGTTCATTTTCCAAACCGCCATCCAAGACAGCACGCCCTGTCTCACGTATTGGGAGTCGGTGTAAAACGTCACCGCACAGGGCTGCCGAAGCGCGCGGAGTGATTCAATGGCCCCCTGGAGTTCCATCCGGTTGTTCGTCGTCGCAGGCACTCCGCCGCTCAACTCCTTGCAAAGCTCGCCGCAGGATAATACCGCAGCCCATCCGCCGGGGCCCGGATTGCCGTGGCAACCGCCATCCGTATGGATCGTGACGCTTTTCAACCGGCGTTAGTTCGCGGGAGCGTCGGCCGGCGCGGACTTGATGACGACCGCGTATTTTTCCACGACGAAAATCGCGCCGGCCATCTGGCAAATGTACCGCAGCGATTCGGTGAACGGAGCATCACGGAGGTTCAGCGAGACGCTTGTGGCGTCCATCGTCTCCTTCGGAATCTGGGAGACAAAACTTACGGCCACTTTCTGGTCGGCAGCGCGTTGTTTGAGATATTCGAGCGCGGTGCTGAATGACGCGTCCTTGAGTTCAACCTTCGGCAGAATCAGGCTTTCGAGCTGCTTGGCAAGCTGACTTCCGCCATTCTGAGCTTCCTGCGTTTTGATCATGCGCAGGTAATTGATGGCCGTGATGTTCTTCGGATCGGCTTCCAGCACGGTCTGGAACTTGGCTTTGGCCGTCGCGAGATCACCAGCCAGGTAAGCGCGCTGGGCTTCGCTGGAAAGTTGCTGGGGGTTCGCATACGCGGTGGTCACAGCGAATGCAACGACGAGGAGCGAGGCGATAGTTTTCATGGGGAGAACGGCTAACCCAAACTACACCAAATAGCTTGCTGATCAACAGACCTCTTTTCCCCACGAAGGCGCGGAGAGCACGGAGCGGTTCTGTTTCGTTATCCTCCGTGGTCCGTGGCTTCGTGGTTGAAGCTGTTGTGCTTATCTGCGGAAAAAAACCATCCCCGACTTCGGCGGCAGCGTCTCTTTGCCGCGCGCAGGCCGCGACGGAACAGTCCCGGTTTCATCCACCGCGACATTCCACGAACCATGCGGCAGTTCGATTTCCACAGCGCTGTCCGAGGCATTCATCGCCACGCAGACGAAGTCCCAGTTTTCACCCCGCAAGCCGTTACCATCGAGCGTGAAAAGAATCGTGGAGTCCCCGGGCGACGGCACCAATGCGAAGCGCTTAGCCACTTCCTCCTTGGTGCGCAGTCGGAAAACGGGGTGCTGTTTGCGCATGGCAATGAGGTCGCGGACGAACTCGTTGACGGCGGCGTGCTGCACTTTGAGCGACCAATCGACCTGATTGATGTCGTCGGGCGCTTCGTAGCTGTTGTGGTTGCCTTTTTTGGTCCGGGCAAACTCTTCGCCACCGTGAATGAATGGCACGCCCTGCGCCGTGAAAAGCGCGAGGTAGCCAAGTTTCATCGTGCGCAACAGGGTTTCCTCTGGCGCCCCTGGCATCGAGATCCTGAGCTTGTCGATGAGCACAAGGTTGTCGTGGCAGGTCATGTAATTGATCGAGTGCTCGGGCGACTCCGCCCAGTCATACCAGGTGCCCTGAAGGCCTTGGCGAACGTTTCCGACCTGCGAATGGTTTTGGATCCAGCCGGGTTCGCCGCCGTCGGGCGATCCCTTGAGCGCGTTGCGGAATCCGTCATTAAACGCACCGATGCGGGTCCCGCGAATGCCCTGTTTGTCCATCGGATTTTTGAGCGTGGTGGATGCCGCCATCCAGGGTTCGCCATATAGCAAAATGTCGGGTTTGATTGCGCGCAGCGCTTTCTCCGCTTCCTTCATCGTCTCAATGTCGAGTAACGCCATGAGGTCGAAACGGTAGCCATCGACACCGAATTCGCGCACCCAATAAACGAGTGAATCGATGACGAATTTCCGGACCATGGGCGCTTCCGTGCGAAACTCGTTGCCGCACCCGGAGCCATTGGAATAGGAGCCGTCGGGGAGTCTGCGGAAATAATATCCGGGAACCACCGCATTGAATGGCGCACTTTCGGCGGTGTGATTGTACACCACGTCGAGGATCACGCCGATGCCGCGTTCGTGCAGTGCGGCGATAAGCGTTTTGAGTTCCGCGATGCGCGAAGCGTCGTCAATGCGGCTTGCAAAGAGGCCTTCGGGCGAATTGAACGCCGAGGTGATGTAGCCCCAGTTGTATTGGTTCGCGGCTTCGTTGTTGTCAAAGTCTTGCACGGGCAGCAGTTGCACGTGGGTGACGCCCAGTTCCACGAGGTGATCGATCCCCGTCTTTACTCGGGGATCGGTCGGAAGACGCAGTCCGCCCTCCGCAAACCCGAGGTATTTCCCTTTTTGCACAGCACCGCTGCTTGGCGACATGGTGAAATCGCGAACGTGCATTTCGTAAATCACCGCATCGACAGGCGAAGCGATGCGTGGGCCGTTGCGCAGCCGTTCCCAGCCTGCAGGATTGGTGTTTTCCAGCCGGGTAATGCGGGCGCGCGTGCTACTTTGCACGGCATTCGTCGCCATGGGATCGAGCACTTCGCGACGCGGATCCAATTCCGGACCTTCGAGTTGATACGCGTAAAATTTGCCCTCGAGTTGCGCGGGCAGCGCGAGTTGCCAGATGCCTTTCTCCCCCTGTTGCATCGGGTGTTCCGTGCGTCCCGCCGGTCCGCTCGCCGTGTCGAAAAGCAGCACGTTGACCTTGCTCGCTGTCGGGGCAAAAAGCCGGAACGTCGTTCCTGCAGGAGTCCACGTGGCCCCGAGTTGCGCGTCGCCATCGAAAAAGAGGTTCGGGTCGTCGAGGATGCCGCGCGGCGTCACTTCGACTGGTTCGCCGAAGCCCCGCAGTCCGACGCGCAACCCGCCCTGACGCAGGTTCAGCGCAGTGAGCGTCTCGATTTCCACCTGAAACGAACTGTCACCGCCATGAAACTTCGCCCCCGGCGCAGCGGATTTAATAACGATCATTTCGCGCGTCAACCCCACGATGCTGAGGGCTTCTGATGGAAGATCCTTCGCGGTCACAAGCCGGTTGAGGAAAAGCGTGATGTGATTGAGCGAATCGATGAACGCGTGAAGGATGCGCGGGCTGATGTCCGGTTGCGTCGTATTCACGGTGTTCTGAGTGCCGACGATCCACACGCTGCGCCCCATTTCCGGACTCCAGAATTTGTCGCTGCCGTCCTTGCGATTCCAATCCTTGCCAAAGCGCGTCAACATACCGATGCGACCGTCTTTTTCTATGCCGTACTCCCTCGGGTCGAATTGAAAAAAGACACCGAACTCGTCGCGGCCCGCTGGTTCAAATTCGTTGGCCTTGGGCGTGTTTTTTTGCTGCGGATCCCAGGTCCAGAGCGTTACACCGTCGTAGGCATCGTCGAACCGGTGGTAATGCACCGTGACCAGATGTTCGTTGATCGGCGTGGATTCAGGCCGGGACGACATCGGGGTTGCCGTGGACAAGGCAGAGGGCTGGGTGGTCATGGTTTCTTCCGTGGTTTTCGGGGTGTCGTTGCGCTCCAATTCGCAACCTGTGAGTGTGAAAAACAAAAGGAGAGCCGGGGGGATACGATGGATTTTCATGCGAGGGATCGATAGCCATCGGGGTCGATTTCCACGGCGCCGTAGCCGATGGCGAGCAACCCGTCGGTAAGGCGGGAGGTCAGCGGTGGAAGTTTGAAAAATTCTCCGGGCGCAACCATCACCCGTGCGCGCGGCGGACCATCTGGCGCGACCAGATGACGCACACGAAAAATTGAAAACCCAAGCGAGCGCACCCAGTCCTCCGCATTTTCCACCATGTCGAGCGCCTCTCGCGTAACCGGAGTTCCATGCGGAATACGTGAGCTGAGACACGGCTGCGCAGGAGCGTCGGCGGTGGGCAGCCCGAGTTCCGCTGAACGCGTGCGAATCTCCGCCTTGGTGAACCCGGCATCGCGCAACGGGGCGAGCACGGAAAATTCGCTGGCGGCTCCGCGTCCGGGCCTGTCGTGGTGCATGTCATCGGCATTTTCCCCATAGGCAATCGCCGTGTATCCGCGTTCTTTGGCCAGCGAATCGAGCCGGAGAAAAAGTTCCGCCTTGCAAAAATAACAGCGGTTCACCGGATTCGACGCGTAGCGCGGATCCTCAAGTTCCCGCGTGGGTATCACCTCGACACGGGCGCCGATTTTTTCTGCTACAGCCAGCGCTTCGGCCAGCGCTTTGCGAGGGAGACTCGGGCTGTCGGCTATGACGCCCAGCGCACGATCACCAAGCGCCCGATGTGCCTCGGCAAGCAGCAGGGTGCTGTCCACTCCCCCGCTGTAGGCAATAAGAAGTGGCTCATGATCCCGAAGGATGTTTTGAAGATGATCGAGTTTCTCGCGCAAAAGATTTCATGGGTTTGCGGCTGAGGTCCACCGCGCAGGCTCTTACAATTGCAACCTGCGGAACAATTCGTCCAGCGGGAGTTGCAGGCCGATGTAAAAATCACCGAACTCAGCGTAGTCCGCGCTCACGGCATCAAAACGCATTTCATACACGATGGCCTTGATCTCAAACGTGTCGTGCGCAAAGAGCGTGACACCCCACTCCGCTTCGTCGAGCCCGGTGGAACCCGTGATCAACTGCCGCACGCGTCCCGCATAGGTCCGCCCCACGCGGGCGTGCCCGGCCATCAATTTTTTGCGCTCTTCAAATTCGAGGGCATACCAGTTTTTGCCCGACTCCCGGCGTTTCGACATCGGGTAAAAGCAGAACACCGGCCAGTCCGGCATGTTGGGGTAAAGGCGATCGTTACCGTATTTTTCCATGCGCGTCCGAAATTCCACGAGTTTCTGTTCATGCTCGGATGTGCCGGATTGCAGATGATCCTCCGTAACGAGCGAAGCGGAATATTCTGTCTCGCTCGTCGTGTACTCGCTGCGCTCCGTCATAGAGAGGTAGCTGAACACCGGAGCAAGAACGTCGGGCCCGAGCGAAAGATTGAGCTTTTTTTCAAAGGCATTCGCCACCTGAAGATCGGGCGTGAGGAGCATGAAGCCCAGGTCGGCTTTGGGCGTCACCATGCTGAACATCAAAAGCTGGGTGGATTCCGCCGCCCGGATCTCCTGGACCAGTTCGGTGAGACCGGTTTTCCACTCGCGCTGTTCCTCGGGGCTCAGAATGTCCCAGGCCGCATGTTCAATTTTGTAAAATAAATGGATAACGTGCCAGCCCTCCTTAGAGACGACAGCGGGCACTCGGGGTTCGGTTTGCACAGCGGCAATCAGGCGTGAAAATGACCCGCGTTTCAACTCTGACCTCAAAAAAGTTTGTTAAGGGTGCGCAACCATCCTGGGCAGTTCGTGCCGGAGCCATTTGACGCCACGTGGTTTGCGCCTACGTTCTGTTCTCCTTTCATGAACAACCATCTCCTGCGTTCGACGTCCGTTTTCATCGCCACCATGTTCGGTTTTTCAGCATGCGACACTCCGGGCGAGGGCGCAAAATACGGAGCGATTATCGGCGCAGCCGCTGGCGGACTTCATGAGGGAACCATCGAAGGCGCGGCTGTCGGAGCGGCAATCGGTGCTGCGACCGGAGCGCTCACGGGCAAAATCAGACAGGAACGCCGCCGCGCGCGCTACGAGCAGGAATATCCAGAGGATCGCTATTACAATGAAAATCGCGATCAACCCCGCGACGCCAGCTATCCCATGGCAAAGTACGACCGCCCCGGCTACGTGCGCAGCCCCTATAAACCGTATCACCTGATCGACGTGCGCGGCATCCCCACAGGCTCGGAAGTTGTAGACCCGTCCTGCGACCGCGTGTTCATTAATCCCTGAACTCAGGCGGGTTGGAATCAGGCATAGGGACAAAAAAGGAGGCTGCCGTTTTTCAACAGCAGCCTCCCCCCAGGAAATCTGAAAATTAGTAGCTCGTGCTCGTCCGGGTGTGTTTGAACTTGGTTTCAAAACCAAGCTCAGGGGCAAATTCCGTATAACCCCCGTTCACCCAGGGAATGTGCGAACGGTAGAAAGGACGATACGTTCCCTTGGTTGTCGGGAACGGGAAGGTGACCAATTCAAACACTCCGGCTCCGAGACGGAAAAAAGTGCGGCCGGTGCCTTTGACGACGCCGTAGCCGGCAGCCGAGGAGTTGCCTTCGCGTTCGTTGATCTTGCACACCGTGTCAGGCAATTCGGTGATTCCAAAGGTAATGTTTTGCAACGCACGGCCCAGTTTGCGCGTCGGGCCATAATCATTTGCTGGCGGATCTTGAATGTCCGCCATGACGCTCGCTGCGAAAAGGGCGGTGACTAGGAGAGCGAGGGAAACCTTCATAGGCTCCTAATAGAACAATCACCCCCCTGAGTGCAAACGTTTTTTCTCCAGCCACCTAGTGAAAGAATTTGTGCATCAAAAGCGATACGCCGTTGAAACCCAGAAAATAGACCATCGCAAGGAAGGCCGCGGAAACTAGCCCGAGGAAATATCCCACCAGAACCAGCACACCATCTTCCTCCATCAATCCGATCGTGAGGAAAATAATCGCCAATGCAGGAATCGCGTTTGGAACAAAAAACGGAAGCGACATGATGAACGCGCTCACCATGATCCCCACCCCGATCAACGCTTTCATCGCGGGCCAACCGTGAACGAAATGCAGACGCGGACGCACAAACCGCTCCAGTTTTTCAAAAATCCTGATTCCCGCCACCACCACTTTTTCAATCACCGCGTGGGGAATTTTTTTGTTGAGAATGAAAGTGGGAAGCCAGGAGCGCTGACTGAATATCAGCCGCAGCGACATGAACATGATCGCGGCACCGAACAGCATCGAGGTTGGGTTCGGTATCGGCATCGCAAACGGGATGGCGATAATCAGGATCACCACGGCAATGCCGCGGCCCTGGAGGATAGCCTCGATTTCCGCCAGCGATAAATCGTGCCCCTGCGCCATGACGAGCAGCCTCCGCAAATCCTCGGAAAGCCGCGGCGGATAAGCCGAGTCGATATCACGCACATTCAAGGGCTTTTCCAACGTAGGGTTATCCGAGTCCACGACGCCGTCACATACCCCAATTTCATTGAACTGACAATTTATCTTGGCCCACGCTCTTCTCTCGCACATCATCGCTGGTCCCTATGGAAGATGAAATCCGCAAAGCGGTCGAAGCAGGAAAACTCAGCACCAACGCGGGCGATCAACTCGCCAAACTCATGCCGGGCACGTACTGCCAGCACAAAAGCTGGGGGTTTGGTCAGATCGATGCCCTCAACTTTCTACTGAATCAAGTCACCATCCATTTCAAAGCCAAGCGCGGGCACACCATGCAACTCGCTTACGCAGCCGAATCCCTCACGCCTCTTGCCGAAGATCACATTCTGGTACGGAAATCCACCGCGCTGGACGCGGTGAAAAAACTCGCATCCGGTGATCCGGAAGCGCTGCTCCGCATCATTCTCCAGAGCTACGACGGCAAGGCGACCGTGGATCAAATCGCCACCTGCCTCGCCCCCGAGGTTTTTAACGAAACCGCTTTCAAAAAGTGGTGGGAAAGCACGAAGAAAATCGTCAAATCGCAAGGGCACTTCAACGTTCCCTCCAAGAAAAATGAGCCGGTTATTCTTCGCGACGCACCCGTGGAACGCAGTGCCGAATTACTCGAGGCTTTCCAAAGCGCGCGGCAGCTCAAGGATCAGATCGCAGCATTTGAAGGCATTCTGAAAAATACCGACGCTTTCAGCGATAAACAGGTGCTCGCACCGATCATCGCCAAGGCGGAATCCGCCGCACAGCAGGGGCAAAAACTTCACGCACCCGAGGCCTTCACCCTGCTTTCCCTGCGAGACGATCTTTGCGCCAAAACCGGCTTGGCCGCCGGAGCTCCCGACCTAGCAACGATGGCTCGCGAGGAGTACCGCTCGCTCCCCGAGATTTTTGAGCGGGTCAACGCCGGACGCATCAAAACGATCTTTGCAAGTTTTCCTAAAGCTTTCGGAGACGATTGGCAGCACAAAGCCATTCAGCTTCTTCCCAAAGGCCCGGCAAAACTCATCTCCGAAGTCGCCCGTCTTTTTGCGGACAACAAAAAAAGCGACGAATTGCATCACGCGCTGCACAAGATGATCCGCGATCACAGTGTCACCACGGACATGCTGATCTGGCTGTGCAAGGAGCGCGAGGGCACCTTCAGCGGTCTGGTGAATCCTGAGTTTTTTAGCGCAGTCATTAGCAGCCTCGAACGCGATCTCCTCTCCGAAAAACGCACTTCGCGTCTTCAGGATCTGCTTTTCGAAGATCGCGATCTGGTTACCGACATTCTCGACGGCGCGGATTTTGCCGCCGTGCGTGACGCCATGCGCAAGCTGCTCATGACGCCGGTTTTCGAGGAACTCAGCAAACGCTCCCTCATCGGGCGCATCGTGCGCATTTATCCCGAAGTGGAATCCTTGATCACTGGTGGCGAGAGCGAGAAGGTTGAAAACCTCATCGTTTCGTGGGGTAGCCTCCACAAGCGCAAGGAAGATTACGAGGATCTCGTAAACAAGAAGATCCCCCAAAATACGCAGGACATCGCCATCGCCCGCAGCTACGGCGATCTCCGCGAGAACTTCGAGTTCAAGAGCGCCAAGGAACAACAGCGGGTGCTCATGCGCCGCAAATCAGAAACCGAACGCGACCTTTCCCGCGCACGCGGCACCGATTTCGCAAATCCTGATCTCACCCAGGCCGGCATTGGCACCACCGTCCGCCTCCATAGCGCCACGACCGGCGTGTCAACCACCTACACCATCCTCGGTGCATGGGACACTGAACCGGATCGCGGAATCATCAGCTACCTTTCAGCCATGGCGGTGGCCATTGTGGGACATAAAGCTGGCGAAACCATCGAGATCCCAACCGAAACCGGCACCGAATTGGTGGAACTCCTCGCCATTGAAACGCCGAGCCAGGATCTGCTGCCCGAAGCGCCACAGAGCTAAAAACCGTCAGCTCGGGGTTTCGTCCCAGGCACCCTTGACGGGATGAATGGCCCACGCACCTGCCCGCCGGGCGGTTTCGACTTCGCCGGTGAAATCTCCGAGATTTTGAACCCACGGATTTTGTTCCGCTGGATAATTTCGCACCCGAAAACCCAAATGATGAGCTGCCGTAGGTAGAAAAAGCTCCAGATAAACCGGCGTGATTTCCTCCACCGCGGCCACGGCGCAAAATGCTTCCCGAGTCCAAAAAGACCCGCTGCCAAACATGCTGAGAACCACCGACGCATCTTCCCGCTTGGAAATGCTCCGCCATTGTTCCGCAAAAGCAGGATCCGCGACATGATACTCCCAGTGCCCGTGGCTTGTGCGGTCCACGCGGCGAAGATGGTATCCCAGCACATCGGCATCTTCGGAGGCTAAACGACCCAACTGTCGCTCGTTCAGATCGTTTACGAGCGGCAGTTGATCATACTCCGCAAAATGCACGTGCGTCGCCTCACTCCCTTGCAACCAATCCGCAACCGCACGCCACACCGCACCGTAACCCTGCTTCTCACGTTGATGATCCCGCGTTCTTAGTCTTGCGTCGATAACGTGCCGCTTCATTCCGTGTTGCACGGCCTGAAAATCCTCAACGCGCCCGCCATGAATGATGAGCAATAGCGTCGGGTCGACGCAACGCGCCCACCATTTCACCATTCTGTCCACGGCCACTGCGGGCTGATGCGTGAGCAGGATGTTCGCAACAACACCCATCATTCCCTCGGATAATCCGGCTCTTTTGCCGCAACAAAACCCAACTCATGCCGCCAGTAATTCAACCGGTTCTTCGGCAGAAATACCGCACGCACCGGACGCTCCAAACCCAACACCCAGACCCGCCCGCGCCACGTCAGCACCATGGCGCGCCCAAGCACTTCACCCGTCTCGGCGTCCCGCAGGGTGCTCCCCATCGCGCGCGCCAGCGCAAGGACCAGTCGGGAAAGCGGCGATCTCATCGTGGGTTAGTTTTTCGAAGAAAGTATCTTCTGCTCTATGGACTGCACATAACGATCCACCGAGTAGCATTCCAGAAAATGTTCCCGCAAATGCAACTCCGGCGGCACCGGCATCATCGCCAACCACTCAGACACAAGCTGATCCACATTTTTAACTTCAATCAAATGCCTGTATCCCGCAGGAAACAGTAAGGGCACCCCGTTCGTCCGCGTCGCAATGATGGGAAGATCAAAGGCAAAGGCCTCAATCAGAGCCACCGGACAGTTGTCCCAGTGCGACGGAAAAAGGAAAATATCTGCCTCCGCAAACAGCGCATGCTTGCTCTCGCCCGAAACAAAGCCGTGATACGTAACCGCCCCGGCCAGATCCGGCTTGGCGATCCGATGGAAAAATTCCCGCTCCTCGTCGCTCTCCTGAAAACTTCCCGCCACATCCAGATGAACACGCGTGGCATTATGCGCAGACGCCAGTTGTACATTGATTCGCGCTGCAGCCTCCAGCGTATCGAACAACCCCTTCGATCGCGTGCAATGCGAAAGAAATAAGGCACGAAAAACGATGTCTTTCTGCCCCTCTCCATCACGCAGATTCGTTCGCCCGATTCTTTGCGCCATCACCGTTCGCTCAAACTCCGGACAAGGGTCAGGAATGCCATTGGGCTGCACCAAGAGATGTTTCGGACGAAAATGCGCGGCGTCGTCACGGTTGAAATCGGTCAGCACAATGCTCACATCCGCGCCATCAAGAAGCAGATGGCTGATCGATCGCTCCAGACCGGAAGCCTGATTGTCCACCCACTCGCCCAGACCTGTGGCGTGCCAGTGGAAAACGATTTTGTCGAAGAACGGTCGACAGATCGCCATGACAATCCAGTCCCGATAAAGCGCCGAACGTTTCCCCGGTGCAGGCACGTAGTAAAATGTCCGCACATCGTGCCGAAACCTGCACCAAAGCGCTTCCAGACAAAATCGCAGCAACTTGAGGAGCTTGAGTAAATGCACCGCGCCGATGTCGTCGATCCGGTCTGAGATGCTGCAATTCACGTGATACGGCTCCAACTTGGTCGCCATTTCCAGCGAGATCGGCTGCAAACTGTCGGCACTCGGGCGCCCGCGATTACTACCGCCAAACGCGTCAAGCGTCAGTTTCACCATGTAACTTTGCCCGTGATGCGGCGGCGGCGTGTGCGCGAAAATAAGGAATTTCTCCTTCCTCAACTTCGGCCCGTAGCTTGTCTCCAGCCAGTCCGCTGTGATCCGCACCCCTTCCTCCAGCCAAAATGGCGGACGCCCCAGCGCCGAAAAAGTCTTGGCGATGGGCGTCACATAATTCGTGACCATGCTGCTAACCCGCGAGGAGTTGATGAAAAAAACACGACCAGTGATTTTTGAAATCACATCCCCGACCAATCCCATCGACCGCAAAACAATGCGAGGCACTTTGCGCGCCGGAGTCCCCCGCAACGCCTTGGAAAACGCGTTGGTCCACTCGTAGATATCCGCTGCTTCATCACCCACGTAGAACACCTTCCGGTTCACCTCCCTCTCCGGCATCGTGAGGATGCGCAGGATTTGCCACACGATGTTGCCCACATAACCGTAGCACCGCACCACCGGATCCCCGCCCGGATGCATGTACAGCCCCTTTTTTACCACGGCCCAAAACTCGCGCGGATACCGCGGATGCCACGGACCCCAGATGTTCGTCGGACGAATCATCGTCCAGCAACACGACGGATCAACCGCCCGGATCCGCTGCTCGCAAATCACCTTGCTCTGGCCATAGACCGTCGCCGGAAAATAATCGTTGTCATGCTCCGGCAACCGTCCCGGGCCGCACACAAACTGACTCGACGTGAAGATGGTCCGCCGGATCGTGGCGCAACTTTTCACCGCCTCCGCAACATACTGCGTTCCATCCGTGTTCATCCGGTAACTTTCATCGACCGTCGTGTTTTCGTCGCAATCAGTCCGCGCCGCGAGATGGATGACGTACTCGGGTTGAAACTCCTGAAAATCGTTGAGCATGCCTTCGCGATCCATGAGGTCGCGCTTCCGCCAATACATCCGGTGCTCATCCTTGAGCGGCGGATGTTTCGACAGATCGAGCAACGTGTGCCCCTGCGCAGCCAGCACCTCCAGCAGGTTCGTGCCAATAAATCCCGATCCGCCCGTGATCAGAATCCGGGCGGGCGGTTCAATTTTTGGGAAAAGCGATGCGTCGTGGCTCATGACAGACATTCCTCATAGAGCTTCTCAATCTGCGCCACCATCCCGTCCAAAGTAAACTTCGTCGCGATACGCTCGCGGCCCGCGCGGCCCATGCGTCCGCGTAACCCGGCATCTTTCGCGAGCACCTCAAGTTTGTCCGCGAGATCCTCCGCATTGGCGGGTTCCACCAAAAACCCGGATTCACCATCCGCAACCTGATCCACGGAACCACCCAACCGCGTTGCCACCACGGGTAGCTCCATGGCCATGGCTTCCATTACCACACCGCCGAACGGCTCCGGTTGTGCACTCGGCAAAACGAAAATATCCATGCCTGCATAAGCCGGACGCGGATCGGCAAGCTCACCGGTAAAAATCAACTGATCCTCCACACCCAACTCCCGAGCCAGATCCTGAAGCCTGACGAGATGATCTTCATTCCCCGGAAACGGTGTCCCCACGATAAGCCCCCACACTTTCACACCACGCGTTTTCAAAATCCCAATCGCCCGGACCACATACTCCTGCCCCTTGCGCACCCATTTAATCCGCCCAACAACACCTGCCACGATATCTTCTTCCGAAATACCCAACGTCTTTCTAAAGTCTGACCGCATCCCGGTGTTGCCCTGTGGAAACTCGGACAAATCAAAACCATTGTTCACCACTGCAACCTTTTCTCTCGACGAAAATTGCGCTGCAATGGCCTCGGACACTGCGAGAATTCTATCGGAAAAAACGCGGAAGAACTTTTCGTAATATTTCCAGAACCCGCTGAACTCCTGGAACCAGTCGCGTATATGCCACACATGAGGAACACCCGCGCATTTCGCCGCCGGACCACCGGGAAGGATCACCCCAGTGTTGGAATGCACCAAATCGATGCGTTCGCGCCGTATAATACTGTAAATTGCTGCAATCGAAAAAGGAATGCGCAGAAGAAACCAGGGGAGCTTCACCAGACGAAACGTCGCACGGTCAACCACGCTAAGTCCGGAATAAATGATGAGTGGAACCTGTAGGCCACGCACCCGGTCTGCCAGCGGCCCCTCAGCCGGAAGAACCACCACAGGATCAAACCGCCCGCGATCCAACGCAGCCAGAAGCCGAAGCAACGACCGGCTAGCACCGTAGATGTCGGCACTGTTGTGGATGTACAAGATGCGTTTCATCTTCTGGAACAAAGATTTTTGACGTAAAGAAATTTACCGCTCTCGCTCGCTTCGATGCGATCTGCACGCTCAATACGAATCTCGGCATCTTCTCCTAGCACCTTCAAAAGATCAGGCCGCAGCCGTCCCATCCAATCTCCAAAAAACTGTTCTCCCAATGCCGCATCCATTTGCACCACCAGCGAAAAACTCTCCGCTTCCTCCTGCACCAACTGAAATCTCTGCAACGCGGAGCCACCATGCACCACCCCAATAATGTGCCGTATGTAAACTGGGCTCACATATCCCCCCGTCGTGTTAATGAGAAATTCCACGGAACGCCCCTCCAACTCCTTCAACAAACCCAGCGGTGATCCACACCCGCAGGATCCCGACTCCCGCGAACCCATGTCCCCGATCTCATACCGGATCAACGGAAACCTTTTGTTCATCAGCAGTGTCACCAGTATTCGACCCGTTACTCCCTCCGGCACAGGCTGTCCGTCCTTGTCCACAATCTCGATATGCACGGCATTTTCAAAAATGTGAAACCCGCCGCTGGCACATTCGCACGCCATGTCAGCGCATTCCCGGCTGCCGTATTTATTATGAACACGTGCACCAAACACTTTCCCCAGTAATTCCCGATGCGACGGCAAAACCGTCCCAGCACACGCCATGACCGACTGCAGCTTAGGTGCCGCCTGCCCAGTGCGTTCCACATGCCTCGCCAACTCAGCCGCTGCGTCAATGTATGCCATGAGATGACAAAGTTGGGTCTCATGCATCTGTCGCAGATACTCGTCCATCCGCGCAGCATCCATGAGAAAGGCATTCATCGGATGCATGCGAAGCAGTCCGTTCATCACCCGCTTCTGCAGGGAATCCCGGCTGTCATTGATGTCCCGCATCGAACCCCAGAGATAGAAATAGGGGGTACCAATCGGGAACCCGCACATCGCCTGAGAATAAAGCCGCCCCGCACGACCCCAATCCCGAAAATCCGCGTCGTGAATCACGCTTGTCGGCGTGCCAGTGGAGCCTCCAGTTTTTACCTCAACCCAAGAATAACGTGCGCGTTTCTTACAGCCCTCATGTTCCTCACGCAAGGATGGCTCCATGAAATCGCGATAGTTGGTACGTAGCGCGTCCTTCTTTAAAATCGGAAACGCGGCGAGTGTCGGTGCCGCTTCCGTCACGCGCTCCCGATAAAACGGAACGTTCTGCACGGCATGCCGGAGCAAATCCGATAGCCGCTGAGCACGCAGCGTTTCCAACCCTGCACGCGACATTTTACCGAGGGAGCAATATTCCCGGTGAGCCGCTCGCAACCGGGACCCCATCGCATCGTGCGCAATCAAATAAGCCGTTTCGTACAAGTTCACGTCTGGAAAATCTACTCCGCCTCAATATGTCCACGCCACCCCGGAGGCGCGGAGAATCGATGCAGCACAGGCAGAGCATTGACACCCTGCTCACTTGCTATCCCATTAAACACAGCGGTAAAACGATCAGGATCAAAGTCCTTCAGAATTTCCGCTGCAAACCCACGGTAATGCGATAGAAGACGGATTTTTCGCCAGTCGTAACCCATCATTCGCGCCATCGCAAAATCGATGAGAAAAGGATTCCTTGATGCCGCCAACAAACGCATGTTCACAGGCAGCGGTTGCAAGGGCCCGTTGCCTTCACCAGCAATCACCCCATCCAGAAAGTTCATCACGGTGCGCTGGGTCTCATGGCTCAACTCCCCGCCTTCCTGCTTTCCAAAAAGCAGAATCACATTGAGGTCATACACCATTCGCCAGATCGAGTCGTTGCCATACCACGATCCGGATCCCACGTAAAAATTTCCTCGAAGCGCATCCCTCGTCCCGACCGTCTTGATGCCCTTCAATCTTTTCACCATTTCCCAACCCCTCTTGAGAAGCTTGAAAACGAAACGCGAACGTTTTTGAAACATCTCCCGCAATCGCGCCTGCCAATAAAACCACATGGAAATGTCCTCGGGAAACTCATCCCCTCCCCTCGACGGTTTGCCCAGTTGATGATGCACCAGATAAGCCTTCGATCCGTTGATGCCCACAAGGTTTTTCAGCGCACCCGTGATCCCGGACTTCTGGTGAGTTTTCATTTTTGGAAAATTGATCACCAGATCGGCCATCAGCACACTTCGGGCAATAAGATACCTGTGGCTGCCCTTCCGGTGCACGCTGATGGTTTCCTGAGGATCGTAATCCGATACCCGGAATGACGCGGCATTGTGGCTCACTTCGTCAAGTTGGCTTTTCTCGTCCAGGACGATCTCGGCATATCCAAGAGGATCGCCAGCATGCTGCGGATCACGCTCAAGATACCCATCCACGGATCGAAACCGTTCCCTGCGTAAATCCAGAATCTCAATTTTTCCGCCAAATTTCTCAATTAATCGCGAAAAACCCGCCTGCCGGGAAAGCACGTCCCAATCGCAGCTTTGCAGCGGCACATCCCCCAGTGTCAGCATTTCGAGTTGAGGATACTTTTTAAAGCACGCCGTAATACAGGCATCCAGAAGCTCGGTGGATGTCACCAGCGCTGCAATGGGGAAGTCCGGGTTTTCCTCGTGCCGGACCCAGTTCGGCTTAATCAGGACCCGACGAAAATTACCCGTAGGCAGATTTCTTTCGAAAAATGACGCAACGTCAAGATCGTCACCTTGGATTACTTCGAGGGAATTCATACGGCGAAAGACCAATCTGACCGCCCATACAGCGAGATCAATACTAGGTTTTCCCGATAAGCTGTTTCGAAACAAGGCTAACCAGCAAACTTCTCGCTGACTCTTTCTCCTAGAACCTTCGCGATCGCCTCATTACCCAACCGGTCAATGGCTTCCTGCAAAAATCCGTGAACGATCAGCTTCTGCGCCTGTTTCATCGGGATACCCCGGGCGAGCAGATAGAAAAGTTCCTCCGCCTCGACCTGACCGCTTGTCGCCCCGTGCGTGCAACGCACGTCGTCCGCTTCGATTTCCAAACCAGGCGCGGAATTCGCCTCGGCTTCGTCGCTCAACAGAAGGTTGCGCACTTTCTGGTACGCATCCGTCTTGTGCGCGCCGGGTTCAACGCGGATCAGTCCGGCAAACAAGGTTCGCGCCTGATCATCCAACGAGTTTTTGTAAAGCAAATCACTCGCCGTGTTCGGCACTTCGTGGATTTGAAACGTGCGCTGATCGATCTCCTGCCGCCCGTTCGTCACGTTCACCGAAAGCATGTCGCTGCGACCGCCCTGGCCCGCGAGATGACTCACACTTTCGCCGCGCGCATAAGCCGCGCCGAGATTCAGCGTGAGGCTGGTCGAGGCTGCATCGCGGCCGACCACCGTGGAGTTCATTTGAAACGCTTTCGTGTTTTCGCTCCAGCCTTGCACGTTGACATAGGTGAGCTTCGCCCCGGTTTCGAGGAAAAGATCGTTCACCCCGCAAGCCACACCCGACGTCTTCGACGATGCCCCGAGGAAATGATCCACAAGCGTCACCCTGCTGTTCTCGCCGACCACAATCAGCGTGTGCGGGAAAACCGCGACGTTGTCTCCGCTCATCCAGTGAAACACCTCGATCGGCAGTGAAATTTCCGTGTTCTTAGGGATAAAAAGGAACGTGCCGTTCGTGACGTTGGCTTGGTGCAAGGCCGCGAATTTGTCGCCACCCAGCAACACGGGTTGCGTCATGAAATGGCGGCGCACAATTTCCGCATGCTCCCGCACCGCAATACCCAGCGACTCCCAAATCATACCCTTCGCACGCAGTTCATCGCTCAGGATGCTGTGATGCACCATGCGATCGTTGGCAAATATCATCCGCCCGGAAACAGCCTCCAGCGAGGTCGAACGGCTAATCAACTCCGCGGCTTCCGCCACTTCCTCAGCACGTTTAGCCCCCGCGATATCGATCTTTTTGAGATCGGTAAACCGCCACGATTCATCCGTGCGCTTCGGCCACGCAAGTTTTTCGAAACGATTCCAGGCTTCGCAGCGAGCGGATTGAAACCATTCGGGCATGTCCGGTTGAGGCACCGGCCGGGTGATGATTTCTGGCATGAAGGGCTCTTCGAGTGTGACGCTGCTCATGATTACTATTTCTGTTTCGGGATCAGCCGACGCTGCCTTCCATTTCCAGGTCGATCAGGCGCTTCAATTCCACGCTGTATTCCATCGGAAATTGACGGACCAGATCGTTGACAAAGCCGTTCACCGAAAGACTCATCGCCTGGCCCTCAGTCAATCCGCGTTGTTGCATGTAAAAAATCTGATCCGCGCTGATCTGCGAAACACTGGCTTCGTGCTGTACTGCGTTGCCCGTGCCACGCACCGTGATCGCCGGATAGGTGTCCGTGCGACTGCGTGAATTAATAAGCAGCGCGTCGCATTCCGTGTTGTTCTTGCATCCCTTGAGATGCTTGGGAATGTGCACCAAACCGCGATACGTCGAGCGCCCTTTGCCCATGCTGATGCTCTTCGACACAATGTTCGACGTCGTCTCGTCCGCCGCGTGAATCATCTTCGCGCCCGTGTCCTGATGCTGTCCGTCTCCGGCCAGCGCGATGGAAATCACCTCGCCGCGCGCCTTGCGGCCCTTAAGAACTACACCCGGATATTTCATCGTGAGACGACTGCCGATGTTGCAATCAATCCATTTCACCTCGGCCTCTTCGTGCGCCACAGCGCGCTTGGTCACAAGGTTGAAAACGTTGGAACTCCAGTTCTGGACAGTCACGTATTGAATTTTCGCACCCTTGAGCGCCACAAGTTCCACCACAGCGGAGTGCAGCGTAGAAGTCCCACGTTTCGGCGCCGTGCAACCTTCCATGTACATCACTTCCGAACCTTCGTCCGCGATGATCAGTGTGCGCTCGAACTGTCCGAAATTCTCCGCATTGATCCGGAAATACGCCTGGAGCGGATGTTTCACCTTCACTCCCGGAGGCACGTAGATAAAAGAACCGCCGCTGAAAACCGCACTGTTGAGCGCGCTGAATTTGTTGTCCCCCGTCGGAATAACCTTGCCAAAAAACTTCCGGAAAATCTCCGGGTGTTCCTTCAATCCTTCGGTCGAGCCGACAAAAATAACACCCTGTTCGCCCACGGCTTTTTTAATGTTCGAATAGACCGCCTCGGAATCGAACTGCGCCTCCACACCCGCGAGAAATTTACGCTCCTGCTCCGGAATGCCGAGTCGTTCAAAAGTCCGCTTCACATCCTCCGGAACCTCGTCCCACGAACGCGTCGGGCGTTGTCCGTTCGCGAGGTAGTAACGGATGTTTTTAAAAATAATGTTCTCCAAATCCTTCGAGGCCCAGTGCGTGGGCATCGGCTTGGAAAGAAAGGTTTCAAGCGCCTTGAGACGGAAATCCAGAATCCATTCCGGCTCGTCCTTGACCTTCGAAATATAGCGCACCGTGTCCGCCGTCAGGCCGTAGCCCGCGTCGAACTGATGCTTTTCAGGATAAACAAAGTCGCCGACGCTGCGATCGATATCGATGACGGATGGTTCAGTATTCATAGGAATTCCCTCAGTTATTCAGTTTTCAACAATCAAGCAGTCACCAGGTCTTCTTCGACGAGCCAGTCGTAGCCTTTTTCTTCCAGTTCAAGCGCCAGTTCCGGGCCGCCACTGCGCACAATCCGACCGCGCGACATCACATGCACGTAGTCGGGTTTGATGTAATCCAAAAGACGCTGGTAGTGGGTGATCAACAGCACGCCGAGGTTCGGTCCGCGCAGGCTGTTCACCCCGCTCGCCACGACTTTCAACGCGTCGATGTCGAGACCGGAATCCGTCTCGTCCAGCACCGCAAACCGTGGCTCAAGCATGGCCATTTGCAAAATCTCGTTGCGCTTTTTTTCGCCGCCGGAAAAACCTTCGTTCACCGAGCGCGCCGTCATTTTCCGGTCCATGCCGAGCATGTCCATCTTGGCGTAAAGCAATTCGTAAAATTCCATGGCATCGACCTCTTCACCCTCACCACGACGCGCGTTCACCGCTGCGCGCAGGAAGTTGGCATTGCTCACCCCGGGAATTTCCATCGGATATTGGAAGGCCAAAAACAGCCCTTTTCGCGCACGCACATCGGGCTCCAGACCGAGCAACGATTCGCCTTCCATCGTGGCATCACCGCTGGTCACCACATAATCAGGGTGGCCGGCAAGGATCTTCGCCAGCGTACTTTTACCGGAGCCATTCGGACCCATGATCGCGTGGACTTTACCCAGTTCGACTTCAAGGCTCAGGCCGCGAAGGATTTCAGTTTCGCCGATGCTGGCGTGGAGATCGTTGATAACAAGGGAACTCATAAATCAGTGGTTGGTGTGTTTGCGTTTGGAAGTTTCAAATGCCGGTTTGGTTTTGGCGATCTTTTGATCTTTCGCGCACGTCGGGCAGAGGCCATGAAACGTCGCCTCATGGCGCGTAACCAAGGTGTGACGCGGAAATTGCCACGCCGACGGCAGCGATTCCTCACCTTTGAGCGGGATGTCCAGCACGGCATGACAGTGCTCGCAGAAAAAGTGGGCGTGCTCCTCAAGGTTGGGACAAAACCGCGCCGGTCCGCGCTCGGTGCCAATGTGTTTGACCAACCCGCAGTCCGTCAGTGTCTCAAGACAGTTGTACACCGTGGCCAGCGAAATGCTCGGCATTTTCTCCTTCACCCGCATGAAAACTTCGACCGCCGTCGGATGATCACGTTGGTCGGTAAGCGAATCATAGACGTGGCGCCGTTGATCGGTAAAACGCAGACCCTTCCGGGAAATCGCCTCATCGTAGGGCGTCCGGGAATCACCTGTTTGCGTGGTGGAATTGGTGGAGATCACTAGTAAGAATTATTCCAATTAGTGATTCCGCGCAAGGGAAATTTTTACGGAAGGCCAATTTGGAAGGCGTGAAGGCAGGAAAACACACTCAGCAAATGTCGCCTGCCTTTCTGATTATATTTCCTCTCAATGAAGGCGGCAATTGCCCCAGGCCCTAGCGCCGCCTTCGACGTTGCAGCACCGCAAGACCCGCTCCGACGAGCAGAAACGCGCCGGGCTCTGGAATTGCCTGAGCGTCGAGTTGAACGTGGTCGAAATCCACTTCGTTGTCGGGCGCAGCGTTCGTGGCGTTGAGGCTGACAACGGTGTAACGAAGCGAAGTTTTCATGACGGGTAAATGCCTGGATTGGAAAAAAGTGGGGAACAAAGCACGACTCCCGCTCAATAACAAATCTCCGCGACGATTCAAAGCAACTTAAACACCAACGCTGCCCGGCACCCTGACGGATTTCGCGAAGCGTCGTGGACTGCGGCTGTCCTCTGCCGCTTTTCCCATCTCACCCGACGATGCGCATCAAGGCAGACATTGCAGCAGATACGGGAGAAGCTGCTTCTTCCGCGAAACAATACCCTGCATCTCCCACACGTTGGCACGGCGCTGAGGGTAATCGATCTTTTCCACCAACCTCTCATCCCCCACCGCAATGAGTCGTGAGTTCTGCGTATTAACATCGGTCACGAGCAACGCCGCAAAAAGCAGCTTGGACGCCCGTCCGTGCGCCTCGAGCGCGGCAATCAGCGCCTCTTCCTTCTCGTCGTAATGACTGAACCCCAACTCCTCGATCTGGGCCACGGTAAACCGCGCTCCGCCTTCGTTGTATTCCTTGCAGTCGAGTTGCACCGCTTCCTCCGGCTTGAGCGTCAGCAACGGCGAACCCACGGAAAAAATCTGCTCCGCCAGGTCGCCCGGACGCACACCAGTGATATTTTCCAGGTGCGCCAAAATCTCCCGGTCCGTTCCAGTCGCCGTGGGCGAGGTGAGGTTCAGCGTGTCGGAAATCAATCCCGCCATAAGCAGTCCCGCGATCGGCAGCGGAATCGGCACGTCATGCTGCCGAAACGCCAGCGCCACCAGCGTGCTCGTCGAACCTACGGGCTGGTTCCAAAACAAAATCGGCGTGTCCGTGCTGAACCCACCCAACCGGTGATGATCCACAATTTCCACAATATCGATCCGGTCCGCCCCGCGCACCGCCTGCCCCAACTCATTGTGATCGACTAGAATCAACTGCCGCTGCACCGGTTTCAAAAAGTCGCTCTTCGAAAAAATTCCCGCCAATTTTCCATCCTCATCCAGCACTGGAAAAATAAACGCCGACACCGTGGCCGCCTTTTCCCGGGCCGCCTCCAGCGAAGTTTCCGGCGTAAACGCGGTGTATTCAGTATCCAGCATGCCGTCCACTGAGGTCGCCCCGCGCGCCAACAGCACAGTCGTCGCCGTATCATGCGGTGAATCCGCCACCACGGTCCCTGTGGACTTCGCCAACTCCTCAATGTGCGGCAACAACGTCGATCCGTCGGTTATAATCAACGCACGAACCCCCATGCGGATCGCACTTTCCTGAACGTCAGGGCGGGCGTTGACAAAAAGCACCACACTTGCCGGATCGAAATGCCCCATCTTCTCCTCCACCATGTCGGAATCCATCGCCGCAATCACCAGCGTGAACTCCCGGACCTCCGCCGATGCCGTCCCGCACAGCACCTTGCCCCCAAACGTCGCCACCATGTCGGCCAGCGACGCATTGACAATCCGCGCCTTGCCAGAATTTTCACGCGACGGAAACAAGTGGTGCGAAATCTTGTTCGCCGAGAGCAACCCGAGCAACCGCCCGTCCCCATCCACCACAGGCAACCCGCGGATCCGATTGCGATCCACGATTTGCACCGCGTCGTAAAGCGTCGAACCGCTGCGTACCGAAATCACATCGCGGTGCATGACATCGGCCACCCTGGGCGAGACGTCGGAGAAAAACGCGGGCGCTTCCACGGCAAAACGATCCAGCACGAAATCGATCCGCTCATTCGTGCTCCCGGCCCGGCCGGCAATCACCTCCCCATACCCCAAGGCGCGCTTGAGGTGGGCATACCCCAGCGCAGAGCAGATGGAATCCATATCGGGATTTTTGTGGCCAATAACAATGGTCTGCATAAGTTCGGAAAAGTTCTTAAACCCATGTCGCGTCCCAACCAGAACAAAATCGCAACCACCCCCTCAGCCAACCCGCTGAACACCGCTTTTTCACAAGCCCTCGGCGGACTGGACACCAACAGCCTCGCTCCGGGGAAAGACGCGCCACTGCCCGATTCCAAACCTTCCAAAATGGGCCGCGTCGTCCTGCGCAAGGAAACCGCGCACCGCGGCGGAAAAGCCGTGATCGTCGTGCACGATTTTCCCACGCATCACAGCCCGGTCTTTATTGAAAATCTCGCCAAACGCCTGCGCAAATCCTGCGGCTGCGGCGGCACCGTAAACGGCCGAGAGATCGAAATCCAAGGTGACCAGGCCCCGCGCATCCGTGCCCTCCTGGAATCCGAAGGCTTCAGGGTTGCAGGAGTGTGAAGGAAACAGGATTTAAGGTTTGGAATTTTTTGAAACCTTTGCGCACATCAAAAATCAACAATCCACATTCACTCAATCCCCAATCCCCAATCCTCAATCCCTCAACTCAGATTTTCACCCCAGCAACGAAGCCACTTCCATCTGCACCGCTTCAAGCTGATCCAACCGCAACTGCGGATCCGGCAACACGAATACCTCACCCGTTTTTACATGCTCATAAACGAGCGTGCGCACCCCGTCCTTTGTCTCGCTCGCCACGTTTTTCAACAGGCGCTTCCGCTCCAGCATCACCGCCAGCAAATACCGCGCGTTGGCATGCGTGTCGTCGCTCTCCACCATGTAGCTGCGTAATAAATCCTCCGCCGTTTCTTTGGTCACCGTCTCCGGCGTGGGCGGCGGTGGCGGCACAAATTTCGTGCGCCAGAACGAGAACGGCTGGATGTTTTCGTTGCGCACTTTCCATGCCTCCTCGCACATGTCCTGACGCCGGTACCCCTCCTTGTCGTGAAAAAGCAGCGTGTAAAAAAATTCGCCCTCCACAAACCCGCGACCGGTTTCTTCGCAGCGATCGCCACGGCTTTGGATGGCCCATTCAGGGTTCAGCGGATTCATCAGCGGATCGTTTTCCTTTTTAGAAAATTCAAAAAGCCCAGCCCCTCGCGGTTGTTCGACCGGAGATACAGCAGATACACGCCGAGCAGGAAAAAGACCGCATTCGGTCCCCAAGCCGCGACGTCGGGCGGGATGCGCGCGCCTTTGCCCAGTGCGAGGAAAAGTTTTTCCAAAAAGATGACGCCGAAAAAGATGAAAATCGAACTCGCCACCCCCGCGAGCACCCCGCGCCGCGTGTTCACAATGCCGAGCGGCGCAGCGATGATCACCGCGATGAAGCATTGCCACGGCACCGCCCACCGATGCGCCAGATGCGTGCGATACGAGGCCAGCGAAGTAGCCGGTAGATCGGCGTTGAGCCTGAGATACTCTTTCAGTTCCGGCACACCCAACGTCTGCGGATCAAACGCCGCACTCGCGATCCGGTAAGGAGTTTCGCTCCAGCCCTCGATCTCGCGGTCTCCGTCCAGCCAATCCTCACGTTCGGTGATCGATCCCCGTTCGTCGTAGCGCGCGAGCATGCCGCCCCGCAACCGCCATTTCCCCGTTGCCGGATCGTAATTCGCCTTGCGCGCATAATACTTCACTGCAAATCCACCCTCCGGACGCTCCTGAATAATGTGCGCCCCGCGCAGTTCGTTGTCCTTGAGCGAAACATTCTGCGCATACCAGATCCGTCCGTCGGCGCGGTTTTTGAAGAGCTGACCGCCCAACGATTCCTTCTTGCTCTTGCGCTGCATCATTTCGTCGAGAAGCGTCTTGCGGGTGCCCTCCGAGCGGGGCGAGAGCGCGTAGTTCAGGGCCGTATTGAGGCCCGACGCAAGAAGTCCCACAATGAACAGAGGCAGCAGCAACCGCGGAATGCTGACCCCGGCGGTGAGCATGGAGATGATCTCATTGC
>Ga0105046_10002022_pt1 | contig 31767 bp, 33 predicted proteins | sample MAT03_FD_78385 | JGI IMG/M metagenome (GOLD analysis project Ga0105046, IMG submission 78385) | Freshwater microbial communities from Lake Fryxell liftoff mats and glacier meltwater in Antarctica - MAT-03 (megahit assembly) | ecosystem: Environmental > Aquatic > Freshwater > Ice > Liftoff...
GGCGATTGGCCGCTAGCCGCTAGCTGCTAGCCGATATCAGCCAGCAGCTTCATTACCCGCCTTTTGTCCTAGGCGGCTACCGATGTGCCATTGCACTGGTTTGACAGAGGGCTTCCAGCCGCTTGTAAGGACACAGAACCCCGTCGTTCTGCACAATTGAATAGAGAGGAGATGCGCGGCCGCTGAATCGTACGCGCGATCTTTGCTCAGTACCCATGCTCACTCGTTACTCTAGAAGGAACTGAACAAATGAAAGCGAAAGGTTTAGCAGGTCTGGTCCAGACCGGCGCGTTGGTGGTGTTGTCTGTGTTGTTGGCGATTCCATCGCAAATGCCGGTGGCGCAAGCGGCCACCATCGAGATCACGCCCATCAGCACGATTGCGGAGCCGTTGCTGGACAGCTATGTCACCATCAAGGGGACGGTGCTGGAAGCCGGCAACTTCTCGAAAGGCTTCAGGTTTGTGGTGGCCGATGACACGGGCCGGATCGACGTGACGTATTTCGAGAGCGTGTTCGATACGTTGTCGAAGCCGGAGCTGGTGAGGGTGGGCGCGGTGGCCCAAATCACCGGACGTGTGGATGAGTATGAAGGCAAGTTCTCGATCATTCCCAACCGTGGGAAGGAAACGCTGGTGTTCTCGAATACGGTGCGGACGGTGGATCATCGAGAGTTAGGCGGGTTGAACAATGGCGATCATGGGGCCATTATTCTGGTAGAGGGCGAGGTGCACAGCGTGGAGAAGTTCGACAACGGCGTAGACGTGTTGATCTTCGATGCGACTGGCACGCAGAAGGTTCGTCTCTACAATGTGGTTGCCGCTCGCATCAAAAAAGATGTGTTGGTGACCGGATCGAAAGTCAGCGTAACGGGCAAGGTGAAAGCAACGCGGAAGTTTGGGCTGCGAATTGATGTGGCGCTTCCAAGTGATGTGGTTGTGATTACCAGTGCCGGTTTGAAACAGCAGGTCGTTCCGACCGCAACTGTGAAAGTTGCAGGCAAGCCCTGACGGCGGAAAGTAAATGTTCCATTGTCTGGTCTGAACCTGTAGCTTGATGGAAGCGGCGCACAAGTGCAGTAAATCTCGGTTGCGGCGTAAACGCGGCCATAGGTGAAGACAAAAGACGATGGCAGATCTAGTCAATCTCACAGTCGATGGCGTCCCCGTTGCCATGCCGAAGGGCACGGTGATCGTGGACGCCGCCAAGAAGATCAACAACGACATCCCGGTCTTCTGCTACCACCCCAAGCTCAAGCCAGTTGGCATGTGCCGGATGTGTCTTGTGGAAATTGGCACGCCCAAAGTCGACCCGGCCACCAAACAGGTGGTGATGGGTGACGATGGCAAGGCCGTTATTGCGTGGATTCCCAAGTTGCAAACGGCATGCACCACGCCCATCAGCGAAGGCATGGCCGTGCGCACCACCACGCCCCAGGTCAAAGAGGCGCGCTCGGATGTGCTGGAGTTTTTGCTCACCAGCCACCCGCTCGATTGCCCCATTTGCGACAAGGGCGGCGAGTGTCCGCTGCAAAACCTGACTCTGCGCTATGGCCCCGGTGTCAGCCGCTTCGATTACGCCGACAAAGCTCGCAACGACAAACATGTGCCGTTGGGCGATTTGATTTATCTGGATCGCGAGCGCTGCATCCAATGCGCGCGCTGCATTCGCTTCGAAGAAGAGCTGGCCGATGACCCTGTGTTGCAGTTCTACGACCGCGGCCGCGGCATGGAGATCATCACTCAGAGCGATCCTGGTTTCGACAGCTACTTCAGCGGCAACACCACCGACATTTGCCCGGTGGGCGCGCTGACCTCGGCCGATTTTCGCTTCAAGGCGCGGCCGTGGGAACTCAGCTCCACTCAGTCGGTGTGCAACCATTGCGCCGTCGGCTGCAACATCACCCTGAACACGCGGCTCGACACCCGAACCGGCGTCGACGAGATCAAGCGGGTGATGCCGCGCCAGAACGAGCAGGTGAACGAGATTTGGATGTGCGACAAGGGCCGCTTTGTGCATCATTTCACACGCGCGCACGACCGGCTCCAGCAGCCCATGATTCGCAAGGACGGCAAGCTGCAAGAGGCGACCTGGGAGCAGGCAATTCTGGCGATTGCCGATAAGTTGAAGGGCGGCAACGTGCACGGCGTGATCGGCGACCGCATCGCCAACGAAGATGCCTTCTTGTTCGGCCGGCTGATGAAGCTGGTAAACGCGTCGGTGAGCCTATCGCCGCAGAAGCCGGCCGCATATGCCGATCTGGTGCGCACCTATGGCGTCGGCGCAAGCACCGACCTCAAGCAATTGGGGAAGGGCGATGTGATCGTGGTGGTGAACGCCGACGTGGAGGAGCAAGCGCCGGTGTGGTTCCTGCGGCTCAAAGCGGCCGTGACAGATCGCGGTGCCACGCTGATCATCGCGAATAGCAAGGGCACCAAGCTGCACCGCTACGCCCACGCCATCGGCCGCTACGATGCCGGCGAGGCCGCGAAATGGGTGATCGAGAATCTCACCACAGAGAAATATGCCCAGCTCAAGGATGCGCGCAATTTGTTGTGCGTGTTTGGCGACGAGCAACTCGACGGCGCCGGTGCACGCGCACTCGCTCAACACCTCGCCAATGTGCTGATTGAGACAGGTCACGCCGGCAAAGCCAATAGCGGCTTGCTCGCGTGCTATCCACATGCCAACACCCAAGGCGTGTTCGATCTGGCCGTTGACCAGCAGCCAGCAGCCAGCAACCAGCAACCCTCTGTCGCTTGGCTGGTCGGTGTCGGTGACGCCAAAGATGCCCCCACGGCCGGCTTCAAGATTGTGCAGGATTTGTTCCTGACCGATGTGGCGAAAGATGCCGATGTGGTATTGCCGGCGTTGAGCTTCGCCGAGCGCGAGGGCAGCTACACCAGCGGCGACCGCCGTGTGCAGCGCTTCTACCGCGCTATTCCGGCCATCGGCAACGCCAAGCCCGATTGGTGGGTGTTCCAGGAAGTGGCCAAGAAAGTCAGCGGCGGCAACGAAACCTTCTGGAGTGTGTCGCAGATTTTTGATCTGATCGCGACCGAAGTGCCGCAGTATGCCGGCCTCAGCTTCAGCCTCATCAGCCAGCCGCCTGGTGAGCAGTGGCCACCCATGGGCCGCGAAGATTTGTATTACGGCGGCACGGTGTATGACAACACCGGTGGTCTGGGCGTGCGCTATGCAGCCGGTGCCGAACGCGAGGGCTTTGTGGCCACGGCAACACCGGTGACTGCGCCGGTGATCAACGCCGAAGCCGCGGCCGAACTGCTACGCGTGCTGTATCAAGATGGCGAATTGATTCGTCGCAGCTCAGTGCTCGCATCTCATATTGTTGGAGGAACCACGTTTATTCCGCTTGCGGCGAAATAAGGAGTGGTTAGTTGCTGGTTGCTGGTGACTAGTCACCAGCAACCAGCAACTAATCACTAGCGACTAATAACTTCTATGACTCCCCTTCTCGAAGCCATCCTGAAAACGCTGGTGCTGGTCTTTGTGGCGCTGACCGGCTTTGCGTATCTGACGCTGCTGGAACGCAAACTGCTGGCGCGGCTGCAAGCGCGTGTCGGCCCCAATCGCGCTGGGCCGGCGGGGCTGATGCAGCCCTTGGCCGACGGCCTCAAGCTCATCTTCAAAGAGAGCATTACGCCGTCCGGCGTCGACAAAGCCGTTTATTTCATCGCGCCGGTGCTCACCGTGATTCCGGCCCTGGGCTTGTTCGCCGTCATTCCCTTCGGCAAAGGTGATGCATTTCAACTGGCGGCCAACGTCAACGTTGGCGTGCTGTATGTGCTGGGCGTGCTGGGCGTGGCCGTGTATGGCATCACGCTGGCGGGCTGGTCGAGCAACAACAAATATGCCTCGCTGGGCAGCCTGCGCGCTGCGGCTCAAATGATTTCGTATGAGCTGCCGCTGAGTTTGTCAATTGTGGCGGTGGTGCTGATGGCCGGTAGCGCCAGTCTGGCCGAAATTGTGAATGCGCAGTGGCCGGGCGATATTCTGGGCTGGTTCATCTTCCGCCAGCCGGTGGCCGCGATCATTTTCGCCATCACCATTTTTGCCGAGACCATGCGCGCGCCGTTCGACCTGGTCGAGGCTGAGCAGGAATTGACGGCCGGCTTTTTGACCGAATACAGCGGCATGAAGTTTGCGCTGTTTTACATGGCCGAGTATGTGAAGATGATTGCCGTGAGCGCGCTGTTCGTGACGTTCTTTCTGGGTGGCTGGAGCGGCCCCTTCGTCAATGAGATTCCCATCTTGTCTTTGGGATATTTCCTGATCAAAGTGGTGGCGTGCCTGCTCATCTTCATCTGGGTGCGCGCCTCATTGCCGCGCTTCCGCTACGACTTTCTCATGTCCTTCGGCTGGAAACGGCTGTTGCCAATCGCCCTGTTGAACATCGTCGTCACGGCCTTTCTGATCGTGATTGGAATTCCTGGATACAAATAATGGGTTACTAGTCGTTAGTTGCTGGTTGCTGGTCAAGTAATGTCTTGTCCACAACGAATTAAAAAACCAGCAACTAGCAACCAACAACCAGCAACTTCCCTATGTCAAGCTTGAAAGAACGATTGCAAAGCCTGGGCCGCATTCCGGCCGGCATGTTCGAGGTGTTGAAGACCCTTGGCGAGAAACCGGTGACGGTGCAATATCCCGAGCAACAGCGGCCCATGTCGTCGCGGTTTCGCGGCCGGCATCATCTGAAGCGCTACGAGGACAACGGCCTGGAGCGCTGCATCGGCTGCGCGTTGTGCGCGGCGGCGTGTCCGGCCGATGCCATCTATGTGGAGGCCAGCGAGAACACCAACGAGAAGCGCTTCTCACCCGGCGAGCGCTATGCCAGCACCTACGAGATCAACATGATCCGCTGCATCTTCTGCGGCTATTGCGAAGACGCCTGCCCGACCAATGCGATTGTGCTGGAGCCGATTGAGTTTCCGACCGGCTACACCCGCGAGAGCATGATCTTCGGCAAGAGCATGTTGCTGGAGTTGGCACCGACGGGTTTGCCAGACACGCCGCAGCGCACCGAGCCCGGCAAGTTCGACCGCGCCATCGTGCCATTCCCGCCGATTGATGCGAGCATTTAAGAATTGACGATTGTCCATTGACGATTGACTATTTCAGAACGCAATAGTCAATCGTCAATGGACAATGGTCAATCGTTCAAACATGGAAACTGTAATTTTTGTCCTGATGGCCGCCGTCAGCATCGCGGCCGCGCTGGGGCTTCTGCTCAGCAAAAACGCCATTTACGCAGCGCTTTTTCTCATTCTCAATTTTGGCACTGTGGCGGTGTTTTATTTGTTGCTCAACGCGCCGTTTTTGGCAGCCGTGCAGGTCAGCGTGTATGCCGGTGCCATCATGGTGCTGTTTGTGTTCGTCATCATGCTGTTGGGGGCCGAGCGCTTGCAGACTGAGGACTCGCACGGCCAGTCATGGCAGCGGCCGTTGGCGGTGGGATTGGGCATTGTACTGGTGGCGCTGACCGCGATTGTGTTGCTGGGTGTGGTTGCGCCGGTAGCCGTTGCGGCGACGCCGGTGGATAGCAGCCCTATGGCCATCGGCCTAGCCTTGTTCGGGCCGTATCTGTTCCCATTCGAAGTGGTCTCGGTTTTGCTGCTGGTCGCCATGATCGGCGCCGTGGTGCTGACTCGGGAGAAATAATATGGAAGCCACCGCATTTGTTGTTTTGTCGGCCATTCTGTTCACCATCGGCGTGCTGGGTGTGCTGATTCGCAAGAACGCCATTCTGATTTTCATGTCGGTGGAGTTGATGCTCAACTCGGCCAACCTGGCTTTTGTAGCCTTTGCGCACCGCTGGGGCCAGCTCGACGGCCAGCTCTTTGTGTTTTTTGTGATGACGGTGGCTGCGGCCGAAGTGGCGGTTGGCCTCGCGCTCATCGTCACCATCTTTCGCACCAAGCACAGCACCGACGTGGATGATCTAAGCCAACTCAAGGGATGAAAAATTTATTCACTTGTCCATTTGCTCACTTGTTCATTTATTAAATGAACAAGTGAGCAAATGGACAAGTGAACAAATCTAAAAATGGAATTGTTTGTTCTCTCTCCCATCCTCTTCCCGCTGTTGGGCATTCTGATCAATGTCACGCAGGGCAAGAAGCTGAGCGAACGCGCCGTCGGCATCATCGGTACCACGATGGCCGGCCTGTCGTTCTTCATGTCGCTGCTGATTTTCTTCACGGTCGAGCGGCAACCCGATCATCAGCTGATGGCCACCCTGGGGCCGTGGATTCAGATCGGCACGCTGAATGTGCCGTGGGGTTTTCAGATCGACGGCCTCAGCGGCCTGTGGATGCTGATCATCACCGGCGTCGGCACGCTGATCCACCTGTTCTCGATCGGCTACATGCACGGCGATGAGCGCTTCACACGCTTCTTCATCTACCTCAACCTGTTCGTTGCCTCGATGCTCATTTTGGTCATGGGCAACAACTTCCTGGTCATGTTTGTAGGTTGGGAGTTGGTGGGGTTGTGCAGCTATCTGCTGATTGGGTTTTGGTACAAGAATATCAAGAACACCGAGGCGGCTCGCAAAGCCTTCGTGGCAAATCGTGTCGGCGATGTGGCCTTTGTGATTGGCCTGATGCTGATCTTCGTCACCACCGGCTCGTTGACGTTTGAGACTGTGTTTAAGTTTGCCGAGGAGAACCCGGCCGTGATGGCGGGCGTTGCCGGCGCGATTACGCTGTGCCTGTTCCTGGGCGCCACTGGCAAGAGCGCGCAGTTGCCGTTGTATGTGTGGCTGCCCGATGCCATGGCCGGCCCCACGCCCGTCTCGGCACTCATCCATGCCGCGACCATGGTGACGGCGGGCCTGTATATGATGGCGCGCAGTCATGTATTGTTCGAGCTTGCGCCGGCCACCCAAACCTTTGTGGCGATTGTGGGCGCGCTCACAGCCCTGCTGGCGGGACTGACTGCGTTGACCCAGAACGACATCAAGAAAGTGCTGGCCTATTCCACGGTCAGCCAACTCGGCTTCATGGTGGCCGCGGCCGGTCTGGGTGCCTATATTCCCAGCGTGTTCCATGTGTTCACCCACGCTTTCTTCAAGGCGCTGTTGTTCCTGGCCGCCGGCTCCGTCATTCACGGCATGGAGCATCATGCCCACGCCACGCACGCGCATCGGACTGATCCACAGGACATGCGCAACATGGGCGGCCTGCGCAGCAAGATGCCGATCACGTTCTGGACCTTTGTCATCGGCGCGCTGGCGTTGGCCGGCATTCCGCCGCTGGCTGGCTTCTGGTCCAAAGACGAAATCATGGTCGCTGCCGGACAGGGCAACATTTTGGTCTTTATTCTGCTGACCCTCTCGGCGGGTTTAACCGCGTTTTACACAGGCCGCCAACTGGCCATGGTGTTCTACGGCCGGCCCCGCACGGCCGATGCTGAGCACGCAGTCGAGTCATCGGCCAGCATGACGGTACCGCTGATCGCGTTGGCCGCGTTTGCGGTGATCGCCGGCTTCTTCAACTTCCCAGCAGCCGGCGGTGGCGGTTTGCACCACTTGCTCGAAAGTGTCATTCCCGAAGAGGCCCTGGGCTTCAATGTGATTTTGGCGCTGTTCTTTACGGCGCTGGCGGCCGGCATGTTGTGGTTGTCGTTCACGATCTACAAAACAGCGTACGAGAAGCCGGAGTCGCCCGATCCGCTGCAACGGCTGGGTGGCTTCTATCAGCTCTCGCTCGAAAAGTTTCGCGTGGATGAGTTGTATCGTGCCGTGTTCATCAAGCCGTTCTACGCCTTCAGTAGCTTGTTTGCGCAGGTGTTTGATCTGGGCGGCATCGACGGCGTGGTGAACGGTGTTGGCACGGTGATCAAGCGGGCCGGCTCATCCTTGCGCACCATCCAAACCGGTTTTGTGCGCTCCTACGGGCTCATGATGCTGGTCGGCGTCGTCGTCATCGTGGCCTATTTTGTGATGAATTCACGTTAGGCTAACGGGCAATACCAGAAGGCAGGGCAAACCCAACATGATTGTTCACTCACAAGTCGTCTTATTCGATCAAAAACTCGACGGCCCACAAGGCTTCTTCGTGCGGCCCGCTGACGACAAGACGTATCCCGGCCTCGTGCTCATCCAGGAGTGGTGGGGGATTGAGCCGCACATTCGCGAGCTGGCGAATCGACTGGCCACTGAGGGTTTTGCCGTTATCGTGCCCGATCTGTATCACGGCCAAATTGCCACCGAGCCGAACGACGCGATGAAGCTGGTCATGATGGTGCGCGAGAATTTCGAGCGTGCGCTGAGTGAAGTGAAAATCGCCACCGACCAATTGCTGGCCATGCCCAACGTCAGCGGCAAAATCGGCATCATGGGCTTTTGCATGGGCGGCACTGTGACGTATAAGTCAGTGGAGCGCGACTCGCGTTTTGCGGCTTTCTCACCCTGGTATGCCGGCGGTTACGCTCCCACGGCCGAAGATGTTGCGAAGATCAATGCACCTGTGCTGGCCATCTACGGCGAGAACGACGATGGCATTCCCATTGTCCAGATCAAGCAGATCGAGAAGTTATTTGCCGACGCCGGCAAGAAGGGTGATTTTAGAATTTACCCGAACGCCGGCCACGCCTTTAACAATCCTGATCACGGCATGTATGCCGAGGACGCAGCCAAAGATGCTTGGGCGCGGGCCGTGGCTTTCTTCAAGCATCATTTGCAGTAGGAAGGAGTTGTTGGTTGTTAGTTGCTGGTTGCTAGTTTCGGAAACCAAGGACTAGCAACCAACTACCAGCAACCAACTACCAGTCACTAACAACTTCCCACCCATGACGATTGCCCACCTGCGCCTGATGTTGGATTACAACTATTGGCGCAACCACAAGATTCTGGCCAAAGCGGTGCTGATTCAGCCGTGGCAGTTCGTCGCGCCCACGACTTTCCCGTGGATCAATTTGCACGGCACGCTGGCGCATACGCTGGGCGCAGAATATCTGTGGTTTCAACGGCTCAAAGAAGGCATTACGCCGACTTCGATTGCACCTAAAGAAACGGTGCCGACGCTGCACGACATTGTGGAGCGCTGGGCTGAGGTGGAGCGCGGCTGGCGCAGTTGGTTGGATGAGTTGACCGACGCAAACCTTGATGAGATTAAGACCTACAACATGCTGAATGGCAAAACTGTGCATGACCCGCTGTGGCAATGCCTGCTGCATGTGGTGAACCACGGCACCCAGCACTGCGCCGAGATGGCCCAGATGTTGACGGACTATGGACAATCGCCAGGCAATATCGACCTGGTGTATTACATGCGAGAAAACCTAAACTAATGCTGACCCTGATCACTTTTCTTCCCGTTCTCGGCGCGATCATCGTCGCGCTCTTGCCGCGTGGCCAGGAGCGCAATATGAAGATGATTGCGCTGGGCGCATCGGTGCTGACCTTTGTAGCGTCGCTGTTTTTGTTGCTCGGGTTCGATGCCCATCACACCGGCTATCAGTTCGTCTCCGCCGCTGAGTGGCTGCCCCAGTTCGGCATTGGCTATAAACTTGGCGTCGACGGCGTCAGCATCTGGTTGCTGATGTTGACCACGTTCACATTTCCCATCGCCATCTGGTTCAGCTTCCGCAGCATTCACGACCGCATGAAAGAGTTTCTTGCGCTGATTTTGCTGATGCAAACGGCCACCCTTGGCGTGTTTCTCTCGCTGGATCTGTTCCTGTTCTACGTGTTCTGGGAGTTCGCGCTGGTGCCGATGTATTTCATCATTGGCCTGTGGGGTGGCGAGCGCCGTGTCTACGCGTCGCTCAAGTTCTTCATCTATACCATGGCCGGCAGCGTGCTCATGCTGGTCGGCATCTTCTATCTGGGCAGTCTGGGCGGCACATTTGACATCGAGAAACTGGCCACCCAAACCGGCTTGTGGGCCAACAACAGTTGGTTGTTCTGGGGCTTTGCGATTGCCTTCCTGATCAAGGTGCCGCTGTTTCCGTTCCATTCGTGGCTACCCGATGCCCACGTCGAAGCGCCTACAACGGGCTCGGTCATCCTGGCGGCCGTGTTGTTGAAAATGGGCGGCTACGGCCTGATTCGCTTTAACCTGGGATTGATGCCCGAGGCGAGCCAGACTTGGTCGCCATTTCTGATGGCGCTAGCTGCTATCGCCATCATCTACGGTGCCGTCGTCGCGTTTGCCCAGTCCGATGTGAAGAAGCTCGTAGCGTATTCGTCCGTCAGCCACATGGGCTATGTCGTGCTCGGCATCTTTAGCTTGAATGTCATCGGCGTCAGCGGCGCTATTCTGCAGATGGTCAACCACGGCCTCAGCACCGGCGGTCTGTTCCTGATCATCGGCTTCATCTATGAGCGCCGGCACACTCGCGAGATGTCCAAGTTTGGTGGCTTGTGGACCAAGATGCCGCTGTATGGCACATTGGCCCTCATCCTGATTCTCAGCTCAGTTGGGTTGCCTGCCTTAAACGGCTTCGTCGGCGAATACACCATTTTGCAGGGTGCTTTTGCTCAGAACCAGTTGTGGGCCATCGTCAGTACCTTCGGCATGATCCTGAGCGCGGTCTACCTGCTCACCATGTTTCAGAAGGTGTTTCTGGGTGAAAGCCGCGACGCCGAGAATGACAAGCTGCAAGACTTGAACTGGCGTGAAGTGTTGACGGTAGCGCCGCTCATTGTCATGTGCTTTGTAATTGGGCTGGCGGCTACACCCTTCTTTGCCAATATGCAAACCAGCGTAGCCCAGATCGTGGGCGGCGCGCTGGCGCTGAAGTAAGCCTTAATCAATGCCTGTCAATCTTGTGTCCACTCCCATTGACTTTCAGCCGGATGCGCTCGATGTCCATCAATTGGAATTGCTCGCTGGTATTCCGCCAGAGCGGCGTGCACTGGCAATGATGGAAACCGCAGAGTGGGTCCTGGCGGGAATTCGCGGCACGTTGCGTCGGCGTCATCCAGAATGGTCAAGCCGCGAATTGAACTTGCGGGTGTTGGCCTACGTCACACCCTTGCGCAGTGTCACGGTAGAGGAACTTCTGCGCCGATGAGTCTGATCAGTTTCTATATTGATGTCGTTCGGACGCTGGATGAAATTCACGCGCCTTACATGATCGTCGGCGCGTTTGGCGCATCCAGCTATGGCCTCAACCGCGCCACCTTCGATGTCGATATCATCGTTGATTTGAAAGAACGCCACTTCGACACGCTTGCCGCTCACTTTCCCTTGCCACGTTATTACGCCGATCCCGACCAAATGCGAGAGGGAATGATCCTCGGCATCATGTTTAACTTGATTGACACCGAACGTGGAACTAAGGCCGATTTAGTACCTTTGTCTCGTGAACCAGAATACCAGGAAGCCTTTAATCGGCGCATGAAACGCCTGTTTCAAGATGATCAGGGCCATACATTCGAAGCGTGGTGTGCCCGACCCGAAGACATCATTTTTGGCAAACTCATGGCATGGCAAGAGGGGCAATCTTCCAAACATCCCAACGACATATTCGCAATGCTTCAGTTCGATTTTGCAGGGTTTAGTGATTTACCGATTGACCTGGCTTACGTGTCAAGACGCGCGGATGGACTGGGAGGCGAGATCAGCGCTGCCTGGCAAAGTTTGGTTGCCAAAGCCAGGGCAAAATAGAAAAGCTGGGTCTTGACGGGAATCAAGTATGTGCAGCCTTGAGTCACAACAATCGTCAACCCACCACTCACTCGGAGATACCTGCGCGTCTTGCGACGTATCCTATGCCGGCGCTGACGGGTTTGCGCGCGGTTGCGGCGGCCATGGTGTTCTTCTATCACTGGCTATTCGAAGCCCCCAATGACTGGCCGTTAATTCCCCGTGCCCTGATTAATCAAGCCCACTTTTGGGTGGTCATCTTCTTCGTTCTATCGGGGTTTCTCATCACCGTGCGCTATGCCGATGCGCTGTCCAGCGGCCGCACGACCACTGGCCCCTATTTGCTCAAACGGCTCCTGCGCATCTATCCGCTCTACTGGGTGATCTTTACGCTTTTTGTGGTGTTGCCCGGCCGGCCCATCGGCTTTGCGCCAGATACGCCGTGGCGCTACTTCGTCGGCTACTCTCTCACCCAGGCGTTCTTCCCCAGCCTATATCTCTCCGGCTCGCAAACCGCCTGGACCCTGACCTTGGAGTTGTTGTTCTACGCGCTCGCACCAGCCCTGCTCATCGCCCTGTTTCGGCAGCGCTTGTCGAAGGTGATTACCGTGTTGATTGTGGTCGTGGTCGCCTCGTTGGCGATCGCGCTGATTCTGGCCCGTGTCGCACCGATATGGCCGGATACCTGGTTCGGCGCGCCGCAAGACTATCTCCTGCAATTCAGCATCTTTGGCCGCTTACCCGACTTCATCGTCGGCATGGCAGCCGGCTTTGTGTTTTTGCGCCTTAAGACTCGCGAGCCGCTTTACCGCGCCGCACCATTTTTGATCATTGGAGGCCTACTCCTACTTGTTCTCGAAATGGTCGCGAGCGAAGCGCTGAAGTTGGAAGTCGGCTCGATTCCGCATCGTGTGGTTGAGCTGGGTGTGGCCGTCGGCAGCGGGCTTTTGATCTTTGGGCTGGCCGGCGACAAAGATAAACGCAGCTTGATCTCGCGTGCGCTGGGTGTGCCGTTGATCGAGTATCTGGGCAAGATCTCCTACGCGCTGTATCTCATTCAACTCACCGAGCCAGTTCAGTGGATCTACTGGGTCGGCATCGGCGAAGCGATCTCACCTCTACGCTTGCCACGGACGATTGTGCTGTATCTGATTGTGAGTGTGATCGCCGTTGTCCTCTATCACCTCGTCGAGCAACCAGCGCAACGCCTTTTGTCCAGAGTCTTGCGCTTGCGCGGCGCATGAAGTAACAAGTAAGGCAAGCGTATAATCTCCTTACTATTTCTCAGGGGGGTGGTATGCAAGAGTTCTTAATGACGGTGACCAGCAAGGGCCAGGTGACGATTCCTGCGCAAGTGCGGCGCTACCTTAAGATTCGAAAGAATCAGAAGATTGCGTTGATATTTGAGCCGGATGGCAGCGTGCGGCTTCGTTTGCCGGCCCATTCCGGTGTGTCCGACCTTCGTGGCGCAGCAGGCACATTGGGGCGCAACCTGGCTTGGGACCAGATGCGTGCAATCGCATACCAGGATCGTGCCAGGAAGCCTGCTGCTGCCCGCCGCCGCGGCGACTCCCAGGCATGAAGCAAATTGCATTCATTGATGCCGACGTCATTGTGCGATTTTTGACCGGTGACGATTTGAAGAAACAGGCAGCCGCAGCCAGTCTGTTTGAGCAAGTTGAGCAGAATGAGCTACGTATTACGACGCCGGTCACGACCATTGCCGATGTGATTTACGTGTTGACCTCACCTCGTCTCTATCGCGTCTCGCGCCCAAAAGTTGCTGCGCTACTGACTGCATTATTGAGCCTCGCTGGTTTTGATATGCCGCAGCGTGAGTCATTGCTGAATGCGCTATCGCTATATGGTGGGAGCAACCTGGATTTCGGCGATGCATTAATTGCGGCTTCAATGCTGGCAAACGATGCCGATATCCTGTACTCATATGATCATGATTTTGATCGACTGACTGGGATCAAGCGCGTAGAGCCTTGAGCGACGGAGCAGGCAACAAAAAACCGCCAGAGCTTGTGAAAAAGCTCTGGCGGTTTTGATAATTGTTGTTAAGGCTCTGTCTACGCCAACACGCCTGTCCGAATCGCCTCTTTCACCTCACCAATCGCTTTGGTGACTTGAATGCCGCGTGGGCAGGCTTCGGTGCAGTTGTAGATGGTGCGGCAACGCCACACGCCGTCCGGCTCGCTCAACACGGCCAGCCGCTGCTCGGCGGCTTCATCGCGCGTGTCGAAGATGAAGCGGTGGGCCTGCACGATGGCGGCCGGCCCCACATACTCGCCCTTGGCCCAGAATGATGGGCAACTGGTGGTGCACGCGGCGCACAAAATGCACTTGGTCGTGTCATCAAAGCGCTCGCGGTCCGCGGGACTTTGCAATCGCTCACGGCCATTGGCCGGCAATGGTGTGTCGTTCACCAAAAACGGCATCACGCTGCGATAGTGGGCGAAGAATGGCTCCATATCCACGATCAGGTCCTTGAGCACCTTGAGCCCCAACATCGGCTCCACGGTCACGAGCCCGGTCTTGGCCTCGTCCTGCAGCAACACCTTGCAGGCCAGCCGATTGCGGCCATTCACCCGCATCGCATCGCTGCCACACACGCCGTGGGCACAACTGCGCCGCAAGGCCAGCGTGCCGTCCTGCGTCCATTTCACCTCGTGCAATGCATCCAGCACCCGGTCGGTGCCTTCCATGTCCAGGTCGTATTCGCCCCACCAAGGCTTGGGGTCCTTCTCAGGGTTGAACCGCTTGATTTTCAGATGAACTTTCATTTCAGATGTCAGATGTCAGATGTCAGATGTCAGATGGCCTACAGCCGATCTGATATCTGACGTCTGACTTCTTCAATACTCCTGCTAATATTTCCGTTCCACCGGCTGATGCGTCGTGATCCGCACCGGCTTGTATTTCACTTCGACTTTGCCGTTGCGCCAGGCCACGCTGTGCTTGAGGAAGTTGGCGTCGTCGCGGGTGGGATAGTCCTCGCGGAAGTGGCCGCCTCGGCTTTCGGTGCGGGCCAGCGCGCTAAACGCAGTCACTTCGGCCAGGTCGAGCAGGCAACCCAACTCCCAGGTTTCCATCAGATCTGTATTGAACTTGAAGCCCTTGTCTTCGATGCCGATGTTCTGGAAGCGCGCCTGAAGTTCCTTGATGGTGTCCAGCGCCTCCTCCAGACCGTTGCCGGTGCGGTTCACGCTGACCTTGTCGTCCATCATGACTTGCAGGTCTTTGCGAATGTTGTTCGGCTTCTCGCGGCCACTCTTGCTGCGCAGGTTGTTCAGGTCGCTCTCGCCAGCTGTGTGCGCAGTGTCTTTGTTGATGGGTCGCAGGCTGGCTTCCTTGGCATACGCGGCCATGGCTTTGCCGCCGCGCTTGCCGAACACCACCAGATCGACCAGGCTGTTGGTGCCCAGCCGGTTCGCGCCGTGCACGCTCACGCAGGCCACTTCGCCGGCCGCGTACAAGCCTTCGATCACGGTGCCAGTCTCATCGGCCAGCACCCGCGCATCGTTGTCGGTGGGAATGCCGCCCATGGCGTAGTGGGCCGTGGACTGAATCGGCACCGGTGTGGTGATGGGATCAATGCCCTGATACACGCGGCTGAACTCGATGATGTCGGGTAATCGCTGTTCGAGATAATGCGCGTCGATGCGCTTGGGATTGCCGTCGGCCTCGAAATACTTGTTGATCTCGGCGGGGCGGAAGTCCAGTAGCACGTAATCCTTGCCATCCACGCCGCGCCCTTCTTTAATCTCTTTGTAGATAAAGCGGCTGCAAAGATCGCGGGGTGCCAGATCTTTCAGCGTGGGCATATAGCGCTCCATGAAGCGCTCGCCCTTGCCGTTCAGGAACACCGCGCCTTCTCCACGCGCCGCCTCGCTCAGCAAAATGCCCAGCTTGTAGACGCCGGTCGGATGAAATTGGAAGAACTCCATGTCCTGCAGCGGCAGGTGATGGCGCAGCATGATGGCGGGTAGATCGCCGGTGAGGGAGTGAGCGTTGCTGCTCACCTTCCACATCTTGCCAAAGCCGCCGGTGGCCAGCATGGTGCCCTTGCTGTGGAAGACATGCACTTCGCCGGTCTTCAATTCCACGGCCACCACGCCGTTGCACTTGCCGTTCTCAATCAAGAGATCGACAGTTTGAAACTCATCAAAGAACTTCACATCGTTCTTGATGCAGTTTTGATACAGCGTCTGCAAAATCATGTGGCCGGTGCGGTCGGCCGCGTGGCAGGCGCGCATGACGGCCTGGTGCGTCTCGTTGTTGGTGTGGCCGCCGAACTTGCGCTGGCTGATCTTGCCATCGGGCGTGCGGTCGAACGGCAACCCAATGTGTTCGAGGTCGATCACGGCGTCGATCGCATCACGGCACAAAATCTCGACCGAGTCCTGATCGCACAGGAAGTCGCCGCCTTTGATCGTGTCGTAGGCGTGCCATTCCCATTTGTCCGGCTCGATGTTGCCGAGTGCGGCGCTGATGCCACCCTGAGCCGCGCCGGTGTGCGAGCGGGTTGGATAGAGCTTGCTGATGACCGCGGTCTTCACTTCTTTGCTGGCATGCAGGGCCGCCATTAATCCTGCGCCGCCGGCGCCCACCACGAGCGCATCAAACTGATGATATTGAGTCATTAACTAAATGCCTCCGAAACCAATAACACTTAACACTTGCAGGTTCATGTTGTGACAGGAGAATTTTGTTGTGTGTCTGTGGTCCAAACATGAGCCAGTAAACCCTGTAAAACTTGGAAAGTAGACTGACTATAGAGTGAGTATTGTTTGTGAAATTTGCCTCAAATACGCCTTAATTGTAGTCCTGAAAACCCATCCCTGCTAAGGCTTTGTAAGCTTGAACGAACGTGATGTTTGCATATGAAGCTGATGCAGGCGTTAATTTGCCCGTGTGATTTGGATTCGTCTGCGCAACGACACAATAGGTTGAGCGGGATTGTCCGAGCCAAAATAGGCCGCATTCTTTTTCTGATTGGGATCGAACAGGCTCATCTCCAGGATGTAATTGCCGGGCGGCGCGTCGCGGGGAATGCGTAGCTCGATCTGGCTGATGAGCGTGTCGCCGGCTCGCCACTCGCTGCCCGGCACGCTCGGTGCCGAATCCACCTGCACAATCTCCTGGCCATCCGGTGCGATCAATTTGACAAATGGCGCGTAATACCAATCCGCATAATCTTCGTTGGGTAAGGTGCTAATTTGCCAGATATGCTCCACTTTGATGGTGGTGCCGGCAATGGCGCGTCTGGGAGCTTTCAACCCTAACAACAGCCAGCCCACGTTGGTAGACAGCGGTGCCAAACCCGCTGGTGGTGTGAAAGGCACCAATTGAGTGGTCGTGATGAGGGTACCGTCGGTCAGCGTGATGGGAAATGATGCGCTCAATGGAATCTGGGTGCGCGCGATTTGAGTGAGGCAGCGCCGGCTGTGGAGCGGCATCCACCACATGTGACCACTGGTCGTGCTGCGCTCTTGCACAAATTTATCCGGTGGCAATGCATGCAAAGTTGATTGGAACACGCTGGCCGTCCAGCGCACATCTTCGTCTGTAGCGACTTCATCACACTGGGCTTGCCAGACATCATGCAGTTGCATTTGTGCGTCCAACGGCAACCACGCTAATTGGCCGGCCAGTGGATGGCGATACGAGTCTTGCACCAGGGCAGCTTGCCGATTTAATGCAATGAACACCACCGGTACACCGATTAGCATTACAAGTGCCAAAGTCTTGACCGTGCGCAATCGTGCCTCCAGCCACGCAATCGGAACTGCGGCAGCCAGGTAGCCTGCAGGTGCCGTTAGCAACATGTAGGCTGGGTGAATCAGCCAACTCGGCAGCACGAGGGTCACCCCAATCGACACCAGCGGCGGCAGTACCAGCCAGGCGATCACAATCCAGTTCATGCGCATGCCACCCCGTAGGCGCACCTGTCCTGCCGCCAACAAGATCAATCCCACCATCAGCATGCCCTCGATAAAAAGGGCCCGGCCATCGGTCCAAACCTTGGCTGGCGCGCGAGTCGCCACCTCACGATCTTCACCGGCGGCTTCGTGGTCGCGCCCCGACACGAGCCGCAGGGTGTGAAAAATGCCCTCCTGGTTGATGTGGACTTGCGCCGCTGTTGCCCTGTTCACCGTGTTGGGCTTTGGCACTTGCGCTTCACCACCGACCAGCCACAAAAAACTAATCACGGCGATGAGGCAAACACCCATGCCGGCCACGGTGGCGCGTATGAGATTGCGTCGCAATCCAATCATCATAGCAAGGCCGCTCTGGACGATCAAACCAAATGCCACCAGATAGGTCTGAGAGACGATCGCGGCCGTGAGCAGGCCGACGAAAAGCCGTTTAGACTGTCGTCGTTGCAGTGCGATGATGACCAGCCACGCCACCAACGCTGCACAAAATTCGGTCTGGCCCTGCAACCAGGTGCCGCGTGCGAAGTAGATCGACCAGGGGCTTGTTGCTGCCAGCAGGCCGGCCCATATGGCGGCCGATTGCCCCATCAGCTGGCGCGCCAAATCCAGCGTCAATGCCACAGACAACACGCCCAGCATGGCACTGATGGCTGTGGCGACGAGTGGGCTGCGTGAGAACAGGCTGATGACAGCCCAAGAGTAACTGCTGAGCGCGGGGTTCGGCACAGCAATGCTGGCACCGGCACCGACCAGAGGCAAGGCCGCGACATCGCCACGTGCGAGCGATTCGAGAATGCCAATTCCAGCCGCATGAGGCGCTGCCCAATCAAACTCGTGCCGAACTGCATCCAGCGCGAAGAGCCGCGCAGCAAAGGCGAGCCACAATATCAGCAGAAAAGCCAAACGGGGTAGGCGTGCTGATGCGTGTGCTTGAAATTTCGACATGGGACGACACGATAGTGTTCATGATCCGGCTCGCGTGCAGGTGAATTCTGGATGAGTTTTTGCCGTGAAGCAGATTTAGGGGAAGACTTGTACCCCATGAATCGTTGTCCAACACAGTTGTAAAACCCTCTACAACGGCGCATACTCGCCCATCGTCATGAATACTCAAAAACTATTGCCCGTTGTCACATCAATTGCAATCATTTTGTTGATCGCGGTGTTGCGCGACCGTTCGCGCACCCTGGCGGCCGTATTCGGCACCATGCCGATTAATATGCCACTGGCGCTGTGGGTGGTGTTTGGCTCATCAGATGAGGGGCCTGTGGCCGCGGCCAACTTCACACGCTCGTTGCTGGTCGGCCTGGTGCCCACCTTCATCTGGCTGATTGTGGTGTATGTGGCCTTGCGCGCTGGCTATGGGCTGGGCATTGCCTTGCTGATCGCCTATGCGGTGTGGGCGGTGCTGATGGGCATCGCCTATTGGATGGGCATTCTGACCGTGGCCAAGTAGTCGCTCGGCTCAATACGCGCCCAGTTCATCCAATCGCTCATCGCTGATGCCGAAGTGATGGGCCAATTCATGCTTCACTGTGCGAGCAACTTCGGCCTTCAGTTCATCCAATGTGTCGCATTCTTCCTCATGAGCTGTTTGAAAAATCGTAATCAAATCTGGCAACGCCATATCGTAGCTGCCGTCGCGCTCGGTTAGGGGCGTGCCTTCGTATAAGCCGAAGAGGGCTTCATCATCATCCATATCTTCAATATCTTCTGGTGTCGGCGCAACCTCAACCTGCATTTCAAGATTGTTGATGCGACTGCGAATGGCTTCGGGTAAGGCATCGACGGCCTCCCACACGATCTTCTCAAAATCTTTAGGGCTAATATGAATCATGGTTAAAAAGTATTGACTCAAGACTCTAGAGTCTTGAGTCTCAGCATAAAATCCATTTCTCAATTCACGTACTCAGATCAGAATAGGAAGTTTAAAACATGCTGCTCAAAGATAAAGTTGCCATTGTTACCGGTGCCAGCCGCGAAATTGGCGCGGAGATGGCGTTTCAGATGGCCCAGGCTGGTGCCGCCGTCGTCATCGCGCACTATGCCGAGCCTGAGCTCGCGCAACAAAACGCCCAACGCATTATCGATGCAGGCGGCCGCGCCATTGCCGTGGAATCCAATGGCCGCAAGGTTAGTGATTGCTACGCGCTCGTGGAAGCAGCGGTGCAAGCCTTTGGCCGGGTAGACATCGTCGCGGCCAACGCCGGCATCACCCACGGCGGCCCCTTTCTCGACTTTGCCGAGGCCGACTATGACCGGGTGATGGACACCAACATCAAAGGCAGCTTCTTTCTGGCCCAGGCAGCGGCGCGGCAAATGGTGAAACAGGGCCGCGGCGACTATCGCCTGGTATTTAGTGCTTCGGTGGTGGGGCTGGCGGGTGTGCCGACCATGACCACCTATGGCACCACCAAACTCAGCATGACCTATCTCGCCAAATCATTGGGCGTGGAACTTGCGTCGTACGGCATCACCGCCAACACCATCGTCATTGGGGCCGTGCTCAACGAACGCAACCTGGCCGGCAACCCCGACTATGCCGAGATGTTTGGGCGCATTTTGCCGATTGGCCGTGTTTTGTATCCCGCCGATATTGCCGCCGCGCTGATGTATCTGGTCTCACCAGCGGCCTCGGCTGTCACCGGTCAATCGCTGGTGGTCGATGGCGGCCTCTCGCTCTCGTTTTCATTCAGTCCCAGACACCAGCCGACTGATCAATAAGTTTTTGTAATTGCCAAGCCGGGGATTTTGGACAGAATGACAGAATGAACAAAATGGGATATCGCGTTTAGAACTCCCTTTGAGTGTATTCTGTCATTCTGTCCAAAATCCCCGACTGTTTTTCCAACCATGTCCATTCTCGTCATCGATCTTGGCAGTTCTTCCACCCGCGCTGTGCTGTTTGACGTGCAGGCAGAGTTGATCCCTGGGGCAATGACCCGGCACCCCTCGCAATTTAACGCCGACAACGAGGATGACCCGCGTGCGGCTGTTGATCGCGTGAATGAGGTGCTGGCTGAGCTCACTGCAAAATTTCCAAAAGGCATCACCGACATCGGCCTGTCGTGCTATGCCACCTCACTCATTGGGCTCGACGAGAACCATGAACCCGTGACGCCGGTGCTGACCTATGCCGATGCGCGTCCGGCCGAGGATGCGCGTGCGCTGCGGCTCAAGTTCGACGAGGTGGAGACGCTGCAACGCACCGGCTGTCGCATTCGCTCCAATTACTGGCCAGCCAAACTGACATGGCTCAAGCGCACACAGCCGGATGTATTCTCACGCATTCGCTGGTTTTGTTCGCTGGCCGACTACGTGTGCTGGCGTGTGTTCGGCATCTTTCACACTGGCATTTCTGTAGCTTCGTGGACCGGCCTCGTCAACCGTCAAACCAACGATTGGGACGAGACATGGTTGCGTGTGTTGAACTTGCAGCCCGATCAATTGCCGTCCATTGATCAGCAATCTGCAACGGTGAAGCAAGGCCCATGGCAGGGCGCTCAATTACACCCGCCGTTGGGTGATGGCGCGGCAGCCAATATCGGCAGTGGTTGCACCGACCCCAGCCGCGTGGCCGTGACCATCGGCACCACGGCGGCGCTGAGGATTGTGAGAGAGACGACGGACGGCGGACGACCGACGATAATTAAATCCCCGTCGTCGGTCGTCCGCCGTCCGTCGTCTCATCTCCCATCTGCGCTGTGGGAATACCGCGTCGATCACACCCATGCCCTCATCGGCGGCGCAACCACCGAGGGCGGCAGCGTGTTTGCCTGGGCGCAGCGTGCGTTGAAATTAGGCGATGAAGACGCAATCGAGCGCGCCGTCGCTCAACAAAAACCGGATCAGCATGGATTGACGGTGTTGCCGATGTTTGCCGGCGAGCGTAGCCCTGGCTATGCCGAGGATGTGCGCGCCACGCTGCACGGCCTCTCGCTCGATACGTCGCCCGAAGAGCTGGTGCGTGCCTTGCTGGAGGCCGTTGCCTTTCGGCTGGCCCTGATCCATGACAGTTTGCGCGAGGTGGCTGAGCCGGGCGCGGTGCTGGTCGGCAGCGGCGGCGCATTAGTGAACTCGTCCACCTGGTGCCAGATCATTGCCGATGTGACGAACACGCCGCTCTCGCTGTCGGACGAAGCCGAAGCCTCGGCCAAGGGTGTGGCGCTGTTGGTCTCGGGCCACATGGTTTCGCAACCTGCGCTTTCAGCGTCGCGAACGTTTCAACCGAATCCAGACCATCACAAAATCTATCGCGCTGCGATGCAGCGACAGCAGGAACTCTATGACAAACTTGTTTGATCTATCTGGAAAGACGGCCCTGATCACCGGCGGTGGCGGCGTGTTGTGCAGCGCCATGGCAACGGCGTTGGCCACTGCCGGCGCGCATGTGGTGTTGATGGGGCGGCGCAAGGAGCCGCTTGAAATTGCTGTGGATAAAATCAAAAGTGATACCGGCGGCAACGCCAGCCATGTGCAGGGCGACGTGTTGGATGCAGCGGCAGTTACGCAGGCTTTGGATGAGGTGCACACCGCCCACGGCGACATTCACATCCTGCTGAACGGCGCGGGTGGCACGCACGCCAAGGCAACGACATCGCCGGCCCAAAGCATGTTCGAGCTGGACTTCGAGGCCATGCGCTATGTGATGGACTTAAATTTCATGGGCACGGTGATCCCCAGCTTTCTGGTGGCCAAACAATTTGTCGAGCGCGGTGAGGGCGTGATTATCAATGTGGCCAGCATGAGCAGCTATAAACCCGTGACCCGCAACATCGCCTATTCGGCCGGCAAGGCAGCGGCCAAGAATTTCACCGAGTGGCTGGCCGTGCACATGGCCCAAAATTACTCGCCGAAGATTCGGGTGAATGCGATTGCGCCTGGCTTCTTCCTGGCCGAGCAAAACCGGCACCTGATTCTGGACGCGCAGGGCGAATACACGCCGCGCGCCAAAAATATGTTGTATATGACGCCGATGGCGCGCCTGGGTGAGGCGGGTGAACTGGGCGGCGCGGCCGTGTTCCTGGCCTCAGAAGCCTCGCGGTTCATCACCGGCGTGACGATTCCCATTGATGGCGGCGTTCAAGCATTTGGAGGCGTATAAGCATGGACTGGACTGAAAAAGATTTTGCGCGCAATGAAAATAATGGCAGCCGCGTGAGTTTGCATTACTGGCAAAAGGGCAGTGGCCCGCCCATATTGCTGTTGCACGGCATCACCGACACCGGTGCCTGCTGGGGCCGCACCGCCGATGCGCTGGCCGAACGATTCACCGTGTATGCGCTCGATCAACGCGGCCACGGCCAATCCGACGTGCCGGAGAATGGCTATGCGCTGGCTGATTGTGTGGCCGATGCGGCGGCCTTGTTGCGCACGGTTCATGCCGTGCCGAGCATGGTCATGGGCCATTCCTACGGCGCAATTCTGACGATGATGTTGGCGGCCCAACAGCCGGAGTTGGTCTCGAAAGCGGTGCTGGTGGACCCGCCGATGTGGGATGGCATGTTGCAGATGCCGGCGGAAGGGGCCGACGAGAGACGACTGAAATTTTTCGATTGGTTGATTCAATTGCAAGACAAGAGTCACGAGGAGTTGGTGGCGCACTGTCATGCCCAATCACCCAATTGGACGGATGAAGAATGTGAGCAATGGGCAACCAGCAAGCATCAGGTTCGGCCGCGCGTGTGGCAAAAAGACGGCACCGAGTTTGGCAGTGATTGGCGCGCCGACATCAGCCACATTAAATGCCCCACGCTGTTCGTGCGCGGCGAGCCGGCCTGCGGCGGCATTGTGAGCGATGCGGATTTGGCCGATGTGAAGAGCCTGTTGCAAAACGGCCAGGTCGTGACGGTGGCGCAAGCCGGCCATAGTGTGCAGCGTGACCGTAACGCGGAGTTCATGGCAGTGGTGTTGCCGTTTTTGCTGGCTGCCAGCCAAGTGCAGTGATTAACTTTCGGACAAAACACATGGAAGTGGCGTGATCTGTTTTGGAATGGAGGCTTCAGCCGACTCTGCGACTCCAACACGGCCGCAGAGTCGGCTAAAGCCTCCATTCCATTTGTGGAATAAAAATCTTCAGTGATTTAGGCCGGCGGAATGCGCGACAGCCGCCAGTTGATCTCGCCGCGGTGGTTGATCTCGTCTTCGTAGACGTGATACCAGTAATAGTAGTTGTTGATGAAGGTGTCACCATCCGGCGACTCGTGCCACAGCCAGTCGTCGTCGCGTTGTTTCAACTGTGCCAGGGTGTCGGCGCGCACCGCCTCCAACTCGCGCAAGTAGTAGCCAATCTCGTGGCCGCGAATGTGCTGGCGCGCCGGCGCATCCAGGTTCATCGGCACCTCCCACCTGGCGGCCAACTCGGGCACGTCCATCGAGTTTCGGCCGCGAAAGGTGATCTCCTGAAACGCCACATCCAGCGAGGCCACCGGCACGAACAGTGGAAAAGTTAAAAGCGACCAGGTTACGCAATGCTGGCCGCTTTTAATCACACGCAGCTTGTAGGGCTGCGATCCTATTTAATTTTGATTTCATGTGCGCCGCATTCTATGCGACCGCTTCTTCAGTGCTGGGCGGCCGTTACGCGAGTGTCGGGAGTGGTGTTCTCAGACAGGCTCGTGTACGCCAAACGGCGTCGGCTCTTGCACATATCTGCCCATCAACTTCACGAAGAAGACATACACTGCGCTGGCTCGGTTTGCAGCGCCCAATTTGCCGCGCACCTTCTCCACATGCTCGGAGACGGTTTTGGGGCTGATGGAAAGCCGAGCCCCAATTTCCTTATCAGTCAATCCCTCGGCGACCAGATGAATGACTTGGGCCTCGCGCAAAGTAAGTTTGTGAGAATTCTGTTCGGACATTGCAGCTCCTTGTGTGTTCTTCAAGGATGGTGCTCGACTCGCAACCTATTTCAGTTTGAGAGCGAGCCCTACGACGATCTGCGGGGGCCACAAGTTTGGGCTTTGGCCTCGTCGCCGTTCGAAAGCGTCGCTGGTGGAGTTCAGAGGATTACGGCTTCGCACTGGCAATCATCTTCTGCCTCCTTGAGGTTCGCCCTGAGGCAATCCTCCGCAGTCCCGCTTGGGGTGGGTGAACACATTTTGTGTAGCTACATACAAACAACCTCCGATGTTGGACTGGCGAGTATACGACACGAATCTTGTAGACGTTCCAGCGGAACGTCTACATCACATCGGCGTGAATCGATTCAGCACAGGGATGCTGTCGAACTGCTCGGGCTGGATGCTCTTCCACACCAGGCCGGCCGGGCGCGGGTAGGGCGTGTGGGTTTCGATGGGGCCTTCCGGCGTGCAGATCCAATCGAGTGGCGAATCGTGCGACGCCATCGGCAGCTCATCGGCCTCCACAATTTGCAACGGATGCACCGTAGTGACAATGGGTGTGGCCAGTCGGACGAGGCTCAACTCCCGCAACATGCCGAGTTCGAGATCAGCAAAGCCGGCGCCTTTGCCGGTGCGGCCACCCAGGTGCGAGACAGCCACACAGCCCACCACGACCAAATCAATCGGCTGCATCTCGTCGAAGTGCATCAGCCGGCCGTGCTTGAGCGCGCCTTTGACTGTGGCCGCCTCCCGCAGTGGCACACCCTTGGCCTGCATCGCCGACGCGGTCACTTTCACAAAACAGCGCTCGTCTTGCAGGCGCGGCACGGCCATATACACGGTCTTGCCGGCTTGCAATGCCTTCAGCCGCACTGGAATTTGCGGTGGGTCGGGGTTGCATTTCACGATCTGAGCCTGGGTCCACACATCGAGCTGGGCGAGGTGAGATGCGGCGGCTTCGGCCCCCACGAAGTCGGGAATATGGCCGGTGCCGTCGCCGACCGAGGCGCGCTCGGAATTCAACAAGGCCCAGATGCGTGCGCGTAATTCGTCTTTGCCGGCATGTCGGCCGCTCCACTCAGTTTGGCTCATGCCTGAATTCTAGGGCGAATGTGCAGGTTGTGCGCGATGGTTGCGCGCTGTGTGCCCATGAATACACTAGGTGCTGGTGATCTTGTGCCGCCGATTCAAGCTGCATGCATGTTTATTTCGGCGGTTGATTTTTGCATGAGGAGACCTGGAAACTATGGCTAGACCCGTGATGCTATTTACCGGCCAGTGGGCGGATTTGCCCTTTGAGACGATTGTTGAAAAAGCCAAGTCGTTTGGCTACGACGGTGTTGAACTGGCTTGCTGGGGAGACCACTTCGATGTTGAGAAGGCCTTGAGCGATGACAGCTACGTGAAGGGCCGCTGGGATGTGCTCAACAAATATGGCATGAAGTGCCTGGCCATCAGCAACCACCTGGTGGGGCAGGCCGTGTGCGACCGCATCGACGAGCGACACAAGAGCATTGTGTCGCCGAGCATTTGGGGTGATGGCAAACCCGACGGCGTGAATCAGCGCGCGGCCGAGATGATGGCCAACACGGCCCGCGCCGCCGCCAAGTTCGGCGTCAAAGTGGTGAACGGCTTCACCGGCAGCAGCATCTGGCCGTATGTGTATTCATTTCCGCCCGTGTCGCAGGCGATGATCGACGCTGGCTACACGGAGTTTGCCGAGCGCTGGAATCCGATTCTGGATGTGTTTGATGAAGTGGGTGTGCGTTTTGCGTTGGAAGTTCACCCGACCGAGATTGCGTTCGATGTGGCTTCGGCCGAGCGCGCCGTGGTTGAATTAAAGGGTCGCGCCGCATTCGGCTTCAACTACGACCCCAGCCACTTCGGCTATCAGGGCGTGGACTATGTCGCCTTCATTCGCAAATTTCGCGACCGCATCTACAACGTGCATATGAAGGATGTGGGTTGGAGCAAGCACCCGACGGAGGCCGGCGTATTCGGTGGCCACCTGAACTTTGGCGACTCGCGCCGCTTCTGGGATTTTCGCAGCGTAGGCCGCGGCAACATCGACTTCGAGTCGATCATCCGCGCGCTCAACGAGATCAACTACAACGGCCCGCTCTCCATCGAGTGGGAAGACAGTGGCATGGACCGCGAGCACGGTGCGACCGAGAGCGCCGCGAACACCAAGCGCTATGATTTCAAGCCGAGCAATATCGCGTTCGATGCCGCGTTTGAGAAGAAATAGGTAGGGAGATCGCAGATATCAGATGTCAGAAATCAGATGATGAGGCATGCATAAATACCGCGACCTCAAAGTCTGGCAACGTGCCTTAGCTTTCACAATTCTGATTTATCAAGAAGCTGCAAAATACTTTCCAAGTGATGAACGCTTTGGACTGACAAGTCAAATTCGGCGTGCATCAAGTTCGATGCCTCTAAACATCGCAGAAGGTTCTGGGTGTAGTTCGAACAAAGAATTTTGTCGCTTTCTCGAAATCGCTAAGCGATCTGGCTATGAAGTGATGACAGCAATTGATATTGGTCGAGGATTGAATTATTGGCCGAACGCAATAGCTGATTCTTTGCTGGCTGAATTAGATGAGCTTGTTGCGATGATTGTCGGATTGATGCGAACGCTAGAACGGCGAAATCTTTCTGAAATCTGATATCTGACATCTGACCTCTCAAAATCTGGAGCAAAACAATGGCAGAAGAAGTTGGATTTATAACCATGGCCGGCCCCAAGGCGACTGGCGAGGCACCGAGTATTGGCGTGGGGATGTTGGGGTATGCGTTTATGGGCAAGGCCCATAGCAATGCGTTGAAGAAGCTGCCCTACATGATGTATCCGCCGGTGGCGATTCCGAAGCTGGTGGCGATTGCGGGTCGCAACAAGGAGGCCGTGGAGGAAGCGGCCAAACGCTATGGCTATGCCAAGGCGTATACCGATTGGCGCGCCATGTTGGACGATCCTGAGGTCGAGGTATTCGACAACTGCGGCCCCAACAACGTGCACACCGAGCCGAATCTATACGCGGCCAAAGCGGGCAAGCACATCATCAGCGAGAAGCCGCTGGGGCGAAATGCCGAAGAGTCTTACGAGATGTGGCAGGCGGTGAAGAAGGCCAAGGTGAAGCATCAGGTGGCCTTTAACTATCGGTTTGTGCCGGCCATTCGGCTGGTCAAAAATCTCATCGACCAGGGCAAGCTCGGCCGCATCTATCACTTTCGAGCCAGCTATTTGCAGGAGTGGATCGCTGACGAGAACTTCCCGATGGTGTGGCGGCTGGATGCCAAGCAGGCCGGCAGCGGCGCGTTGGGCGATCTCGGTTCACACATCATCGACATCGCACGCTTTCTGGTGGGCGAGCCCAAGAGCCTGATGGCGCGCACCGGCACCTTCATCAAGGAGCGCGACGGCGGCAAGGGCAAGAAGGAGAAGGTGACAGTGGATGATGCGTTTGAGGCCGTGGTGGAATACAAGAACGGCGCACTCGGCACACTGGAGGCTTCACGGTTTGCGCCAGGCCGCAAGAACTCGAACACGTTCGAGATCAACGCCGAGCATGGCTCAATTCGTTTTAATCTTGAGGACATGAATAACCTGGAAGTGTTCATGCGCGATCAGGACAAGAACGTGTCGGGCTTCACCAAGGTGCTGGTGTCGGAATCATTCCACCCGTTCTGGAGCAATTGGTGGCCGCAGGGTCACATCATCGGCTGGGAGCACACGTTCGTGCACCAGTTCGACCACTTCTTCCGCGCTATTGTGAACAAGGAGCCAGTGACGCCGTTTGCGGCCGACTTTGAGGATGGCTATCGCAACTCCGTGATTTGCGACGCAATTTTGCAGAGCGCCAAAGAGCGCAAGCAAGTGGACATCAAGTACTAATCCCCTAGTATTTTGATGTGCTGCGGCGCATCTATACGTCAAAAAAACCACTCTGAGTGCCTCATGCGCACAGAGCGGCCTCATGTTTCTAGAGCTATTAGAAGTCCGTTTTGCGTAGTGGTAGGGGCAAAGCATTTGCCGCCGAGCCTTGTATTGGCATGAGCTTGTGCGGCAAATGCTTTGCCCCTACGACGACGGTTCGCACGGCGTTTCGCATCCGATGCGCAGCGACTTTCGAATTGCCTTACATTTTCGCAAAATCATTGACGGAAGTTATGCTCAGTTTTATAATGCGCTCCGCTCCCACACTTTTTTCAAGGATTATGGATGTTCGGTGAGGTCTTTCATGCCTCATCGATTTGCAAGGAAAAGATATGCCGAGAATGCCCCGAGAACGAAAAGAATATAAAGCAAAAGAAGATGTCATCGAAGTAGAAGGCGAGGTTGTTGAAGCGTTGCCCGGCACCATGTTCAAGGTGCGTTTGGACAACGGTCACGAAGTGCTCTCCACCCTGAGCGGCAAAATGCGCAAGTTCTATATCCGCATTTTGCTCGGCGACCGCGTGAAAGTTGAGCTGTCGCCCTACGACCTGACCCGCGGCCGGATTTCATATCGCCTGCGCAATCAGGGTAGCTATCAGCCTGTCGCGCAATAATCTAGCGCGGTTGGGCCCTATATCGGACGTTGAAGACGGTGGATACGCGCCTAGCGCGTGGCTCCATCGTCTTCCCTGCGAGCGCAAATCAGACACACCCAATCCAGCATTTGCTTTTGCTCGATGAGGTGTAGGCCAGCTGTTTGAGCCGCTTTCAACACATCTTCGGCCTGGGTATCCAAAATGCCCGAGAAGATAAAGCGGTCGCCGCGCTCGGCCAGGCCGTTGCCCAACATGGTGCGGATCACGCCCGCCAAAATGTTGGCGACCACGAGATCGTAGCGCTCCGTGGTCTGGTCAAACGATCCTTTCTCAATTTGAATCTGCTCGGCCACGCCGTTCAGCCGCGCATTTTCCCGACCTGCGTCCACGGCCTCGTCCTCGATGTCCACGCCGAACACGTGGCTGGCACCGAGCTTGGCCGCCAGCACCGAGAGAATCGCGCTGCCGCTGCCGACATCTAAGACCCGCGAACCTGCAATTAAATAATCTTCGAGCGCCGCAGCACACAGCTGCGTAGTGGGGTGCAGGCCGGTGCCGAAGGCCATGCCTGGGTCGAGCGCCAGTTCAATGTCACCTGGCTGAAAATCCACATCGGCCTTGTCGATCCACGACGGCCGGATCATCACGTGCTTGCCGATGCGCAACGGCTTGAAGTTCACCTTCCACGCGTCGGCCCAATCGCTTTGCAGCACCACTTTGTAGGTCGGCTTGGGAATCGGTTGAATCAGGTTGAGGTAGGCCAGCGCCTGTTCCACCTTCATGCGCTGCTCGTCCAGCGTGGCATCCTGGGTGAGGTAGGCCCTGACGATCACGGGGCCGGTGGACACCTCGTCCTCCCAGCGATCCACGGCGCGCAGGTCGTTGTTGAGCTGCTCCAACGCCACGCCGCCGTCGACATACGGGAAGATCACTTCGCTGATCGCTTCGGCCAGCTCCGGCGTGGTTTCGATGGACAGTTCGAGCCAGGATGTATTCATGTAGTGTGACTGGTTGCTAGCGGCTAGCGGCTGACAGCTAGCCGCTCTTCATTCAGCTTCGATAGATTTTTTGATGATCGGCCCGCCCACTTCGAACGGCACCGCGACACTTTGCAGCACCTGGCCGTTGCCCATGATCTGCATGACGGCGAGCAGGGGCGTACCTTTGGCCAATCGCGGCAACCACATCGTTGGGGCTGGCCGGCGTTCCATGGCCGCCACCATGCTGGTCTCGCGGATCACTTCGCCGGTGTTGTCGCCGGTCTGGCTCACGATCAATACATCAAAGTCGGGCAGCTCGCGAAACACGGTCAGACCCATTTCTACGGTGACGCGGGTGCCGTCGGGCCACGGCATGACCCGGTATTCCATGATGCGCGCGTCGCTCAGCGGCCGCGGTGGAATCTCCAGCGGCGCATTGTTGTCGTCGTCAAATAACTGAATATCTTCGGGCATGATTTAAAGGGCGCAACCAGCGGCTAGCGGTTGGCTGCTTGCCGCTCGCTATTGTCCCACTTGACGCGCACATAGCCACTGAGAGGGCCGCCCACGGCGATGTAGCCGGATTTGATTTCGCCGGTCTCATCGCGCACTTTGACGTGGAAGACATCGGTGTTGCGGGCTTTGTCGGTGTGGCCGAAGGGGCCGCCGAGCATGGTGCGTTGCAGCGCAATCAGCGTGAAGTGATTTCGGTTGCACCAATCGCGAATCATGAGCTGATTGGCTTTGTGATACAGCCAGACGATGATGATGCCGGCGATGATCGCAAACAGGAGCAGCTTGAGAATCACGTTACAAGTCCAGGGTGAGTGAGATGGGGCAGTGATCCGAGCCCATCACATCGGTGCAAATCTCGGCCGCCACCACTTTGTCGCGCAAATCCGGCGACACCAAAAAGTAGTCCAGCCGCCAGCCGACGTTGCGATCTCGCGAGCGGGTCACCTGATCCCACCACGAATATTTGATCTCGTCGGGATACAACATGCGAAAGGTGTCGACGAAGCCGGCGGTAAAAAACTCACCAAACCCGGCCCGTTCCTCCGGCATGAAGCCGCTGTGCTTCTCGTTCTCTTTCGGCCGCGCCAGATCAATCTCAGCATAGGCCGTGTTCACATCGCCGGTGACAATGACCGAGCGGCCCTGCTTCATATAGTTTTGAGCTGCACTCAAAAAGAACTTATAAAACGCCAGTTTGTGCTTTACATACTCCGGCCCACGGCCGCCGTTGGGGAAGTAGATGTTGAACAGCACAAACGGCTCCAACTCGGTGATGACCGTGCGGCCATCATCATCGAAGATCGAATCGCCCAGGCCGACGATGGCTTTGCTGACCGGCAAGCGGCTATACGTGGCCACGCCGCTGTAGCCTTTCTTCACGGCCTGGGCCCAATGTGAGGTGTAGCCGGCCGGCTTCAACAACGCCGCGCTGAGCTGATCAGGGCTGGCTTTGGTTTCCTGCACCGCGATCACATCAGCACCTGTGCCAGCAAACCAATCCAAAAACCCTTTCTTTTCAGCAGCACGAATGCCATTCACGTTCCACGAATAGAGTTTGACAGGGCTCATGGGGGAGATGATACGACAGTCAGATGTCAGATGTCAGATGTCAGATGTCAGATGTCAGATGTCAGAAAACTTTGCGCATTATTCACTATCTGAAATCTGACGTCTGAAATCTGACTTCTTCCCACTCCCCTCTGCATTACACTCTCGCCCATGAACTTCGAGACCCTTGCCATCCATGCCGGCCAGGAGCCCGACCCCACCTGGGGCGCGGTGATGACGCCGATTTACCAGACCTCGACCTATGCCCAAACCAAGATGGGCGAGCAC
>Ga0105046_10002024_pt1 | contig 31765 bp, 22 predicted proteins | sample MAT03_FD_78385 | JGI IMG/M metagenome (GOLD analysis project Ga0105046, IMG submission 78385) | Freshwater microbial communities from Lake Fryxell liftoff mats and glacier meltwater in Antarctica - MAT-03 (megahit assembly) | ecosystem: Environmental > Aquatic > Freshwater > Ice > Liftoff...
GCCCAGATCTCGTCGCGCGCCGCCTGCAACACCGCCTCGTTGGTGGTGTTCTCCCAGAGTACGAGGTCTTCGATGATGCGGAAGAGTCGCTCGCGTTCCTGATCGGCGAGGATGCCGTCGAGTGTTGGCTCGGGGCCCGGCACCGCCGCTGGAAACCCGCCCTGCGTGGACTTGACAAAAAAATCGTTGACCTCTTTCCACACTTTTCGTTTGGCTTTGAGTTCGGCCTCCGCCTTGCGGCGCAGCATTGGATCCTCGCGGAGTGTGTCCACGTACTCCGAAGGGTCGTCCACCATCTGTGCAAAGATCACCGACCGTGCCGCCGCCAACGGCCGCCGCGCCCACCACAAATGAAGCGTGCTCGGGTGTCCATGACGGATGGACTTCTCTCTCGCGCAGGCCTTGTTGATCGCATCCAGCGGCAGCGCGACTTCGATCAGTTTTTTCTTGTGCTTACTACTCACGTCATGACTCCTGGCCGCGCGGCCGCGCCGTTTGACTGACTTGAAGGATGCTGTTCAGGACTTGTCCGACTTCCGGGGCGATCAGTTCTCGCGGCACGAATCCGGCAAGGACGTGGTAGTCGCTCTTTTTCATGAGCGAGATTGGGAGTCCGAGTCGTTGCAGCCAGGCTTCAAATACTGGGTCCAGAAACTCATCACTGGCCTTTGTATCAATCCACCATTTGTTGGTGGGGTCTCGCAGCGCCGCAGGTGTGACATTGTCGTTGATGCTCTGCTCCATTGCCTTGCGGCGACGCGCAGTCTCTGGGCCGGCGAATAGCGGCCCGTGCGACCCGCGATCATGCGCCTCGGCAAATGCCAGGAGCGTCTCCGGTTGGCAAAGATAGTTTTCGATTTCGCGACGCTGCCACATGAACTCGCGCAACTCCGGCGTGGCCTGCAAGGGGTTGCTGATTCGATCACAGAGAAGATGTCCGACAAGGTCGGCCTTGGCTTCTCGAAGGCCTCGAAAGTGGTCTCGCGCCTTCGTCGGCTGATTCTCAATGTACTTAACAAACGGTCGCTCAAGCGCGAGTTGGGCCGGATGGTCAAGGACTTTCGCAAACGCCTGCAGGATGGCCAGGTCCGTCGAGCCTTCCAAATACAGAACCCAGCCCGTCTGCTCGGCCTGGTAATACTGATCGAAGCCAATCTCTTTCAGTGACTTGAGCAACTGTCCGCCGCGATCATCAATCCGGTGTGGCTTTCCGACAAAGGCGACCACGACATCGCGATCCGCCGCTTCATTGAGGATTACCTCAGAGTGGCTGGCAATGATGATCTGGCACGCCTGTTCCGCAGCCGCTTCCGACAGAAGTTGGTACGTCTGCCGCTGCCGGAGAATTTCCAAGTGCGCATCAGGTTCATCCAGCAGCAAGACGCAGCCAGCGTTGACCTCGATGTGAGCCAGCAACAACAGGATTTGCTGCAAGCCCCGTCCGGTCGCGGAGAGGTCCAATTCGACTTTGGACGAGGTGCGATAGGTCATGGCGATCTCGCCGCGTTCCGGAATGTATCGCGGCACGTTAAGTGACACCCCAAACAGATGTTTGATGCGATCGCAAACCCGCCCCCACCGTTCGTCGCCGTCAGGGCGGGATGCGATCTGATGACACAGATTTCGCAAGACCTCAGCCGTTCGTCCCTCTCCCAGGCGTACATTCACAGCCCCTTGATCCAATCGGGTTTCATTCGCCGCGAGGCCCGACATCGGTGGGAGGAATGCCACTTTGACGTGATTGGCTGGCTCCGGAATGAGCATTCGCTCCGCCCCCTTCGCTTCGGATAAACGCAGCGGGCGGCAGTAAAAGGACTCCTCATTGGCGTAGTCGAACTCCAAACCGCACGTCCATGCGACGTCGTCAGTGACGCCTTCGAGTTGAATATCGACGCGAATGTTTTTGGTCTCCTGGGTTCCATTGATTCGTTGAACATCGCGGACATGCAGATCGCGCCAGAGGAGATTGGCGTTGGGGATCGGGATCGCGATCAGGTCTTTACGATTGATTGTGACGCCTGAACGCTTTTCGGGGGCCATCTTCCCGGCTCGTTTTTCATTCCAACGCCGAATACCAATGTCCCATAACGCGATTGCCTGAAGCGCGGTTGTCTTGCCGGAATTGTTCGGTCCCACAAAGACCACTGGATTGCCCAGCTCGATTTCGACCTCGTCGAACTGCTTGAAATTGCTGATTGTCAGTTTTGTTAACATGATTATGCCTAAGATGGTTCGTCCGACGTCATCGTGGTGCCTCCGCCCGCGTGAGCAGTTCCACCATGTCATAGTTGACGCTTGTCACGCCAAAATCCGGCTCTCGTTGGAAAGGCTGCCGCAAGTAGTGGACGCGATGGGTGTCTTCGCCCGTGAATTCAACGATGGCGAGAATGAAGTCGTCGGGCTTGTTGAGTGAATACAAAATCTCGTTGCGAGTGACCGTGATGGTCGCCGCGCCGGTGATCCGGCCCTTGACCTCGATAAATCGCAACTTTCCGGTGCCAACGATGCGGCTTTCGATGTCGTAGCCTGGTTTTTCGAATTCCCGGTCGGTGGGGTCGAATCCGAGTTGCCGTTCAATCTCCATGACGATGTCGCGGGCTCGCGCGGCACTGATCTGCGTATCGACTGGCGCGGATGGTGCCACTGCAGTCTGGCCCGCCATCGTCCGGATGAGGCCAATCGGAACGACCAACAGGCCACCCAGCACAAGTGGCGGAAGTGGCGAGATCTGCGCTTCGAGCTTCAGGTCCTGAAGCCGCTTTTCTAAACGTCCCTGCAGGTTGTCTGCTCGCTTGCGGGCTTCGCCGGAGTTGACCTTAGCGTTAACTTTGTCAGTCTGTTCCTGAAGCTTGAGCTGCTCTGCACGGTGGTCCCAGTACGTAATTTCCTTGGTGAGCCTTTCCTTGACTGCTGCTTCGGTCCTGGTGATCAGTTTCAGTTTGCGAGCACGGACTTCGGCCAGATGTTCTGGGACTACGTTGGTGATGGCGTAACCCTGTGCCTTTTGTTCCAGTTCGCGGTTGATCCATTCGCATTCGGGTCGATCAAGGATCGCGTCAACACCCGGCTCACCCTCAGCCAACGGGCGGTAGTCAAGATAGGGTGCGTAGTGGACGTGTTGCGCGGTACCGGCAGCGTCAAGTTCGACATACAGCATCCGTTTTGAAATGACACGACGCTCACCGATGCGGGTCAGCCCTGCGTCCTGAATGGCGTGCTCCAGGTAGAACACCATGCGGGGCGACGTGCCGGAATCTTTTTCATCGACCAGGACGGTGCCGCGTTTCAGCAGGTCACGGTTTCGCTCCAGCGTAAGGTCAATGACCGCGTCAAGCAATGGATGGCCGGGACAGACAAAAGCGGCCAGTGGCTGACCCTGTGGCGCGACGAGAGACTTATCGAAGGCAATGCGTTCGTAACGCGAAAGCACGGGTTCACCGATGCCAATCAGCCGATCGCGGTTGCGCACGGGTGCGGGGACATGAGTGATTTCGTACCGGCTGGGTTCCCGCTGCTTCGTACTGCCACCCAGTTGCTTGAAAGCCTCATGAAAGAAGGATTCGATGTAGTGCGGCTGCAATCGGCGGGCGTCAGCACGTTCCATGTCTTCGCGAATGCGTTGCACTTTGCTGACGTCCATCGCGTCATGAGCCAGCACTCGCTCATCCAGCAACGCCTGAAGGTGGCTGCGGTCCATTGCCGTATCGAGGACGGTGGTCAGGAACGCCCTGACCTCTGGACTCTCACCGTAGCGGACGGCTTCGATGAGCAGTTCTCGTAGGGACTTGCCCTCGAACTGAATTCTACCCAGCACGTCGAACACCTGACCACCCAGAGCTTGGCGGGCCTGTTCGAGTTTTTCCAGAAGCCTGCGGTAGACGTCGCCTTCCCGAGTTTCCTCAGCCACCAGGTTCCACAGGTGGCAGACCTCGGTCTGGCCAATACGGTGGATGCGACCGAACCGCTGCTCAAGTCTGTTGGGGTTCCATGGCAGGTCGTAGTTCACCATCAGATGAGCACGTTGCAGGTTGATACCTTCGCCAGCAGCGTCGGTGGCCAGCAGAACCTGCACTTCAGGGTCGTGCTTGAAGGATTCCTGCACTTTCAGGCGCGCTTCGCGACCTATTCCACCGTGAATAATGACCACGGCCGACGTACGGCCCAGCAGCGTCGTGATCCGCTGTTCCAGATAGTTCAGCGTGTCGCGGTGCTCGGTGAAGATCACCAATTTCTGGTGGGGCGAAGGTTGTGGCGGCGGGATTTCTCCGGAACCGTAGGGCAAGGTCGCTTCGTCGACCTGGCCAGCGGCGGAGGTGTTGACCGAACTTGCGGTGGTGAAGATCTCACTGAGAAGGCTGGCAAGTTCGCGCCACTTGGTGTCGGTGCCGCTGCGGCGAACTGCCAGCGCCTGGGATTCGAGCCCTTTAAGTGTTTCGATTTCAAGTCGAAGCTCGGTGATGGATCGGGCAGCGGTGGCTTGATCGAGGATTTCTTCCTCCACGGCTTCGACTTCACTGTCCGGGGCTTCTTCCAGATCCTCAACATATTCGGTGTCAAAATCCGGACTGATCGACTCAAAGTTCGCGGCCACCTGTCCACCACGTTGCAGCACTTCGAATTCTCGCAACTTACTTTCGAGCCGTTCGCGGCGACGACGCAACGACTGGTAGATGGCTTCCGGAGAGGATGCCAACCGCCTCTGCAGGATGGTCAGGGCAAAGCCGACGGTGCCAGCACGCTTGTCGTTCGCGAGGGCTTCAACGCGATTGAATTCCTCCCGCACGTATTCAGTGACGCTCTTGTAGAGGTGCGTCTCGGCGTCTGACAACTTGTAAGGCACTGTGTAGGCGATGCGTTCGGGGAAGAGCGGTGTGCCGTCGAACTTCAGCAGGCTTTCTTTGACCATGCGGCGCATCAGGCCTGACGTGTCGGATGTATGCACACCGTCGCGGAATCGGCCTTCAAATCGGTCGCCGTCAAGCAATGCCATGAAAAGCTGGAAGTCGGCTTCCTTACCATTGTGCGGCGTGGCCGACATGAGCAGAAAATGGCGGGTGAGCCCGGAGAGCAATTGGCCGAGACGGTAGCGCTTGGTGTATTTGGTTTCGCCGCCGAACACTGTGGCCGACATTTTGTGGGCTTCATCACAAACGATGAGATCCCAGCGGCAGTCCGGAGCCTGAAGTTTGGCCTGCACGTCTTCATTGCGCGAGAGCTTGTCGAGGCGGGCGATAACGAGATTGGTTTCCAGAAACCAGTTTCCTGTGCGTGCGGATTCGAGCTTGTCGTTGGTGAGGATCTCAAAGGGCAGGTGGAAGCGGCGGTAGAGTTCGTCCTGCCACTGCTCGGCAAGGCTGCCGGGGCAGACGATCAGGCAGCGTTGCAGGTCGCCGCGGGCAACCAGTTCCTTCATGAGCAGGCCCGCCATGATGGTCTTGCCAGCACCGGGGTCGTCGGCCAGCAGGAATCTTAGTGGCTGACACGGCAGCATTGACTCGTAGACGGCCGTGATCTGGTGCGGGAGCGGATCGACAATTGAGGTATGGACTGCCAGCACTGGGTCGAACAGATGTGCCAAGTGGATCCGTTGGGCTTCGGAGACCAGGCGAAACAGTGCGCCGTCACCGTCGAAGCTCCATGGGCGTCCCAGTTCTACCAATTCCAGTCGCGGTTCGTCGTGGCGGTAGAGCAGCTCGTTGGCGACTTTGCCAGTTGGCGTCTTGTAGGTCAGTTCGACGGCTTCGGACCCAAACCACTGTGTGCTCACCACGGTGACCAGCGCGTCCGGTAAAAGACCTCGGACGGCCGCATTGGGGGTGAGTTGTTCGAGTTTCATCTTGTTTATGCTCTAAGGCGGATTTTAACCCAGCGTCGAGAAGGTGAGACTGAGAACGGTGGTTTCCCTAAAGTTGTCCGTAAGTTTTGAGCGGTCCTGTTGCCAAATCGGCATTTACTGACGAACAGAGCATCGCCATGACCAACGCCACATGCGTTTCAATCAACTGAGGCAATCACGCAACGCACCCCTATTAGCGTGATGACTGCTCCCGCAAGAATCACGGGAGTACATCCCACCGGTCCTGGCAGTCCGTGTCGAATCAATTTTCCTGCGGTCGATTCGTACCCGATACGTCGTTTGAACCATCGCTTTTGATTGGTCCACCAGCGAAAAGGCTTAAGGATCGCTGTAATTCCAAGTGCTGTTTTCAATTGCTTTTTGAGTTTCGTCAACCCAAGGACGGTCTTCCAGGACGGGCGACGGTATCGAAAGAATTTCACAGTAGACGGATCCTTAAAGATGTCCCATGAAACGCTTCTGCATGTCACACGCCAGACAACCGGTGGGCCGCAACCAATGGCCGGAATAGTCATCTCAGTGCTTGTAGACTTTGTGCTGAGGCCGACCGGACAGGATCTGCTCCTTGCCCCAGTTCGTCACAGCTCGGAAAGCGTCGCTGCGAATAAACTCCTGGAATGCCGTTTCGTCAGACCACTCACTGGTGATCAGGTAAGAAGCATCGTCGCTGACATCTTTCCACAGAGTCGAACTCGTGTGGCCAGGAGCGGCTTTCAGCGCGTCGATGACGCCAGCAAACTTTTCTTCAAAGTCGGTCTGTTTGCCGGGAAGTACGTGATAATTCATGCCAACTGTGATCATTCAACTGTTCCAAGTCCGAGGTTTAATCTTTTTACAGCTTTTCCGCCAGCGTGCATTCTAGTGCCTTGTCAGGCTTTAACAAAGGGTCAGGAAGCAATAGCCAAATGGCCCAAAGGGTGCTCCGCACTATTGGTTCCTGACCCCTTTTTTAAAGTCCCCGGCCAGAACACGTCCGACGCCGAACTGATCACCCGTACGCACGATTTTGCCGTTTTCCAACTGCACTTCGACCATTTTCTCGCTCATCACCGCTGCGCCGGTTTCATCAGTGAGCGTGGTGATGATTTTCTTTGACTCTGCGTCAATCACATCGCCCGTCGATGGATAAGCAAACTGGCCATCGATCGTAAACGTGATCCAGCCTGGTTCGTCTCGCACTTTGATGCTGGTGATTTGCGTCGGTGGCATCACCGTGGCATCGAAGACATGCAGATGCTGGTTGTGGCCATCCGTCACCCAGAGTTCATTCTCGTCCGGAGTCAGACCAATCCCGTGACTCGGGCACCCGTGACGTTTGACTGGCCCCGACTTGAAGCCAGTCACTTCGACGCGATGAATTTTCTTCCCCGTGACGATATCTCCGACTTCAAATCCAAGCAATTCGTTGATCGTGACAAAGCACCGAGTCTGTCGTCCATTGATTGTGAAGGGACGGATTGAATTGCTGAATGGGCCAATGGTGCGGGACGCAGTGTGCGTCGATGTGTCAGCGACTGTCAACAACGGTGAACGTAACCCAGCGAGGTAGCACCACTTTCCATCGGCTCCGTAAACCGTATTGTGGGCTCCTGAGTCCGGTGAAATCTTTGCAATGACGCTGCCGGTTTCGCCACTCACCACGTTCCAATGTCCTTTTTCGAAGGATGGCACGTACAGGACACTGCCGTCAGGAGCGATTGCCATACGGTCGCAGCCGCCTTCAAGAGCTTTTTCCCAAAGCAGCGCTTCGGTCGTCAGATCAATGCACTGCAGCGTTTCAATCGTCGAAATGTACAATCGCCGCGTTGTCGAGCTGGCGCAGATTCCTTTCACATTGAGTGGTTTTCCATCACTGCCAAGGCCACCAGTGGGAATGCGTTTCAAGAATGTGTGATCATTGTCGATGTCGAAAACGATGAGACCGTGGCCACCGTATTCCAGATAATTGCGAATGCCCGGTGCGGCGACGTAGAGCAACCTCTGTGGTCTTGTCGCAACCGCGGAGTCCTGAGCTGATGCATTGAGATACACCCCAGAGAATGCAGCGAACAGCACTGAGAAAATCAGCGGAAGTCGCATGAGTAGATTCAACATCGAGCCGCTCAATTTGTAGGGTGAAACACGCGCCGGTGAGCCGCGTCGGCCGCGTCGGCCCACCGCGTTCGACTCACTGGAAATTCTCGACTACCTGCCGCCGTTCGCCTGCGTCGCTGCAGTTGCTTTTTGGAGATTCTGAGTGAACTGTTCCAGGTTCATGTTCTGTAGCTGGATGCCGGCTTGTTCAAACATCGCACGCGTGCGTCGGCTTTGCTGAAACTCATCCGTATCGATCGTGCCGTCCTGATTCGTGTCAAGTCTCGGGAAATAAAATTTCGCCTGTTCGGCGACGTCTCCACCACTGCCGCCCCAACGATTGGAACCACCGTTATTCTGATCCTGACTGTTGTCGTTTCCACCGGCCTGACGACCTGAACGAGCCGCAGGCTTCGCACTCACGATCTGGAGTTTCTCCGTCCGCACAGCCATGGCCGCATTGGTATCGGTGGCAGCCGCCTCGGCCGCCTTGAGTTCCTCTGGAATCAGGAACCCATCGTGGTCAGTATCGAATTCATCGAACTGCTCCAGTGCAACTCGGCGAGCCAGCATCCATTCGTCCAAACCGAGTTGACCGTCAAAATCTGTATCAACTTCGGAATATGCCGGGGGCAGGGCTTCGATCAACGCCGGCTTTTCCTTCATCTTATAGGGCTTCAGCAAGGGTTTGACATTCGCCGCATTCGAATTGTTGTTGCCGCCGTTGTTGGGGTTGACCGGCCCGCCGTTGTTATCCCCACCACCGCCGCTGAATCCACTGAATCCAGCACGCATGGAATTTCGCATGTCATCGACGTTCATTCCAGCTTTGAGTTCCACGCCGCGTGATTTCATCATGTCGCGGACGAACGAAGGCATCCGATCAAGTTCTTCCTGATCGATCACGCCGTTGCCATTTGTGTCCATCATGGACCGACCGCCGCCGCCCCAGGGAGGTCCTCCGCCAGAGCCACCACCAAATCCACCAGGAGGTCCACCGCCGAACCCACTCCCGCCAAATCCACCAGGAGGTCCGCCACCAAACCCTCCGTCGCCGCCCGGCTGACCGCCGCCAAAACCGCCTCCTCCAAAGCTCCCGGGCGCAACTCCACCAGAATCACCACCGAAACCCCGCCCGCCGCGGTCACCACCCCGGTCACCGCGACCACCTCGATCCTGGGCTTGAGAACGTGATGCAGCGGTTCCGAACAGGAATCCAGTGATTGATGCAATCAGGAGAATTCGTGAAAGTTTCATTTTTGAATTTCTAAAAGACTGGCTTTAAAAAAGGGGTCGGGAACCAATAGCCAAAAGGCCCAAAGGGTGCTCCGCACTATTGGTTCCTGACCCCTTTTTTAAAGCGTGTGATTTCCGAAGCTCAACAGTTAACCCCGTCAACGATACACGCGATTCGCTTTGTTTTGCAATTTTTCCAGACTCTTTCACCCCTCCGCAGGGTTTGAGACTATGAAACGATGAATGGTCGGGTGAAATCGGACAATTCCATGGGTTGGGTATCCATCACCTTCTCCATGTTGTAATCGTCACTGCCTTCGTATTCTTCCGATACTTTCAGCATTTCAGCGAATCGCGCAACGGAAAACAGAATTCAACCGCAAGGGTGGGAACGATATCAAATCGGTCCGACTATACACATGACGTTCTGATTTGGCATACTGAACATAACAACAGATTTTGATCTCGGGATCTGATTGCCTGCCCAATCCCGGTCATTTGCAGGAACCAAAAATATGAACATTTGTTGCATGTTGTTTCGATCGCTGCGGCTGGTTGTTGTTTGCAGTGGATTTTTGTCCATTTCGGCTGCGGCGTTCGGGCAGGCAAACGTTGGTACCGAACTGGATCTGTTGCGGCGCGAGGATATTCGAACTCAGTTGGGTCTCACTGAGACTCAAACTCAGAAAATCGAAGAAGCCGCCAAGGCAGGAACGATTTCGCAGGACTTTTTCAAGCCTTACCTCGAAAAGATGAAGGGGAAGACTCCCGAGGAGCAGTCGGTGATTCGTGAGGAGATGAAGCAGGCCGTTGTGAAAGCTAAAGAGGATGTGGGCTTGCAGTCATTGACTGTGCTTGACAGTCGTCAGCTGAAAATGCTGCGATCACTTTACATTTCGGAAGCGGGGTACCGTTCCCTGACTGACACCCGAGTCGCAGCGGACTTGACCCTCACCGACGAACAAAAGGCTCAACTGGTCGCACTGAATAAAGCTCGTTCTGAAGCGGCAACGAAGCTAGGTTTCAGCGCGACAGACGAACAAAACGCTGCATTTAAGACAGAATGGGAAGCGAAATTCCTTGGAGTTCTGAACGCAGAGCAAAAAGTCATGTGGACGTCGCTCAACGCTGGCGTCGTAGCTGTTCCAGGTCCGGTCACAGCAATAGCCGATGTGGCAACTCCGGGAACAAAGCCGATGCCATCGGGAACGAATGCAGACACGCCTCCACCGGGGGCTCAGGTGGTATCCAGTTTTGGCAGCGTGGCAGACGCAGCGGAAAAAAATCAGCTGGTCGAGAAATTCCTGTTCAATTTTCGGTACGCTCCCTGGGAACAGGTACTTCAGGACTTCGCAGTGAGTACCGGCTATACGCTGGACATGGCTCAGATACCCAATGGCACGTTCAGCCATATTGACAGCAAGGAATACAACGTCGATCAGACGCTGGACATCATGAATGGCTATCTGCAGCGCAAGGGATTTGCGCTGGTTCGGAACGACGGTTTTCTGGTGTGCGTCAACGTGAAGGATGGTATTCCCAACATTCTTGTTCCGGATGTCTCTGTCGAAGAACTCATGGCGAAAGACGACAGCGGCCATTACAAGATCGGAGAGAACGAACTCGTTCGGGTTCAGATTCTGCTCAAGAAAGTTGACGTGGGCGTGATGGCGACAGAAGTCGAAGCTCTTACCGGGCCGCTCGCCAGAATGACAGCATTGACGCAATCGGGAATCATGATCATTTCTGATACAGGATCAAACCTGCGAAAGATCAATTCGTTTTTGGAAGCCGCGATCGCAAATGTGACACCGGACCTGATGTTCAAGTCGTATCCATTGACCAACATTGATGCCGAAGAAGCGGAGCTGATGCTGTTGGCACAGTTTGGCATGCGACAAGGGGCCGGGGCAGCTCTGAACGTGAGTGCTGCAGCTGGCAACGACGGTCGGCGCGGTCCACCACCGACGCCGACAGTTCAGGCGACCTCGTTAAAAGTGATGTCGGATACTCGCACGAACAGTTTGTTTGTAACAGGTTCGAAGGATGATCAGGCACTGGTGGAAGAGATTATTAAGGCAATCGATATTTCTGAACTGCCTGACGGGACGCAGCTCACACGAGCGGGAGCGTCAGGGCCGTATCTGCGAGTTTACAAGGTGGGCGGCCGCGCGGATCAGGCAGCACTCAGTATCAATGCGATGATGCCTGGTGTCGTCGTCAACGAAGATAACGCTGCCAGCACAGTGCATGTCTTTGGCACCGCGAAGCAGCATCAGCAGGTTTCCGAGTGGGTTGAAGCTTTTGCTGCGGGTTCAGGTGCTGCGGGTTCCGTGGCCGTGATTGCATTGGTGAAAATGGATCCACTGACTGCCGCGGCCACTTTGCGGAACCTGTTTATTTCCGAAGGCACCGCTGCTCCGACAGTCGAAACTGATCTGTACGGCAACCGCATCATTGTCAAAGGCACTGCGACTCAGGTGGATCAGATCAAGCAGGTCTTGAAAGATCTTGGGGAAGACGGAACAGGAGTTCGGCCTCGGGGAGAAGGCGGTAATATTCGACGCTATTCACTGCGTGGCCGCGATCCTGATGAATTCATGCAGTATCTCCAGCCTGAATGGGAACGTAACGAATCGACTCCCATTCGAATTGTAACTCCCACGAAGAAAGGGCCGATCCGGGACAAGCGTGTACCGTCGCGAAAGTCCAGGGGCGTAACAGAAGACCCCGAAGCAACTCCTGCGGAAGTTCCTTCGACAACACAGTCAAAGAGAAGATCGGGACTTCGGAAACAGTCGGGATATGTGGCCGTGCGACGTCAGGATGAAACGACGGAAGCTCAACGTGCTCCGACAGCCGACAGCACGACAGACAGCGATGGTCCACTCGACGGAATCAAAATCGTTGTCGATGGCGATGAGCTGCTGTTGATCTACGAGGACGAAGACGCGCTCGATCGCCTTGAAGAGACCATGGATTTTCTGCAACAGTCCATCCCTTATCGGACGCGCTGGACAGTTTTCTACCTGCAGGCATCGGATGCCACAGAAGCGGCTGCCTTGCTGGAGCAATTGATTCCCAGCAGCAGCGTGACCGATACAGCCGCCAGCACGGGGTTCAGTTTTGGTTCTGTGTTTCGCCCGATCACGGATTCAGTTTCCAACTTGACCGGCTTGAGCGGCATTGGTCAAAATCCTCAGACTCTGCGAATCATTCCTGACGCGCGATCGAACTCGTTGCTGGTGACTGGCCCTCAGTCGCTCGTGGATGAAGCGGAGAAACTTCTGGAAGTTCTGGATTCCAATGAGATTCCGGAATCATTGCGTGACATGCAGCCACGACAACTCGCGGTCGAATATGCCGACATCGATGATGTGGCGACGATGGTCAAGGAATCGTTTAAACCATTCATGGAACCTGCCGGTGGTCAGCAGCAGCAGAACAACCCATTGGCAGCCCTGATGGGCGGTGGAGGTGGTGGAAACAAGAAAGAACCAGCCGGCGTGCAGATGACGATTGCTGTGGATGGCCAGAACGGCAGACTCGTGGTTTCTTCCAGCGAAGAGTTGTTTCTCAAAGTGGAATCGCTCGTCCAGGAAATGGACGACGCATCCAAATCAGCCAATCGGACAGTGCGCTATGTGCAGTTGATTCATTCGGACGCGACGATGGTGCAGAATTCATTAACTGCCATGTTCCCTCGCGTTACGTCCAGCACGACGAAGTCCACGAGCGGTTCAACAGGCGACAGCGCACCCAAAACGGACAGTGGCAGCAATGCCAATCAGACGCCAACGAATCCGTTTGGGGGACGTGGCGGCAGCACAGGTGGTAATCCATTTGGCGGTGGAACAGGTGGCGGGTTTTCGCCGTTCGGGGGCGGAGGTAATCCGTTTGGTGGTGGCGGTGGTCGAGGCGGCGGTAGTCCGTTCGGTGGCGGTAGTCCGTTCGGTGGCGGAGCATCACCGTTTGGTGGCGGAGCATCACCGTTTGGTGGCGGTCGCGGCGGTGGCGGACGGGAATCCTGAGGGCAACCAATGTGTTGGACGTTGTAATCCGCAGTTGAAGATCCCGCTGCCTGAGATAGTGGAAATGAATCCGGTCTGCGATCTACGTGAAACCATAAGCACAATCGTATAAAGTACTGCAATGGAACTTGGTCAACTACTTGTCAACGACGGACTGGTCACGCGCGAGCAACTCAAGACAGCCCGCGAGACGCAGGGGGGCTTGCGCATTGATCAGGCGCTGGTCAAACTGGGAGCCGTCACGGAAGACGCCATTCTTCGTAAACTTTCCGACGAATTCGGCATGCCGTATATCGATCTGAAAGACATCGAAGTCGATGTTGAATTGCTGACAAAGTTCCCGACCTCTTCGATCTATCGACATTCGCTGTTGCCTTTGTACCGCGAAAATGGTCACGTCGTGATTGCGACATCAGATCCGCTCAACCTGGAAGGGCTGGATGAACTCAGCACGGTGAGTGGATTTAAGCTGTCGCCCGTTCTGACCCGGAGCGGGGAGCTCGGCAGCCGCATCCATGAACTGCTGGGCGTGGGTGGCGACACGATCAACGAACTTGTTCGCCGCCGCAGTGAAGAAGGCATCGAACTTCTCGAAGAGATTAATGAAGACTTCGGTGAATTGGCAGAAGGGGCTCAGGCACCGTCTGTTATCAAGCTGGTGAACGAACTCCTGATGGAGGCCGTTAAGCTGCAGACCAGCGACGTGCATATTGAGCCGCAGGAACATGGGATGCGCGTCCGCTATCGGCTGGACGGTATGTTGCGGGTCCAGCCCACCCCACCTGAAATCGCTCAGTTCTATTCGGCGATCGTCACCCGCCTGAAGATCATGTCTCATTTGAACATCGCTGAGAAACGGTTGCCGCAGGACGGACGCATCAAGTTGCGCGTCTCGGGCCGCGAGGTCGATGTCCGCGTTTCCATCATCCCCATGATGCACGGCGAAGGCGTAGTCATGCGTTTGCTTGATAAAGCACGCATGAAGTTCGACCTGAAGGCCGTCGGCATGCCACCGACTGTGATGGGGATTTTTCGAAAGCTCCTGGAACTTCCGCACGGGATTCTGCTGGTCACCGGTCCGACCGGCAGCGGTAAATCCACCACGCTCTACAGCGCGCTGAACGAGATCAAAGACCCGACGATCAAGATCATTACAGTCGAAGACCCGGTCGAATATCAGATGGACGGGATCAGTCAGATTCAGGTTCACAGCCGCATCGGGCTGACTTTTGCAGGGGCACTGAGAAGTATTTTGAGACATGACCCGGATGTTGTACTCATTGGGGAAATTCGAGACGGTGAAACAGCGCAAGCAGCCATTCAGGCATCACTCACCGGGCACCTTGTGTTCAGCACGCTGCACACAAATGACGCTCCCAGTACATTCACCCGACTGATCGACATGGGTGTCGAACCGTATCTGGTCGCCAGCACCGTGGAGGGCATTCTGGCCCAGCGACTGGTACGCAGACTTTGTACCCACTGTAAAGTCGCGACGCCGGTTGAGAAACTGGAAATTCCGCCGGACTTTCCGAAACCAGTCCCTGAAACAATTTTTGAACCACGCGGTTGCCGTGAATGTCGCGATACTGGATATTCCGGGCGAATCGGCGTATTTGAACTACTGAAAACGGATCCGATGATTCAACGGATGTGCGCGGAAAGTCGCAGCAGCGTGGAAATTCGGGATTATGCGCTTTCGGCCGGCATGACGACGCTGCGTTCAAGCGGATGGGAACAAGTGATGGCCGGCATGACAAGTCTTGATGAAGTTGTTCGAATTACGCGAGGCGATATCATTGCCTGATTTCAAATACTTCGCTAAAGAAATGAACGGCAAACAGGTTTCCGGCACGTTGTCAGCCGCCAGCGAAAAGGATGCGCTGGCTGGTCTGGCGGCGAAGAGTCTGTTTCCGATTTCTGTGGCGTTAACGGAACAGTCAAAGCAGCAGGCCAGTACCGGATCTCGGCGTGTTTCCGCGAAATACCTCACGGTTTTTTACAACCAGTTAGCGGATCTCCTGAAGTCGGGAGTCCCTCTCCTGAGATCGTTGCAACTTCTGGAAGACCAGACATCGCATGCAACGCTGAAATCAGTGATCCAGGATGTTCGGGAACAGGTCGCTGACGGTACACGCTTGAACGAATCGATGCGCAGGCATCCGAAGACGTTCAACTTCCTGACTGTCAGCATGGTGAAAGCAGGCGAGGAAGGCGGGTTTCTCGAAGATGTTCTCGCCAGGATCGCGGCCTTCAATGATCAGCAGGAGGAACTCAAGGGCAAAGTTACGGGTGCCATGGTTTATCCCTTGTTCCTGATGTCTGTGGGACTGACCATTGTCACTGTCATGATGGTCTGGTTCGTGCCGAAGTTCGCGGCAATTTTCGGACGCATGCAGGATCAGGGAACTTTGCCATGGGCCACGACAACGCTCCTGGCGATCAGTGATGTGATCCAGGCTTATGGTGTGCTGATTCTGCTTGCGGTTGCTGGGGCCATTGCCGGTACGATCGGCTATTTTCGGTCAACGGAAGGAGCCCGCAATCTGGATAAGTGGAAACTGAAGATCCCCGGACTGGGAGGTATCCTGCAAAACCTGGCCGTCGCAAGATTCTGCCGCATGTTGGGTACGTTGTTGAAAAACGGCGTGCCAATTCTGCAATCATTGCGAATCGCCAAAGATGCGAGCGGCAACGTGATCCTTGCCGAGGCTATCGGAAACGCTGCGGACAATGTGAGCAGCGGTCAGTCATTGGCAGTGCCGTTGCGATCCAGTGGCCAGTTTTCACGAGATCTCATAGAAATGATCGCAGTTGGCGAAGAGGCCAATAATCTGGAAAATGTGTTGATCGGTGTTGCCGACAATCTGGAAAAACGCACGAGTCGTCGAATCGATATGGTTGTCAGGCTGTTGGAGCCCGTATTATTGCTGGTGATGGCGGTAATTGTGACGTTTGTGATCGCGGCATTGTTGTTGCCTGTATTGAATCTTTCCACAACTGCATAATTTTTGAAAATGCTGAACGAATTCAAAGACACAGTCGGTCTTCGCAGTGTTGTGTGGTGTTGAACGATTGCTTCCGTAGAAGCGAGTCGTGAATCGACTGAATGGAAAGCTTCTTTCCTGCGAGCGAAACCAAAAGCTCATTTCATAAAGGGACAAACTTAGATGCGTTTACGTCAAACATTCAACCTCGCCCGCGATCGTCGCTCCGGCTTTACCCTGCTCGAACTTCTCATCGTACTGGCGATCATTCTGGTCATTGCGGCGATGGTTGTTCCAAACCTGATCGGCAGTCAGCAGACGGCCAACGAAAAGGCGACGCTGGCAACGATCAAGCAAATGGAAGGGGCTGCTGGTGCCTACGCAGCCGATCATGACGGAGAATACTTTGTCGGGAACGGGCAGGACGCATGGAACGCCTTGATGAATCCAGGCACCTACAAGCGACGGAAGTTGAAGCCGAATCTTGGAGAGATTCCGCTTGATGCCTGGGGACGCGCGCTCCAGTATGAATGGAAGAGCGGCGGCGGTCATTCCAAACAACAAAATGCTCTCAAGCCGGCGATCTGGTCCACAGGACCTGATGGTCAGGGTGATGGAACGAACCCAAATGGGATTCCATTGAACAACTGGACGTCTATGGGTGTAGACAACTCCGGCAGGTAGCGAACTGTTGACTGCCGTCGGGTGGACTCGCCGCGAACGCTCAGCATCTGTCCTGATGCCGGGCGTTTGTGCATGCAGTGGCTCAGCCGGTTTGACCGAACTCATGAAACGACCATCTACAATTTCAACCTGTCCCCGTTCAGGATTTCCTGTTCAAGTGCGGACCATCGGCTGCGTCGCGGAACGTGGTCCTTTCCAGTCTGCGCTGCACACAAGCCAATACGGTCGCAGTGGTTTCAGTTTGTTCGAACTCATGATTGTGGTGGCCATCATTCTGGCGGTCACGGCCATGGCGGCTCCCGGTATGATGGAACGCGTGCGCAGTGGGCGCGTGAAAGAAGCGGCGGAACAGGTCAGTACGATGCTGGCGAACGCTCGCACGCACGCGATCGACACCGGCGTGGATTATCATTTTCGCTTCGAACTCGATGGCCACAGCTTCGTCGCAATTCCGGCAGAAGTAGACGTGTCGATCGGCAACTCGAACAATTCCGATCCTGAGACGGCTGAATTCAGTTATTCCGCCGACAACCTGTCGAAAACCATATTCCTGCGATACAGTCAGGCTGACAAGTCCGGCGGTGAAACTCTGAAGGGTCCGGCATTTGGCAAGCTGGAAAACGCGGGAGAGCTGGCGGGAAAGAGCTGGTCGGAGCCAATTCTGTTTCGCTTCGATGGCAGTTCAGAGAGCAAGACATTTCGTGTCATGGACGAAGAACAGCGTAGTTGTGATGTTTCGGTCCGAGGACTCACAGGAGCAATTTCAACTTCCGGCGTCTTCATCATGGAGAACCAATGATGCGACGTACAAGACGAAGAGTTCGTCAGATTGTACACGACACGACGGGTGCGATTTCCCGCAACGAACGCAGCGGCTTGAGTCTCCTGGAGGTTTTGATTTCAGTCGCGATTTTCCTGGGTGCATTGACCGCGATTATGCAGCTTCTGAACACCGGGCGAGAATCTGAAGTTTCGGCTCGGCTGAAGACCGAAGCCGTCCTGCGCTGTGAAGCGAAAATGGCGGAGATTGTTGCAGGAATCGAAAAAGCTGTGTCGGCGACCGATGGAACTTTTCCGGACGATGAGGTCGGCCACTGGCATTGGTCTTCAGAGGTCGGCAGCGGCAATGCCACAAGTCTCCTTCAAATCACGGTCAGTGTGGAACATCAGCCCGATGGAAAGAATCCTAATGCCGCATTTACTTTGACGCGATACATGCGTGATCCGCAGTTGTTTATCGATGCGGCACTTTCGGAGGCCGGCGAATGAACATCATCAAGCCATGCGCAATCATGAATTCGGCGTCTCGATCCGCAACCGGGCTCGACCGTTGCTCGTGTCACCAAATCTTTCCGAAGAGGAGAATCACGGCACGTCGCGCGGATACGAATCTCAAAGAGATGCGGCTGCCGGAAACGCAGCGAACCGTGGGCGGCTTTCATCTGGCTGGCGTGGAAGCTCGACAACGCGGTTTTACACTCCTGGAGTTGTTGATTGCCATTGGGCTCACATCGATCCTGATGGTCGCGTTGTTCTCAGCGATGGATATCTACTTCAGGCTGCAACTCGACAGTCACGAAGAAATCACACGACTGCAGATTTCCCGCACTCTGCTGCGGCAGATGACACGTGATGTGCAGTCGGTCGTGTTTGTAAAAAAACAGACAGTGGATGACGAAGAAGAAGCGACCGGTTCAGGGGCCGGTACGACAGGAGGGTCAAGCACAACCGGAGGTAGCTCTGCCTCCACCGGCGTGACAGGTTCCACGGGATCAACATCCGGCGGCGCAACGAGCGGAACCGGCGGCTCAAGCGCAACCGGCGGCTCAACTGCGTCTGGTGGATCCAGCGGAACGAGCCGGACCGGCAGCACCGCTTATACCGCACCGACTGCAGACAGCGACACAACGACCGCAATGCTGACGTACACCAACGGGCTTGTCGGATCGGCAAACGATCTGGTGCTGTACGTCAGTCGCCCGGACAGCAAGCTTTCTTATGTGGATGCTCAAAGTCTGACGTCCACGGATGAACGTACCGGAGACCTGATGATTGTCAGGTATCTTGTTGCCGACACAAATGCAGGAGGTTTGTCGGCGGCGATTGCTCAGCGACTCGCAGGGACGAAGACCGGACCGATTGGACTGGTTCGCATCACCGGCGACCTGTTCGGCATGAGTAGCGCCATCCAGTCGGGAACAGAAGAAGAATTCACGTCGGTGGAGTCGATCGATGCCGAAGAAGTGTCGCATCTTGAATTTCGCTATTATGACGGCGCCAACTGGCAGGAGACCTGGGACAGTACAACGCAGAATGGCTTGCCCGTGGCGATCGAGATCATCCTGACGCTTCGAAACCCGGATTCAGAAGGCGATCAATTCTCCACGACGGATCCGGACCCGTATGCATTGGGTGAAACGCAGCATCGGATGGTCATCGCCCTACCTTTGGCTGAACCCTTTATCGCGGAGACAGCACTATGAATTGTCCTCGCAGACTCTCGCGCCGCGCGACCAGGACGATCAATTCTGGCAGACAAGAACGCTGCGGATACGTGCTCCTGGTCGTGACGATCGTAGTTATTCTGTTATCGCTGGCGGCGTGGTCTTACATGAACAAAATGGTGCTCGAACAGGAAGCGACCATGATGTATGGCCGCGATGTGGAAGCGCGCATGGCCGCTGAATCCGCAATTGAATACACCGCCATTCAGATCGGACTGCTGCAGACGGAACAGAGTGAGGACGTCTTTCACAATCCTGCGTTGTTTCGAGGTCAGGTGTTATCAGAAGTTGAAAACGCGCGAGGACAGTGTCGATTTACAATCCTGGTTCCCAACGAATTGTCTTCAGCCCAGGGCAGTTCGGTGCGATTTGGTCTCGCTCGTGAAACAGCAAAATTCAATATCAACCGCCTGACTGAATTTGAAAACGACGATGATGATACGACGTCTCCATACGATGCGATTTCCTTTGTGCCCGGCATGACGCAGGAAATCGCAAATGCGATCCAGGACTGGATAGACAGCGATGAAGAACCGAGAGTTGGCGGAGCGGAATCAGCCGACTATCAGGGGCTGGCGGTACCGTATTCGGCTCGCAACGCCCCGCTGGAATCCGTCGATGAACTGCTTCAGATTCAGGGCATCACACCGGCGTTATTTTATGGCGAAGATGCAAATCGTAATGGGATGCTGGATACCAATGAGGATGACGGAAACGAGTCACAGCCGAACGATAATGCCGACGGAATTCTGGATGCGGGCTGGAGGGAATATTTTACGGCATCCAGCAGGGAGCGGAACACGACTGCGGAAGGCGACAAAAAGATCAACATCAATGGGACAATTCTGACGGAATTGTTCGATGAGATTGAAGAAGCCTTTGACACCGAAACCGCAACATTTATCGTGGCCTATCGGCTGTGGGGGAATGAGAACGCTGACGCGGCAACCGTAAAAAGCCTGACGGTGGATCAAAAGGAACTCGCTCAGGCAATTGCCGGCAGCATGACCAGCCAGGAAGGAATCTCAATCACCCGCGCCGGAATGAACCTCAATCAGGTCTCTGCATACTCTTTCCGTTCGATTTATGACGTCATTGACGCGCAGGTCGAAGCCGAGATCAATGACGCACCACAGACTCTGGTCAGTCCCTGGACCTCTGCAAATCTACTCGACAAAATGCCGGACTTCGAACAGAGCTTTACGCATGTGGACGATGCGTTTATCGATGGACGAATCAACATCAATATTGCACGCCGTGAAGTGTTATTAGCGATTCCCGACATGACTGAGACCATCGCCGACACGATCGTCGAGGAACGTCCCGCGATCGAGTCCAGCGGTGCAGCTTCCGAAGCAATGTCCATTCGAGCATCACCAACATGGCTGCTGGGCGAAGGTTTCGTGGATCTCAACACCTTTCGACGACTGGGGCCGTGGCTCACCACCGGCGGTGATATTTTCAGCTTCCAGACACTTGGACATTTTGATCAGGGAGGTCCGACAACTCGCCTGGAAGCCATGATTGATGCAACTCAAAACCCACCACGAGTCATCTTTCAACGCGATCTCACATCACTTGGTCGTGGATTTCATCCCGGCCTGTTGCGCGGCAAGTAGTTCCGATGATCGTATCATCAATAGCGGAAGACAGCACCCAGGCTGAACCCGTTCGCCGCGAAGTTTGAAAAGTGGACATTCTGGCGTATGTCCGGCGTAAACCCTGCTGCTCCACCGGAAATGCTGTTGTAGTCAATATTCTGGTCCGGGCGGCTGACCTGCGTCAGCCACATAAAATCGTACCCGCCATAAACAGAGAACTTTGTGTTCAGGTGAACTTCAGCAGCCAGATTGATCTGTGTAACTGTGCCAAAGTTAATCTTAGTGCTTTCAAATGATGTGAATCCTGTGCCTATTGCATTGGACGAAACAGTCGCCGTGTAATCGTTCAGTCCCATCATAATCCGCGGCGTGGCACTCAGCGTGAACCAGCGCGTGTTCACCGAGAAGCGAGCTCCTGCTTCTGGCCCGTAGTAATTGCTGTTGACCGCAGAGCGGATATCTGTAGTGCGATCCGCTGCGGCAGCACCGCCGTCATATTCTCCACGTATGGTGTAACTTTCATCAAGATTCGTGTATCGCAGACCACCCAGCCACTGAAATCCGAAGCCCTCACCGGGGACATAGCGATCCGTGAGGAAAGTCAGTTCCGAACCCCACATCTGTGACGAGAGCGTTGCCCGAAGATTTTGGTCGAAAATTAATGAATTCAATCCCGCGACGTCAGTCACTGTGCCGTCGGTCCGCAGCGGGATGGCGTAATTTGGAATTACCGAAAGACCAAGAGCGGGGTTGAAGACGCCCCCGGTACCCGGCTGAATCTGTGATGCGAGTATTTGTCGTGGACCGTCAATGTCACCGAATGCTGTCACACTGGATTGCTGCTGGAATCCGAAGAAACTCAATTCCAGCTCGCCACCATTCATGGCGACTCCCAATGTGCCTCGGATGCCGGGCGTGTCGATCAGGTCAAGGCCATTGGACTGCGCGAACAGGGTAAATCCCGCTGAGTTGCCACCATTGAGATTGTCGTTCAGCAGAACCGGCGAGTTGATGCCTTCGACACTGTTGTTCGGCACAACAAACTGAAGGCCAGACACTGGAGCCCCAATCGTCCCGGGTTGAGGTCCCTGGAACGACCACTGCATGAATTCCAGACGCATCCAGCTGCGTGAAGCGACTTCGTGCAGGAAGTGTTCGATCGGACGATTTTCGTCCCAGAGCCCCGGAGCCTGTTCGATGTAGTGATCCACGACGGGAGCCTGGTACTGATTCCGCGGCAATTGAAACAGCGGCGGATGCCCCTGTTGCTGCGGCGGACAATACTCTGGACCGCCATACTGTGGCGGACCGCCATGCTGGGGCGGACCGCCGTATCCCGACGGGCCAGACTGCGGTGTAGATTGAGCCAGCGCTTCAGAAGAAGCTATGCTGAGAAGCACCGCAGCAGCGGCAAGACTTAGCAGGTTCGGACGGTTCATTCGAGCCGGACCTTATTCAAAGAGTCAGAGCAGCGAAGCACATTCGTCGAAGAGCCCTCCTGGCAATTCAACGCCGACGCTGCATCCTTCGATGCCGCGCACGGAACGGTTCCATGTACATTACATAGTCCGCTGTCGTCGATATCGTCGTTGCTCGACTTTGAACTTTGCTCCAATTGCTCCGGACACATCGATTTTGACGGTTACGCGGATCATTCCGCTTGTATCGTGAGCAACATCAGCCGTTCGGCAGGTTCTGCCGCTGTCTTTCGAATGCGCCTCAGCGTCCGTCTGCTGCATCTGCCACGACCACGGGTTGCACCCAGGCTCGTTCGAATTCTCCGACCTCCGACGGATTCGGATGCAAACGAGATGCCGTGACAACCGCGCGGACGTACAGCTCGGTGCCTTCAAACGTATAGCGGCCGACAGGACCTTCGACGGATTTGAGGACCCTGCCGACATCGGTGCTGTATCGGCGCGTGGCTGTATCGACTTTTTCAGGATCGTCGATTGCCGGTGAACTGGCATCATCAAAAGTCGTGTGGGTACCAATGAAATCAATGCGATACGAGACATCAGGCTCCGCAGCCACCGTGACTGTCAGACTGTTCGAGGTCTGCTCAATTCCTTCCAATGTCACGCCGGATGAAGCGTAGAAACGCCCGGCTTCCAGCGCCTGCACCAGAGCGTCCGGCGTCAACGTATCGGTCAGTACCATGACCCAGCCCCGACCCGGCTGCGCTCCCTTGTGCGGCTCAGTCTGAAAGTAGTTGTGCCCGTCGTCCGTGGCAAGGCCGTACATCACCGGCAGCTTGAGTTTCGCCAGACGCCATGTATTGACGATGTCCCATTGATGCTCGGTCGAGGCATGTGTCTCATCGCCGGAATTGTTGACACCGGAGTGGCCGTTGTAGACTTCAAAAAAGTTCTCTCCGACGACCTGCATCAACTGTTCGGCCGTGATGGCGTAGCCGAAATTGGGATGATTCAGGTGCACCAGCGTCGATTCTCCGGACCGCTCTCGCCGCGAAACGGCAGCATCGATATTGCGCTGCATCACATCCACGATACTGTCACCTCCGGTGGGCGGCAGCAGTTCGCGGGTGTTCGTGGCGCACATGTGGACTGGCTGGCGATTGAAGCTGTCCGTAATCTCTTCGCCCTGGATCAAAATGTATTCCTGAGCTTTCGCGAGAGATTCGTACACGGCATCAAATTCCTTGAGTCGGACTTCTTTGCGACCTTCGGTTTCCCGAGTCTGGATCCAGTCCGCTGGAAATGCCTGAGCCAGCTTTTCGAAGGCTTTCATGCCACCTTTGCTCTTTTCCACATCGATCCATCGTTCGCAATTGTGGAGCGTATTGTGATCCGTGAAAACGAGAAACTGATATCCGTGATCACGGTACCAGGTGGCGATCATTTCCGGATAATCATCACCGTCGCTCCACAGCGAATGCGTGTGCATGTTGCCACGATACCAGTGCTGTGACTGGTCTGATCGCAGCACCACGTCCTGAGCGAACGCAGGTATTGAAAAAACCAGAACGAACAGTGTGAGAATACGAGGGATCGTAAAGAATGAACGCAGGGACGCAGCAGGCATGAGGTTCTCCTTTAGAGGGGTGGATCCAACGGAGTGTACCGATAAAACGACAGCAGGCGAGCCGTCCCCGTGGCTCGCCTGCTGTCTTGTGAGTGTTAATGAGCTTGAATACGATCGTTTTGCATCAACACTGTCTTAGTAAACATACGGTTTATCAGCCACGGACAAAGTCCAGACTGGATGCCTGAGCGTCAGAGAGCTTGAAGCTGAAGTTGTTCGCACCGCTCGGGGTCATGCTTCCGGTCAGTTTCTGCCCATCAGTGCTGCGGCTGAGTGACAATGATCCGTTCTCGATGCTGTAAGTTCCCTGAAAGCTGCTTGCCTGTCCGTCCTTATTGACGGCCACCCAACTGAAGTTTCCGTCTGCCTGCAGAGAAAGCTGGACGCGAGCTCCGTTGCTCAGACTTGCCGTCCAGGCTCCTGTAAATGTCGATTGTGGAGTCTGAGGTACGTCGATTGCGGACTGAACTGCTGCATTCTGAGGAGGTGCGAACCCCCCCAGTGCCTGCAATGCAGACTGTTGAGCATCATTTTCCGGTGCAGGGCTGGCGGATAAGTTGCCGTTCGGTGCAACTCCGGTCGGTGATTGAACAGGCGCTGCAATGGCAGGTACCGCGTTCTGTGGAACGAATGCCTGTGGCGCGGCGGCGGGAGCCGTTCCCGCCTGCAACTGTTGCTGTGGCAATTGTTGCGGCTGCTGCAACTGGACTTGCTGCTGTTGCAATTGAGGCTGACCGCCTGCCAGATTGCCATTGATTGGCGTCCCGTTCGTAGCCACGCCTCCCTGCATCTGTGGTTGTTGCAGAGACTGAGGTTGTCCCTGAAACTGCGGTTGCTGCAGCGGTTGAGACTGCGGAAATGTTTGTGGCTGCGGCTGGCCATAGACGGCCTGTGGCTGACCATAACCGGGCTGAGGGAAACCCGGCTGAGCGTAAACAGGCTGCTGGTAGATTGGCTGAGGATACGTCGGCTGGGAATACACAGGCTGCCGGTAGACAGGCGGCTGATACACCGGCTGCGGAAAGTGGTTATGGTGGTGACTCGATGAGAACGAATGGCCACCGGAATAGCCGCCCGAAGAACGACCGTGGCAACCAGCTTCAACGGTACCGACTGAAACCGCAGAAAATCCGCTCAAGACAGCGGCGATCAACAGTTTGTGAGAGTGACGAATCATGGCAAGGACTCCTGAAAATTGTTTCGAATCAGATCGTTTGGGAATTCCCATAATGACCGGAGCGAACTTGCCACAATTGTGTTACAGACAATTCTGAAATTTCTTTTGCCTGGTTGGATTCCAGGTGAACTGACCTGACACGACGTGTTACTTCGCGTCCTTGGAACCCTCGTCCGTTGCTCGTTCGATTTTGCCGAACATGTGCCCACCGATTGCACCATGCTGCCATGTCCCGGCGTAGCGGTTTTCATAAAAGAGTACCCGGGCAGAAAAGCCTTCTCCAAGTCCTGGCAGGTTTGCATCTGTGAGCGATACCATCGGCGTGTCGCCAGCCCATTCGACGGGGACAGTGATCGGTAATTTTGTATCAAGTTTTCCGTACTTCACACGCGTCATAAAGATCCAGAGATTCTCAGACGCCTTGGTGACACTCTCGATTTCATACCGCTCCGCCTTCGGGGCATCCTGGTTCTCTTTCCCGTCGATCGTAAATGATCCCACCAAAACGCACTTGCGCATCGATTTTGAAAACGCCTCGTCCCGAGCGGCAATCTCCGCCTCAGTGGGTTCCTCTGCCTGCCCAGTCAACGCCCAGGCAGAAGCAATGAACAACGCTCCACAAAACATCACAAAATTCTTCATGACAGGATTCCTTCGGAGAGATTCAGCACACAATTTCAAGCAGGCAATTGCAGATCGTACGCGGATTGTGTCGATTTGAAAACAGTCAACCGTTGTGAAGCCGGGCCAGGCTGAGTACGATGTCCGGCTGGAGACCTCGTCCGTAGGCGGCGGGCGACTCGGGATCTGCGTTTTTTCATGTTTGAGGTTGAAATGTTAAACTTTGTCGGACGCGGAACTGCGCATACTTGTGACGGAACAACGCGACGCGACTTTCTGCAGGTCGGTTCGCTTGGTGCGGCTGGCCTGTCGCTGTCCGGTTACCTGGAAGCGAAAGAACAGGGGCAGGTTGCGAATGGCCATGACGAGCGTTCCTGCATCATGATTTTCAATCTGGGTGCCCCCAGTCAGCTTGATACGTTCGATATGAAACCCGAAGCTCCGTCAGAAGTGCGCGGGCCTTTTAAGCCGATCGCCACCAGCTGCGGTGCGTATCAGATTTCGGAGATCCTGCCAAAGACGGCATCGATTTCGGAACACCTGGCTTTGGTGCGTAGTTGTCATCACAGCGGCGCAGCGGTGCATGACGCTGGCTGGCAGATGATGCAGACGGGACGGCAGTTTTCGGGCGGCGTCCTGTCGCCACATGCAGGTTCTGTTGTCAGCTATCTTAAAGGGCGTCGGACCGATCTGCCCCCGTTCGTCGTGCTTCCGGAACCCATGGGGCGCGGCGGCGGGAATCTTCCTAATGGCCAGGCGGGCGGATTTCTCGGAAAGGCGCATGATCCATTCGCGTTGATGGCCGACCCGTCCAAGGCCGATTTCCGAGTGCCCGACCTGTTACCACCGCAGTCGCTGGGCGAAGTGCGAATGGAACGCCGACGACGGTTGCGTGATCTGGTTGATAACACCGTGAAGGATTTTGAATCCACCGAGAACGCGACGATGATGGGGCGAAACTTTGAAGCCGCGTATCGTTTGATGACCAGTCCGGCAGCGAGAGAAGCGTTTGATTTATCGAAGGAGCCGCAATCCGTCCGCGAACGTTACGGCATGCATCGCTTCGGCCAATGCTGTCTGTTGGCTCGACGACTGGTCGAAGCCGGCGTGCGATTCGTGACCGTCAACACATTCCTGACCGTGTTTGATGAAATCACCTGGGACATTCATGGTTCAAAACCATTTACGTCCATCGAAGGCATGCGAGACATTGTCGCGCCGCTCTACGATCAGGGATATTCGGCGCTGATCGAAGACCTGCATCAGCGAGGGTTGTTGCCGAATACGATGGTTTGCAATGTGTCGGAATTTGGTCGCACACCAAAAGTCAATCCGGCAGGTGGACGGGACCACTGGCCACAGTGCTTTACCGTCGGATTTGCCGGCGGCGGCGTGAAGGGCGGGCAGGTCGTGGGAGCCAGCGATCCTATCGGAGGCGTTCCGGCTGATCGCCCCGTACAGCCAGGCGACGTGATCGCCACCATGTTTCACAGCCTTGGCTTAAAACTGGATACGCACTTGCCCGGCCCGGCTGGTCGCCCGTTTCCTTTGGTTGATTTTGGATATCGCGAAATTCACGAACTGTTTTGAACATCGACGAATAGTCCAACAAGCCCCTGGATTTGCGTTATGACATCAACGTTCCTCACGACCATCCCCATCATGCGCATTTTTGATGTGGTGAAGGCGAAGGATTTTTATGTCGGCTTTCTGGGGTTCACCATCGACTGGGAACATCGGTTCGATAACGTCTCACCCATCTACCTTCAGATCTCGAAAGGTGACCTGGTGCTGCATCTGTCGGAACATCACGGCGACTGCTGTCCTGGGTCCACCGTGTTCGTCTGGATGAAAGGGATCGAAGAATTCCACGCCACAATTACTTCACGAGGTTACGGCTATATGCGACCGGGGATTGAGCGGACGTTTTACAACAGCGTGTGTGTCGAAGTGACCGACCCGTTCGGCAACCGCATTCGCTTCAATGAAGAGCGTGCGGAGACATCGGCAGACGGAACGCAGTAGGATGGACATTCCTGTCCGTCGCATGGCCGTGAAAAATGCTCGAAGCGATGGTTGTTGAGCGTTGAGAGTTTTTTGACGGCAGGACGCTTTCCGGTAAGTCTCGGACATGAATGTCCAAGCTACATGAACCGCATTTGCAGGCTCGACAGAAAGTACATCATGCAGTTGGCGACATTGGCAGCGGGATTTGTCGAAGAACTTGGACGGCTGTCGGCAACATCGGATAACTACGTGCCTTCGATTGTCACACTGTTGATTGATCAGGCGCGCCGGGCGCGGGCGAGCGACATTCATCTGGTGCCGACGGAATCTGCATTGGTTTTGCAGTGGCGCATCGACGGCGTACTGCATCCGATTGCAGGGTTCGACCGTGATCTGGCACCTCGTGTTGTGGCGCGGCTGAAAGTGATTTCAGGGCTTTTGACGTATCGCACGGACGTGCCACAGGAAGGACGTGTCTCTCGCGAATTCAGTCGTACGGAAGTTCGCATCACAACGTTTCCAACATTACACGGTGAGAAGGCCGCCATTCGCCTGTTCGCCGAAAATGACCAGTTGCAAACATTGAAACAGCTGGGCTTGCCGGAAGAAGTGGAGTCCGAACTCCGTAGTCATCTGGCCGCGACAGCCGGTGTGATCATGCTCACGGGACCTTCCGGCAGCGGTAAAACGACGACCGCATACGCCTGCCTGCGCGACATCATCGCAGATTCCATCGGGACGCGGTGCATTATGAGTCTGGAAGATCCGGTCGAAGTTGCGGTGGATGGTGCGACGCAGTCACAGGTGCGACCTTCTGCCGGGTTTGATCTGGCGACGGGCTTGCGATCATTGATGCGACAGGATCCCGATGTGATTTTTGTCGGCGAAATCCGCGATCCCGCGACGGCTGAGGCCGCGTTTCAGGCAGCCCTGACCGGACATCTCGTGCTGACGACATTTCATGCCGGGAATTCGGCGGAAGCCATCACTCGGCTGCTGGAAATGCAGATTGAACCGTATCTGATCCGCAGTGGATTGCGAACCGTCATTTGTCAGCGATTGCTGCGAAAGATCTGTATGAACTGCCACGGCCAGGACGGGCATTCTGCAGCAATTCTGTCGCAGTCTGCAGAATCTGGAAGAACGTCAGACAAATCTGCATCCCCGCCGGTTCATCGAAACGTGTGTGCTTTTTGCGGTTCCACTGGTTACCACGGGCGCTTGGTTCTGGCAGAAATGCTGAACCCGAATTGCCCCGAAGTCGCCAAGGCAATTCTGCACAGACTGGATGCTCCAGAAGTGGCTCGGCTGGCAGCCGCATCCGGAATGCAGACATTGTCACAGCGAGCGGCAAACGCTGTGACCAATGGAGAAACAACGTACGAAGAAGTGTTAAGAGTCCTCGGGTCAATCGCTCAGGCGAGCGGGGGATGTTAATCCCCTGATTCGTTGAGAGAACATTGATTGGAATGCTTACAGCCGAGTTCTTGAGAGATCGGAACGCCACGGATTCTTGCGAAGAAGCCACATCATCCGCGTCTGAATTCTTGTGAATTCAGCTACTACACAATCAGGGGATTGACATCCCCCGCTCGGCACAAAATTGTACATGTTCCAGTCAAAACTCAGCCTTGAAGACATGCAGGCGTTGTCCGAAGAGATCAGCCATCTGGTCAAGGCCGGGATGCCGCTGGAAGAATCGCTCGCTCAGGCCGGCATGGGGCGCGGGGCCAGACTGACTCAGGTGATGAAGACACTTTCGGATGGACTGAATCAAGGGAAGTCGTTACAGGAACTCATCCAGCAGGAATCAATTGGTGCGCCACGAATGCTGGCCTCCGCAATCGGTGCAGGAATTCAATCAAACAGCCTGAGCCTGGCGGTGGAAATGATGGGAGACTTCGCAGCCGACGTCGTCGATTTGCGAAATCGCCTTCTGCAGGCGGCAGCGTACCCGCTTACGGTTGTCCTGGTCGCGAGTGTCCTCTTGATCCTGTTCGTGCAGAAAACTCTGGAGTTGTTTCTGGAGACGATTCAGTCGTGGGATCTGAAGGTGAACTGGATCCTGCTGAAGCTGCTGGAATGGAACGTCGCCGCACCATGGTGGACGTTCATTTTACCGGTTGGTCTGATTTTACTCACCGGGTTCTGGATGATTTCCGGTCGCGCAGCCACGATGGCGTTTCAAGGACCGGAGAAACTTTTTCTGCTGCTGCCAGGAGTCCGTGCCCTTGTACGGGATCTGCAGAATTATACGCTCACCCGCATGATGTCGCTGCTGGCGGATCGCGGCATAGCGTTACCGGAAGCATTGACGCTTGCGGGCGGTGCGTCCGGGTCACCGCGACTGGAACGGGCCTGCCATGAGATCGCGGCAAATATCATCAGTGGAGATGGAATCGGCCCCGGATTCAATACAGCCATCGCTCCACGCAGGTTGCGGAGGTTCTCCCTGCCGCCCCTGTTGGACGTGTGCCTGCAGCAGGTTCAGCACAGTGAAGAACGACTGGTACTGCGGCTGCGGGCCGTTGCAGACTTTTATCGCAATCGGCTGGAAAGAAACTTCGCATGGCTTCGCCTGCTGATGCCATTCGTCATGTTCGTAGTGATCGCGGGCGGTTGTGCCTTGATGTATTCGGTCATGGTTTTCTGGCCTGCGGCTGAGTTGTATCGACATTTGGGACAGTAGTCTTAAAAAATGCCAACTTACAAATATCAATCTGTGCTCCCGACCGGTGTTTCGGTCTTCGGCATTTTCGATGCTGACAGCGAAACCGCACTCGCTGCGTATCTCCTGACGCGCGGCATGACGCTGGTGGATTGTTCTGAAGTTGCGATCGACAAGCGCCTCGGGTCGCCATTGGCTGCAATTCCGCGCATTCTCCAGTTGCGAATCGGGGAACGAATTCAGGAGGCGCTGCTTACGGGCTTGCCGGCGCACGTTGCCATCGCGGCGATGGCGAATGAACCATTTGAGCATCCTCTGTTGATGGCGATGCCGTGGCTGTCTGGCATGGCGGGATGTGCGGTGATTGTTTCATTTTTGCTATCGATCGCCATTCCTGAATTCGCCCTGTTGCTTGTCCCGACCGCTGTATTCGCACTGCTGACAAGCCTCGGGCTTTGGATTGCCGGTTACTGGTGGCTGCAGGTTCGGCCGCGAGACATGTTGCTGCGTCTGTCGCGCCAGATGGCGGCAGGAAGTTCCGAGCCACTGATGCAGGATGCGTTTGTGCCAATGGAGATCAGGAGCATTATGAATTCCGGCATGGCGGCGGAGCAAAAGTCACTCAGCGTGGCGGAGCTGCTTCCGTCGTTGGGGATTATGCGGGTGCAACGACATCTGTTTGCGATGAAAATGGTGGCCCCGTTTTTGGCATTGTTGCTGCTCATCCCAGGCGGTTATTCCGTGTCGCTGATCGTGATACCTAAATTCAAAGAAATTTTTGTGGGCTTTGGAGTGGAACTCCCAGGGCTCACGCTGATCGTCATCGGCATCAGTGACTTAGTCTCGACACTCGGCGTGCCAGGTCTGATTGGGGTTGTCTTCCTGACGACTGCTGTCACTCTCACATTCTACAGCATGATGATCTGGTCACCGGCAGCAGAAATCCTGAGCGTTGTTCCGATGTTGGGGACGTCGTTACGGTTGCTGATGCAGGCGCGTGTCGCGCGGGTTCTCGGTGTCCTTGTGAGAAACCGTTCTTCCGTCGGGGATGCGATTTCGGTGGCGACGGATGCGAGTGGTTTTCGGGAGGTTCGCAGACGCGGAAAGGAAATGGCGACGGAATTACGAAGCGGAAAGCCCGTGAATCTGGTCTGCAGAGGGCTCCACGGACTTCCCTTATCACTCCTGCTTCGAATCAGCGATCAGGGGGATTTGGAGCACGCACGGCAGGAAACGGCTCAGTCGTTCATGCTGTTTGCATCGTCTCTGGAACA
>Ga0105046_10002025_pt1 | contig 31763 bp, 20 predicted proteins | sample MAT03_FD_78385 | JGI IMG/M metagenome (GOLD analysis project Ga0105046, IMG submission 78385) | Freshwater microbial communities from Lake Fryxell liftoff mats and glacier meltwater in Antarctica - MAT-03 (megahit assembly) | ecosystem: Environmental > Aquatic > Freshwater > Ice > Liftoff...
CCGGCAGCGCGCGTGCTCACGTCCAGGCTCTACTGCCTGTTGCGCAAGGGATTGCGCAACGAGCTCCGCGCGACGCGCCACCGGCCTCGCTCGGTCTCGACGAAACCCAGGCGCCCTCCTATTTCGGAGAACCTGGTCTGAGTTTCCCAGCGCCCTCCTAGGACAGTGCTTGGTATGAGTCTGCGTCCGTATCGCGGCGCGCTTGAGTGCAGCCCATCTCGTCGAACGCCCGAACGCGTGGCGCGCGCCTGCACGAAACGATCGGCCTCGACGTCGTCGAGCTGAGCTGGGCGGGGTCGCGATACCTGCCACCAGTCGGGTCTGACGCGGCGCGACACCGACGCGACCCGCGCGCTGCGCTTCCGCCGGCGGACCGCCGTCGAGCTTGGTGCTACCTTCGCTCGCGATGCGCGCATCGTCGTGGGCGCTGCTGTCGTTCCTGTTCGTTGCGAGCCGGCTCTGCGCCGATCTCGCGGATCTCGCGCCAGGCGAAGCTTTGGTGCTCAAGCCGAGCGGGCAGGGGCCCGGCTTGATGCAGCGGCTCCTTCCTGGACAATGGGCGGGCCTGCCGTGAGCCTCACGACGCCGCGCCTCGACCTCCTTCCCATCACCGTGGCCCTGGTCGCGGCGGTGTTCGAGGGTCGCCGCGAAGACGCCGAGAAGCTCCTCGGTGCGCGCTTGCCGGATGCGTGGCCGGGGCGCGCGCTGGTCGAGCGCGCCTTCTACGCCGAGCTCGAGGCGATCCAGCGCGATCCGTCGGCGAGGCTGTGGGGCGATCGGGTGATGATTGCGCGTGACGGCGTGCGCCGCGCAGTCGGCAGCGTCGTCTTCCACGGCGCGCCGGACCACGAGGGTGCCGTGGAGATCGCCTACGGCGTCGAGCCGGAATCGCAGCGCTTCGGCTACGCATCGGAGGCCGTTCAGGCGTGCGTCACGTGGGCCCTGTCGCAACCCGAGGTCCGCGTCGTGCGCGCGGCGACACCCCCCTGGCACGTCGGTTCGCAGCGCGTGCTCGAGCGCTGCGGCCTGCGTCGAACCGGCTCGCGCGACAGCCCCATCGGCGAGATCGAGGAATGGGAGCGTTGGCAGAATCGATGATGGCAGCGGAAGGGATTGCCTCGGCTACGCGCCTCGGTGACACCTCGGTCATGCCTCGACGCACAAGCTCGCTCCTCGTCGTGCTGCTCGCCACCGCTGCGGCGACGGCGCTCGGCGCCTGCTCGGAGGGCTTCGAGGACACCGTCTGGAACAACGAGCGGGGCACGATCACGCTGTCGCTCTTCGACACCGGCGCCGCCTGGGAGGAGCGCTATGTCGAGGACAAGACGGGCGAGCTGGTGCTCACCGACGGTCTGCGCTTCGAGGGTGTCTTCACCGAAGATGAGTCTTCGATCGACGTCGACGTTCGCTGCGTGAGCGCGCAGGGCGACGAAATCGCGACGCCGTGCACCACCGAGGTCGCCCGCAAGCTGGCATGCACGCTTGCCGAGGACGACGACGAAAAGCTCGTCTGCAAGCACGACAAAACGACAGTCGAGCTCTATCGCAACGGTTCGCGCCGCGTCACTCGATGACCTGACCCTGATCGTCAATCGCGAAGCGACGCAGCTGCGTGACGCGCAGCGCGATGACCGCGACGACCGCAATGCAGACGGCGCCGCCGCTCACCACGGCGAACGTGGCCGAGGTGGCGGCCGCGAGGAAGCCCGCCTCCGCCGCGCCCAGCTGGTTGCTCGCACCGATGAAGATCATGCTGATCGACGAGACGCGGCCGCGCAGCGCATCGGGCGTGGAAAGCTGGATGAGTGTGCTGCGGATGACGACGCTCACCTGATCGGCCATGCCGACAGCGATGTACGCGGCGACGCTGAGCGGGAAGGAGCGCGACAGACCGAACGCAATGGTCGCGACGCCGTACAGGGCAATGGCCACAATCAGCGCGCGGCCCAGGCGGCGGATCGGCGGCAACACGATGAGCGCCAGACTGGTGACGAGCGCGCCGATGTCGAGTGAGGCGGCAAGCAAGCCGTAGCCCTTGGCGCCCACGTGCAGGATCTTGTCGGCGTACACCGGCAAGAGCGCCGTCGCGCCAGCGAAGATCACCGCGAACATGTCGAGCGCCATCGCGCCCAGCACCGCGGGCTTGCTCCTCACGAACGCCAGACCTTCCTTGATCTGGCCGAGGGTGACCCGGCGCTTGTCACCCTTGGCTTGCCCGGTCTTGACGAGGGCCACCAGCGCCATCGACGTTGCGTAGAGCCCCGTGCTCATCAGGTACGCCGGCGCGATCCCAATGTACGCGAGGAGGAGCCCACCGATCGCCGGTCCGGTGACGAAGGCGAGCGACTGGAATGTGGTGTAGACGGTGACCGCCGCGGAGAATTCCGCGCGCGGAACCAGGCTGGGGAGCGTTGCCGCGCGTGCCGGCGCCTCGAACGCCATAGCGAACGCGCAGCAGCCAACGACCACATAGATCTCGAGGACGCCCGCGGTGTTCTGCGCCGTCGTCCACGACAGGATCATCGCCGCCAGCAGCGGCATCGCTTGCGCCGCCACGACGATGCGCTTGCGGTCCCACACGTCGGCCGCCGCCCCGCCCACCAGGCTGGTCAAGAGCGCCGGGACGAACTGGATGATGCCCAGGACGCCCAGCGCCAGCTCCGACCTGGTGAGCTGGAAGAGCTGCCACGCCAGCACCGTGCGCAGCAGCGTCGAAGCCGTGCCCGAGGCGAAGCGGCTCGCGATCCAGATGGCGAGTGGCCGGTGCCGCAACACGGTCACCGGAGTGCGGCGGCCTGGTGGCGACGCGGGCGGCGGTCCCGGCGCGGGGGACCGAGCCTCGGGCGCGCCCGCGTCGTCGGGCGGTTTTGGGATCTTGTCTGGATCGGGGACGAGCATCAGCGAATCAAAAGCGCGGCGGACCTTGGGCGGCGGGCGGAAATTAGTTTTGCATCCCCGCCGATACTCTCGCTGCGGCCGGCGGACTCGTCACTGCGCTCCTCAGCCTGCAGGAGCAGGCTTGTCGGTGCTCGCTCCTCTTGCGCCAGCCTCGCTTCGGTCTCGGCGCGCTCGCGACAAACTAATTCCCGCCCGCCGCCTTACCGCAACGATTCGGCTTTGCACCTCCTCACGGCGATCCGTGCGCGCGTTCATGACCGAGATCCACTTTGGTGCGGACCGTCCTTGGCACCGGGCGCATCACGTTCGTGGAGGATCTCACGGCAACGAAAACGCCCTCACTTCATCGTCCCCACTGGCATGGCAGTCGATACACACGGCCGGCTTGCCCGAGTAAATCGACTCGTCGGACTCTCCGTCATACTCGGCCCAGTACCAGCCGTCGTTCCGCTTCTCCATCACCGCGATCAGCGCCAGGGTGCCGTCGTCGTCATACCCATCTTTGGCGATGATCGAGCCGACCGGCCATGCTTCGAGGCCATCGCCGGACGCGAGCGCGCCTTCGACGACGTCATTGACGAAGATATCCACCTGGTCGCCGTGTGGCGCGCTGCTCGCACGCCGCTCGTCGTAGCCGGGAGCCCGGGCCCACTTCGTGTAGCCGTCGTCGCGGACGCGCTGCAGAAGATCCTTTGCGCCTTCGGGATCTTGATCGTCACCGCAGGAGATTGCGAGGAGAGCCGTCGCGAGGAGCGACCAGGAGGCGATGCGCATCGTTACTTCTTGCCTACGGGCTTCGCCGCTGCCGGTTTCTTCGCCGCTGCCGGTTTCTTCGCTGGAGGCGTTTGGGCCGCCTCGGTCGCTGGCTTCTTGACGGCGGGGGGCGCTCCCTGCGCCCCCTCACCGCGGATGGCGGTGAGCACCTGCTCGGCGTGGCCGTCGACCTTCACGCTCTTCCACACCCGCTCGATCCTGCCGTCCTTGCCGACGAGGAAGGTGCAGCGGATCGCGCCCTCGACCTTCTTGCCGTACATGACCTTTTCGCCCCATGCGCCGAAGGCGTCGTGCAGCTTGCGATCGGTGTCGGCGAGGAGGGGAACGGTGAGATCGTATTTATCGCGAAAGCGGCAATGCTTGTCGACGCCGTCACGAGAGACGCCGACGACCACGGCACCGGCCTTGGCGAAGTCGGCTCCCAGCTTGCTGAAGGCGATGCCTTCGCGCGTGCAGCCGGGCGTATCGTCCTTCGGATAGAAGTACACGACGAGCCGTTTTCCCTCGAAATCCGAGAGACGGACCGTCTTGTTTGCGTCGCTCGTCAGAGCGAGGTTCGGGACGCGATCACCTTCGGCAAGCATGCGCTTCGCTCTCCTGGCGGGCTCGGGAACCTGGCGCCGCTCGGCCGCCGAGGATATCGCCATGGCGGCGCGCGCTCGCACAGCAATCCCGTTTTCTTCACACACGAGGCGCCCATCGGCTCCTTGGTTCTCGCAGCAGGATCGGGCAGCATCCGCGGCAAGCATGCGCCGCTCGCCCCTTGGATGGATCCTCGCATCGGCCCTCGGTTTGGCGGCCTGCGCGCCGCGGGCCGAGGTGCCAGTGGTCGCGCGCGGAGATCTGGCGCGCTCGGTGGCGGCCGCGATGGATGCCGAGGCGCGCGACGACGCCTCGTTCCAGCCCTGGCTCGACGTGCTGTCGCAAGCGGCGCAGAGCACCGACGATCCATCGAGCGTCGCGGCCACCGCCGCCGCGCTGGACGCCTTGGCGCATCGTGACCCGCCCACCGACGCCATCGTGAACCGACGGCGCGAGGCCTTTGCTCGCGTCGTCCTCCGCATGCGCGAGATCTGGGAGGCGACCGACGCACGGTCGGGCGCGTATGCGCCGCTCGTTTCCGGGCTCATCGCCCGCTCGATGCACACACTGGCGCTCACCACCGGCGAGTCGAAGGGCGCCAATGTCTGGGCGCAACGACGAGGATGCGTCCAAGCCGCGTCGGTTGCAGGCCCGGTCGATTCGGCACCGCTCGGTGCGCTGGAAGAACCTAGCAAAGTGTCCGCGCTCGGCGCGATGCCGAGCGCGCTGCGCGGCCTGCCGCCGTTCTCGGCGGAGGAGCCATTGGTGCTTCTCCGCGCCGATGCGTGCGTCATCGACGCGCGTGCGACCGGCGGGATGCGTGGCCTGCGCGAAGCGATCGTCGACCTGCGGGTGGATGGCGAGCAGGACGTGACGTTCGCCTTGACCACCGACGGGCCGGCCGTGCTCGAGGTCGGTGGACAGCGCGCGATCGTTCGCGCCTCCGACGCGGGCGAGGGCACGATGCTCCGCTTCGCGCGGGCCCATGCAACCGGCGGGGTGCTGCGCGCGGTGGTGCGCCTCGCCGACACCGGGCAAGGCGCGAGCTTCGAGCTCGACGCCTGGGGACAGGACGGCTTCGCGCTCGCCTCCAAGCCGGCCGCGTCGGGCGATCGCGCCGACGCGACGGCGTCGCTGCTCGCCGCCGTCGACGTGACCCGCCTCGATCATCGAGCCGGCAGCAAGGACCCTGCCGAGGTGGACGCGGCCCTGGCGATGCTTGCGACGGCCGAGCTCGCGCTCGGCGAGGAGCGAGCCGCTTTCCGCCGGGTCGACGCGGAGATCGACCGGGCCAAATCGGCGGGGGCACCAGAAAACAAGGCCGCCGGGCACTCGCCCCGGTTCTGGCTGGTCGCACTGCGCGCGCTCGAGGACACCGACGAGATCAGCGACAGTCGCCGCTCGGAGCGGGCGCGCGACGCCGCACGTCGCGTGCTGGATGCATGGCCCGACGCATGGGAGGCGAGGATCGCCGATGCGCGCTCGGCCGCCGATCGTCGTGGCCCGGACGAGGGTGCCTTCGTCGCGCTCGACAAGCTCGGCATCCACATCGACGCGGAGAGCGGCGCCGAGGCCAGCGGCGGGGCCAGCGCCTACGATGCGCTCAAGGTGCCGGAGCTGGCGTACGTGGCGAGCTTGGCCGACGGCGCCCGGCTGCGTGATGTCGCAGAGATGGCCTACGCGGCGCTCGCCCGGAAGGCCTCCGGCTCGACGATCCTGGCGAAGGTCGATGCGCAGGTTCACGACCGCGCCGGCGAGGAGGCGGAGCGTGCAGCGTGTCAGGGAGGCCTCTCTCGAGCGACGACCGGCTGCTTCAGCGTGCGTCGCATGAACGGCGATCTCGACGGCGCGCTCGCCGAGATCGAGCGGCTGCGCGCGTTGCGATCAGCGCCCGATGCCTTGCGCGATCTCGAGCTCGGGGTGCGGATCGACAAGGGCGATCTGGCCGGAGTGCTGGCGATCTACGACGACTTGCCGCCGGCGCAGCGCCCGATGCTCGCCGCCCTCGGCCTGGCCGCGGCGCGTGGTGACGTGGCGGCGGCGCGGTCTCGCCTGGCGCGCGATGCCCGCCATGCGGGCGATTCGCCGCAGGGAATCGCTCCCTTGTTGCAGCTGCTCGACGGCGGCTCGCCGGACGCCAAGCGTCTCGAGGCGCTGGGGCAGGAGCTGACCCAGCGCGATCGCAAAGACCCGGCGATGAAGGGCGCCGCGACCGCGGTGCTCCAGCACACCGAGCACTACGGGCTCGACGACACCGGCCTTCTCCACTTCGTCGTCTACGATCTGCGTCGGGTCGGCGGGACGACCGACGTCGATCAGAACGCAGGCTCGGCGCTTCCTTTCATCGAGGGCCGCGGCACCGCGAAGCTCCTGCGTCGCCGGGTGATCAAGAAGGACGGCCGGGTGCTCCACCCCGATGCCGCTTCCATGGCATCCCAAGGAAATACCGATTTGTCGCAGCTCGAAACGGGCGACTACGTCGAGCAGATCGTCGAGGGCTACTACCTTCCCAACGATCAGGGTCAGATCGTCCTCGACACGCCGGATCTGCTGCCTGAGCGGACGAGCGTGATCGCCGCCGAGATCGTGGTGCGCGCGCCCGAAAAGCTCGCCCTGTCGATCTGGGCGCACCCTCGCCTCGGGCCGGCGCGCGCAGAGAAGCGTGACGGCTACGCCTTCCTGACGTTCAAGCTCGACAACGCCCCGCCGCGCCGACTTGAAGACGACGTTCCCCAACTCGAGCGCGGCGTGCGCATCAGCCTCGGCACGTTGACCTGGTCCGAGGTCGCGCGCGGCGTCGCCGAGACCGTTCGCGCGGCCGACGTGCGCGACCCCTTTGTCGCGCGGTTCGCTCGCGAGGCCGCCGGTCTGAAGACGGGCGAGGCGCCGCGGCTCGATCGCGCCACCATCACCAAGGTGGTCGATGCGGTGGGCGAAGCCATCAAGGAGCCCCACGCCTTCGCGCTCACCGACATGGGGGGCGCAACCGGCGATCCGTCGACCATTCGCGCCTCCATCGAGGACCGCGAGGGCAGTCGCACCACCGTGGTCGTCCACGCGCTGCGCGCCCTCGGCTTCGATGCCCAGATCGCCATCGCCGAGCCGGAGCCCTTCTCCACATCGGACCAGGTGCCGCCCCACACCGGTCGCTTCCGTCACCCGCTCGTCGTGGTGCGTCTCGGCGGCGAGGCAATGGGGCCTGCTTCGCAAGGGATTGCGGCATCGTGGTCTGCTTCGCAAGGGGTTGCGGAAGTCTGGATCGACGCCGACCTGCGCGGCGCGCCTCTGCCCGTCGGCCAGGTGTCGAGCGAGCTGCGTGGTCGCAGCGCGCTGCTCGCCTCGGGACGTATCATTGAAGTGCAGGGCGCGACCGGTACCGGGGGCGACGAGATCGCATTGCGCCTCGCGGTCGATCCCCAGGGCGACGCCAAGGGCACGTTGGTCGCCACGATCCGCGGTCGCGCCGCACAAGCGCTCAACGACGCCTTCCAGCAGGTCGTCGGCTCCGAGCAGAAGCAGATGCTGCGCTCTGTGGTGCTCGGCTGGGTGCCCTGGGCCGACGTTGACGACGTGACTATCTCCAGCGAGGGCGGCGCATGGGAGCTGCGGATCCGCGCCGAGATCGCGGTGAGCGGCTTCGCTCGGCCGGAAGGCAAGGACGGCAAGGTTTGGGTGCTGCCCGGCGTCGAGCCGGTGCACTACGTCTTTCCGCGGCCGTACGCGACGACTCTGGGCACGACGTACACCGCGCAGCGCGAGCGCACGACGGCGCTGTCCATCGAGGCACCCTTGCAATTCGTCATGTCGCGCACCATCACGCTGCCTCCCAACGCTCGCGTGTCGCGATCACCCGGTGCGGTCGAGGTCGCAGGCGTGGTGCTCCGGGCGACGCGCAAGAGCTCGGTGAACGGCAACGAGGTGGTCGACGAGTTCCGCCTGGATCTTCCGACTGGCACCGTGACCCCCGGTGCCTACCCGGCGTTCGCGCGCGATGTGCAGACCGTCGACGCAGGCTTCCTCTCCGGCACGCGCGTCGAGATTTCTCGCTGATCGTCCGCTGATCGACGTGGCACAGCTCACCTTCCGGGCCGACGTTCCGCTCGCTGCGCGCACCACGTTCCGCGTGGGCGGTCCGGCGCGCTTCTACGCCGAGGCCACGACCACCGAGGAGATCGCCAGCGCGCACGAATGGGCGGCGGCGCGCGGTCTACCTTGCTTCGTGCTAGGTGGCGGTTCGAACCTGGTGGTCGCCGATCGCGGTCTGGAGGCGCTGGTGTTGCGCATCCGCACCGCCGGCATCACTTGCGAGGAGCAGGGCGACGCGACGCTGGTGCACGCGGGCGCTGGCGAGTCGTGGGACGATCTGGTCGCGCGGGTGACTGCCGACGGGCTGGGCGGCCTCGAGTGTCTCTCCGGCATCCCGGGCGACGTCGGTGCGACGCCGATTCAGAACGTCGGCGCCTACGGGCGCGAGGTCGGCGAGGTCATCGAGGAGGTCGAGCTGTGGCGCCGGCAGGACGGCGCGCGCGAGGTGCGTCCGGCTGCGGCGTGCGAGTTCGGCTACCGCGACAGCGTGTTCAAGGGCGCCGATCGCGGCCGCTACGTGGTCACGCGCGTCACCTTCCGACTTGCGCGCGGCGAGGTTCCGGCGTTGCGCTACGCCGAGCTCGCCTCGTACGTCGCGCAGCGCGGGGTCACCACCCTGAGCGGTCTGCGGGACGCCGTCCTCGAGCTGCGTCGCGCCAAATCGATGGTGCTCGATCCATTGGATCCCAACCATCGCTGTGCCGGCTCCTTCTTCATGAACCCCATCGTGGCCGCCGCCACCGCACCTCGGGTGCGCGAACGCGCTCTGGCGAACGGCACGCTGGAGGCGACTGGGACGATGCCGGCCTACCCAGCCGGGCCGGGGCGCGTGAAGCTCGCCGCCGGCTGGCTCATCGAGCAAGCGGGCTTCGCGAAGGGTACCCGACGCGACCGGGTCGGCCTGTCGTCGCGGCACGCGCTCGCCCTCGTGAACCTCGGTGATGCACGCGCATCCGACGTCGTGTCGTTCGCCCGCGAGATCCAGGAGGGCGTGCAGGCGCGCCTGGGCGTCCACATCGCGGTCGAACCCGAGCTGGTCGGTTTCGATGCAGGTGAGCTGGGCGATCTCGTCGGCTGACGCGCAAACGAGCGGACCGACACCCCACAAAAAAGCGACGCAGCGCGCACGCCGACTCGCGTCGACGGCGCGCTGCGCCCAGCACCAGCTGGAGGCGGGCGCGCCGCCGCGCGCTACTTGATCGAGACCGACTTCGAGACGGTGACCGGGCTACCCGAGAAGGGCGGCACGCTCGCGCCCTTGAAGGCGCCTGCGATGCAGCTCCCGACCGGCGTCCCGGCAAACGGAGCGCCGACGTTGACCGTCGTCACGCGACCGCTCGGCGCGAAGGTGACCTGCACCTTCGTGGATCCGGTCGGTCCGCCGTCCTTCTTGCAGCCCTTCGCGGAGCCCGCTGCGCCACCGAGCGCCGCCTGCGCCGCGCCGCGATCGAACGAGCCGGTGCCACCCGATGCCGGGGGCTCCTCTTTCTTGGGGTCCTCCGTCTTGGGGTCCTCCTTCTTGGTGCCCTCCTTTGGACCAGCCTTGCCCGTGTTCGGCGGCAGCGGTCCGCCGGCGGCGGGCGTGGGTGCTGCGCCGTTGGGTGCTGCGGTCGGAGGTGCCGCCGCAACGGCGGAGCCCGAGGGCGTTGCGGTATCGGACGGAGCCGCCGTGGTGTCGGCCTTCGCCGCGTCGGGCGCCGGATCCTCCTTGGAGTCGGCCTTGTCGGCCTTCGCTTCGGGCTTCGAGCTCGCCGTGTCGTTCTTGGCGACCGGATCCTTCGCAGGTTCGCCGCCGCCACGGGTGAGGACGAACACGACCCCGAGGATCGCCGCGAGCGCGACGACGCCGCCGACGATGAGCCCGACGGGGCTCTTCTTCGGCTGCTCCATCCCCGGGTAGGCTCCCGCAGCGCCCATGCCCATCGGCATGCCCATGCCGCCCTGCGGTCCGTATCCGGACGCCGGGCCCTGCATCTGCGCCGGGCTGAAGCTCGGCGGGGGAGGTGCAGGCGCGGGAGGCTCGATGAACGGCGCGTTGATCGGCGGCGGCGCGAGCGCAGCGCCTGGCGAAATGCGGCCGCTCCCGAGGCTCATGATGTCGTCCATCGACGGAGCTGCTCTCGGCGCGGGAGCACCCGGAGCGCGAGGGCCTGGCTTCGGTGCTCCGCCGCCGCCCCCCTTCTTCGCCGCGCTCTCCGCTGCGGTGAGCGCCGACAGCGAGAACAGCACCGAGTTTTCGTTGCGCTCACCGATGTGTGCGCTGTTGCCGACGCCCGGTGCGGGCGCCGCTTCCATCCCGCCGCCGCCGCCGCCACTGCCGAACAGATCGACCGACTGTCCGCGTTTGCGGACCGCCGCCGCTGCCGGCGCCGGTGATGCAGCCATGGCGTAGCCGCCGCCCTGCGCCGCCGCGAACGGTTGAGGCGCCGGCTCGGCAGCTTGCGCTGCTCCGCCACACAGGCTCGCAAGCTCGGCGACCTCGCCGAGGGCTTGCCACTCCGCCATGCCTTCGCGCCAGACGAAGGTGTCGGGCGTGACGACGCCGTTCCTGTACTCCTCGACGATTTGTGGCGTCGTCAACGTCCTCTGGTCATCGTCCGCGACACTCACGGTCCACTCGTCCGCGCCTGCCGCTTCGTTTCCGTAGCCCTGCCCGCCATCGGCTTGGGCGTGCCCGTCGACGACGACCGTCGCACCGCACTTTTTGCACTTGATCTTGACGGTCTTGCCCGAGACCTTCTCGTCCGCGATCGTGTACTTCGCGCCGCAGGACTGGCATGCAATCTTCAACGCGCGCCTCCAATCGTCGATGAGCGACGACCTCGTGACTTCCGAGCGAGGAGACCTCCCCCGCACGGCAGCTCACGCCGGCCTCGCGCACCGAGCGCGAACGGCCACAATTTCCGAAACGAAAACGATGATACCGGTCAGGTTCGAGACCGATCAACTCGCTGGCCAAGAAGTGCGGCGCCGGCGAGACGATTCAGGGACGAGCCCGGGGCCGTCTCGCGCGGCACCGTGGCTTGGACGTAGCTGGGGGCGGATCGTTTTCCCAGCGTTTGCGTTCCTCGTAGCCTCCGCCGGCAGCGCCCAGGCGGACGACGCGATCGACGCCCCGAAGACCCTGGCCGGCACCTGGAACGCCAGTTCTCTCGTGGAAACGTGGGCCACCGAGTCCTGGGGCGAGGCCTGCGGCCCCAAGCCGGTCGGCCAGGGGGCACCTTCCGGCAGCGTCCAGGTGGGCCAGCAAGGGAGCGAGCTGACCTTCTCGGGCGCTGGTCGTCCGTTCTCTACCACCCAGTGCTGGGACGCGACGCCCGGAATCGTTCGCAAGAGTCACAGCGGGGGCTCGCGAGGGTGGAGCACGCGCTGCGGCTCCGCCCCCGGCGACCCGCGCGTCGCCAACGTCACCACCACGATGAACGCGACCGACGACACGATCGTCCTGGTCGAGCAAGGGCAGTACCAGTTCATCATCCAGGACACGCCGTGCAAGGCGAGCGCATCGCGACGGCGTTCGTGGAAGCTCGTGCAGCGTGCCGGCGAGGCACCTCCGTTGCCACCTGCCAGTGAAGCGCCCGCGCCGTCGGCGCCGCCGCCGGCATCCGTGCCGCCCGTGCCTGGCCCCGCACCTTCTTCTGCACCTGCGCGTGGCGCCTGCGAGCCGGGCCTGCCCGCGCGGCTCGAAGTGCGACCGGCGCGCAAGCTCGCGCGTCCCGGTGACGCCTTCGATCTGTCGTGGAGCGCAGTCGATGCGGCGGGCTGCCCCGTCCGTGTGAAGCCGACGCTGCGGGTCGACGCCGGCTTTCCGGGCGGCGCAAAGTCCGACGATCCGAAGGTGGGCTCCTCGATCACCGTCGACGATCGCGGGCGCGTGTCGATCGACGCTGCGGCGCCGGTCGGGTCCGCCGAGATTCTGGTGAGCCTCGAAGGCAAGACGGCCCGCGTCTCGATCGAGGTGACGACCCCGGAGCGCTTCGATGCGCTGCTCGCGGAGCGAGGCTTCGGCGAGGCGGGCGAGGCGGAGACGGCGATGATCGCCATCGAGAGCGCGGTCGGCGGCAGCTCCACGCGCGCCGTCGACGGCTCGCACGATCGACGGGTGGCCTTCGTGGCGATCGTGGTCGGCGTCGCGGCTGCCCTGGCGCTCGCCGCGCTCGTCGTACAGCGCCAAAGGCGTACACCTCGCCTCGCGGAGCGCCCGAGCACGCCGCCGCCGCCGCCGCTGGTCGCGCTCTACGATCGCCCGGCGGAAGACGAACCGATGCGCTGTCCGCAGTGTCGCGAGGTCTTTTCGCCGGGCAGCGCCTTCTGCGCGACGGACGGGGCCGCCTTGGTCCCGGCACCGCGAACTCGCGTGTCGCTCAGCCGGGTCACGGTGCCGCCCGCCACCGATGCCCCCTCCGAACGAACCGCGAAGGTGTGTCCGACGTGCGGCGAGCGCTTCGACGATGCCGCGACCTTCTGCGGGCGCGACGGCACGCAGCTGGTGATCGTCAACTGACGTCCTCGCGCGCGCACCACACCATCGCGCCAGGTGCCGTGCGGTGCGCGGTGCGCGGTGCGCGGTGCGCGGTGCGCATGTCAGCGGCGCTGAGCGTCGTCTCGTCGTCGAAGTTTTGACGCCCCGTGGAGCGACGGTTACACCCCGGCGACGGGCGCCTTCGTACTTGGCGCGCGCGAGGAGAGATCGATGTCGTCGAGGTCCCTGGGCGCGGTAAGCCGCCTTGTTGCTGCGTTCGCAGCTCAGTCGGCAGGCCTCCCGCGCCGCGGTCCTGGTGCCAACACCTCGCCCTACGGCCTTCGGTCTTGGCATCCTTGGCTCGTCACCACGAGCGCGGTCGCTCTCGCCTTTGCGGCGACGAGCTCCGAGGCGTTCGCACAAGACACGTCCAAGCGCGTGCAAGCAGGCAACGGCGACGGGATGGACATCCACCTGTTCCAGCCCGCCGTCGACTCCAAGGGCTTCGTCAGCGTCAACGGTGCCGACATCGTCGGTGCGGGCGACCTCAGCCTCGGGCTCATCCTCGACTACGGCTACCAGCAGATGAAGCTCAACCCGGGCCATGGCGCCGACCAGCTGTCGACGCATGCGTTCCAGGGAACGCTGCAGTTCAACTACGGCATCGGCAACATCCTGGTTCTCGGCATCTCGGCCCCCGTGATCCTCACCGACGGCGAACCGGCGACCGACATCGGCCCCACCGGCGACACGTACAACGACGACAAGCTCAACGGCCAGGCGCTCGGTCACATCGCGCTCCACGGCAAGCTCCGCCTGATCGATCCCAGCAACGGCTTCGGCCTCGCCTTCATCGCGAAGGCCGGCGTCGAGGTCGCCGGTTCCGACGACTTCGCGACCGAGCCCACTTTCTTCTATTGGCCGCAGATCGTCGCCGAAGGGCGCGCCGGCATCTGGCGCATCGGTCTCAACGGCGGCTTCAAAGGCCACGTCGGCGACAACCCCACGTACGGCCTCGGCGAAGGCGGCCAGCCCCAGCTCGAAAGTGGCGTGCTGGAGTACGGCAATCTCGTCACCGCTGGCCTCGGCACCAGCTTTCGCGTTCTCGACCCGCTGGATCTCGTCGCCGAGACCTACTCGACGTTCCTCGTCGGCACCGAGTCGGACAGCAAACAGACGATCAGCGCCGAGGCGATCGGCGGCATCAAGCTCTTCATCGAGAAGAGCTCGTACCTCATGATCGCTGGCGGTCCTGGATACATGCCCGGCTTCCAGACCGCGACCGCTCGCGGGACGATCGGCTTCGTCTTCGAGCCTTCGATCGGCGACCGCGACGGTGACGGCATCAAGGACGACGTCGACGACTGCCCGGACAACCCGGAAGACTTCGACGGCTTCGAGGACACCAAGGGCGACTCGCCCGAAGGCGAATACGGCTGCCCCGATCCCGACAACGACAAGGACGGCATCCTCGACGTCGACGATCAGTGCCCGAACAACCCCGAGGACAAGGACGGCGATGAGGACGAGGACGGCTGCCCCGAGGGCGACACCGGCGATCGCGACGGCGACGGCATCCTCGACGTCAACGACAAGTGCCCCGACGAACCGGAGGACAAGGACGGCTTCGAAGATCGCGACGGCTGCCCCGACCCGGACAACGACAAGGACGGCATCCCCGACGTCGATGATCGGTGCCCCAACGATCCCGAGGACAAGGACGGCGTCGAGGACGAGGACGGCTGCCCCGAGCCCAACCCGACCAACAACAAGGTCATCATCGAGGGCAACGAGATCATGATCCTCGAGAAGATCCTCTTCGAGACCGGCAGCGCGAAGATCCTCTCGGCGTCGGACGGCATCCTCGATGCGGTCGCGGAGACGCTGAAAGAGCACCCGGAGTTCGAGCTGATCGAGGTCGGTGGCCACGCCGACACGCGCGCTGCCGACGCGTTCAACTTGCAGCTCACCAAGACCCGCGTGAAGAGCGTCATCGCGGCGCTCGGTACCCGCGGCGTCCCCGCGGGCCGCCTCTTCGGCCAGGGCTACGGCGAGTACTGCCCCATCTCTCCCGAGGACACGCCGGCCAACATGGAGAAGAACCGTCGCGTCGAGTTCAAGGTCCTCAAGACCAGCGGCGCGGCGACCGGCGTCGAGACCGGCTGCCAGGCCGCCGCCGACAAGAAGATCCAGACGCCGAAGCCCTGAGCTGACGCGCCGCTGGTGGAAAAAGGAGCGCCGGGGAGGGAGACCTCCTCGGCGCTTCGCTTTTTGGCGTGCCTCGCAGGGGAGGCAGCGGGCGCTGGAAGCCGCGTAACGTTGGACGCCGTGACCGACCCCAAAGTCCTCCCCCATTCCGCGATCTACTTCGGTGGCGCCCGCGACTTCTGGTGGAACGCGGACCAGATCGATCTCGTCGCGCGCCGCCTCGATCTCGCGCGCCACCGCCGCGTGCTCGACGTCGGCTGCGGGTACGGACACTGGGCGCGGCTCTGGCTGCCGCGTCTCGCGCCAGGGGTGGAGATCGTCGGTATCGACCCGGAGGCGCGAGCGCTGGCCGAGGCCGAGAGGCGCACCGCTGCATTCGTCTCGACGCGCGCGCTCACCGCGAAGACCTCGTATCGCGAGGCCGCGGTCGAAGCGCTTCCCTTCGAGGACGGCGCGTTCGATCTCGTCACGGCGCAGACCGTGCTCATCCACGTCGCCGACATCGGCCTGGCCATCACCGAGATGACCCGGGTGCTGGCACCGGGCGGGCTGCTGCTCCTTGCCGAGCCGACCAACCTCGCCGGCAGCATGACCGCCCTGGTCACCCGAGCCGACCTCGACGTCGAGCGTGCGCTGCGTGCGCTCGACCTCGAGATGCGCATCCAGCGCGGAAAGCATGCGCTGGGCGAGGGCTTCAACTCTGCCGGCGAGCTCCTCCCCCGATATCTCTACTCGTCGCGCTTCAGCGATGTGAAGCAATGGCTGTGCGACAAGGCCTACGGTCTCTTCCCGCCCTACGATCGCCCGGGCGCGAAGGAGGAGATCGAAGAGCTGCGCGATTTCGCGGGCAACGGCTGGCACGGGCGCACACGCGAAGAGGCACTTCGCTGGTACCTCGCAGGGGAGGGGACACCCGAGGCCTTCGAGGCCGCATGGAGCGAGGGACTCGCGGCGGATCGCGACCGGCTCGCAGCGATCGACGCGGGGGCCTACGCCAGCGCGGGCGGTGACGTCTTCCATCTCTTCGCGGCGACCAAGCGCTGACGCGCGCATCACGCATCGAGCCGGCCCGGATCAGCCCAGCGCAGCCTGACCGTTCAGCGCGCCGCCCACTCCCCGAGCCAGCCGGCGTAGCCCCCGACGACGACGTGGCGCCCGTCGCGCCGCGGGACCAGAGCGGATGGGATCCCACCCTTGGCGATCTTCAAGGTGCGGGTGACCTTGCCGGTGCCGAGGCTCCATGCCTGGACCTCGACGCCTTCGACCGCGGCGAGCAGGGTCTGCTCGTCGAGCATGGCCACGCGATAGAACGGCTTGCCTTCGGTCGAGGCGACCTCGGCGGGCGGCTCGGGTGCATCGAGATCGATCGTCGCGACCTTGCCGGTGGCGAGGGCGATGAGCACGCGGCGCCGATCGGTGGTGAGCGCGAAGTCGGCGCCGGCGCGAAGGAAGGCGCCCTCGAGTCGCATGAGCTCGTCGCCCGTTTTGGCGTCGTGCGCGCTCAGGCGGGCTGCCGCCTTGGAGTTGCCCAAGGACACGATGCGCCCGCTGGCGTCGATCTCGATGCGATGCACCGGGCCCGGATGCGCCTTCACGCTCCAGCCGAGCTTGCCGGACGCAGAGTAGGACGCGATCGCCCCGTCTTGCAGGCCGAGGACGACGCCCTCGCCGATGAATGCGGCGGCCATGGCCGCAGCGCCGAAGATCTTGCCGACCTTGCCGGTGTCCACCTCGAGGAAGCACGCGCCGCCGTCACCGACGCTGAGCACGCGCCGCCCATCGGGGCTGACGGCGAGCGCGAAGGTCATTCCGGCGACGCGGGCTTCGCGCTCGACCTTGCCCGACTCCACCTCGAAGATGCGGACCACGCCGTCATAGCCACCCGACACCGCACGGCGACCATCCGGGAAGAGCGCCACCGCGCACACTCCGCTGTGGCCGGGCAGCGATCGCAGCGACGCAGGAAGCTTCGGGCCGGCCGGGGCGGGCGGCGCCTTGGTCTTGGGGAGCTTGCCGGTCCGCAGGTAGCGGATGATGGGCTCGATCTCCCCGTCCGCCGATCGCTCGCTGACGAAGCCGACCTTGGCCCATGCGCTGAAGAACGTGTCGAAGCTCCTCGCCTCCGGCGCGTGGCGACGCGAGTCGTGATCCCACCAGGCGATTGGGATCACGCCCTTGCTCGCCTTGTCGAGGTCCAGGCAGAAGCCGTTGCCGTAGCCGTCGTTGGAGAAGCGAACCAGGCCGCTCTTCACCTCGAGCTGGCCGATGGGCAGCAGCTCGAGCTGGCCGAGGGGCGAGTCATCGAGGTCGTAGCCGAGCGCAGGCTCGTCCTCGACGCTCCAGTGCAGCGAAGCCGCGCCGAGGTAGAGCGCCTTGAGGCCGGGCGGGAGCGGCACGCCGATGCGCTTCTCGGCGTTCGCGACATCCTCCTCCGAGGCGGGCTTGCCTCGGCCTGCGTCGAGCGCGATGACGCCCTTCGCTGCGTCCAGCTTCGTCCGCACAGAGTCGAGCAGAGCGATGCAGTCGGCCGCCATGGGCCGGGTCATCCCGCTGTATCGCCCCGGCGCCAAGCTCCGCGTGCTCGGCGAGTCGGGTTTTTCCAGCGGAAGAGCTTGCAGCGCGTGGTGGGCCGACCCCATGAGCAACCACCGGGCGACGATCGACGCACGGAAACGCACGGATCGCGATGAACCACGACGAGACCCTCGAGCCCACCCCAGTCCAGCGCCGCACCTCCGGTCCCAAGGGGTGCCTCCTCGCCTTCGCCCTCTTTGCGGCGCTCGGCGGCGGCAGCCTGCTCGTCTCCAAGGTGCTCTTCGATCGGAAGAACGCTAGCGTCCTCGCCGGCGCGCGCGAGCTCGGCAGCGTCCTGACCCAGGCGTCGGACGCCCCGGGCGCTGCCGAGGTTCGTGCGCTTGGCTGCGAGTCGGCGGGGGCGCTCTCCGCCGACGCGCTCCAGGATCTGGCGATGCGTCTCGAGGAGGAGACGGCCCTCGCCGAGAAGCGCCCGCCACGCGCGATCGATCTCGGGGCGCGCGATCCCGTCGTGTATTGCGCCCATCCGGCGACCGGCGAGCCCAGCTGCAGCAAGGTGGCAGCGGCGTATCTGCGCGGTGCCAAGCCGGCGAGCGCCTTCGTGGTCACGGTACGAACCGGGTTCAACGAGACGTGCGTCGAACGCTTCGATGCGGCCGGCGTTTCGTCCGGCCCGGCGCCGAGCCCGCGGCTGCCGCTGCTCGTCGCGCCGCGCTGAAGCGCGCTTTGCCGGGGCGCCGAGCGTGGTCAGGCTCCTGCGAGGAGCCACTTGTCGCGCGGCGGCATGAGCGGCCAGGGCGTCGCCTCCTCGAGCTGCAGCGACAGCTCGAGCAGCGTGCGATCGCCGCCGTACGCTGCGGCCAGGTGGACGCCGATGGGTAGCCCCTCGCCGCTGCGACCGAGTGGAAGCGAGATGGCCGGCGCGCCTGATGCATTCTGGATCGGCGTGAAGTTGCAGTACGCCCGGAGGCGCTCGTACTTCGTTGCGAAGTCGCCCTCGCCGCCGAGGAAGCCCAGCGGCGGGGCGGGCTGCGCGGTGGTTGGTGAAACAAGCACGTCCCAGCGCCGCATCACGTCGGCGTAGCGCGCTCCGAAGGTTCGCAGACGCATCACCGCGCCGAGCACCTTGCGCTTGTTCGCGGTGAAGGTCCGGGCGAGCCCCGAAGTCCAGGGCTCGACCTGCGACACATCGAAGTCTCGATGCAGCATGGCTTTCGCGCTCACCAGCTGCATCCAGGCGAGAAGGCCCCAGTAGTCGAGGAAATCGTCGAGCACCGAGCCGGCGAAGGGGCAGCGGATCTCCTCGACGTGGTGGCCGAGCTGCCGGCACGTCTCGGCGGCCGCGAGCACGGCGCGCTGCACCTCCGGGTCGACCGGCGAGCCGATCGGAGCATCGACGTAGACGCCGATCTTCAGGCCTTGCGACGCGCGCAGGTCGACTCGACCGATGGGCGGCGCCTTGCGTGGCGCGCGCGTGGCCTCCATCGCCTCATAGAAGAGGACGGTGTCGCGCACGGTTCGCGTGACCACGCCGTCGGTCGCCACGTTCACCGGCAGCAGGTTGGACCCCCCCATGTCGAGGCGAAACCGAGATGGTTTGAGCCCCACCAATCCGCAGCAAGCCGCCGGGACGCGGATCGAGCCTCCGCCGTCGCTGGCGTGCGCCATCGGAACGACGCCGGCGGCGACCAGACTGGCCGACCCTCCGGACGAGCCGCCCGCAGATCGCGTGGGATCCCAAGGATTTCGGCACGGCCCGCTGGCCAGCGGCTCGGTGGTCGCGGTCAGACCCATCTCGGGGGTCGCGCTCTTGCCGAGGGCCACCACCCCCGTCTTTTCGAAATCAGCGACGAAAGGGTCGGTCTTGCGGGAGATGTAGCCCCCCGCGCCGCGCGATCCCCAGCCCATGGCCACGCCCGCGAGCTGCGCGAGGTCCTTCACGTAGGTGGGTACGCCGGCGAGCACGCCGCTACCACCCGCGCGACCGGCGACCCCGCGTGCCCGCTCGGCCGTCGCCGTCACCACCGCGCCCAGGTGCGCCGCCACGTCGGCGCGAGCGAGCGCCGCATCGGCGACTTCGCGCGCGGTCACCTCGCCCGTGCGGATGCGCCGCGCGGTCTCGACCGCATCCCAGGATGCCAGGGTGGTGGCGTCGGTGAAGGAGCTCATGTCGCTGCCGCGATAGCGGTCGTCTCGGGCGCTGTCACGGTGTCCTGTCACGGTGTGCGGCGGGCCGGGTGACCGGAGCGGAGCGGGCCTCCGGTGCCGCCCCGCGGCGAGCCGGTGCGGCCGCTCCGACGCGTCACCAGGACATGTCGCTCAGCGTAGCGCGGACACATTCTGTCTGGCTCACGTCGCGCGCCGCGACGGCGGCTGCGACTTGCGCGCAGGCGTGGAGCGCGGCGCCGAGCGCAGCGCCCTTCCGTGGGCGACCAGCGCATCCTTCAGGCGCATCGCGCCTCGCGTCTTGTGCAGATCGCCCCGGTAGACGAGGTGGATCGAGTCCTCGAAATGCGGCAGCTGCGGGTGCAGCCGCACCAGCGCCCCTCCGGCGCCGTACGCCGCCACTCGCCGCGGAAGGATGCCGATACCGATTCCTTCGAGCACCAACGTCTTGACGAGCTCAAAATCGCCGCATGCCAGCTCGCGTTCGGCGATGACGCCCGCGCTCTCGAGCTCCGTCATCAAGGCCCGGCTCTCCGCGACTCGCTTGGCGTGGACCAGCGGCCCGCTGCGAATGCGATCCTGGGCGGCGGCGAGCGTCCGTGCCGGGGCCTCCGCCGTGAAGAAGTCCATGGCGTCGTCGAACATCTGGACCAGCACGAGATCGGGATGGGGCGACGGGTTCACCACCACGCCGAACTGCACCTCGCGCCCTACCACGGCGTCGCGAACCGCCGCCGAGGATCCGTTCCACAATGTGAGCTCGACGGCCGGCACTTCCACCAGGAAACCGCGCATGAACGACGGAAGAAAGTACGCGGCCAGCGATTCGTGGCAGCCGACCACGAAGCGCCCGGTCTCCTCCTCCTCCAGCCCGCGGATGCGCTGCTCGGTCCGCGAGACCATTGCCAGGATCTCCTCGGCGTCGCGCAGCAAGGCCACTCCCGTCTCGGTGAGCGCCACTCCGCTCCGACCGCGATGGAGGAGCGTCGTGCCCAGCTCGCGCTCGAGCCGCTGCATGGCGACGGTCAGGGTGGGCTGGCTCATCCCGAGGCTGCGGGCGGCGGCGGTGATGCTCCCGCGGCGCGCGACCTCCTGGAATGACCTGAGAAGCTCCAAGTCCACGCCCCATCATCGGCGTCTATGGCAGCAATGCAAGGGTGCGGGCTATCCCGATGGCGCGCGCGGCCGCACCGTGACCGTCCGGGCATCCGCCCGGTCGATATAGTCCGTGGTCGTCGACCTTCTCGACGTTACGGCTTCTTCACGCGGGTCGGGGCGGCCCGCAGAAAGGTACGGTCACCATGCGACCGTCACGTGCTTCTTCGAGATGGAGATCACTCCAGGACCGGTTTGTCTCGAGCCCGGCTGCTTTCGCGGGGATCGCGATCCTCGCGGCCGCGACGGTAGCCGCTTGCGGTGACGACACGACCGAGGACACTGCAGCGTCCTCGTCGACGGGCGAGGCGCAGGCCTCCAGCTCGTCCGGCGGTCCGACCACCACGACGCAGGCCGGTCCGACGTCCACCGGCAGCGGTGGCGAGGGCCAAGGCGGCGAGCCCCCCGGCACCGGCGGGCAGGGCGGTGGCACCGGCGGGCAGGGCGGCGAAGGAGGCGCGCCGCCGACGGTGACTTGCGACGAGATCGCTGCGGGCCCGACGCGCGGCTCGGCGATCGCCATCTCGAAGAACGACGAGACGCTCGTCTCGGTGAACCGCGACGTGGGCACGGTGACCGTCACGCGCGTCGCGTACGGAGCCGGTGGCCCGCAGCTCACCAAGGTGGCCGAGCTCGACCTCGGCGAGGGCAGCGAGCCCTGGCAAGTCGCGATCGATGCCTGTGGCGAGCGAGCCTACGTCGCGCTGCGCAAGGACCAGCAGGTCGTCGAGATCACCGACCTCGACACCGACGCTCCGGCGGTCGGTGCACGCACCAACGTCGGCTCCGAGCCGACCGGCATCGCCATCAGCCCGCACAATTCGCGCGTGTACGTCGCCAACTGGGTCGAGGGCACCGTGAGCGTGGTCGACACCGCGAGCATGGACGTCAGCTCGACCGTCGATCTCAACGCGGCGCTGATCGCGACCGGCTTCTTGGGCGACGTCGAGGCCCGCCCCGCGCTCGCGCACCCCCGCGCGCTCGCGATCACCAACGACGGAGACGCCGACGACGACGACGAGCAGGTCATCGTCACCGAGTGGTTCGCCCAACGCACCGCGCCCGAGGCCGACACTGGACTCAACTCGGACACCAACAAGCGAGGTCTGCTCTACGTCATCGACACCGACGACGACGGGGTCGACACGCTCAGCCTGCCGCCGGTCGCCGACGTCGGCATCAACAACCGCCTGAACCAGGTGACCGGCTGCTTCCCCAACCAGGTCGGCAGCGTCACCATCGAAAATGGTCGCGCCTACGTGACGAGCACCTGCGCATCGCCCGTTGGCCCCATCGGCGTGTTCGTGCGGCCGGCGATCGCCTGCACCCTCGCCAACCAGGCCACCAACTGCGAGGCCGTCGGGGGCACGTGCAACGCAGACCCGGGGCAGTGCATCGTCTGCACCGAGGCCAACCAGGCCACCACCTGCGGGCTCGGGGGCACGTGCAACGCAGCCACGGGGCAGTGCAACCCCAACCCGCAGGACGCCAAGACCACCACCCATCCGGTGATGCACGTCGTGAACCTGCAGACCGGCGTGTCCGAAGGGACACCCCTCGACACCGCGTTTACGACTCCTGCGGTGGCCTCGGCGCGTGTTCCGCTCCTGCCTACCGATGTCGGCTTCTTCAACGGCTTCGCCTATGTCACCGCGATGGGCACCGACGCGGTCTTCCGCGTGACCACCGACGCGAACGACCTGACCGCGTTCGGGTCCGACGCCAACGACTTCATCAACCTGCGGCGCGACGCCAACGACCTTCTGATCCGGTTGCCGATCGGCATCGCGACAGCCAGCGCCGACGCATTCGCCTTCGTGACCAACGAGGGCTCGCGCGACATCACTGCGCTCGCCCTGGCGACCCAGAGCCTCGTGGGGGGCCCTGCGGACGCGGAGATCATCCAGGGGTCGGCGCTCCCGGTGGGAGGCTCGGAGGAAGAGGAGGTCCTCAAGGGCAAGCGATTCTTCACGACCGGCCTCGGTCGCTGGTCGCTGGGCGGAGCAGGCTGGGGCGCATGCGCCGTCTGCCACATCGACGGGCTCACCGACAACGTCAGCTGGTACTTCGCTCGCGGGCCGCGCCAGTCGACCAGCCTCGATGGCACGTTCAACACCAACGATCCGAACGATCAGCGCATCCTCAACTGGACGGCGATCTTCGACGAGGTCGCCGACTTCGAGCTCAACACGCGCGGCGTCTCCGGTGGTCTCGGCGCGATCGTCCAGCCCGCGGACACCCGCATCAACCTCGCGACGCAGGTGCCGCCGCAGCAGGGCCTCCAGGGATCGACGCGCGACATCGCGGATCCGAATGGCGGCGTCACCACGCCCGACACTCATGCCCACTCCGCGCTCTCCGATTTTCTGGAGATTGAGGCCTGGGTGAAGACCATCCGATCGCCGCGCGCGCCCGTCGGTCTCGCAGCAGCCGACGTCGACGACGGTCGCGACCTGTTCACGTCCACCAGCCAGGGCAACTGCGTCGGCTGCCACTCCGGTGGAAAGTGGACGATCTCGACGCGCTTCTACGTGCCCAGCGACACGTCAAACCCGGCCACCGGCGTGACCACCGCGCCCTCGCTCGAGGGTCAGCTCTGGCCGGCGACCGGCACCGGCTTTCCGGTCGATCTCCTGCCGGCGAGCCCCACCCAGGTGGGGCTCGGCAACAACAAGATGCGCATCGGCGTGTTCCCCGCGACCGAGCAGATCCAGTGCATCCTCCGGCCAGTCGGGACCTTCGGAATCTCGAACGTCGCCGAGGTCAACGTGCGCGAGCTGCGCCAAGACATGACCACGGCGGGTCAGGGCAACGCGGAGGCCGGCCTCGGCTTCAACCCGCCGTCGCTCCTCGGGCTCCAAACGGGCGCACCGTTTTTCCACGGCGGCAACGCGCGGACCCTCGAGGAAGTCTTCGACGACATTTTCGAAGGCCACCACAAGTCGGCCATCGCGAACGTCTTCACGCCGGTCGCGAGCGACAAGCGCAAGCTGGTCGCGTTCCTCCTCTCCATCGACGAGGACACCGACCTCACCGAGATCCCCGCGCTCGGTGCAACGGGTGGCGACCTCTGCAGCTTCACCGACTGAGGTAACGGCGCTTTTTCAACGTCGTCGAAGGGCGGGGCAGTGCTGCCCCGCCCTTCGGCGTTCATGGATAGCGCCCGACTCATTTCGGTCTCCTCTCGCCGGGCTGATACCCTCGCCGTCCCATTCGATGAGCCGCCAGAGTGAGCCGGTCTTCGTGCCGGGCCAGATCTTCGCCGGGAAGTACCGCATCGAGCGAACGCTCGGCATCGGCGGTTTCGGCGTCGTGCTGGCGGCGATGCATACCCAGCTCGAGGAGCGGGTGGCCATCAAGGTGCTGCTCCCCGAAGCGGCGTCGCACCCGACCGCGCCCACGCGCTTCATCCGCGAAGCGCGCCTGGCCGCGAAGATCCGCAGCGAGCACGTAGCGCGCGTCACGGACGTCGGCCAGCTCGACGACGGCACGCCGTACATGGTGATGGAGTACCTGTCGGGTGAAGACCTCGCCGGCCTCCTCAAGCGGGCGCATGCGCAGGCTGTTGGCGACGTCTGCGAATGGGTTCTTCAGGCTTGCGAGGCGCTCGCCGAGGCGCATGGGCTCGGCATGGTCCACCGCGATCTCAAGCCCGCGAACCTCTTTCTGACCCGACGCATCGACGGCTCGCCATGCATCAAGGTCCTCGATTTCGGGATCTCCAAGATCCAGAACGAAGCGGGCTCTGCCGACAAAGGCATGACGCGCACTTCGGAGGTGATGGGAACGCCCTATTACATGTCGCCCGAGCAGATGAAGTCGACGCGCGACGTCGATGTTCGCGCCGATGTGTGGGCGCTCGGGACGATCCTCTACGAGCTCGTCGCAGGCTTTCCTCCGTTCGACTCCGAGACGATGACCGGCCTCATCGTCGCAATCATGCAGGATGCGCCGCGCGATCTCGGGTCATCGCGTCCCGATCTCCCGCGCGACCTGGTCCAGGCGATATCGACTTGCTTGCAAAAGGATCCGGGGGCGCGCTTCCAGGACGTGATGCAACTCGCCGAGGCGTTGGCACCGCACGCTCCGCCCCGCGCGCACAGCAGCTTGCCGCGCATCAGCGCCGCACTGGGCGCCGCGCGATCGATGCGCGGTCCGTCCATTCCTCCGGCCGCGCTCCAGGCAGGCAAGCCTTACGCGGCCAGCGTACCCATCCCCGGGCCGCACGGCACGGTGCCTGGACATCCCGCCGCGCTCCTCGCGACCGTCTCCAGCTCTGGCTCGGCTGCCGCCGTAACGGGCGGCCCTGCATCGGCAGAGTGGGCCCGCTCGGTCGCTTCGAAGCCCGGGCCGTCGCGCACGCTCCTGGCGGTCGGGGCCCTTGCCGCTGCGATCACCTTCTTCGGCGGGGCGGCGCTGGCTTATCGGCATTTCACAGTGGCGCCTCCTGCCACATCGCTCGGCGGCGCGTCGTCGTCGCCACCTCCATCGTCGTCGCCCGCCTCGTCGCCCTCGGTCGATCCTCGCGATGGAGCGACGCCCGAGGCTGCGTCGAGCGAAGCGCCCTCTCCGTCAACTACGGCGTCATCCCCCACGTCCCCTGCCAAGGTCGCCGGAACCGGCGCTCCGCGCGCGACGCCGTCTGCTTCGCCGTCGTCCCCCGGCGCGAGCGAGCCCGGTGCTGGCAAGCCGCCTCCCGTGCCGCCGCTCGGTCATCGCCCCGGTGGCATGCCCCCGCGCGCGGCGAAGACGAGCGAGCCGGCGTCGCCTCCGCCTCCGCCCAAGCCGCCGCCGAGCGATCCATTCAGTAAGCCGATCTGAGCCGCGCTACGTTGCGCGCCATGGCGCGCATCACCGGATCCGCACTCGCTATCGCTCTGGCCCTCGCGACCCCGGGTCTCGTGCTCGCTCAGGGCGCACCAGCTGCCCCGGCCGATACGGCACAGGCCGACGCGCTCTTCGAGGAGGGGCGCGCTCTCGCCGCGAGCGGCGACAACGACGGCGCATGCGCGAAGTTCGACGCTTCGCAGAAGATCCGGCCCGGCATCGGCACGCTCTTCAACCTCGCGGAGTGCCACGAAAAGCAGGGCCGACTCGGGCTCGCTTACGCCGAGTACGTCGAGGTCGCGGAGCGCACGAAGGTCGCGCTGCAAGCCGATCGCGAGAAGGTCGCACGCGAGCGCATCGCCGCGCTCGAGTCGAAGATCGGTCGCGTGGCCTTCGAGACGCCGACCCTTCCCGGCGATCTCGTCATCCAGCTCGATGGCGTCGAGATCCCACAGGAGAGCTGGAGCAAGCCGGTGGTGGTCGATCCGGGCGAGCACGTCGTGAAGTACGGCAAGCGCGGAACCGAGCTGAGCGAGCAGAAGGTGACGGCCGTCGCCGGTGCAAGACCCGTGGTGGTCGACATCTCGCGGCAGAGCGTCCCGGTCGCTGACGACGGTGCAGGCTTCAAGCGCAACACCGGGCTCATCGTCACGGGATCCGTCCTGGTGGGCGTCGGCCTGATCAGTCTCGGCATCTCGGGTTACGTCGCCGAGAACAACAAGGACCGCGAGGGGCTCGCCCTCGTCACCGGTCTCGGTGGGCTCGCGTCGATCGGCGTCGGCATCCCTCTGTTCGTCATCGGGCTGAAGAAACGAGCCGTCGTAGAGGCGCCGCCGGGTGCGCAGCCCTCCGCTTCCCCTGCTCCTGCGGCTGCCGCCCGCATCGACGACGCGATCCCGGCCGGCGTGTACCTCCGGCCGGAGGTCGCTGGCGCCGCGCTGCCGATCCACTGGAATCATGTGGAGCCCGGCGCGCTCCCCGCGATCTCGGTGGGTGCGGGCGCGGCCACCGCCGGCTGGCGATTCTGATCGGCCCGCCGTTCCCAAACGAACCTGGACAGCCGCGCACGGATGTGTGACTGGCCACCGCTGCCCGCGGAGCCCAGGGCGGCTTCGCGGGCTCTATACGTCCAGGGGATTGGCGAAGCGCGGCATCATGGAGAAACTCGACTCCTCGAAGAAGAAGCAGCCCGCGAATGGTCGCGTCGGCGGCAAGGGCGCCCCCAAAATGAAGGGTCCGCCCCAGGCGAACCTGTCGCCCCAGCGCCCGCCCGCGATCACGCACGTCGCGCCGCCGCTTCCCAAGCGACCACCGCCCCGCAAGTCGGACGACGCCCGTGACGACGAGCCGCGCGAGCGCATGGCCGCCGCCCCGATCGAGGTGGAGGAGGGCGATGTCAGCCAGCACCCCATCGTCAAGGACGAGGCGCAGCTGCTCGACCGCGTGATGTCGCATCTGTCCACGGTTCGGCCGTCGCGCCCGCCGCAGACGCACGATTTTCAGGATGAGCTGCTCAGCCTGCGCGACCAGATTGCCGTCGCGCGCCTCGAAGACGTTCCCTCGCTCGTCGAGCAGATGGAGCGCATCCAGGGGATCGCCGTGCGCCGCGCCGAGAACGTGGTCGAACCGGTCGATCCGCAGTCTCCGTACTTCGGGCACGTCCGGCTGTCGGAGGAGGATCGCGGTCAGCGCGACGTCCTCATCGGCAAGACGACGCTGATCGACGCCAAGGCCGGCGTGCGCATCGTCGACTGGCGTCACGCGCCGGTCAGCCAGATCTACTACAAGTACGAAGAAGGCTCGGAGTACGAGGAGCTCCTCGGGGATCGCGAGGTCCACGGCGAGGTGCTGGTTCGTCGAACCGTGACCATCGTCGGCAGCGATTTGCGTCGCGTGGCGGCGCCTCAGGGCATCTTCGTCAAGGGCAAGGGCACCTGGCGGCAGCTCAGCATCCAGGCGACCGAGCTGGCCGGCGGCCAGGGCGTCGCGGTCCGACCCGAGAGCATGCGCGGCGTGCTCGGCATCGACGACACCGGCATGCAGCGCGAAAATCGGCATCTGCCCGAGATCGCCGCGCTCCTCGACCCGCGCCAGTTCGAGCTCATCTCCAAGCCCGATGGCGGCCTGGTGTGCATCCAGGGCGGCGCGGGTAGCGGCAAGACCACCATTGGCGTGCATCGTCTGGCGTACCTCGCCTACCAGCAGCGCCATCGCTTCGCCGCCGACAAGATGCTGGTCATCGTCGCGAGCCCCGCGCTTCGCGCGTACATCGGCGAAGTGCTTCCCGCGCTCGGTCTGGAAGGCCTGCCGGTCGAGACCTACGCCGACTGGGCGCGCGACATGCGCGAGAAGCTCTACGCCTGGCTCGACGTCCCCGTCGCCGACGACACGCCGAGCGGCGTCACTCGGCTCAAGACCCATCCGGTCATCCTCCACCTCTTCGAGGAGCGCGCGCTCGAGTGGCGAGCCGATCCGGCGACCCGCAAGGACTCGCGCGGCATCATGGGTCTCTGGGCCGAGGTGCTGACCGACAAGGACCGGATCCTCGCTGCCTTCCGCAAGAAGCCCGATCCCGAGTTCACCGAGGACCAGATCGTCCGCGCCTGGCGCTGGTGCGCCGACCGCTGCCCCGCCGTGGTCGACATGGACCCGGGCGATCGCGCCGAGCGCAAGGCGCTCGCCGAGATGGAGAGCAACGACGACGACGACGAGATGGGCGCCGACAACCAGTCGGTTTCCGCCGACGATCGCGCCCAGCTCGATCCGGAGGACGATGCGCTCCTCCTCCGCGCCTACCAGCTGGTCAAGGGCGAGCTGCGCCGCGGCAAGAACCCGGTCGTCTACGAGCATCTCTTCGTCGACGAAGCGCAGGACCTGTCGCCGACCGATCTCGGTCTGTTGCTGTCGTGCGTGCGGGCCATGCCGCAGAAGGGTGAAGACGGCGACGGACTGGTTCACCGTTCGGCGACGCTGGCCGGCGACACCGCGCAGCGTCTCCACATGGACTCGGGCTTCACCGATTGGCGGGAGGTCTTGGACGATCTCGGCATGAAGCGCGTCGACGTCGAGCCGCTGCGCATTGCGTACCGCTCGACCAAGCAGGTGCTCGAGATCGCGCGCGCCGTGCTCGGTCCGCTCGCCGATCCCAATCCGCCGGAGGCCCCGCGCACTGGCGCACCGGTCGAGTTGCACGAGTTCCCGAGCCCCGGCGCCGCCGTCGCGTTCCTGGGTGACGTCCTGCGGCCGCTCTTCCAGCGCGAGCCGCTCGCCACTGTCGCGATCCTCGCGCGCCACGCCGAGCAAGCCGACGTCTACTACGGCGCGCTCAAGATGGCGGACATCCCGAACCTGCGCCGCGTGCGCAACTACGATTTCGCCTTCCGACCTGGCGTCGAGGTCACCGAGATCCGTCAGGTGAAGGGCCTCGAGTACGACTACGTCATCCTGGTCGACGTGAACGCGTCGAGCTACCCGGTCGACGACGAGTCGCGCCATCTGCTGCACATCGGGGCGACGAGAGCTGCGCACCAGCTGTGGGTCGTCACGACCGGCGAGCGCTCGACGCTCCTGCCGGATTGGCTCAACGGCTAGGCCCTCTTGCGGCCCTTGGCGGCACCGCCACATGGGTCGCCAGGAGGCGGCTCATATGACATTGGGTCAGCCCATCACAGCTCGTCGAGCGACGCGTGCGCGCCGGTCGTGGCGCCAGCATCGACGAGCTTCGCCTCGAAGTAGACCTTGCCATCTGCCATGGTGATCGAACCGCCGAGATCGCCCCAGGCGAACGCCGGGGAGACGGTGGTCTCGAGGGTCGCGGCCTCCTCGCCGATGCGAACCTGGTAGGTCGTCGTGGTGGCGGCGAGATCTTCGCCGGCGACATGCACGGTCGTCGTCTTCTCGCCCAGCATCGCCTCGTTCTGATCGGTAGCGGCGACGGTCTGACCGACTTTGTCGTCGAACGCGGCAGCGCTGAGCGGCTGCGACGAGCCGTCCTTGGCGACGCGTTTGGAGTCGATGAGCTGCCCCGCGCTTTTGCCGGCCGTCGACCAGGTCGCGCGCAGCGTGTCCGTCTTGCCCTTCTCCGTGAAGGTGTATTCGATGGTGATCGACGCATCGCTGCGCGAGGTCACGCGCTGGGTCAGCGTGATGGGGGTTTTGCGGTATCCCCCCGAGAACGCGAATGTCACGTAGTCGCCGACCGCGCGGCGATCGGTAGGGGCTGCAGCAGCCGCGCCATCCGGCGTCTCGGCGTCGTCGCCCTGCGCGGCGTCGCTCTTCGATTCGGTGACCATGTCCTTCTCGGGCGCCTCCGCCACGAGCTGGGAGGAGGCGCAGCCGCCGAGGGCCAGGGTCAGGGCGAGGAGCGGGGAGGCGAGACGGTTCATGTCGTCGCCGCTATCGGAGTTCGGCCGCGCGGGCCAAATTCAAGGCAGTGCGCCCCAGAATGCTCGGCTGGGCGGTGCGATCGTTCCTCGCGGCACTTCCCTCGCGTTACTTCGCCTTCGCTGTTCGCTCTTTCTCCGTCACTGGCAGCGGACGGCAGTGACGCCCATCACGTCGCACCAGTTGCCCCAGCCGTAGTCCACGCCACCGTCGTCCCGGATCAGGTTGCAGGTCGTCCACTGCGTGCAGGGTCGCTCTTCGCCGAAGCTTACGAGTGAGCCGTAGCCGTTGGCCTGGCAGGCCCACTGTGCGCATGTGGCGGCGTTGCCGCACGCGTTCCATCCCGAGCATTCGCCGTGATGACCGTACGCCTCGCCGTCGCCGGTGATCTGGACCCCCACCGCGGTGCACGAGCCGCCCGAGCACACCGTCCCGCCGCCGCACGGGATGTTGCACCCGCCGCAGTGGCTGTTGTTGAAGTTGGTGTCGACACACGACCCATCGCAGAATGTCAGCCCTGCCGGGCACACGCAGGTGTTGCCCGAGCAGTTGCGCCCGCCGCTGCAGCCTCCGCAGTCGGCCGAGGTACCGCAAGCGGTGGAGATCGGGCCACACTCGATCCCCGAGCAGCTTGCACCGGGGCATACGCAGGTGTTGCCCTGGCACTGCTCACCGTTGCCGCAGCCGCCGCAGTCGGTGGTGGCGCCACACGCGTTGCCGATGACGTTGCATTGTCCCGGCGCGCAGACCGGCGACGGGCACTCGCATTGATGTGCGCCGTTGCAGAACTGGTCTGGGGCGCAGCCGCCGCAATCCAGATTGGTCCCGCAGCCGTCAGGCAGAATGCCGCAGCTCCAGCCCTGGGCGTTGCAGCTGGTCGAGTTGCAGCCGCATTGACCCAAACCGCCGATCCCACAGGTCTCGGGAGCGTTGCAGCCACCGCAATCCAGGGCCAGGCCGCAGCCGTCGGTCGAGGGGCCGCAGTCCAGCCCCTGCGAGTTGCACGTTGTGGGGTTGCATTCACCGGGCGTGCACGTGCCGTCCTGGCAGCTTTCATCCGCTGCGCAGCCCCCGCACTCGAGGACGGCTCCACACCCGTCGGGCAACTGACCGCAGGAAAAGCCCGCGTCCTGGCAGGTCTGAGGGGTGCAGCTGCACGCGCTGCCGGCGCCCTCGTAGACGCATTCCTCGCCGGCAAGGCACTGGCCGCAGGCGAGCACGCTGCTGCATCCATCGGAGACCGTGCCGCAGGCGGCCGTCTGTTCGAGGCAACTCTTGGGCTCGCACGCTTCTGTGCCGCACACGTTGGGCTCGCCGTCGCCGCCACAGAACTCGGGACCGGCCGAGCACTGCCCGCAGCTCACGACGCCGCCGCAGCCGTCCGGTGCGTCACCGCAATCGAAGCCGGCGCTCTCGCAGGTGCGCGGCTCGCAGGGCGCGTCGCCGCCGCCCGACCCGCCAGCGCCAGTGTTCGCCCCGCCGTCGCCCACCCCCCCGCCGTCACCGTCGCCGTCGCCGCCGCCCGTCGCTTTCGTGCCGCTCGTCGCGCTCCGCTCGCTCGAGTCGCCTCCGCCTTGCCCCGCGCGGGCGCCCCCGTCGCCCGACGAAGCGCTTTCAGACGTGCCGCCGAACGCTCGGTCAGAAGACGCGCAGCCACCGAGGAATGAAGCTGCGAGGCCGATCCAGA
>Ga0105046_10002026_pt1 | contig 31763 bp, 27 predicted proteins | sample MAT03_FD_78385 | JGI IMG/M metagenome (GOLD analysis project Ga0105046, IMG submission 78385) | Freshwater microbial communities from Lake Fryxell liftoff mats and glacier meltwater in Antarctica - MAT-03 (megahit assembly) | ecosystem: Environmental > Aquatic > Freshwater > Ice > Liftoff...
GGTGGTACGCGGAAGACGGAGTGAGCGCCCTTGTTGAGGGTGTTGAGTGAGACGTGGTGAACGGAGCGGAGCCGGGAGACTGGTGACGTGAGGGGAGCGATGCCGCTTTGCACAGGAGACGAGGGTTCAATGCGCTATCAGAGAGACCCATGAACAAGTATGGAACACCACACTCGGGAGAGGACGCTGCGAGAGTAGTGGACGGAGCGAGTGGGACATTGGTGAAGAGTTTGATCCTGGCTCAGGATCAACGCTGGCGGCGTGCCTAATGCATGCAAGTCGAACGGGGTTGCTTTCGGGTGACTTACGTGGCGGACGGGTGAGGAACACGTGGGCAAGCTGCCCTGGGGTGGGGGGTAGCCCTCGGAAACGAGGGGTAATTCCGCATGTGGTTGTTTGCTAGTAGGGCAGACAATGAAAGGGTCTTCGGACTCGCCCTGGGATGCGCCTGCGGCCGATTAGCTAGTTGGTGGGGTAGAGGCTTACCAAGGCGATGATCGGTAGCTGGTCTGAGAGGACGGCCAGCCACACGGGGACTGAGACACGGCCCCGACTCCTACGGGAGGCAGCAGCAAGGAATTTTCCGCAATGGGCGAAAGCCTGACGGAGCAACGCCGCGTGGGGGAGGACGCTTTTCGGAGTGTAAACCTCTTTTCTTGGGGACGACGAACGACGGTACCCGAGGAATAAGGACCGGCTAACTACGTGCCAGCAGCCGCGGTAATACGTAGGGTCCGAGCGTTGTCCGGAGTTACTGGGCGTAAAGCGCGCGCAGGCGGCTCCATAAGTCTGGCGTGAAAGCCCCCGGCTCAACCGGGGAGGGTCGTCGGAGACTGTGGAGCTTGAGGGCGGTAGGGGCTGGTGGAATTCCCGGTGTAGTGGTGAAATGCGTAGAGATCGGGAGGAACACCTGTGGCGAAGGCGGCCAGCTGGGCCGTCCCTGACGCTGAGGCGCGAAGGCGTGGGGAGCGAACGGGATTAGATACCCCGGTAGTCCACGCAGTAAACGATGCAGACTAGGCGTGGGGGGACTTGACCCCCTCCGTGCCGGAGCCAACGCGGTAAGTCTGCCGCCTGGGGAGTACGGCCGCAAGGCTAAAACTCAAAGGAATTGACGGGGGCCCGCACAAGCGGCGGAGCGTGCGGTTTAATTCGACGCAACGCGCAGAACCTTACCAAGGCTTGACATGCTCCTGCAGAGCCGGGAAACCGGATGTCCTTCGAGGGTGGAGCACAGGTGCTGCATGGCTGTCGTCAGCTCGTGTCGTGAGATGTTGGGTTAAGTCCCGCAACGAGCGCAACCCCCGTGGTCAGTTGCCGATGTTTCTGACCAGACTGCCGGCAGCAAACCGGAGGAAGGTGGGGATGACGTCAAGTCAGCATGGCCCTTACGTCTTGGGCTACACGCACGCTACAATGGCCGGGACAACGGGTTGCCAAACCGCAAGGTGGAGCCAATCCCCCAAACCCGGTCTCAGTTGGAATTGTGGGCTGCAACCCGCCCACATGAACGTGGAGTCGCTAGTAACCGTGGGTCAGCATTACCGCGGTGAATACGTTCCCGGGCCTTGTACACACCGCCCGTCACGTCACGAAAGCCGGCAACACCTGAAGCCGGTGGGCCAACCCGTAAGGGAGGCAGCCGTCGAGGGTGGGGTGGGTGATTGGGACGAAGTCGTAACAAGGTAGCCGTAGCGGAAGCTGCGGCTGGATCACCTCCTTTCTAGGGAGCGCGGAAGCGCAACCCAGGTCAAGCGACCAGACGATGAAGCGGACGGAGACTGCCGAGCGCCGAGGGACTCCCCCTGGAGACGGGGGTAGAGGAACTGGCGGGCGCGGGAGGACGACCGGGGAGTTTGGCGACGTGGGGATAGCAGCAGAGTTCACTCCGTCTTCGGCGCAGCGCCGGCCCGAGCCGCGGGTTGGAGACGCCGGGGCGCGTAGCTCAGGCGGTCAGAGCGCGGCCCTGATAAGGCCGAGGCCCCTGGTTCGAGTCCAGGCGCGCCCACCGACGAGCCGCTAGCAGCTAGCCGATAGCATCTAGCCGGGGAGTGGTGGAGCGTGGTGACCGAGACGAGTGAGCGCACGACGAATTCATCCCAGAGCGAATGAGGGAGGGGAGAGCTTGAAGCCTGAGGCTTGGAGCTTGAAGCTGACTCGGGGGCCGTAGCTTAGTTGGGAGAGCGCCGCCCTTGCACGGCGGAGGTCCGGGGTTCGAGTCCCCGCGGCTCCACCAGCGAGTGACGAGGACCGAGGGGCGAGAGACGAGCGGAACGCTTGGATCTTGCAGCTTGGGAGTTGGAGCTCGTCGCTGAGTACATTGACAAGTGAAGGGCGTATCTGGTCGTCCCGACTGGATACCGACAGACCGCCGGGTGGATCCGGACGGTGTGGTTGACGTGAGGAGATCCACCGGAGCGATGGCGACATTGCACCGTAAGGTCTTGACTCTTGCCGGTCTCCGGCGGGAGCGGGGCGCGATGATGAGGAGCGGAGAGAGATCCGCGATGAAGGGCGTACGGTGGATGCCTTGGCGCCTGCGGCCGACGAAGGACGCGACCACGCGGCGAAATGCTCTGGGGAGGCGCTGGTAGCCAGTGATCCAGAGGTATCCGAATGGGGCAACCCACCCGGGGTCCTACCCGGGTACCGCACTAAGTGCGGGGGGCACGTGGGGAACTGAAACATCTCAGTACCTGCAGGAAAAGAGAGGATTCCCTTAGTAGCGGCGAGCGAACGGGGAGGAGCCCAAACCGTAACGGCGTACGAGCCAGTCGGCGCTGCCGTTAGGGGGGAAGAACGGATTGCTTGGAGGGGGCGACTGACCCTTCGCATGGTGAGTTGACGTCAGCCGAGCGCCACTGGAACGGGCGGCCGGAGAGGGTGAGAGCCCCGTAGGCGACGGCGTTGATGAGGATGTGGAGTGATTGCGTGAGTACCGCCGGACACGTGATATCTGGTGGGAAGCGGGGTGGACCACCACCCAAGGCTAAATACCGCAGGCGACCGATAGTGAACCAGTACCGTGAGGGAATGGTGAAAAGCACCCCGACAAGGGGAGTGAAAGAGATCCTGAAACCGTACGCTTCCAGCCGGTCGGAGCAGATCTTTGAGTCTGTGACGGCGTGCCTTTTGTAGAATGAGCCGACGAGTGGTTCTTCGTGGCGAGGCTAAGGCAGCGACAGCCGGAGCCGGAGCGAAAGCGAGTCCGAAAGGGCGACAAGTCGCGTGGAACCGACCCGAAACTGGGTGATCTACCCATGGGCAGGGTGAAGCGGGCGGAACACGCTCGTGGAGGCCCGAACCCATCCAGATTGCAAACTGGAGGGATGACCTGTGGGTAGGGGTGAAATGCCAAGCGAACCCAGAGATAGCTGGTTCTCCCCGAAATGTATTTAGGTACAGCCTCGACATGAAGGCGTGGTGGAGGTAGGGCACTGAATTGACGCGGGGGCTTACCGCTTACCAACTCAAATCAAACCACGAATGCTGCCACGACAGTGTCGGGAGTGAGACTACGGGTGCTAAGATCCGTGGTCGAGAGGGAAACAGCCCAGACCGCCAGCTAAGGTCCCAAAGTGCATGCTAAGTGGGCAAGGTAGTCGCGGCGCATAGACAACCAGGAGGTTGGCTTAGAAGCAGCCATCCTTGAAAGAGTGCGTAATAGCTCACTGGTCGAGGGTGCCGCGGCGCCGACAATCCACCGGGGCTCAAGCATGTCGCCGAAGCTGCGGATTTCTGAAAAGGAATGGTAGGGGAGCGTCCCCGTCAGCGGAGAAGGGGGAGCGGAAGCGAACCTGGAGCGGCGGGGAGTGCGAATGTCGGCATGAGTAGCGCGAGGAGAGTGAGAATCTCTCCCACCGGATGCCCGAGGGTTCCGCAGCCATGCTGATCAACTGCGGGTGAGGCGGGCCTAAGCCGAGGCCGAAAGGCGTAGGTGATGGACAACAGGTTACTAATCCTGTCCCACGATTGGCCGTTATGAGTGATGGGGGGACGCAGGAAGGTAGGTCCGGGGGTGCAGACCCTCTAAGCCGGTAGGGAGAGCAGATAGGCAAATCCGTTTGCTCGTTGACCGAGGGGTGATGGTAAGGCACGGGGGAGACTCCACGCCGAACGGATTGAACCTAGACTGTCAAGAAAAGCCTCTAGCCAGGACAAGCGTGACCGTACCGCAAACCGACACAGGTGGGCTGGTAGAGTATACCGAGGTGGACGGGAGAACCTCCGTCAAGGAACTCGGCAAATTAGCCCCGTAACTTCGGGAGAAGGGGCACCGCGCGTAGCGTGAAGCGACTTGCTCGTGGAGCGTGAGGCGGTCGCAGCGAGCAGGCCCAGGCGACTGTTTACCAAAAACACCGGTCCCTGCCAACACGGAAAGTGTGGACGTATAGGGGCTGAGACCTGCCCAGTGCCGGAAGGTTAAGGGGAGATGTGATGAGCGTTGAACCGAAGCCCCGGTAAACGGCGGCCGTAACTATAACGGTCCTAAGGTAGCGAAATTCCTTGTCGGGTAAGTTCCGACCCGCACGAAAGGTAGAACGATCTGGGCGCTGTCTCGACGGGGGACCCGGCGAAATTGAAAGACCGGTGAAGATACCGGTGACTCGTGGCAGGACAAAAAGACCCCATGGAGCTTTACTCCAACTTGTCGCTGCGCGACGGCGTTACTTGTGTAGGATAGGTGGGAGCCGGAGAAGCTAAGGCGCCAGCCTTGGTGGAGGCGACGTTGAAATACCACCCTGGTAACGCTGGCGTGCTCACCCTGGCCGGAAGACCCGGCGGGGGACCGCGGCTGGTGGGGAGTTTGACTGGGGCGGTCGCCTCCTAAAGAGTAACGGAGGCGCCCAATGGTTCCCTCAGGCCGGATGGCAATCGGCCGGAGCGCGCAAGGGCACAAAGGGAGCTTGACTGCGAGGCCGACAAGCCGAGCAGGGACGAAAGTCGGGCCTAGTGATCCCACGGTTCCGAGTGGAAGGGCCGTGGCTTAACGGATAAAAGCTACCCTGGGGATAACAGGCTGATCCTGCCCAAGAGTCCACATCGACGGCAGGGTTTGGCACCTCGATGTCGGCTCGTCGCATCCTGGGGCTGGAGAAGGTCCCAAGGGTTGGGCTGTTCGCCCATGAAAGCGGTACGCGAGCTGGGTTCAGAACGTCGTGAGACAGTTCGGTCTCTATCCGCCATGAGCGTTGGGAGATTGAGGGAAGCTGACCCTAGTACGAGAGGACCGGGTTGGACGCACCGCTGGTGAGCCAATTGTCGTGACAACGGCACCGTTGGGTAGCTACGTGCGGACGAGCGAACCGCTGAAAGCATCTAAGCGGGAATCTCTGCCCAAGACGAGTCTCCCCACTCTGAGAAGAGGTAAGACCCCCGGAAGACTACCGGGTTGATAGGCGGGGGGTGGACGGCTGGTAACAGACCGGAGCCGACCCGTGCTAATGGTCGAGGGCGGATCTCTTTGTTTGCGCATCATCGAGCCCTGTTCCCGCGGGAGAGCGGGAAGACTGAGCAACGTGCCCGAGGGACAGAGACGTGTGTGTGGTGATTGGTGTCGTGCGTCGAGAGGACCCGTGGCCGAGAGCGCGGTGGACCCACTCGGTCCCATCCCGAACCCGATCGTGACCCACCGCAGCGCCGGAGAGTACTAGGGGAGTGATTCCCTGGGAGGCGAGGCCGCTGCGGGTCCTCCCGGCGCAAGCCGACCGGTCACCAGACACACTGACGCGGGGTGGAGCAGTGGCAGCTCGTTGGGCTCATAACCCAAAGGTCGGGGGTTCGAATCCCTCCCCCGCCACCCACGTGAGATCGCCCGTTCGCAACACTGCGGACGGGCGCTTTTCTTTTAACCCCCATCCCCCACAATTGGCTTGAGTAAGAACGAGGCGATGACCGGTCAGGTCATCGCCTTGTTACATTTGGCCGCAGTTATTACTTGAGCTATTCCAGAAAGAAAGACCGCGTGAAGCTAGTTTCGCCAGAAGATCAGGTGCGTTATTCCGCTCGGACTCGCAACCTCTTCGATCAGGAACCGCTCACGAAGATGGTCGTAGTTCTTCCAGAGACGTTCTCCGCTGCCAGCGGAGAAGGGTGCGACGGCGATATGCATCTCATCAATGAGATCTGCCTCAAGAAACTGCCGCACCGTCGCCACTCCGCCACCGATACGGATGTCTTTGCCGTTGGCGGACGCTTTCGCGAGCTCCAGTGCTTCGAGCGGCCCCGCGTTTATGAAATGGAAAGTCGTATCGCTCAACGTTACTGACGGACGGGGATAGTGCGTGAGGACATAAACCGGAGTGTGGAACGGTGGATTGTCACCCCACCAGCCTTTCCAGTCCTCGTTTTCCCACGCACCGCGAACGGGGCCGAACTTGTTCCGGCCCATGATCTCGGCGCCGATGTTGTTGTCAAAGTCACGGATGAAGAAGTCATCCAGTCCACGGCCGCCAATGCCTTTGCCATGGTACGGATGGCTCGCTGTGTCCAACGCCCAGCCCATGAGCCTCATCACGTCAATATTCCCGAATGGTCGCTCGAGTGTCTGTTCTTCGCCGGAACCATAGCCGTCCTGCGTGATTGTGAAATTCTGTATCCGTACTCGCTGTGTCATCTGTCGTCTCTCCTTGTCGAAATATGGTGATTCCGCCCATCTTTAGATTATCGGTCGAGAGTTCTCGTTTTCGACATTTGTCGACTCATGTAGTGCTTGCTCGTTGTACCTTTATCCCGGTTCTGAGGCACTGGATCTCTATCGCAAGGGGAGTATGCGATCTCCTTTGGCCTGTGGTAACGCCGCGCCGAACTTCAGTTCATGTCACCTGACGGATTAGTGCTGCTCCGGTAGGGGAGGGTTGACGGAGTGCCAGCCAACGGTGTTTCGTTCACTGAAGTTCGCGACCGCAATCCCAAAGGCGAGAACTGCGATGGCCACGTGCGTCACTCAAAAACCGACGTCAGGAAGCCCGAGGCTTCGGCCCAATCGCTGGCGAAGTGCAGTTCCTTCCAGGTCACGTCTGATGGAGTTGTTCCTCAGTAGCGCCATTATTGCCCGTCTTCTTGCACGGTGTGAGCGACGATCGCATTGGCATGACCGTGTCCCATGCCGTACTGCTCCTTCAGCAACTTGACCATTTCCAGGTGCTTCGTAAGCCCACTTGACCGGACAATTGCTTTCCAGTGCTCAATCGGATGCCCGTAGGTCTTTTCGATTGATGGAAAGTAAGATGCCGGCCCCTTTACCTTCTCCGATTTTGACGCGCCTTCTGACATTGCTTCTCTATCCTTGTCAATAAGTGAAGAGTGCATGGTGGGTATTTCACCACGGTTTGGATCGTGTTGTTCGCTCAGAAAAGCGACATTTGAGTCGAAGACTCCTGAGTCCTGGCACCCTCGATATCTGTCCGTGACGTAATCAGCGGGAAAAATGAAGTGAACTCCTGCGGTGTTGGAAAGAGTGTGTCGAACCGCTTGGCGGTATCGTGTAGCCGACGTAGCAGGTACCCGGTGTTTTCATCCTGTGCATAATCGGTCGAGGTGGCAAGCGCACCGTCCTCCCTTTCATACACCAGGATTCGTTCACCTGCTCTGCCAATTTGGGGACTGCGAGTGAGGAGCGATTTCAGTCGAGGTTGAAAATCCAGCGTTTGCTCGTTGATCATCACCCACTGGCTGATCTGGGTTATCCCAAGTGCTCGAGTTTTGATCGCCTCGGCCAAAGCGAAATACCGGTCACGGGCACCCAGTCGTTGATCAGTCATGAACGCGCGCGCTGCCTGAATCAGAAAGTCACGGAAACACGTCTCGAATCGTCGACTGCGAAGCGCGGAACCTTTGAGCGTCAATCGATCATCGGAATCGAGTAGCGCGTAGTTCTTGAGCCGGAGTGAAAGCATCGCCTCATAGTGACCGTCGTGAGCGAGTCGGATACCCAAGGGTAGCACCGCTCCAATCTGATCAATGTATTGCTTTTCTGATTCTGGGTCTGAAACGTCTGACGGCGGGACGAAGTACACGCCGTCGGTGTCCACTTCGATTGGCACGGCCCCGCTTTCGGTCAAACGGACGACGATCGACTTAATGATCTCCTGACCAGCAATCGTCACTTTGCCGGCGGCATCGAAATCGTTGAAGAGCGCGGCCCCGAATCCTAAATATCCATAGAAGGAGTTAATGAGCACCTTGAAGCTGCCCTGCAATCCTTCCCATGTCGCTTGTTCCTGACCCGAAGTCGATCGACTCATCGCCTTGGCGTGAAGGCGTCGTCGAGTCAACTCTTTCAGCATCGGCAGAAAGACTCCGAGGCTATCCTGGCGGGAGGTGATCCCCTCCGCCATCATGATCGATGGGTAGAGGCTCTCCACGTCACATTTAACCACGGGAGCGAAGACGCCGGTTCTGAGGAGTTCGGTGTGACCACCGGGATACCCCTTGGCCGGACTGGGCGTCGGCACACTCTCTCGACTATGGAGATACGCTCGCAGCATCAGATCATCGATCTTCCCGCCTGGACCGGTGGTTGCGACCTGCTGGAATGCGCGCGGTAGAAGTTGGGATTGGTAAAACTCGGTGGGAAGTGTCAGTTGACTGAGGAGATTGACATCGCGCACGTCATCGATTGCATATCGAAAGAGCCGATCTCGATCAGACTTCCAGATCTCCGGGATTTCATGACCTGGCACGAATTCTCGGTCGGACCGCGTCATTCCCAATGCCTCGATTGCGGGCTTCAGACCGTAGCTCGAGAGGTGCCCCCCAACATCGTAACGCTGGATCTGCTGGTAGGTATCGACGATATGACGGCCATGAATGTAAGCAGGTCGGTAGGGTAACGTCAGCGCTCCTGCTTTGAATCGTTGTGTTCGTTGTCCCATCCGGAGTGGCGAGTGATCGCGACCCCAGCGCAGTTTGATTCCGACCTTTTCCGCCCTCGCGAGAAGGTACGGAATATCGAAATTGAAAATGTTGTGCCCTTCGAGTACATCCGGGTCAAGCTCGGCGATCTGTTCCGTCAGTTCGAGCAGCATGGTGGCCTCATCGTCGTCGGCAAAGACCACCTCCCGTCCGTCATAGGCCTTCATCGCGATCATGACGATTCGCGCGGACGGATCATCTGGATCGAGACCCGTGGTTTCAATATCGAGCTGCATTCGGCGCAGGTCCTCGAACACCATCCCCTTGAAGAGTGTCCGCCCTGACTCCATAAGGTATTGATCGACCGGCGAGCCGACCTCATGCATCACTTCCCTGCTTTCGCGCGCCGCTCGAATTGCATCCTGAAAGAGATTCCAGTTGGCAAAGCGGACGAGAAACGACAGGCGCTGTTCTCCATTGAGGCGTTCAACCACCGGTTGTGGTCGAAGTGCGAGCCAGGGTTCAGCTCGCACAGCGATCAACCAGGGCTGATACTCAACCTCTTCGCGAATGGTGATGAGTGAGTCAGGACGCAGGTACACCGCCATGCGATTGCTCGCCACCGGTTCCACCGCAACGATTCCCCTGGTGGAATCGTTGCCATTGAGAATGGTTGAGTCGGAAAAACCGAACGCTGTCACTGTCATTCTGGATCGTGGTCCCTTTGCGCGTCGTTGATCGCTTGCTTGTGTCGTTACGCGACGATCGCGATAGCTATCGACAACGGTACGCGAAAGTCAGCTATTAGGCATGTTTTCGCGCTTCAGGTCACCCCAAAGCTCCCGTCGTGACCTCCGTACTATTGTCGCCTCAGACGCGTATTCCTATCATCAAGAGCAGGTGCAGGATCCACTTTGGACCATTGTCCCCTCACTGCGGAGCAAGCAGTTGCTCACGATGTGTGACGTTGCGCCGAGTTTTTGAGCAATCGTGGTCACGACAGTCGGTTACTGGAGCCGCGTCAGACCAGCAGAGGAGCAATGGATGAAAGGCGGCAGCAAACTTTTTATCTTCGCCGGAGTGGGACTCGCGCTCGTCGCGGTTCTACTCTTTGCCACGAGCATGGGAAATGGTGGCAAAGCGAACGATGAAAAGGGTCAGAGCGCCACAACGGTGGATGTGGCGACCGCAAAAACCAACATCAAAGCCCATCGCATATTGACTATCGAAGACATCGTCATCACCCAGGTTGAGGCAAAGGACGCTCCCGCCGACGCGTCCTCGACCGTGCTCGAAGTCGCCGGTCAGGCGTCGCGCGTCGATCTAGTCGCCGGTGAGCCAATCCTGCGTGCGCAGCTTGAAGTCCCCGGTCTTCGCAATGACATCGAACCTGGAAAACGGGCCATTGCGTTGCCAGTGAACGACAAGAGCGCGATGTCTGGACTCGTTCAGGCTGGCGACTACATCGACATTGTCTTCAAAGCTCGCATTGACCTTGTTGAGCCGGAGTCGGCCGGTAGCAATGACGTTACGCTTAACGTCAATGTCACCGCGGAAGCCGGAGACGGTGAAGTGCCTACTCCCGAGCCCACGGTAGATGTCATTGGTGAGTCTGGTGATGTGGCCGTCGACAAGGGGCCGGTCATCGGTGACCCGGGTACGGAGTTCTTTATCCGCGACGATATCGGCGATGTCTCGGAACTTGAACTTGTTGCCAAGATCATGCTTCAGGATGTTCGGATCTTGCGCGTTGTTCGACCAGGCGAGACGTATCTGGCAAATGGAACAGTTGCCAAGCCGGTTGCCGATGCTGCACCAGCGGAAGGCAATGGACAGTTCATTCTCGAAGTCACTCCGGAGCAGGCCGAGTTGATCTCGTTCATCCAGGACGGTCACCATGAGTATCAGATCGTGGTTCGCAACAAGGACGACCACCAGACGGTGACGACGAGCGGTATCACCTACTCGATTCTCGCGACGGACGAAGAGTGGGCACTGCCATGGCCGAAGAAGATTGTCGCTCCCGTGGCCAGCCCGGAAGCCACCATCGAGCCCGAGGACGCGAGCAAATCCGACGAGGAGTCTGCTAAGAGCGACGAGGAATCAAGTTCAGACGGATAACCAACTTCGCACGCGACGGATGGCCTGAACACAAAGTCAGCCGTCGCAAGTGTACGTCGACTCAACAGTGGGACCGCAAAGTCAAAACACAAGATCGCGAATCTCGAAGACGGAGCAATCGGACATGGCGGGATCAGGGAAAATTCGGGTACTGATCGTTGACGACATTCTTGAAAGTCGTGACAACGTCGCCAAGCTTCTTCGCTTCGAGCCTGACGTCGAAATCGTTGGCATGGCCGAGAGTGGTGAAGAGGGCATCGACATTGCCTTCCGGCTCGAACCTGACATTGTCCTCATGGACATCAATATGCCGGGCATTGATGGGATCGCGGCGACGACGCGGATCACCGGTCGGCTCGCCAACACCGCTGTGATCATGATGTCGGTTCAAAACGAACCGGATTATCTTCGCCGGTCGATGATGGCCGGCGCGCGCGAGTTCCTCGCGAAGCCCTTCAGTCTCGATGAATTGATCGAGAGTATTCGTCACGTCCACCAGCTGTCGATGACCAACCGGCGGGTTGTGGTCGATCCGGGTCCAGCGCACCACGCGACACCCGGGCGTAAGCGGAAGGCCCAGGTTTTTTCTGTTTTCAGTCTCAAGGGTGGCGTTGGTCGAAGCACGCTCGCCGCCAATCTCGCGGTTGCGATTCGCAATCAGCACCCGGACAAAGAAGTCGCGCTACTTGATGGCAACCTGCTTCATGGTGACCTTGGGGTCATTCTAAATGCGACCGAGAACAAAACCATCGCTGATATCATGCGCAACTTTCAGACGCTCGACCGGGATCTTGTAACCGACATTCTGGTGACACATAGCTCGGGCGTCAAAATCCTGCTTGCTCCGCCAGATGCGCAAACTGGTGAGCAGGTCACCGGACAGCACATGAGCCAGATTTTGGGTCAGATGCTCAACATGTTCGATTACATCATCTGCGACACCAGGCCGTCGTTTGATGAAGTCTCACTGACACTGCTCGATCATTCCGATCGCATTTTGTTGATGCTCACGCTCGAATTGACCGCGATCAAGGGCGCAAAGCAATATCTGGAACTCAGCGATTTGCTTGGCTATGACAGCGAGCGGATTTCGCTTGTCTTGAACCGCGCCACAGTTCAGGCTGGTATCCCGGTTGCGGATGTCGGCGCAAGCCTCAAAGGCGAAATGATCAGCAAACTCCCTGACGACCCGATGCTCGTACTCCGCGCAATCAACGAGGGTGTCCCATTCGTCCAGAGCGCGCCCTCAAGTGCACTTGCGATCGAAGTCAGCAAGCTTGCGACCTGGCTCACAAAATCCGACCAGGAAGACGAGCATGATGACTCCCTGGCGATAGCAGCGGCAAGTGGTAACAAGATGAGTCGCTGGATGCGTCCGATTCCGCGACGAAAAACCGGATAGCACACGCACATTTGACATTCTTTTTCGCGCGTTCGATCAGGCGATCGAACCAGCAACCGAGGTCCTAGAAACGCAGGAGGCGGTCCGATATGTCACTTCTCAAGCGCCTCAATGCCGAGACTGTGTCGCCGCCTACGCCGGGCACGGCAGCGCGTCCGGGTAATGGACTGCCGACGAGTCCCACGGGATCGATCGGCACTGGCGAACTTTTCAATCGCGCAACCTCGCCGACGACCAGTGCTTCGCTGAGTACGACCAACGAGCTCTTTTCCGCAACCTCACCGAAGGCAACGTCGCAGCTCATTGAGGGATCGTCACCCGCCCGAACGCGGGGTGGCGCAAACAGCGCCAAAACCGATTCGTTCAATGAGCTGAAGTCGCGCATCCAAAACCGGCTCATCGCGGAACTCGATCCCCGGATGGACCTTGGCAACGCGGATGAAGTTCGTCGCACGGTGGAAGAGACCTTCTCCTCGGTCCTCGAGGCCGAAGGTATTTCGCTCACCCGAGTCGAGCGCCTCCGGCTATTCGAGGCGATTTCGGCCGAAATTCTTGGTTATGGACCGATCGAACCACTGCTGAAAGATCCAACTGTTTCTGAAGTCATGGTCAACGGACCGAAAATGGTCTACGTGGAGCGCAGCGGCAAACTGGAATTGACCGACGTTGTTTTCCAGGACGATGATCACGTCATGCGCGTGATCGACCGTATCGTCTCTCCACTCGGTCGCCGCATCGACGAATCATCACCGACAGTCGACGCCCGCTTGCCGGACGGTTCCCGCGTGAACGCGATCATTCCTCCGATCGCCCTCAATGGCCCGACGATCACGATTAGAAAGTTTTCCAAGGACCCGTTCACCGTTGAAGACCTGATCCGATTCGGTACCTTCACTGCCGAAATGGCGACCTTCCTCAAGGCGTGTGTGGAGGCCCGGTTGAACATCGTCGTATCTGGCGGTACTGGTTCCGGTAAAACGACCATGCTCAACGTTCTCTCCTCCTTTATCCCGGACGATGAACGAATCGTGACGATCGAGAACGCAGCGGAACTTCAGCTCCGGCAGGATCACGTGGTACGACTCGAATCGAGACCGGCCAATATTGAAGGCAAAGGTGAAATCTCGATCCGCGATCTCGTGATCAACTCCCTCCGAATGCGACCGGAACGGATCGTGGTGGGAGAGTGCCGTGGAGGCGAGGCGCTGGACATGCTCCAGGCGATGAACACCGGTCACGACGGCTCGATGACCACGGCGCACGCCAACTCTCCTCGTGACACCCTCTCTCGTATGGAGACGATGTGTTTGATGGCCGGCATGGACTTGCCGGTTCGCGCTATCCGCGAGCAGATCGCCGCTGCGGTGGATCTCATTGTTCAACAGGAACGACTCAAAGATGGTTCTCGTCGGATCACCAGCGTCACGGAAGTTCAGGGCATGGAGGGCGAAGTCATCGTTCTTCAGGACATCTTTACGTTCCAGCAAACCGGGATCGAAAACAGCAAAATCGTCGGTCGCATGAAACCGACCGGCATCCGACCGAAGTTCATCAGTCGGTTCGAAGTGCACAACATCTACCTGCCGCCGAACATTTTCGGCGCCGGAGTGAGCTTTTAGTTGAACGGACTTCGGTTGATTCCACGCGTCGCTCATTCTGAATTCCGCGCGGTGGGAACTCGCCGGAAGAGGCAATGCTCATGAACTCTTCGTTCCTGTTTGTAGGACTCCTTGGGGTGCTCGCCCTTGTCTTCGTAGCGTATGGCCTGAGCAAGCGCTCGAAGGGTGGGTCCGCCGAAGAAGTGATGGAACGCATGGGGAGGTTCGCCACCCGTGAGGAGTTCCTGACAGTTTCGGAAGCAAGTAATCGGCACGAACCGAGCCGAATGGCCCAGGGCATCGAGGAGATGTTCAAGGGGCGGAGCGTCGCCAACAAAACCGCGACTCTGATCACCCGTGCCGATGCCAAACTCACAATTGGTGAGTTCTTGCTGATTCGGATCGTTTCGGCATTCGGCGGATTTGTGCTCGGCTTTTTTCTACTCTCGCGGGTGGCACCGGCGTTTGGCGTATTGCTCGGATTGATCCTTGCACTTGTCGGTTTCGTCATTCCAAACGTCATTCTCAGTATGAAGGCATCGCGCCGTCAAAAGAAATTCATCAATCAGCTCGGCGATACGATCACGCTGATGGCGAATTCACTCAGAGCCGGGTACAGCCTCCTGCAGACCATGGAAATGGTCTCGCGGGAAACTGCTGATCCAATGGGCACCGAGTTTCGGCGAGTGGTGCGGGAAGTCGGACTGGGAATAAGTCACCAGGAGGCGATGGCGAATTTGCTCCGTCGCGTTCCGAGTGACGACCTTGATCTCCTCGTGACCGCGATCAACATTCAGCACGAAGTCGGTGGTAACCTGGCGCAGATTCTCACCACCATCGGTCACACCATCAGAGAGCGCGTTCGAATCAAGGGTGAAATCGGCGTTCTCACCGCACAGGCGAAGCTTTCCGGTTACATCATAACGGCGATGCCCCTCGGACTCGCCGGGTTTATCTTTCTTTCGAATCCTGATTACATCATGAATCTCTTCGCCTGGCCGTGGATCTGTATGCCGATCGGCAGTCTCGTCATGATTTTCCTTGGTTATCTGGCCATGAGAAAGATCGCGAATATTGAAGTCTAGCGGGAAGATCCCGTCGCCTGACTCGTTCAGGACGAGCAACCGCAATGGTTTCCCGCCAGGAGAAGCGACATGTCACCACAAATTCTCTTTCTGATCATTGGTCTGGCTGGTGTTGGATTGACACTGGTCGGTATCGGCAAGCAAAGACGCCCGGCCATCAATATCGATGATCGCCTCGCGACCTTCGGCGACCGACCTAAGTCCCTGGACGAAGTCGATCTCGAAAAACCGTTTAGTGAGCGCGTGATCAAGCCGATGATCAAGGGGTGGTCAAACAAGCTCGGTGAGCGATCGCCGGCTCGGTCGACCGAAAAAATACGAATCAAGCTTCAACAGGCTGGTAACCCTAGTGGCATGGGCGCCACCGAATTCACCGGGTTGCGATTCCTGGTGGCGATCGGATTGGCTGTAGGATCGTTCCTGCTGTTCGCGCTCGCGATGGGAAACTTCTCCCTCGGGATCATGATTGGCCCAGCCCTTGGCGTCTTCGGATTTCTCCTCCCGGGAATATGGCTGGATCGCCAGATCAAAGCACGGAAAAAGGTCATCACCAAAGCCCTGCCCGATGCGATTGACATGCTCACGATCAGCGTGGAATCGGGACTCGGCTTTGACCCGGCGCTCATGCGAGTTGCAGAGAAGTGGGACAACGCACTGACACTCGAGTTCGCCCGCGTGCTCTCCGAGATGAGAATCGGTAAGTCGAAACGAGAGGCGCTCCGCGAAATGGCCCAACGAGTCGATGAAGATTCCTTGACGACTTTCATTAGCTCAGTCATTCAGGCAGACCAGCTCGGTGTCGCGATTACACACGTTCTCCGAATTCAGTCTGAAGCAATGCGCGTGAGACGGCGCCAGCGGGCCGAAGAGATGGCGCAGAAAGCTCCCCTGAAGATGCTCTTCCCGATGGCCTTCTTGATCTTCCCTTCGCTCTACGTCATTATCCTCGGGCCGGCGATCCCGGATCTCATCAAGTCCTTCTCATAGGTTTTACCAGCAGCTATCGACTTTATAGTGGCCCGTGCGAAAGCGTGGGCCACTTCATCGTGCGGTATGATCTGCAGTAATGAATTTCGCGAGTTACGCAGAGTCGGGGCATGAGTTTGCGATTCCGGCAAGTGCTCCATTCCGCACATTCCGCCGCAATCGAAACGCTCTTTCCACCTCGTTGTGCTGGTTGTGGCCGACGCGGTGTGTGGGTGTGCGGCCAATGCCTGGCAAAGACGGAAATACTCCAGGAGCCGCTTTGTCCGCGGTGCGGTGACCCTCCCTCCGTTTGTTCATGCTCGAAACTTGCGTTATCACTCGATTGGGTTCGCTCGGCCGCATGGTACGAGGGTTGGCTTCGGGAGGCGATCATCTCCTTCAAATACGAGGGCGAGTTCGCGCGGGCACGACACCTGGCTGAAATGCTGGCCCCACTTTCACAAAACTGCACTCAGGATACCGAGATCGTCCCCGTACCCCTCCATCCGAGCCGAGAAATTCGCCGAGGCTACAACCAGGCGCAGAAGCTCAGCGAAGAGCTCGTGTCGCTTACCGCATTGAAGCTGTCACCGATGTTGATCCAGAGAGTGATCCCTACATCCCAACAAACCCGACTTTCCGCCATCGAACGTGCACAGAATGTAAAGGACGCGTTCGCGGTTCGGAATTCATGTGCAGTTGTCGGGAAGCGTCTTCTGCTTGTGGATGACGTCATGACAACGGGTTCCACACTTGGAGAGTGCGCAAATGTGCTCAAACAGCAGGGAGCCAGCTGGGTTGGCGCGGTGACAATCGCTCGCGAACGCTAGCTGCTGCCAGATGGTTCCATTGCGATGAGTGTGACGATCTGTTCCGCCGCCTGTCGACCCCATGCATCCGCATCGGCCAGAGCATCGAAATCGGCCAATGGCCAGGGTTGATGTATGGTCAGGGCGCGTTCCACGACCTCGGCGATGTCGACAAAGCGAATAGCTCCATCCATGAATGCCTTGACCGCAACTTCGTCTGCGACACTGAGTACGGTTGGATAGGTTTGACCGGCATAGCCTGCTTCTCTCGCGAGTCTCAGTGAGGGAAACCGAACAATATCCGGCTCGAAGAAGCGCAGCGTGCCTGCGTCTGCCAGTGACAGCCGACGGCATGGACTTGAAGCATGCCGGGGGTAGGTCAGCGCGTACTGAATCGGCAGCCGCATATCCGGCAGGCTGAGCTGCGCGACCTGGCTAAAATCCGAAAACTCGACGATTGAGTGAACGATGCTCTCGGGGTGGATGACGACGTCCAGAGCGTCGTAACTCATACCAAACAGCCAGTGCGCCTCAATGAGTTCCAGTCCTTTGTTCATCATCGTCGCCGAGTCGATCGTGATCTTCCCTCCCATCGACCAGGTCGGATGAGAGAGTGCCTGCTCGGCGGTAACCCGTGAAAGCTCCTCGATCGGTGTCTCCCGGAAAGGACCTCCCGACGCGGTGAGGATGAGTCGCGAAATGTCACGACCATCCGACAATCCGAGCGCTTGCCAGATTGCGCTGTGTTCGCTGTCGACCGGCCGGATCTGGACGTTGTGTCGTAGCGCAAGATCGACGATCAGTTCCCCTGCACATACGATCGCTTCTTTATTGGCGAGAGCGATCGTTTTTCCGGCTTCGATCGCGCGCGCGGTTGGGATAATCGCGGCATGACCCGAAGAGGCGACCACGACAATATCGATCTCTGGATGGGTCGTGGCTTCAATAAGCCCCTCCTCTCCGAACAACACTGGACGATCGATCAACCCGTCGTGTTCGGCATGAGAATCGGCCGCGACGATGAGCGGTCGATAGGTCGAGACCTGCTGCGCCAGAAGCGGTGAGATGCTGCCTGAGGCAAGGGAAACGACGGTAAAGCGCTCGGGATGCTGATCAATCACCTGGAGCGTCTGGCGTCCAATCGAACCCGTTGAACCGATGATCGCGATTCCGAGGCGATGTGTCGGCAGATGTTCCAAAGTGATCGCGGGAACGATCATTCGCTTGCGTTCGGTGGTGTGATCCATTGTGTTATACCCAGCGATCTATGAATGTGGAGAGGAACCATCCTGCGGTCCAGGTGAAGAGAAGTGCGTCCAGGCGGTCGAGCATGCCGCCATGACCCGGAATTAGGGTGCCGCTATCTTTGACCCCGGCCTGTCGTTTAAGCAACGATTCCACCAGATCGCCGAACACGCCAATCGCGCCGATAAGCAGACCGAATACGAAACCTGCCCAGATAGGAATGTCGAGCCCAAAAAGTTGCGAACCCGCCACACCGGTAATCGATGCGCAAAGCAGTCCACCGGTCAGCCCCTCAATCGTTTTCTTGGGACTGATGCGGGGAATCATCGGATGCTTCCCAAAGGTACGACCGACCAGATATGCACCCGTGTCACCCATCCAGGTGATGATCAGCGTGGTCAGCAGCCAGGCAAGCCCACGAGGATTCGCGTCCCAGCCAAAGCGGAGCGAATCCGCAAGATTGGAGAGCCAATCGTGTGAAATCGTGCCGTCGCTCGATCGCAAAGATATCGCTGCGACCAGCGGTATCCCGAGGTAAAACGAACCGCCCACGGTCAACGCCCAATCGACAAATGCCTGATTGAGATCCTGGCGAAACATGACCCAGATCAATGGTGCGCCAACAGCAAAAGCCGCCACTCCGACTGCGGCCTGATCACCACCTTTGACAAGTGCGACCAGGGCAAACGCTGGGATGACAACAAAGCCGGTCTTTAGCGGCGCGTTTCCGACATTCGCCGCCATCGCGTTATATTCTTGCAGACCCATAAGAAACAGGACGACGAATACAGCCGCGAAGACGGGACCGCCCATTACTGCGGGGAGAATGCCGACGATCACCACGCCGACGGCGCTGATCGACCGTTGGCGCATGATGGGCTATTGAGACCCGGCTGCAGCGGCAGCCGAGATGTGACCGAATCGGCGCTCTCGTCGACTGTAATCGAGCGCAGCTTCATGCAGATGTTCCGGTCCAAAATCCGGCCAGAGAACTGGAGAGAAGAAAAGTTCCGCGTAGGCGGCCTGCCATATGAGGAAGTTGCTCATCCGAACTTCGCCTGAGGTTCGAATGATCAGATCGGGATCCGGAATCTCGTTGGTATACAGAAAGCGTGAGATGGTCTCTTCCTGAATTTCATTCGCCGGTATTCCACTGCGGACCATTTCTCGAATGGCGTGAAGGACTTCCTGCCGGCCACCGTAGTTGAAGGCAAGTGTCAGCACGAGATTGGTGTTGTCCTTTGTGAGCTCGATTGCGCCCTGCACAGATTTGCAGAGATTCTCATCGAGCCCTTCCAGACTGCCAATGTGACGCAGCTGCGCGCCCTGCTTATGCAACTCCTCAGTTTCTCGCTCGATCGCTTCGCCAAGAATTCGCATAATGCCCTGGATCTCGTCAGCCGGGCGCCGCCAGTTTTCGGTCGAGAATGCCCAAAGCGTGAGGTACTTGATCCCGATTTCACCCGCGGCGAAGGTGATTCGCCGGATGTTGTCAGTGCCGCGCTCGTGCCCGGCGACTCGGGGAAGTCCGCGCTTTGCTGCCCAACGCCCATTCCCATCCATGATGATTGCGACGTGACGAGGCAACCGCTCGAGCGGTACACCGGCCCGAGCTGCGATCACATCATCGTTCGTCAAAGTGGGGGAGTCGGACACCGCGCCAGTCAACCGCGACTAAACCTCCAGAACTTCGTGTTCCTTTGCTTTTCCGATTTTGTCCGCTTCATCGGTGAAGCGTTTTGCCAACTCATCGAGTTGATGGTTCGCCCGCCGCTCGTCATCCTCTGAAATCGATTTGTCAGATGTCAGCTTGTGGATGGAGGTAATCGCATCACGGCGAACATTGCGCACGGATACCTTCGCATCTTCCACCTGCTGGTGCACCTGTTTGACCAGCTGCTTTCGGCGCTCTTCGTTCAGCGGCGGAATGTTGAGGCGAATCACGGTGCCGTCGTTGTTTGGATTCAATCCGATATCCGACTTCATGATCGCTTTTTCAATGACTCCAAGCATATTCCGTTCCCACGGCTGAATGACCAGGGTGCGTGCCTCGGGCGCGGTAACACCTGCGACCTGATTCAATGGCGTCGGAGAGCCGTAGTATTCGACCACAATGCGCTCGAGCAGGGCGGGAGAGGCGCGTCCGGTGCGAATCGTGTTCAGGTGGTGACGGAGCGCGTCCATCGCTTTGGACATGCGCTCTTCGGCATCGGCCATTGTGTCGCGAATCATCGCTTTCGCTCCTCGTCCTCCTCTGTGGTGGGAGGTTCCGTCAATCCGCGGAACAGGCGAATGCACTGCTCCGTGGATGATAAGACATTATTCGAGAATAGACTCTCCGCTGGAGACCAGAGTCCCGATTGGATCGGTCCCCGCAACAGCATTCTCGATTGCACCATCTTCAGTCATGTTGAAGACCAGAATCGATAGGTTGTTCTCGCGGCACAATGAAAGTGCTGACGAGTCCATGACGCGCAGATTGCGCTCGATTGCTTCCTGATGGCTGACCTGCACATAGCGCTTGGCGCTAGCATTGGTCCGGGGATCGTCCGAGTACACTCCATCGACCCGGTTTTTCGCCATCAGCAATATATCGGCGTCGAGTTCGAGCGCTCGTAAGGCTGCGGCAGTATCTGTGGTGAAAAAAGGATTTCCGGTGCCTGCTGCCAGGATAACGACGCGGCCTTTTTCCATGTGCCGGATCGCGCGCCGCCTGATGTACGGTTCCGCGACTTCGTGCATCTGGATCGCGGTCATGACACGCGTTTGCACACCGGCTTTTTCGAGCGCATCCTGCAGCGCCATTCCGTTGAGAACGGTCGCGACCATACCCATGTAATCGGCGGTCGCTCGATCCATACCCTTGCTGCTGGCCGAAAGTCCGCGCCAGATGTTCCCGCCACCAACGACGATTGCAACCTGGACTCCTAGCTGGAGAACCCGCTGTATTTGTTGAGCAATCGACTTGGCGACATCCGGATCAATGCCATATGGCGCCTCGCCCATCAGCGCTTCACCGCTGAGTTTGAGGAGCACTCGGCCATACTTTGCCGCCAAGTCGGTTGCTCCTTTCCCGCCGGATTGCTTCCGGCGGATCGATTAGAAAGTGAGGTCTACTCTGCGTCGTCGCCACCGGCCGGTTGGTCTGCGCCAACTTCGAACCGGGAGAACCGACGCACGATAATATTTTCGCCGAGCTTTCCGATGCCCTCTTTGACGAGGTCACGGATCGACGTGCGGGGATTCTTGATGAACGGCTGATCGAGCAGCGAAACGGCTTCAAGCGCGGCCTTGCGGCTGCCGAACTCCTTCTCAAGCTCCGGCCATGCCGATTCGGGAATCTCATCCTCGGAGAGGTAACGCGGATTCATCGCCGCGATCTGCATAGCGACATCGTGTGCGATCGCCTTGAAATCAGGTGTGCGAGCGACGAAGTCAGTCTCACAGTTGATTTCAACCAGGGACGCAATGCGTCCACCGGCGTGGATATATGGTTCGACCAGACCTTGGAGGGCAGCTCGTCCAGCCTTCTTTTCGGCTTTGGCAAGTCCGGCCTGCTTGAGAAAGTCGGTGGCCTTATCAAGATTGCCGCCGGACTGCTCCAGCGCGCGCTTGCACTCCATGATGCCGGCGCCCGTACGTTCGCGGAGCTCCTTCACCTGACCTGTCGTAACCACGTTGACTCCTGTTTCTTTCAATGTTCGAGCGGTGAACCGTCTGACTAGACGGCTGTTTCCTGTGCGGCCATTGCTGGCTCATCTGTCTCGGCGATGTCATTCGCGGCCGATGCACCCATGTCCATCATCCGCTCTGAATAGGAGTTCTCAGCCCGCATCGCTCCCTGGATCGCAGCTTCGGCGATACCAGCGGAGATCAGTCGTACCGAGCGGATGGCGTCATCATTGCCCGGGATGAGCAGATCGACATCGTCAGGATCGCAGTTGGTATCAGTGATCGCGATCACGGGAATTTTCAGGCGACGCGCCTCTTCAATTGCCAGGTGCTCACGCTTCGGATCGACAATGAAAATTGCGCCTGGAAGCTGAGTCATGTCACGCATACCACCGAGGGTGCGCTCGAGTCGCTCGAGTTCCTTCAGCTTGTTGGCGGCTTCCTTCTTCGGCAGCAGATTGAGTTCGCCGGAGGCCACCTGGGCCTGAAGCTGCTTGAGGTAGCGGAGCCGGGATTTGATCGTGACGAAGTTCGTCAGCGTTCCACCCAACCATCGGCGGTTGATGTAGAACTGGCCGGAGCGCTCAGCCTCTTTGGCGACAACTTCCTGTGCCTGTTTTTTGGTACCGACGAAGAGGACACGACCACCGCGGGCGGTGAGGTCGGCCACAAAATCGTGTGCGTACTGGAGCATCGGAACGGTCTGGTTGAGGTCGATGATGTGGATGCCGTTACGATCCGTGAAGATGTACTGCTTCATCTTTGGATTCCAGCGTTTGGTCTGGTGACCGAAGTGGACACCAGCTTCAAGCAGCGCTTTCATCATGTCCCGCTGTGAGAGACCAAAGGTATGTTGAACGACCACGTGAACCTCCATCGGTGTTGTACTTCCGCGCCACTCAACCTGAGCCGAACCGGCGGTCAAACCGCCGTCACACCGGGCTCAGTCCTGGCGCGTGCGAATTCGAGCCCGGCATGTGCCGGACCATTTGTGAGAATACCATCGCAGCACCCGATAGACAATGGGAATTCACGCGTGGATTGCCGCCATTAGCCGATGTGTATTACGCAAGGAGATGCTGCACTATTCAAAGTGAAAGGCGAGTGGATCACTCCACTCGCCTTCACAACCTGAATCGCAACAATGTCAGTCGGTAAATCGGGAAGAATTAATCGGACGAATCCAGGAACTCATCCGTGACGAAGCCCTCGTCGCCGCCCGGCGTGCGAACACCGACCCACACGCGACCGTCGCCATCTTCCTCAGCTCCGGCCTCTATGACCGTAAGTTCCGTCCCCTCGGCGAGAACATCAATCGGATCGCCTCCGGTCGATTTGTCAGGCCTCAGGTTTACATCGCCGGTATTTGTGACGACGGTCTCACCGTCTTCGAACCCTTTCCCTACCACTTCGGGCGCTGCTTCCGTCGGGTCACTGGTCGGTTCTTCCGTTGGTTCATTACCGCTGGTGGATCCGCCTTCGGTCGCCGTCGGTGTGACATTCTCCGGGGTGATATTGATTTCGGAGGTGTTTGTCGGACTCGGCGCCTCTTCGGTGATCAGCGCGACCGCCTGGGTTGGTGTCTTCTTCGGTTCGTTGTCGTCGTCGTTGCCAATCACGGCGCTCGCCCAATACCAGAAGAGACCAAGCATCAGCAGCAGTCCGACGACAGGCAGAGCGATGCGGAGATAATCAGTCCAGTAGCGTTCTTCCGGTTGATAACTCACCGTTCGCTCCTGCCCTTGCGGTAAACCCGTTCGTTGTCCACGTGAACCTCCCGGAGGTGTTGGATCCATTCCTCGGCCGCCTCCGCTGCCTCCATCTCCTCGCCCTGAAGACTTCGAGGAGTCTCGATCATCAAAACTACCCCCCCCGCCGCGAGTCGAACTTGCGAATACTCCCGCCGTCGCTGGAATCAGTTGCGGAGGCGGTTGAAATAATCTCAATCTTGGTTTTGGATTCGGCTCTTTGATCATTGGGTCCGTTCCACCGAATGACACACCCGAGCCAACTGAAGCCTCCCAGAAGTTTCCTGTTCGGCCCGCACAATCAAGCACATCCTGACGAACCTGGTGGCTTTGTTGCGGGGCATACAGTCTGGGATTTCGGCACCAGCCCTTGTTCTGGACCGACGATGGTTCGAAATGTTTGCAAGTACTGCAAAAACGTTCTGACATGAACCCCTCATCGGAAGTTTCGCATGCGCAACGATGAACGTCTCATTTGAAACGACCGCTATGCCTTCAAAAAACCAACCACCGCGAGACTGCAAACTGCCTGATTCTTGCGCAATGGTACGGAATGTTGCCGACAGCGACAAAAGTATAACAGGGCAACCGGACCACGTTTTTTGCCGCAAGACATTCAGGCATCACTGCGTGTGTCAGGGCTCCGGCGAAAGAAAATCCGGTCATCATGGCGATGGCCGGATCCTTCAATAGAGATACCAAGGAGTTGGCTTCTATGACTCGGGGTCGCCTTCATCGTCCTCTCCGGGACGGCCATCCCAGGGAGTCTCCGGGCCGCCGAGACGCCGGATAAACGTGCTCGAACCCGCCGGTTGCGCATCTGCAACGGGGGTCGCGGACGTCGCAGGTCTCGCTGGAGCCTGAGATGGCGAAATTGAAACCGGGGGCGCGACAGGTGTCATTGGGCGAGGAGCATTCGTCGGTCGATTCTCTGGCGGCGTCATCTCGAGTTGACCCTCGTAGTACGCGCCCTCATTGATTACGAGGGTAACCGTCGAGACCTTGCCGCGGACACGTCCGCTCGGCATGATCTGCAACCGTCCCTGGCAGCGGATGTCGCCATTCAGATCGCCGGCAACGGTGATGCTCTCGGCTTCGACCTTGGCGGAGACATTGGCGCCCTGCGCGACGAAGAGAGTGCCCTTGCACTCGATCGTGCCTTTGACTTCGCCTTCGATCCGAAGGTTCCGGTTCGCCTGGAAGGTACCGTCGAAAATAGAATGCCGATCGATAACGCTGTAAGAGGTCTCTCCATCGACCGCGACACCGTCACCATTCGTTTCTTGCGCGTAATCAGCGCCCGGACTGCGCATTGACATAGCCACTTCCCCCCGGGCGCGACCGCCCGAATACGCTGCAGTTAAATGAAGGAGCACCAGTGGAGTCGCTCGCCGAAAGGCGGGCGACTGTCTAGGCGGTTCCTCGTGTTACACGACGCTGGACGACCGGAGTTGGTTTCGTTTCCGTTGCTTCCTGAGTACCCATGCGTAGCTGTCCAGAAACGGTTGCTCCCTCGTGCACGACCAGAACCGGAGCCATGATGTCGCCCGAAACGCGGCCCGAGGGCAACACTTCGAATCGGGCTTCGCAGCGGATGGTGCCCTTCGCCAGTCCGGCAATCACAACATTGCCGGCGGTGATAGTCGCATCGACGTCGGCTTCTTCTGCCACATAGACATCCTGACGGGCGTTGATTAAGCCCTCAAACCTTCCGTGAACATGCACGGTTCCGTTCGACTGGATGTCGCCCTTCCAGACGGTGTCGTGCGCAATAACGGTTGTCTGCGCATCGACCAGCGGGATGGCCGGCATTTCTGGTGCAACTGGTGTCATCTCTGAAGTCCCTGCTGATTGAGGAACGACGGCACCCGCAAATTCGCTGAAGCCGTAAGCGCCGGTTGCTGGCTCGGCATAAACAGGTCGCTCGGGGGCGGCGGCCCGTTCTGGAGCGTATCGAGAGTCTCGATTCGACCGTGTGTCGGTCTCCTCCTCGGTTCCGATCTGCTCCCGGATTGCGCTCATCTGGCGCTGAAACGAATCGGTTTTGTTGTCTCTTCGGAAGACCATCGCTGCTCACCTCGGGTCAATGTACGCCTGGGATGGTGCCCGACCGGCGTTTCTCCAAATCTGTCCGTTTCCGGCAGGTGGACGAAATAGATTGAGACAGACCAGCTAGCGGGGTCCTGCATCCCAAATCTAGAGGCGTATCACTCGAGCCTACGCCAACCGCGCTGAATTGGTTCTTCCGTAACGCGCAGGGTGTACGTACGAATTCTCCAAGTAACGTACGTACAGTCTATCACGGCGCGTCAAGTCCCTGTTGACGGGCAATTTGTTAGGTCCAGGTGATCCTTGAAGACGCGGAATGTGGGTAGCGGAGCCGACGTTGATTGTCTGCTTTGGCTCTCGACCGGCACCTTCTGAGAGAGTGCAGGTCGATCAGAAATCCATTGCAGTCAATCGTCGTGAATCATTCCGTACCGTTCGGGGAGGTCGGACTGCGTGGTAGCATCGCCCAACGTGGGAACGTCGATTCATTTCAAACAGGAGTGCGCCGGTGTTTTTCGAACTTGCGGAAATCCTGCCGTCGACTCCGGGACGAACCTGGGAACTGGCACGCCAACTCGGAATTACGACCGCGGTCTCCAACGTTCCGCTTGATGAAACCGGCAATCCGACACCGGATTTTCTCTCGCTGCTTCGGCAGAAGGAGCGCTTTCGCAGCGCCGGAATCGACTTGCAGGTGCTTGAAACAGCCTTCCCCTGGGCTCAGCACGCCAAGTTCGGGGGGCCAAATGCTGAACGTGAGATTGAAACGTGCTGCGAGTTGATTCGGAATATGGGGCGTGTTGGTATTGGAGTCGCCTGCTGGAACTGGATGTCGGTCTTCAATTGGATGCGCACCGCGCTCACTATCCCGACCCGCGGAGGTGCCTTCGTCACTGGCTACGATCATGCGCTCATGCAAAACGCTCCCCTGACCGAGATTGGACTGGTCGAAGAGTCCACGCTCTGGGCGAATCTCACAACCTTCATGATGGCGGTCGTCCCGGTGGCGGAAGAAGCAGGGGTGCAACTTGCGCTTCATCCCGACGATCCCCCGATCTCGCCAATTCGCGGAGTCGGACGAATTCTCACTTCACCGGACGCGATAATGAAGGCGATTGATCTCTTTCCCAGCGGCGCCAACGGTATCACTTTCTGCCAGGGGAGTTTCGCGACGATGAATGCCGACATCCCGGTCGAGATCGGGCGATTTGCCCGAAAGAACGCGATCCACTTCGTCCATTTCCGCGATGTCGACGGTTCGCCAGAACGATTTCAGGAGACATTTCACGACGCCGGCCAAACAGATATGTGGGAGGCAATGCGCGCTTATCATCGCCACGGTTTCACCGGTCCAATGCGACCAGATCATGTTCCCACCATGGCGGGCGAAGAAAACGGGGATCCGGGCTACGAAGTTTTGGGACGGCTCTTTGCCATCGGTTACATCAAAGGACTAGCCGAAGGGGTTTCGAAGGAAGAGTTTCGTTGAAGAGCAATTTCGCTTTTAGCGAACGCAGCAGTTTCAAACTGTATACGCCGGAAATGGGACCCGAATGGTGGGCCTCTATGCATCGTGCCATTTTCGTCACACTGGACACATACTCAGTTTGACCCACGGGCTCGAGGAATAACCCGGTCGTTGACCGGACTTGAAGAGATCGTTCACGCTCCGCCGTTTGATCCTTTGAACGGCAGAAGGGAGAGAGTCCCCCGGTCAAATCCAAACCCTCTCGCATTCCAACGGTGCATTGCGCCGCTGTGCCGAACATGAACGAATGAAGTCGATTTCATGGATGACTCCGCGGTCGCAATGCGCGTTGCGGGGAGCCGCGATTGACGGTGGGATTCCCTCGACGGTAGCAGTGATGCGAACACCTCAAGGTCCACATTTTCGGCACTGCGGTTTTTGAATGCCGAACTTGCGCATTTCAACGTGCAACATTGCCACGATTACGGTGTTCCACCTGAATCGGCAACATGGCAAGCCAACGCGTCTCCGTGAACCCTTCCCCGGCGCAAAACCTCGTTGCGCCCCCCGCAAACTGGCTTCCATTGGTCATCCCGGTCCTCGCACAACTTCAGATGGGCATCATTGTCAATGCGATGCCTGTTTCGCTGGGTCTGATCGCGGAGGATTTGAACGTTCCCTCGACTGCAGTTAGCACGGCACTGGTGCTCAATTCGCACTTTGTGGCGGCGTCCGTCATGCTGGGTGCGAAGCTCGGAAAGCTTTTCGGTGAGCGCCTCGTGTTTCAGATCGGCCTGGCTGCTCACGGTTTCGCGATGGCGCTCATGGCTTTGAGCACCGATGCCACTACGATGAATACGGCACGGGCGGTCGCCGGAATCGCGGCGGCGTTGCTCGTTCCCACATTGATAGTGCTGATCGCATCGAACTATCAGGATTGACAGCAGGAAACGGCGCTCGTTGTCCTGGCGAGTGTGCCAGCAATCGCAAGCGGACTTGCCTTCATCGTTGCCGGGTTCATTGCCACCGCGTTGAACTGGCGGTACTCATTCTGGATGATCATCGTCAAATCAATTATTGTGCTGGTGCTCATTTTTCGGTTGAAACCGGTGCGGAGACAAAGCGGGGTATCAATCGAGCTTTTCGGATTCGTGCTTTCAGCGGCCGCTGTATCGCTGATCCTCATTGGCTTCAACAACCTCAACCGGTGGGGTCCACTGGTCGCAAAAGATGCTGCAACGGTCGATGTGCTCGGGATTTCACCTGCGCCGATTCTGTTTTTACTAGGAATCGTGCTCGGGCAGGCGTGTTCCGTCTGGTCGGAGCGACAGGTCAAGCGAGACAAAACTCCTTTGCTCGCGCTCGAAGTGCTCGACCGTTCAGAAGAGAAGAATGTGGTCTTCGCATCTGATCGCAGGCGGTCTCGGTACGGCAGTCAGCTTCCTGATCTCTCTCTATAGCCAGATCGTGCAAGGGTGGACACCGCTCTATTCCGCGGTCGTGATCGTGCCACATGCGCTTGCGAGTGCCGCGGCCGCCATTTCAACGGTGCGACTGTAAAAATGGCATCCGTCACGCCCGCTCAGCGTGGTTTCGTTCTCCATGGTTGCGGCCGGACTCACATTGGTGGCGTTCACTGTGCGCAATGGTTGGGGAACGCCAACTGCTGAGCTCGGGTTGCTGGTGGTGGGAATTAGCGAGGGCACGTTGTTGACGCTGCTGTCAATCGTGCTCGTCTCGGCACCTCGGAAAGAACTGGCGGGTGATGTTGGCGCGTTGTGCGGAGTAGCCAACAATGTCTCATCGGCGCAACGATCACCACTCGTCGGCGTTGTCACGATCGGCTTGTTGAGTGTCACGATCACGACGGCATTCGCTGCATCAAGTCCGCCGCCGGCGCTCGAAAACGAGATCAATTTCCAGAAGATCGATTTCGTGAGCAACGACGATCCGTCCAAAGTCCTGTCCGTAACGTCGTCGACACCGGAGCAGGTAGACGCGGCCGTGCTGATCAATCAGGATGCCCGCCCACGGGCACTGAAGGCGGCACTCCTGGTGCTTGCCGGAATCGCGCGACTGGCGATCTTCCCCGCGATCGGTCTCCCGAATTTCGTACCGAGGCCCTGCCTTCGAAAGGGCAGACAGATCGATCAAAGAAATCTAAACTCGAGACCGCGTGATTCGATCGACTATGTTCAAAACGCGAGAAACGTCTATCAATGATCGCGACGCAGGGTGATCTCCATGTCACAGACACACTCATAGACTCGTATTTCTCGTAGTATCAGACGTAATTCGACGTTGAACAGATCCACCGGATTCTAAAACCCAACCCAGCCTACGATTCCGAACCTCTCCCCCATAAATCGGCTCAAAACGTACCGCAATGCGTCAATTACGTCGAAGACGCCCAAGAGCAACATGCATATCGCCTGAAAGAAGAACCGGAACTGCAGCAGCGCGATCACTCGTCGCTTGACACTTGCAGTTTCAGGATCGATCCGGTCGATCCGCTGGACAGCCTATGCCTGCACCGCCGTCCGAACCTGTTCGGCTAATCGGCCAGTGAATTGACCAGCAGGCAGTTCGATGGTCGTTACAACCGGTGTGAGGAGCGTCAGCGCATGCAGTTCGGCCTCGATATGCTCGATCACTGATTTCTCTTCGAAGACGATACGCCGAGTACCGGGATTGCAGCAATCCCCATCCCGTGTTGCATAATCTCCCGCCGAACGAACGTCCTTCGTAGTTGGTAGGTGACGGGGCAGCGTTGTCAATTTCGACGTGGTTTCGGAACGGCTCAAAGTCAGGAGGTGGCAATTGCGGTCATGTTCCAGGTAGATCGAGCCGGGGCAAGGCAGAATGGGGTGATGTCGTGATCGAACATGCGGTGGTCATTTGCGGCGGTGGACCGACAGGGTTGATGTTGGCGGGCGAACTCGCTTTGGCGGGAGTCGATGTCGCCATCGTGGAGCGGCGAAGCAGCCAGGAACTCGCCGGCACGCGTGCGGGTGGCCTGCACGCTCGTTCGATCGAGGTTCTCGATCAGCGTGGGATCGCAGATCGGTTTCTCTCGGCGGGATCAGTGGCGCAGATTGCGGGCTTCGCCTGGCTCCCTTTGGACATGAGCGACTTTCCCACGCGGCACAATTACGGGCTCGCGCTGGGTCAAAACCACATCGAACGCATTCTGGCTGAATGGGTCGAAGAACTGGCAGTGAAGATCTATCGCGATCGCAACGTAACGGGATTCGCGCAGACGGAGACGAGTGTCGACGTCGAGTTGTCCGATGGTCAGTCGATCCAGGGGCACTATCTCGTCGGATGCGACGGAGGTCGCAGCTTGATCAGGAAAATGGCCGGTATCGACTTTCCGGGATGGGACCCTACAATCAGCCATCTGATTGCCGAGGTCGAACTTGCCGAGGAACCAGAGTGGGGTCTTCGCCGGGACGCAGCCGGTATCCACTCCTTGAGCAAGATGGAAGATGGGGTAACGGTCCGGGTCCTTGTCACCGAACAGGGCGCCGGCAGAACTGGCCAGCCCACCCTTCGTGATCTGAGCGAGGTGCTTATTTCAATCTATGGGATCGATTACGGGGTGCACAATCCGACATGGATTTCCCGGTTCACCGATGCAGCCCGGCAGGCAGCGACCTACCGTAATGGACGGGTGCTCCTGGCAGGTGATGCCGCACACGTGCATTACCCGACGGGCGGTCAGGGTCTCAACCTTGGTTTGCAGGATGCGGTAAATCTGGGTTGGAAACTGGCCCAGGTCGTCAAAGAGATCTCTTTAGAGAGCCTCCTCGATACCTATCAGACAGAGCGCCACCCGGTCGCAGCTATCGTCTTGCGCAATACGTTGGCGCAGGTTGCGTTGCTCCGCTTTGATGATCGGACCAACGCATTGCGGGAGATCATGTCCGAGCTTCTTAAGATGGACGAGCCGCGCAGACGAATCGCCGGGATGATGTCCGGGCTGGATGTTCGGTACGATCTCGGTGAAGGGCACCCGTTGATCGGACGGCGCATGCCTGATCTCGATCTGATCACCGGCGGTGGCGAGACACGCGTCTTCGAACTGCTGCGCGATGCCCGTCCTGTACTGCTCAATCTGGGCGATTCAGGTGGTGTCGACATTTCTCAATGGGCGGATCGGGTTCAGGTGATCGACGGAACATACGGCGGAGTCTGGGAACTTCCCGTTCTTGGCGAAGTCGCTGCGCCCTCCGCCGTCTTGATTCGGCCGGATGGCTATGTCGCCTGGGTGGGCGAACCGAGCGACGCCGGATTGATCGAGACCCTATCGAAATGGTTTGGAGAGCCGATGCCGGATTCGAAGTTGGTGACCACCTGAGCGACAGGGACGCGATTCGAACGCGCCGGATGCAGTGGGCAAGCAATTGCGCCAGTCCGATGGCGGCGTTCTTCTGACTCATTGTGGTTACGAGTGAAAGGCGGTCTAATGCAACCGGTTTGCCCATTGCCTTCACCGCCTCACACCCACATCAATGGTGGTCGGTTTTGCCCCGTTTTGTCTCCACCAAAACGCCACGTCAGGCACTCTCGCGGGCGCCAGCAGTCCTCTCAGGTCTTGACGCGTGGCAAGCAAGGTGTTACAAGACGAATTATCCAAAGAGTGGAAAGTCGACCAGTCTGCGAAAAGAGAAGGGAAATCCATCAATGGAGAAGGATGTCCTCGCCAGCATGGCTGCTGCACAGCGCACAAGTTACGAAGTAA